>Ga0209382_10001713_pt1 | contig 33813 bp, 33 predicted proteins | sample SoiMetdeltSBSDD5_FD_187599 | JGI IMG/M metagenome (GOLD analysis project Ga0209382, IMG submission 187599) | Bulk soil microbial communities from a Populus tree surrounding site in Tennessee, USA - Soil MetaG P. deltoides SBSDD5 (SPAdes) (version 2) | ecosystem: Environmental > Terrestrial >... | reverse complement strand
GGAAGGTCCCGGTTCGGCAGCGCATCGCTTCGCGATGCGCCCGGGACATGGGCTGAGCCACGCTTCAGTGTCCTTGGGTATTGGGCTGGAAGCGACCCCGCCCCCTGCCCTCGCGCCCGTGGCAGGCCGATATGCAACAAATGGGTTGCATATCGCCGCGCTCGCCGCTATGCAATTAGCAACCTGGAGGTTGCGCATGTCCGATCGCATCGAGAAGACCGTCGAGCTCAAGGCCCCGGTGTCCCGCGTCTGGCGGGCGCTGACCGACCATCGCGAGTTCGGCACCTGGTTCCGGGTCCGGCTGGAGGGCCCGTTCGTGCCCGGGCAGGCCTCGCGCGGCCACATCACCTATCCGGGCTACGAACACGTGCGCTGGGAGGCCGTGGTGGTGAAGATGGAGCCGGAGCGGCTGTTCTGCTTCACCTGGCACCCCAATGCGATCGATCCTGGCGATTATTCGAACGAGCCGCCAACGCTGGTCGAGTTCACGTTGCAGGAGATTCCGACCGGGACCTTGCTGCGCGTCGTCGAATCGGGTTTCGAAAGGCTGCCGCCGCAGCGTCGCCACCAAGCCTTCCGCAGTAATGAGGGTGGTTGGGGCGCGCAGATGGAAAACATCGCCCGGCATGTCGAGCAGGCGCCATAGCCAGCGCGCGGCGCTGAGAACGCGCGCCTCCGTGTTCGCCGCGCTCGGCGACGAGACGCGGCTGTCGGTGCTTGCCAAGCTCGGCAACGGCCAGCCGCAGTCGATCTCGCGCCTGACCGCAGGCACCAACCTGTCGCGGCAGGCGGTGACGAAGCACCTGCGCGTGCTGGCGAACGTCGGCGTCGTGCGCAGCGTGCGGCGCGGCCGCGAGAGCCTGTTCGAGCTCGAACCGCAGCCGATCGAGGAGGTGCGGGACTATCTCGATCAGGTCTCCCGCCAGTGGGATGACGCCTTGGCGCGGCTCAAGGCGCACGTCGAGACCTGATGCGCGAGAAATCGCCGCCTTACTTTTTCGTCAGCAGCTCCCGCAGCACCGAGGCGTGGCTCTTCTCGGGGGTCTTGCTGGCGGTCAGCAAGGTCGCCGGACCGCGGCCGACCCCGGCGCGCAGCTCGGCCAATGCCGCCCCCTGCCCTTCGAGCTCCTTGAGATAGCGCTTGCGGAAGTCGGCATATCGCCCGAGGTCGCGATGATACCATTGACGCAACGCATTGCTCGGCGCCACCTCCTTGGCCCAGAGGTCGAGCTTGAGCGTTTCCTTCGAGCACCCGCGCGGCCACAGTCGGTCGACCAGGATGCGGGCGCCGTCGCCGGCGCTCGGCGCGTCATAGACGCGCTTGATATGGATCGTGGGGACTGGCATCGGCTGATCGGATCGCTCGCGCGCGCTGCAGTTTCGCCATGCGCTTGCGCGGCGGTCAAGCCGAGCGGTTTCATCCGCGCCTCGCTCTGCGATAAGGCCATGGCGGCATGAAACGGAGGCGAGACGATGCAGCTCTTCATCACCGGCGCGACCGGCTATATCGGCGGCTCGGTGGCGGCAAAACTGATCGCGGGCGGTCACCGCGTGCGCGGTCTCACGCGCACGCCGGACGGCGCCGACAAGCTTAAGGCCGCCGGCATCGAACCGGTGATCGGGTCGCTGGTCGACCGCGACGTGCTGGCGGCAGCCGCGCGCGCCGCCGATGCCGTGATCCACACCGCCAACTCCGACGATGCGAGCTCGGTCGAGGCGCTGCTGCCGGCGCTCAAGGGCTCGGGCAAGCGCCTGATCCAGACCAGCGGCTCTAGCATCATCGCCGACCGCGCCGCCGGCGAGCCGAGCGAGCGCGTGTTCCACGAGGATTCGGTCTACGAACCGCTGCCGGAGCGCGCCAGCCGCCTGGTGATCGACCGCAAGGTGCTCGCCGCCGCGCACGACGGCGTCCACAGCATCGTCATCCGTCCGACGCTGATCTATGGGCGCGGGCGCGGCGCCCATGCCCACAGCGTCCAGGTTCCGAAGATGATCGCGGTGGCGAAGAAGCACGGCGTGCCGCGCCATGTCGGCCGCGGGCTCAACATCTGGTCGCACGTGCACATCGACGACGTCGTCGACCTCTATCTGTTGGCGCTCGAGCGGGCGCCGGCGGGCTCGCTGTTCTATGTGGAGAACGGCGAATGCGCGATGCGCACCATCACCGAAGCGATCGGACGGGTGCTCGGCAACCGGCCGCCGCAGGACTGGCCGGTCAACGAGGCTTTCACCGAGCTCGGGGCGGCGGCCTATACCAGCTACGGCTCCAACAGCCGCGTGCGTGCCGCCAAGGCGCGCGCGATGCTGGGCTGGCAGCCCAAGGGCCCGACGCTGATCGAGGAGATCGAGCGCGGCTGCTACCGCGACGAGATCCGCGGCGCCGCGTAGCTACGTAGGGTGCGCAAAGCGCCGCGTCGCGGCGCGTGCGCACCTCTTCCGGCATCAGCGATGCGTGCGCACGGCGCGGTTCCCGCGCCTTTGCGCAACCCTACGGCATCGCGTTAGCGCTTGGCGCGGCCGAGAACGTCCATCAGCTCGGCGACCTTGCGGCGCTGCTCGCCCTTGTTGCCGGAGGCGATCGCGTGCTCGACGCAGTGCGCGACGTGGTCGCGCAGGATCTCCTCCTCGACCCGGCGCAGCGCCGCGCTCACCGCCGAAAGCTGCGTGACCACGTCGATGCAGTAGCGGTCGTCCTCGACCATGCGGGCGAGCCCGCGCACTTGGCCCTCGATGCGGCTCAGCCGTTTGAGGCAGGCGGCCTTGGTTTCGCGTTTCATCCCTGCTATATACCCCTACGGGGTATAGGTGTAAAGGGGACGTCGTGAGCGACCATCGATCAGATCACGCGCATCATGGCGCGCAGTGCCCGCACGGCGGCCACGGTCATGCCAAGTCGACGCCGGCGCCGGAGGAGCGCGCGATCGATCCGGTCTGCGGCATGGCGGTCGATGCGCACACGACGCCGCATCGGGCCGAGCACCGAGGCCGTCCGTATTATTTCTGCTCCGCCGGGTGCCGGCAAAAATTCATCGCCGACCCGCAGCGCCATCTCGGCGGCGCCGCCGAGCAAGAAGCGGTGCCGGAGGGGACGATCTACACCTGCCCGATGCATCCGGAGATCCGGCAGGTCGGACCCGGCTCGTGCCCGATCTGCGGCATGGCGCTGGAGCCGGAGCTCGCGACGCCTGAGTCGGGTCCCAATCCCGAGCGTGCGGACATGTCGCGCCGGCTCTGGATCGCACTCCTGCTCACCGCGCCGATCGTCGCCCTCGACATGGGCACGCACCTCGCCGGCGCACCCGGGATGGTGCGGCCCGCGACTTCGAACCTGATCCAACTCGCGCTTGCGACCCCGGTGGTGCTGTGGGCCGGCTGGCCGTTCTTCGTGCGCGGCGCGCAGTCGGTCGTCACCCGCAATCTCAACATGTTCACGCTGATCGCGCTCGGCACCGGCGTTGCGTACGTCACCAGCGTGGTGGCGACGCTCGCGCCCGGCCTGTTCCCGGCGCAGTTCCGCGCCCACGACGGCTCGGTCCCGGTCTATTTCGAGGCCGCGGCCGTGATCACGGTCCTGGTCCTGCTGGGACAGGTGCTCGAGCTGCGGGCCCGCGAAAAGACCTCCGGCGCCATCCGCGCCCTGCTCGATCTCGCCCCGAACACCGCGCGCCGTGTGCGGCACGACGGCACCGAGGAGGACGTTTCGCTCGAACTCATCGCGGTCGGCGACGTGCTGCGCGTGCGGCCGGGGGAAAAGGTGCCGGTCGACGGCGTGGTGACCGAAGGACGCTCGTTCGTCGACGAGTCGATGGTGACCGGCGAGCCGATGCCAGCCGAGAAGAGGCCGGGCGACCGGGTGATCGCCGGCACGCTCAACCAAAGCGGCTCGTTCTTGCTGCGGGCCGACAAGGTCGGACGCGACACCATGCTGGCGCAGATCGTGGCGATGGTGGCCGCGGCGCAGCGCTCGCGCGCGCCGATCCAGCGCCTCGCCGACCGAGTGTCGGCCTGGTTCGTGCCGGCGGTCGTCGTGGTCGCGGTCGTGGCGTTTGCAGTCTGGGCGACGGTCGGGCCAGAGCCGCGCCTTGCCTATGGCCTCATCGCCGCGGTTTCGGTGCTGATCATCGCCTGCCCGTGTGCGCTCGGGCTGGCCACGCCGATGTCGATCATGGTCGGGGTCGGTCGCGGCGCCCAGGCGGGCGTGCTGATCCGCAATGCCGAGGCGCTCGAGCGCATGGAGCGGGTCGACACGCTGGTGGTCGACAAGACCGGCACCTTGACCGAAGGCAAGCCGAAGGTAACCGCCCTCATCACGGCCCCGGGGCTCGACGAATCCGACGTGTTGCGGCTGGCGGCGAGCGTCGAGCGTTTGAGCGAGCACCCGCTCGCGACCGCGATCGTCGCGGCGGCGGTGGAGCGCGGCATCGCGCTCGGTTCCGCCGACGGTTTCGACGCGCCGAGCGGCAAAGGCGCGCTCGGAGTGGTCGATGGGCGCCGCATCGTGCTCGGCAACGCGCCTTTCCTCGCCGCACAGGGCATCGCGACCGAGGCATTGGCCGAACGCGCAGAGCAGTTGCGGCGCGACGGCGCGACGGTGATCTTCGTGGCGATCGACGGCCGGGCGGCCGGCCTCATCGCGGTCGCGGACCCGATCAAGGTGGACGCGCAGGCCGCACTGCAGTCGCTCACGCGAGCGGGCATCCACATCGTCATGCTCACCGGCGACAACCGCACCACCGCCGAGGCCGTGGCGCGCCGGCTCGGCATCGTCGAGATCGAGGCCGAGGTGTTGCCGGGCGACAAAGCCGCGGCCGTGGCCCGGCTGCGGCACGCGGGCCGGGTCGTCGCCATGGCAGGCGATGGCGTCAACGACGCGCCCGCGCTCGCGGCCGCCGACGTCGGCATCGCCATGGGCACCGGCACCGACGTGGCGATCGAGAGCGCCGACATCACGCTGCTGCGCGGCGAGCTTTCCGCAATCGTGCGCGCGCGCCGGCTCTCGGCTGCGACCATGCGCAACATCCGGCAGAACCTGTTCTTCGCGTTCGTCTACAATGCAGCCGGCGTGCCGATCGCCGCCGGGCTGCTCTATCCGGTGATGGGCCTCACGCTCTCGCCGATGTTCGCCGCCGCCGCAATGGCGTTGTCGTCGGTGAGCGTGGTCGGCAACGCGCTACGGCTACGGTGGGTGAAGCTTTGATCGCGGCCAACACCCACCTCGTTATCCTGAGGCGCCCGAGCGAAGCGAGGGCCTCGGAGCACGCTGCCCTACCGTGCAGCTGCCGGCTGTGCGTCCTTCAAGGCTCGCCCGACTTCGTCGGGCGAGCACGTTGATCGTTCACTCACGGATGAACGCGGAAAGCCCGGCGAAAGGCCGGGCTTTCGCATTCACTCGGACGACCGGACGGTATTACCAGCGCTGCGCACCGTACCAGTCGTCAATGTCCTTGCGCACCTGGTCCTTGGCGAGGCCGTAGCGCTGCTGGATCTTGCCTTCCAGCTGCTCGCGCCTGCCGGCGATGACGTCGAGATCGTCGTCGGTGAGCTTGCCCCACTGCTCCTTGACCTTGCCCTTGACCTGCTTCCAGTTCCCTTCCACGCGGTTCCAGTCCATGTCGTTCTCCTCATCGGAATTGATTTCATGGTGACAACGCGTGGAGATGGGCGCGGTTCCGCGATCACATGTCCGATGCAAGCGACGGAGAATCCCTAGCGAGGAGCGAATCGCGGCTGCCCGATGTGCTTCGCACGTTGCCCCTGGACGCCGGATCTGCGCCGGGCCGCGCACAGCTTGCCCGGGTGCGGAAGGATCACGCCACCTTGTTGCGCGCGGCTTCGCGGCGTGCCGATACGATCGCGCCCTCGCGCTCGAGCGCGTCGATCTCGGCATCCGCGAAACCGTGCGCGCGCAGGACCTCGCGCGTGTGTTCGCCGTAGAGCGGCGCGCCGGTCCGCACCTTGCCGGGCGTCGCCGAGAACTTGACCGGCAGTCCGATCGTCTTGACCGGGCCGAGTGTCGAATGGTCGACCTCGGTGACCATCTCGCGCGCGATCGTCTGCGGGTCGGCGAGCGCCTGCAGCATGTCGTGGACCGGTCCGCACGGAACGCCTTTTTCTTCCAGCACCTGGAGCCAATGGGCGGACGGCTTGGCGCGGAAGCGGCGGGAGAGCTCGGCCTCGAGCTCCTTGAGATGCGCCATCCGGTTCGCGCCGCTGACGAAGCGCGGATCGGAAGCAAGCTCGGGCGCTTCCAGCGCCTCGAGCGTGCGCAGCCAGTTGCGTTGGTTGGCGCCGCCGACGACGATCCAGCCGTCGGAGGCCTCGAACGCCTGGTAGGGAGCGTTGAGCGGGTGCGCCGAGCCCATCGCCTTCGGCGCGACGCCGGTCGCGAGCGCGATCGCCGACTGCCAATAGGTCTGCACCAGGGCGGCCTCGAACAGCGAGGTCTCGACCCATTGCCCCTGCCCGGTCTTGAGGCGATGCGCGTAGGCGGCGAGGATGCCCATGGCCGCGAGAATGCCGGCGGTGATGTCGGAGAGCGGCGCGCCGCATTTCACCGGCGGCCCGTCCGGCGTCTCGCCGGTGAAGCTCATGATGCCGCTCATCGCCTGCGCGACCAGATCGAACCCGCGCCGGTGCTTGTAGGGTCCGGTGCGCCCGAAGCCCGACAGCGAGCAGTAGATCAGCCCGGGATGCTGCTTGCGCAGCTCCTCGTAGCCGAAGCCGAGCCGCTCCATCACATCCGGCCCGTAGTTCTCGACCAGCACGTCGGCGGTCGCGATCAGCCGCCGCAAGACCTTGGCGCCGCCCGGCGTCTTGAGATCGAGCACGATGCCGCGCTTGTTGCGGTTCATCATCAAGAACGAGGCCGCCTCGTCCCCGATCTTGGGCGGGATGGTGTGGCGGCTGTCGTCGCCCGCCGGGGTCTTCTCGATCTTGATCACGTCGGCGCCCATGTCGGCAAGCATCAGCGTGCAGGTCGGGCCCGCCATCACGTGGGTGAGGTCCACGACTTTCAGTCCGGCCAACGGGCCCATGCTGGTCTCGCTTTCTGGTTTGCACTTCCTGCGGGTGGCGCGAAGCTATTCGCCCTTCCATTGCGGCGTGCGCTTGTTGAGGAAGGCGTCCATGCCCTCGCGGAAATCCCGGCTCATGTAGCACATCAGGATCAAATCCTCGCCCTCCTCGCGCGAGAGCCGATTGGTGAGACGGCGTAGCGCCTCCTTGGTGGCGCGCAAGGTGAGCGGTGCGTGGCCCGCGATCTGGCGCGCGAGCTCGTCGGCGCGGCGCTGCAGCGCGCCCGCATCCGCCACCACCTCATTGAGCAGCCCGATGCGGGCCGCCTCCTCGGCCTCGATCAGGCGCGCCGTGAAGATGATGTCCTTCACCCGCGCCGGCCCGATCAACGCCGCGAACCGGGAAAGGTTCGACATCGACAGGCAGTTGCCGAGCGTGCGCGCGACCGGAAGGCCGAACCTCGCCGTCGCGGTGCCGATGCGCAGATCGCAGCAGGCCGCGATCCCGGCGCCGCCTCCGGTGCACGCGCCGGTGATCGCCGCGATCGTCGGCACGCGGCACGCCTCGAGCGTGCCGAGCACGCGATCCATGCGCGACTCGTACTCGATGGCGTCCTGCGGCGTCTTGAAGGCGCGGAACTGGTTGATGTCGGTGCCGGCCGCGAACGCCTTGTCGCCGGCGCCGGTGAGGATCAAGACCTTGAGGCTCCGGTCCGTGTTGGCGGCCTCGCAAATCTCCGCCAAGCGCTCGTACATCGCGAAGGTGAGCGCATTGCGCGCCTGCGGACGGTTGAAGGTGATGCGGCCGACGGCGCCCTCAACGTGGTAAAGCAGGTCCTCGGTGACATTGGCGGTCGTTGGCGCGGTCATGGCAGTCATGCGGAGCCCATCGGGTTGCGGTTGCCAAATGCCGGCGTGGCGGCGGTTTCATGTCTCAACCGGCCGAGCTTAGCACGTTGAAGCACTGCGCACCCACGGACGAAGCCTCTTCGTGAGCTTTCAGGTATGCGGCGGTTGCGCGGAGGCTGCTGTTTCCAGAGGCTTGCACACGCGCGCGGCCGGCCTACATGAGCGGCGCGTGATCGAAAAGGCGGAGCGATTTCCGACCGCCTCCACAGCGGAAAAGGCGGTGCTGTGCCGCCCGCCCTTGGATCGAATCGCAAAGCGCATCGGCATTCCCGTTTCCGAAAGAAGGCGACGTCCCGATGAACGACAAAGCCCGCGACGAAGATCGTCTGGACGTCGCGCTGGAGCAGACGTTCCCGGCGAGCGATGCGCCATTCTTCATGGCCGGCGCCGCCGTGGCCGGCGCGCCGCGCCGAGGCGCGGCCGAGCCCGAAAGCCTGAAATCCGAGGCGCGATCCGATCAAGCGGGCGCGGGCGATGGAAAGCGTGCTGTCGAATGAGCAGGTATTGACTTGGCGCTGGTGCGGACGGAGGGACTCGAACCCTCCGGCTCGCGTTGCAAACTTGCGTACGCGCGTGGCCGCGCTCGAGGTGCGCCCAGGCATGACCCATGAGGGCACGTGGAAGCCCGAAGAATCCGGCCGCGCTGACCAGTGCCAAGCGCCATACCGTTACGCATCGCGCCCGATGGCGGCGCGACCTCGCCGAGCTCGGCAAGGCGGGCGAGCTGACTGATCAGGCTGTGGGTGGCCGGACTCTCGGTGTGCTGCAGCGCTAGCCGGCGCGGAGCTTGCGGCCGCGAGGCGTCTGCGAACGTTCGGAGTTAGCGGCTGCGGGTCAAGCCGCCAACCACCACCAATGCACAATGCCGCCGATCAGCAGGACGAGGCCTGCCAGCAGGTATGCCACGGTGTTTGGGCTCAGTTCCGTTTTCTGATGTGCAGGCAACGTAGTCCCCCCAGAGGTACAGTGGTAGAGCCGGATCGTTAATCCGGTCCGGTTAAATTTTGGTTCAACCCGCGCGGGAGAGCGCAACTCGGCAGCGCTCGCGCTTGCCGTATTTCTTGATCGCGCGCTCGAGCGCCTCCGCGCGATTCCGCGCAATGAAGGACATGCGCTCGGCTCGGCGCTGCCTCCGGCAGGTCGAGGTCGCGCCCTATCCCTCGCACGAAGCCAAGAAAAGAATTGACGACTGGGTTAGAGACGCTGGCCGCAAAGACCGCCGCCATGCCAATTCGACCATCGATCATCTTGAAGCGCCGCGGCTTGCCAGCACCGACACATTTGAGCGACGGAAGGCTACGGCGCGGCACTCTCAAAGAAAAGGGCCGCACAGATGGCGGCCCAAGTTAAGGCGACGGCTTGGGGTTGTCGGGGGCCTATGCCGTCGCCATTCCCTGCGGCGTTCGCAGCCATTCCGTTACGGTTTCAATCGGTATGTGGTCGCCGTCCCTCGGGAACTCCAAGCCGAGGTACTTGACCACGGTTGCAAACCGCCAGCAGACGCGTGTCAGTCGATCGATATATTCGCCGGCATTGTTTGGCGTCCATTCCGTGCCAATCAATGACAGCAGGGCTTCCTCGATCGGGGCCAAAATCGGCGCGTCGTATTGCTCGAATAGGCGGCTGTACTTGTCGAGTTGGCTTTCGCTCGAATCGGCGACAGATGCCGATAGGCGGTCGAAGATTTCGGATTGCGCCCCGCGCCCCGTGAACCGCAATAGCAGCACGGCTCTAGCTTCGGCGTAATCCCGCATTGCCTTGCCTCCCCCTACAGCCCCTCGTGGCTCTCGAGCTGTAGTACGTGCGCGACAAGGCGTTGCAGTAAGCCAGCGCTCACGCTTGTCCGGCTCGCTGGCTCCAACCTCACAGCGTGCGGCGAGGCTAAGTAGTTCTGCGTCGACCGTCATGGGTAAGATTCCCCATTGACGGCGCCGGCGAGATCGTCGGCGCTGATGATGCCGGCCGCCAGCATCGCACCGGCGAGCGCGCGACGGCCGCGTCAAACGACATGCGGGACTGCTGTCGGCCCTCCGTCCCTGTCGAGAATGGACCCAGGGCGGACATGGCAGTGCCACCTGCCGATGTCTGCTTTCGGGGACGGTCAGACCGCAATACGGCCTCGAAATATCCCGGTCCCGTCGGGCATGCTGCTGCGTTCGACCCCGATGAATCCGGCCACCTTCATCCAGCCGCGGTACTGCGACTCGGTATAGGCTTCACCGTCGCGATATAAGTTAAGGAAGGTGAGATTCACGAATACCCCATTGGGGGGTCCGAGTCTGTCGTCATCGAGAATGCCCCAGCCTCCGATGATCGCCTCTCCCCCCGGGCGCAGGCTTTGCGCCGTATGACGGATCGCCAATTCCGCGTCCGCTGGCGACAGCACCTGGATCACCGCGCGCAGTATCGCGACGTCATGCTTGTGCCGGGCCGGTCCCCGTAGGATATCGCCCGTCTCGAGCGCTACCTCGCCCGCCCGGTGCTCAGCAAGGATTGGGCCGGCATGGACGATCACCTCGGGCAGTTCCAGTAGGGTCGCCTTGAAATGAGGCCAGCGCTCCCTCAGCCCCGCCAGCACCGTCCCCGCACCCCCGCCGATGTCGATCACGGACTCGGTGCGCGACAAATCGAGCATCCCGGCAAGCGTGCGCCCGAAGGCAACTCCGCCCGGCCCGCGTAGCAAGGCCGCCGTCTCCTCCGGACGCGCCGTCGAAAAATCGTGCTCCGCAATCGGTCTGCCGGTCCGGATCGACTCTGCGGTGTTTAGATTGGCGGTCCAGGCCTTGGCTATCAACTCATGCGCGCCACCAATAAAGCCTGGCTTCCCGGCCACCAACACCTCGGCCGCTTCGATCCCGTTGCGAAAGCGTCCGCCCGTCACCTCCAGCAGACCGACATGGGCCAGCGCATAGAGCAGCCTCGACAGCCGCCTGGCGTCACAGCCGATCTGCGCTGCAACCTGTTCCGCCGAGAGATCCCTCTCCCCGAGCACCGTGAACACACCAAGCTGCATACCGGCCAGCAAGGCAAGAGCTGGCTCAACCGAAGCCCGAAGCTCGGCGATCGAGGCGCGCTTTCCCCTGTCCTGCACGTATCAACCTCCGTCGATATTTCCCAGATAACCGCAACGGGGCTAAAGCCAGCAACAGACAATCTTGGTGATCAATCTCAAAGCCGCCAAGGCCCTCGGTCTCGCCGTACCGCCGACGCTGCTCGCCCGCGCCGACGAGGTACTCGAATGGGCGAGCCGATGTCCGCTTGTGGCCATCGCGTCATTTCGCGGCGATAGGGAAACTCGGTCGCTTTGGAAGCGAAGCGGACATCGGGCGGGCACCCCTGCAGCCGCCGCCGAAGCCCCGCCCCACGGAGGGGCTTTCATATCGCCTAAGCTGAATTAGTGCGGCTGGATTAACGTCCCACTCAGGGACTTTCAATCCGCCGCATTGGGGCCGCTACGAGGGAGGGCGGCCCCTTTCCCGTTGCCCGGAGTAGAGGGGTTGTCCCAGCATCTTAAAGCAGACGTGATCGCGGAAACAACGCTAAGCGCGAGCTGCGCGGCCTAGCGCATGGCTGGGGCTCCCTCTGTCGTTGTTGACGGCGGTATTACTGGTTTCGTTGTTTTTTGCGCTGGTGCCTTTGCTGCTACGGTTTTTCTCGCTGGAGTCTTTGGCCAGTAACTTATGCATTGACCCGGCGAAGTTTTAGACCACTGTCTGCAATTTGACTTTGCTTCTTTTTTATATCCTGCTTTTCTAGCTGCGTTATTTGCCGCTTTTTTATTTGCTGTTTTCTTATTTGCTGCTTTACTCCCTCCTCGTTGAGCCATTCGCCCCTCGACCGCGACTCGAGTCCTGGGATTTGACGCCGTCATTGGCTTCACTGATCTAACTTGTCTATTTACCACTGACGCTGGCCTGTAGACTGGTCTTACTATTGGCCTATAGACCGGTCTTACTATTGGCCTATAGACCGGTCTTACTACTGGTCTATATACCGGCCTGGATACTACTGGTCTATATACCGGTCTATACACTGGTCGGTAAACTGGTGCTGGTCGATATACTGGTCTAGATACTACTGCTGGTCTATATGAGTACGCCAAAACCTCTCTTGGGATCAGCACCGCTGCTAGTAAAAATCCGACTAGCAAGAACTTATTTCGAGTATTCATTATCTATCCCCCAGGATGTTGCGGAAGTGCAGCGTAGAAAGCTAATGAGATAGCTCTCTACGATGAACTGTTGGAGCAATTCGTCATGACCTTAAGATCCCCCTCGTACTCTGACAGGCACAATTGGCCACCTATGGCAATGCGGGAACTCGACACCAGATCTCTTACCGCGCCGCGCATGGCGCAGTCGTGCGCTTGTGTCCCGGCCGTCGTGCCAAGGGACACCGTTCCGGCTTTCAGGCTGATAAGAAACCTAAGGCTGCTCCCCGCGCCCCCTCTTAGGAAAGGCTTAACAAGGTGCGGAAGCATGAGTCAAGAAATTGGAGGAGCATTTTCAACGTAATAGCCAGGTCATAGACAATGTCTATCGTGATTGGCCGATTTCGTTGCGCATGCATGGCACGATACTCAGGTCGAATCACTTCAGCGGTCCCAGCATCGGGGCGGGGGCAGCGCTGGTGCTGAGCGTCAACCTGTTCCACCACCGTGCCTCCACGGAACGAAAGCTGCCGCCTGTGAACCGGGGTCTGGCATCGGTAGCGACGGCGCAGCTCGGCAACCGTCGTCGCCGTGGTGATCTGCTTCCGCTCGAGCAACATGCGGGAAATGCGTCTGAACGCGGCCGTGCGCTCCGCTACATGTTAGTGGACCCTACTGCCCGTCTTCACCGGCCAGCAGCGTCGTAAAAGCTAACGCGACTTTAGACGGCTAAGTGCAGATTGCGCGTTGGCATTTCCCTGGTCTGCGGAGAGCTTGAAAAGCCGCGCGGCCTCGCGCTCGTCCTTCGGCAGTCCGCCGCGCCCATCGCGATAGTAGGTTCCGAGGTTGTATTGCGCGACGGCATTCCCCTGGTCTGCGGCGAGCTTGTAAAGGCGCGCGGCCTCGCGTTCATCCCTCGGCAGTCCACCGCGGCCTTTCTCGTATAGGGTCCCGAGATTGGTTTGTGCGTAGGTATTTCCCTGGTCTGCAGCAAGCTTGTAAAGGCGCGCGGCCTCGCGTTCATCCCTCGGCAGTCCACCGCGGCCATGATCGTACAAAAAGGCGAGATTGACCTGCGCGAAAGTATCTCCTTTGGCCGCGTTGGCGCGATAGAGGCAAGGCTCCAGCTCAGCCAATCCGGTCGGGATAGTACACGCCGCACAGATCCATGATCTTGTTGGCGGCGATCTTCGGGCAGCCCGGCGGCAAGCTCGAGTAGCGCTCGAGCAGCGTCTCCCTCGCTCGGACGCGCTCTAGAAAAGGGCCGCCTGAGAGGGCGGCCCCCAAGGAACGGCAAGTGCCGGATATGATCAGAAGCGGCCGTGCTCATCGTTCATGAACCAACCCCGCCCTTTGCCATTGCCATGCCCGTTCCCCAAGCCTTGCCCGGCGCCCCAGTGATTCCCAACATCTGTTTTGGGTGCCCCACCCGCAACATGGTCCGTTTCGGATTCGGTCAACTGGGTTGGTGCGGATGCATCCACTAGCGGTTTCATTTTGCTTCCTCAGAATGGCTGGATTGCCAACCACTGAACCTTAATTGCCATGAATTGGAGGCCACAAAAAAAGTGACTTTATGGTTAACGCGCGTCGGGGACATCCCCGGAGAGCCTACGCCTCGCGCCGGACGCTGATCCGGAACCGTGAGCGTCAGTGACGCGGGCCATGCTTCCGGTCCACAGCCGTCTTGAAGCCCCGCGGTGGCGCTGGTGGTTCGTCCGGCCGCGAGCCTCATGCAGAGCGGGCACGGGACGCCAGCGCCTCTGCAACCATCGTGCCCCATCGGCTGGCCAGGATGCTCCTCGCACACCCAACGCACGCCACGGCACAGTTTGCAATCTGGCTCGGTCATCATTCGATCCGGTCGGGATAGTAGACGCCCGCAAAGGTCCATACACCAGTCGGTGAGGAACCGACCCTAGCTTGGGGGATTGGCAAAGAGTGGTCGTGCGTGCGAGGCCCTGATGGATAAGGCTACTGAGTACCGCCGAAAAGCGGAATATTGTCAGCACATGGGAGAATCGGCGTTCCGCGAAGAGCATCGAGCAGAGTGGCTTCGCTTGGCCGAATCCTGGCTACAAATGATTCGGCCGCACGATCACGCACCAAGCAGTCGAGAGCCTTAGTAGGACGTGGGCGCCCTCCTTCACTTGACATGCGCGCGGCCTGCAAACTTGGAGGGGAACGTGGCCAACGACAACAACGACGCTCGTATCGGGTCTTGACTGCCATCAACGCGCAGATTGAATATTTGCGGACGCTGGTCGTGCAGGGGGGCGGCTGCATTGCCATGACACCGCCGCCACACCTGCATTTTCAGGACTTCGACGCAATAACCATTCTGGTTCTTACCGCCGCTCTCGAGGACGCGTGGAAAACGATAGCCAAGGAGGGGGGCGATCTGGCATCGCGCGCCGACGTAACACGCGATCTGCTTGCACAGGGCATTGCTTTGGCGGCCGCACTCGGCATGCGTGACCGGCGAAAGCTTAAGCGAGCGGGCCTGGCTTATCTAGGTGAATACAAGCCAGAGAAACCGGGCTGACTTACGCCTCGTGCTGCACGCTGATGCGGAAGCGCTCCCGCTCGGGGATGTCGTGTTCCTTGATCGCGCGCCGTGGGCCTACCACCATCTCAGGTGTGCTGGGCAGCGGATAAAAGCAGCAGCATCGCCACGATCAAAGCACCGGCCAGGAAGTATTTCTGCTCAGGCCTCACGGTGGACATCATAGCTTGGAACTAACGCGACTGCCGAGCCGCCCTTATACACTGACACCTATCTGCGACGGCCGAAGCGAAAGAGGAGAAATTGATGGGTAGGACGGCCTTGCGATCCGGAGCCGCTGCCGTGGTGCTTCTCGGCAGTTCGGCCTTGGGCATTGTCGCCGATGCTGGCGCGGGGCGGCGGAACAGCCCGGCACCCGAACCGCCAACGACCGGTCAGGCGTCCCCCAGCGAGACACGGGAGCGCAGTCCCGACCCTCTGATCAGAGGGCAGCTTCAGTTAACCCCGGAAGAGCGCCGGCGGATACGGCAAAGTATCGAGCAGACGAATGTAGAGGAGCAGCCGATTCCGCGAGCGTTTGCGCCCGCCGTCGGCATGACGAGTCCACCGGAATTGAGGTTGACCCCGCTGCCCCAGGATCTGCAGCAGGGCTCGGGGGTCGGAGCGCAGCATCGCTTTGCGAGACTGAAGGGCGGCACCATTCTGATCGTCGGAGAAGAGGGGCTGGTAGCCGCGATGATTGGCCCCGGTGAGCGGTAGAACGTTCACCGTCCAAGGGCGGGTCACTGGCGAAGACGATTCCGTCGGGGCTTCTTATGCCTCGCGCTAGACGCTGCCCCGGAACCGCTCGCGCTCAAGCGCCTGAAGCAGACTCCGCAAAGGTCCATCATCTGGCGGCGATCCTGGGGCAGCCGGCGCGGGAGGTCCGGCGACGGGCGTCGAGACTTTGGTACTGAACCCTCGCCGCTGACCCTCGCCCGGCCCTCCTCTGTAGGACCTCGGCGTGCGTCGTGCCGCCCAGGCGCAGATTTTCAAGTTGCCCTGTGAACTGGTTCACACTCAGATCGGATAGGGAGCCCCTATTGTTGCCCTCAGCTTCTTCTTTCAGCGAGGGGGAACGCCATGGTCAGCAAATACGAGCATCGCTACAAAGACGAGGATCCCAGGCGCCGGGCGCGTCTAGTCCTTGGCTCGATCCTCGCAGCCGTAGCGGTTCCTTTGATGGCAGTGGCGGTTTCCGCGATGACGCCGAAGCCGTCGAAGTGCCAGCCGGAAGCGCTGACATTGAACGGCGCACCGCCGAAATTCCTCTGCGGCTCAGCATCCGCATCTCCTGGGTCTGTTTAGAAGATAAAGCGGCGCTCAAAGTCCGGGTTCCCGACAGAGTTCTCAAAACGGACCACTGACATCAACGGGGCTGCAGGACTTCGCGCGGGTTCTTCATGGCAGCAAGGATAGGCTCGACCGCGACGAAATTCCGAATCCTGTCCTGCCTGTTGGTCCGGCTGTAGGTAGCCGCCATAGAAGCGCAAAAACGCTAGCAAATTCAATGCGGTTTAGCGGACTCCGTCTCCGCCAGAAACCATTGCGGCACAGGGACTTCTCGCAACAAAGAAAAACGCCGCCAGCGCGTTTGCCGACGGCCCTCAAGGGCGATTTGCTACCGAATGCGGCGGGTCCCGCCTGCAGGGCGGCGACAGCCTTGTTGCCGCATCCTGCTGCATTCCCGGCAGAACATGGTCGAGCGTCATGCCGACCCTGGCATGTCCTAAGCGTTCGCTGGCGACTTTCGGGTGGATGCCGTTTGCGAGCATGTGGGTTGCGTGGGCATGCCGCAGGTCATGATGCCGAACGCGGGGGAGGGCGGTTCTGGCAACCAGCCGCGCCCAGGAAACCATTAAGCAGGAACGTTAGCGACGGAAAACCCAGGTTCCGAACGAAGCGCACGCAGAATTTGATCGCGACATGGCCGCCCCGAAATGACGCGGCTGCCGCATAGGTCGAATTCTATCTTCACGGTGGGAGAGGGCGCCAGGAACCAAGTGGCCTAATGGCGCGTTTGCCGGATATGAATGGCTGGGAGCTAGGGCCACGGCCATGGCCAGCGGCGAACATCACCGCCGACAGGCGGAACGCTTGAACGAGCTAGCAAGCTCAACGTCCGATCCCGAAACCGCCGAGCTTATGCGGCGGCTTGCGGCTGAATACATGGACGAAGCCGCATTGGCGGCCGACCGCGCCCGCCTTCCGGCGGCCAACGCGGCTTGAGCTGGTGGCTCCCCCTCAGCCGGTCGTCGCTAATCGCGCAGCCAAATCAGGCTCCCGGAACAAGTACTCGGGCTCGCGGATGAGCCAGGGACTACGTCACCGATTAGGGTTGGTTCGTTCAGGGGCGTGCTGAGCGTTTTCGCTCGGCGCCTTCCATGGCTCAACTTCCAAAAGTTCCTTCGCATGCGCAACGGCATGATCCCGCAGTCGGTTCACGTCGCGCGCTCCAAGCCGCGCCTTCGCCATGATGGACAAGGTGAGCGCCTCGCGCGCGCCGGGCGTGTCGGTGCTCTCCGATCTGCATCCATGTACCGCACGAGGTCGCGCAATGCCTTGGTCGGCCCGCCCATCGAGCGGGACGAATCGGCACGGCAACGCGCCGAGATCGGTTCGGGCTTTTGGTCAGTTTGACAGCAGGTCCGGGCAGAACACGCCGCACAGGTCCGCGCTCATGTTCGCGAAGGCTCGCGGGCAATCAGCGGCGAGCATCATGCGCACGCGCACCACGTTCTGGTCCGTAACGCTCCATCAGCGTCGCGTTCCTGTACTGGCCGCGGCGCTCGCACTTGGTGCAGGCGAGCTGAACCATGTCCGTCGGATGCTCGGCGAGGCTGACCTAGGAGCGAGGCCTGCCGTGCGAACCGCCTGAACAACGGCCAATCGGAGCCTGCGGCAGCGGGAAGCTGCCTTGGCAGCAGGGTGTTGTTGCGGCGATGCAACAGCCTACGACAATCGAAAGCTGTTTGCTCGTTTTAACCCGGACTTCACAACGAAAAGCCAACCATGGCGCCTCGATCGCACGAAATGGGGAGTATCCCATGCGCAACTCTCTGAAGCTAACAATCGCGGGCGCGCTGTTGGCGAGCCCAGTCGGTCTCGCGAATGCGGCCGACCTCGGTCGAGCGCCCGTCGCGCCCGCCATGGCGCCCGTGGTGGCCCCGGCTCCATTCTATAACTGGACCGGCTTCTACATCGGTGTCCAGGGCGGTTTCGGATGGGCCGACTTGGAACGGACCTTTGTCACAACGGGGGTCAGCTTAACGCAAGAAACGAGCGGCGGGTTGTTTGGCGGCACGGTCGGCTTCAATTGGCAGGCTGGCGCCTGGGTGTTCGGTTTCGAAGCCGACTATGCTTGGGCTGACCTCAGCCGCAGTGTCGACGCCTGTGCCGGCATTCTTCTCGTCACCTGCAGAGCTGGACTTGATACGTTTGGCACTGCTCGCCTCCGGGTCGGCGGCGCCTGGGGTCCGGCCTTGATCTACGCAACCGGCGGCCTTGCATTCGGTGATCATTTTGGGCGGGTGGAGGACCACCTCACCGGCGCGAGTGTCGAATTGCGCCAAAATGCTGTCGGCTGGACCGTGGGCGGTGGTGTCGAGTGGGGCTTCTACCCCGGCTGGTCGCTGAAGGCGGAGGCGCTGTTTTTTGACCTCGACGTCGATCGCTTCAGTACCGTTAATCTGGCATTCGTCGACCCTGTGGGCATCGACCATCGACTCACCGGCGTGGTCGTCCGCGGCGGCATCAACTATCGCTTCAATTGGGGAGGCGCCCCGGTAGTGGCGAACTACTAAACCAGCCGTTCGTGCGGCAAGCCTTTCGGCAGCCTGTTGGAGCCGGCGTGTCGCAAAGGTCTGCGGCTGGGAAGTCCCGGTGCGGCCGTTGCCCCTTTCACGACGGCCGCACTGGGGCGTTTTTCATTGTGTCGTGCTGACGGCCCATCGAGGCGACCGGGCATGCATCTGGAACGGCATTGCATGTAACTGCATTGAATGTGCGCCCGGTCGCCTGTCAGTCTTCGCGACCGACAGCCTGAACTGGTGCGAGCAGCCTGAGCCACCAGACGGAGAGCTTGCCCGGGCCGTAGAGGGCATTGGGGCTTGCGAAAAGGGACGCCGTTATTGGTGCGAATGGCCTTGGTGAGGCCGAACTCCTTGAGCACCCCCTCGAATACCGGAAAGGCGTAGGCTTTCCTTGGTGGTGGAGAGCAGCTCGCAGGCGAATAGATATCGGCTGGCGGCGTCGTGCCCGCATGACCTGCGTTCCCCATCGCACCGTGTACCAGCCGCGCGGCCGATGCGGCACGCCGGCGACTTGCCAACGCCGCCCACGCGCACCCTCCGCGTGCGACGCTATCGTCTATCCTGACCGGGTCGGCTACTGATGATGCGGCAGCACGGGGACTAAGATGCTAAGATGAAACACTTCCCAATCATCATCGCGTCCTGCCTCATCGGTGGCGGCGCCGCTGCCGCCAGCAAGTTCGAACCGATGGTTGGCGAGTCTGCGACCAAGGCCGCTTGGCGAGTGATCGAGCGCCAGTTCAACCCGGTCGACTGTCCGGCGATCGGTGAGGCGATATACGCCGACGAGGAAGACGCCATTTTCGCGCTTTGCACCAACGGCGAGATCTTCCTGGTGGTAGACGTGGGACTGACTTACCGGGGCATGAAAGCGGTCGCGATCCGCTGCTCAGCCCTGCCCTCAGTATGCAGGGGAGCCAGCAGCGAAGAGTTCGAGGCTGATTGGGCCAACTTGGTAAAGAGGATCGAGCGGAGCATCGAGCGAAGCCAGGCGAAGCCTGACGACGCGCAGCTCGGATGCTTGCCGTCGTCCCGGCATTGCACCGAAATAAAACCAAAAAACGAATAGGGACTTCCTCGTGTCCACCCCCAAGGGGAGACTTGATAGGAGCTTGGCCCACGGAGAGCCCTGGAAGCGCGATGCCGAGGAGCCGAGGAGTTCGCTTAGAGACGATAAGATGTCGCGCCTGGCCAACTTTCCTTTCGATCTGGCCCGCTTGGCGCGCCGCAAATACGAGCGGCGCGGGCAGTACTGCAAGGCGACGCTGGTCGAACGGTATGGTGCGGACCAAAATACGGTCGACCCCTTAGCAATAATCTCGGCCGACTGCCCCTAGAGCAGGCCAATAACCTCTGCCGGTGCGTTTATCGGGAGCTCGGGTCGAAATGACGCCCCTCGTGATTCAGTCTGTCAAAAAAACATGCCGAGCCAGTCGACGAACAGCGCGACCAGCCATCCCGTGACAGCGCCGCCGGAAGCAGCAACAGCAGCGGTCACCATTATGCCCAGAGTTTGTTCGATCATCTAACTCCTCGCTACGAATTCAGCTCATTCGAGGCTTCTAAAATCAACCCCACGCTCGTGGTGGCTGTCGATGGAGTGCATCTGTCTCCTGCCGGATGCACGGCACTCGAAAGATCTATACTCAAACGAGAACGAACGATCAGGCCGGTCTCACTAAGGTGGCCGACGCTCGCTTGGTTCTCCTCTCGAATTTGGATGAAAATTGGCCGCACCCGAATAGAGAGCTGCCCGACGAGGCAAAATTTTGAGCATGTTGCCGACATGTCACGGCGCGCCGGTAGCCCCGCACCCCTCTTTGCTGCCGGCTACTATTGTGCACGGCGGGGTAGTGTCCGGGAACCTAACGGAACTCGTCGGCCGCTTCCCGGTTTCCAAACTCATACAATCGAGTGGAAAAGGGGCCGATAGGTCGACGAGTTGGATGTGCGGTCAGATTCCTATTCCTCGCTCCGCCCGGAATGGTACAAGCGCAGCGACGCTCCGCCGTCTTCCGGCTGCAGAGGGGTCATGGGGCGGAACTCTCCCGCAAGCGCTAAGTGGGGGCCGCAAGGCGAGCCGAGGACGATGGCAAAGCCAAACTGGTCTCGGCGTTTTGCCGCGGTGCCGGGTCAGCCGGCGCGAAGTCACGAGGAGGAATGCCAGCCTTTGGCTATCGGCGTTCCCGACCTGCAAGAGGCGGCAGGCGGCTGGTCAAGCCCTTAGACGCGCGGGCCGCCGCATCGATTCAAACGATGGCGCCGTGCGATCAACGCCCCTTGAGGCGGAAGAGAAAGCGCCAACCCCATTGTGAATGATGCGGACTCTCTTGAGGCATGCGTTCTGCTTCTCGCCGCCAGAATCTCACTGCCTTACGCGCTTCGGCTTCCATCACGCTGAGTCGCTCCACCTGCTCCCGCAAATCATCTTCGGTTGCACGGCTTGCCGCTAGTTTGGTGCGCAGCAGATCCCGTTCAACCCGCAACAGCTTCATTTCCCGCCGCAGAGCAGATACGGGATCATCCCATTTCTCCGCCGGGTCGGCCGATGACATCATGCAATGAAAGAGACGAACGTCGGCAGCAGTGCACTGGTTCGGCATGCGCAAGAGCGTGCGCAACTAATGGTTTCCCGTTGGTTAACGCCGGGCTGGAAGGCATTGACATCACGGTTTCAATATAACGCAGGATAGGGGAAGCGTGCCTGGACGAGGCTCAAGAGAACGAAAACCACGCGAAGACGGCCCGGCTAGCCGCGCTCATCGCGAGGCGCAAGCCGATCAGCGTCCGGTTTGACCAACCCATGACGGGCTGCAAATTCATACAGGGAGGCGATGAGCACGACGACTGATCCAGATCAGTTCACACGCCACTGCCATCCGGTACGCTTTGCGGGCTCGAAGCATTCGAGCACCTCCAAGCCAACGTCGCGGCCCGCCGAACGATCCCGCCCGGCGGGCCGCTAGCGGGCCGTCCTTGTGCCGGGCAATCGCTCGAACAACATGCTTCGTCAAACTAGCCCCAATGTGCTCCAGTGCCCAAACGCGGCGGCCGAAGCGCGCAGTAATTACGAGTGCGCGGCCGATCCCGACGCCAGGCTCGCCTATCTGCAACTTGAGCGATGCTGGCGCCGCTTGGCTGATTGCTACGCATTCATGGATCAGCTTGAAGCGTTCATGAACTCCGCGCCGAAGCCCCAGGATGAAGGCGAGGTTTCCAAAGCGTCCAATCAGGAGAAACCCATGCTTGAAAAACCTTCTTCGCCTTCCCACCGTTTACGAGCCGTTTCGGCCGCCGCATTTGGTTTGGTGCTGACCGCCTTGGGCGGCATGGCCCTTGCCCAGCAGGACAAGTACACCTTGAAAGTGCCTGGTGGGCTCGCGTTCTCTGAGTTCAGGGGATACGAAGGCTGGCAGGTTGTTTCCACCAGTCAGAACGACAGGCTGGTCGCGGTGATTCTCGCAAATCCCGTGATGATCGACGCCTACCTTGCCGGCATTCCCGGCAACGGCAAGCCTTTCCCCGACGGCGCCAAGATGGCGAAGATCCATTGGAAACCGAAAAAGAACCAGTACTTCCCGGATACGACGGTGCCGGGCACCCAGCATGACGTGGACTTCATGGCAAAGGACAGCAAGAGATTCGCGGATAGCGGTGGATGGGGATGGGCCGTGTTCACGTATGACGCCGCGTCCGATACGTTCAGGCCCGGCACCTTGGCTGACGAGCCGCCGCAGGCGAATGACGCGAAGTGCGGGTTCGCGTGCCACACGACAGTGCAGACAAGAGATTACGTTTTCACGGAGTACGGAAAGAGGTGACTGGGGTTGGATGGCGGTGAAATAGGATGGCACCCAAAAAAGGGAGGCGTACATGGCGCAGGTCTTCCATTTTGGACCTTACTATTGGTTTGGGCCTTTCGAGACCGGGCTGCCGCCGGGCGCACAGCACAGCTGGTCGTGGGGACCAAACCCAGGATTCGCGCGGTCTGGTTTGCTTGCCACTGCTCACCCGGAGCCCAATCCAATAGTTGTCGAGCAGGTAGAGCGGCGACTGGCCGTAACAATGATCCAGTCTCACCGTACCCCGAGCAATGACCACTTTGTCCATGTGTTCGTTCGGAATGTGGGTTCAGCGACAGTCAATAGGTACTCGCTCTGGCTTACCGTAATTAATCCCTAACTGAGTTACTCAAAGAGGTAGCTATGAGAATCCTCGCAGTGCACGATGCAGAGGGCAACATCCACCAAGTTGCGGTCCTTCCGCCGAACGCACCGCCTGCGACAGTCACGACGGGACCTGGTCTATTGACAACAGAGATTGAGGCACCGGAGATGATGTCCGGAATGGACCTAAGCGACCCGGAGCGTAGCAGTCAGCAACTCTCCGAAGTCCTCCAACATCTCAGCCATTTTCGCGTTGAAGTGGGGGCCAAAGCCAAGCTCATACGAAAGGAACCAAAGGGACGATAACGAGGGTCCGCAAGCAGCCTCAGTTGACGGACCTGCAGGCCCTACTCGCACGCAAATGGGGGTTTTCCGACCTGGACCAGCAGCAAGCGCGAAGTTGAGGACGCCCCGAGAGCAGCCGCAAGGCAGGCAACCGATCAGATGAATACGTCAGTGTGAAAAGGGGCGGTCCATTTTTGCATGCAAGGGCGCATGTGAAACCCGGCGCGCAAAGGTTTTGCAAGGGGGTAGCGATGGATTTCGCGGGACTAAGTAAGCCGTTGACCCAGAACGCGCTGGATCAAGCTGGTGCGATTGTCGAAATCCCGAATGCCGCGCTGTGGGCGGTGATACACGTGGAGAGCTCAGGTGCCGGCTATCTGCCGGATCGCCGTCCGGCGATCCTATTCGAGCGGCACAAATTCCACAGCGCTACCGGAGGTCGCTTCGATAGAGACCATCCCGGCATCTCGCATCCGCGCGCGGGCGGCTACGGGGCTGCTGGAGCCCACCAATACGACCGACTCGCAGAGGCGCTGGCTTTGGACCGCAAGGCGGCGCTTGCCAGTGCCTCTTGGGGGCTGGGCCAGGTGCTCGGATCCAATTTCGCCGTCGCGGGCTTCAGCGACGTCGAGGACATGGTCACCAAGATGGTGCATTCGGAGCGGCATCAGCTCTTAGGCATGTTCAATTTTATCGACGGCAAGGGTCTTGGCCGGCACCTTAGGAGCAGAAACTGGTTGAAATTCGCGCTCGGGTACAACGGCCGAGGTGCGGAGACGAATGGCTATCCGCATAAGCTGGAAAGGGCTTTCGCCGCCTTCGATAATGGCACCCCGCCGAACATCCGGGTTCGGATCGCGCAGCTCGCATTGACTTTTCTAGGCCACCGGCCGGGCGGTGTCGACGGGATCTTTGGCGACAATACACGTCACGCCTTGCAGCGCTTCCAGACGGCCGCGGGCATGCCGCAGACGTCCTTTTTGACCGATGCCGATTTTAACGCGCTGGTCAGCAGGGCTTTCGCCGGCAGCCTCGACGACTGAACCCATCGAGCAAATGACACCGGGCAGCGAGGGGTTCCAGCCTGCAGGTTGCTTGATCGAAGTATCCGAGATCATAGTTCATGGTCCACGAGTTCCCAGTTGCCGTTGCGTTCGCCGGTTGGCGCTCCGCTATCTCGGACGCCGCCGTGCAACGCGACGCACCGCCTCTTGTCCCGAACAATTGGCGACCGGCGCGGCGCCCCCGAGCGCGCGCTTTACGCTCGCGCGCATGCCAAAGCCCGTGCCGGCGGTACGGCGGCCGATCCAATCACCGGCAGCGAGGCGAGACCTGAACACACGCGGGTGATCGATTGGCCGGTGAACACCAGGAAGATGCGCCGAGCGACAATCCATCACGCGGCGTAGATCCAGAACAGCGCGGCGGCGGATCCGGCGCTCGTTCGCTGGACGCCGAAGCTCAGCACACCAGCACGAACCCGAGCGGCGCCCGCATGATGACCGAGATTGGCGGCGTCGAGGCCGGGGATAGGCAGCGGCCCGAATCGGCCGCCGGGTAGGCGAGTGCGCCGGTCACCGCGAGGCCGCCGGCCATCCAATTGCAGGCACGCAGCATATCGGCGCGCAGGCTGGCACCAGTCGCGGCGCCGGGCCGGCCGCGGCACGGTCAATCCGTTCGTTCGTGACGGTCTGCGCGAGCTTGGTGACTCATCCACAGCTCCTGTCCTTGATGCCGGCGCTGCTGCACGGCCCGGCCCGACGCCAGGCGCTAGCCTGAGCCTGCCCACGCCCGGCGGGCGTCGTTTCGTTGACGTCGGTCAGTGGGCCAGGCCGACGCCGACTCGGATGGGTCATCTGCGGGTCGATTCGAGCCCGCCCGCAAAGGCTGGAACCCCAGGGACTCCAATAGGCTAGGCGCAGCCGCAGGTGCACCGCCGTATTTCAGCCGGCTGACCGCGAGTCGGAGGTGCCCTGCATGCTCGTGCAGCGCCCGATGCTCGGGTCTGGGCCATGCCGGCGAGCCGGCGCCGCTCCGAGCCGGTTGATGGCGTCTATCATATTGATATGACTTATGGTTCTCTGATTTTTCAATCTCCGCGCGCGGCCATTGCGGGATTTTGTGTCGCGGGTCAGGAGCACCGTTTCGTGCCATTTGTGCAACAGCTGTTTGGAAAGCAGCATAGACGCCCGTACGACCCGCGTTTCTTGATTGCCTGTGCATGTTCCTTCGGTAATCGTGCAAGAGCGACGGAGGGGGGCATCCCCATGTCGCCTCACCGGGGAATCGGATCGACCCAAAAGGTCGGGACAGGGAGCCGGAGGGTCACGGGGAACAAGGGGACCAAGACGGAACCCTCCCGGATGAAACTTAGGAGGTCACGATGAAGATGGTGAAAAGCCTTCTCCTCGGCTCCGCGGCGGGTCTCGTCGCAATGGCCGGAGCGCAGGCGGCCGATCTTCCCGTCAAGGCCAAGCCGGTCGAATACGTGAGGATCTGCACTCTCTACGGTGAGGGGTTCTACTTTATCCCCGGCACCGATACCTGTATCAAAGTCGGCGGCTATGTCCGTATGGACATCGGCATCTTCGCGTCGGGCAGCCACGGGCCGTACATCGCTGGCGGCGCGGCCCGCGATAACCGGGAAGACACCCCGTTCTACCAGACCCGTACCCGCGGCGTGCTCTCGATGGACGCGCGCTCGCAGACGGAATGGGGCACCCTACGGGCGTACGTCCGCGCCGGCTGGGAAATGAACAGCTCGACGCTTGCGTATAGCCCGGGCGTCGACACGACGTATCGCGGCGCCACCTACTGGGACCGCGCGTTCATCCAGTTCGCCGGGCTCACCGTTGGTAAGACGCAGTCGTTCTTCGACTTCTATGCCAACGCGTTGAACTACACGACGCTGATCGTCGCCGGCTCGGATACCGGCCACGGCATCAACCTGTTGGCCTATACGATGTCGTTCGGTGGCGGGTTCTCGGCCACGATCTCGTTGGAAGACACCGTGCACCGCCGCACCGGCATCTGGGACGCCAGCCAATTCGCGCTGGTCGCTGGGACCGCGGCGATCGGCCTGGTGGGGCCGAACTACGGCAACTACGCGGCCGCGACCTACCCTGACATTGTGGCCAACGTGCGCGTCGACCAGCCCTGGGGTTCTGCCCAGATCATGGCCGCCCTGCATAACGCCAACGGCTCGTGCTACGGCGTGTTCTGCAACGCGGGCCCGGGCCTGCTCAACAACGGTCCGGATGCGGCCGGCTTTGCAGTCGGCGCCGGCGTGATGTTCAACGTGCCGTGGGCGCAGGGCGACCAGTTCTGGCTGCAGGGCACCTGGGCCAGGGGCGCAGCGTCTTACCTCGGCGTGAATAAATACGTCGCCAATGACGCTGCCCAGATCTACCGCGGCGGCGCGCCGCTCAATCTTGGTGGAGACGGCCGTGTGATGCTGGCCTGGGGCCTCGACGGCATCTTCCAGACCCCCGGACTTGGTCAGAGCGGCGACGTCGAGCTGACCGAGGGCTGGCAGGTCAGCGCCGCGTTCCAGCACTACTGGACCCCGGCCCTGCGTACCTCGGTGTTCGGCGGCTATGCCCGGCTAGACTACCCGGGCGATGCGATCGGCGTCGGCTCGGGAGCCCGCGGCGCCTTCTGCAGTGGCAACCAGACCGGCGGCACCGCCTTCATTCCGAACGTGGTTAATGGCTGCGACCCGTCCGTCGCTGTCTGGCAGGTTGGTTACCGGACGGTCTGGTCGCCGGTCCGCAACCTCGATCTCGGTGTCGAGGTGCTCTACACCCACTTCGACCAGAACTTTGACGGCCAGTGGCAGATGCCCGCTACCGGCGCCCGTTCCATCGGGGTCTATCAGGCGGCCGACGCGGATGTCTGGAGCGGCTTGATCCGCTTCCAACGCAACTTCTGGCCATGATCGGCTAGGACCCAACGGGGCTTTGGGTCAGCGAACCCTCGGCGGGGAACCGCCGGGGGTTTCTCTCTGCCTGCCCCGGGCGTCAGATACTTCCAAGCGACCCACTAAGTCGGAGCTAAGTTAAGTCGGGCACGGACGGCGGCTCAGATCCACGCCGCGCGGGCAATACTCAACTGGAGTCAGACTGAACGCGTCGGCCTGACGCAAAGATCCATCCACCGTTTTGAGCAGGGGTTTTGGGATTCACTCTACTCGACCGCACTCACAATCCAGAACGCAGAGTTCAGAGACTTGCCGGATGAATGGGGGGTTTGCGATTGCTGTGCCACGGCGCCTTGTGAAGCCGATGCAGCGATGCCGCGGGATCTCCGCTGCAATCGATCAATCCTGGCGCAATCTCTGCTCCGCTCCCCACGTTTTGTTGCGCCGAATGGGCGTAGCGTTGCGTCATACGCGGCTGCGTATGTCTGAGCAGATGTGCGGCGAGAGCAGCAGGCAAGCGCCATCCCTATCCGCCGCGGCGGTCGAACCGCTGCACCAATGCGCCTTCGCTCAGGTTGGGCGCGCGCGCCCTGCATGAAATCAGTAGGCCCGATCGCTGCCGCTCATGGCCAGAAGTTACGCTGGAAGCGGATCAGCCCACTCCAGGTGTCCTGGTCGCGCGCCTCGTAGAGGCCGGCGGCGCGTCCACCGTTGGCGCCGAGATTCCACGCGCCGACCATCTTCTGATCGAGGCGGGAGTAGAGCACCTCGACACCGATATCGAGGTTGGGCACCGGCGACCAGACCGTGCGGGTCCCGATCTGCCACAGCGCGAATGAGGGATCGCAGACTGCGGGCAGCGGGGCGTTGACCCCGCCGCCGAGGAGGCCCGTGCAGAACAGGGTAGCGGCTGAGCTCGGATCGCCGTTGCTGCCGAAGTTGAGCTCAAGGTAGCCGCCGAACACCGACGTGCGCAGCATCGGGGTCCAGTAGTGCTGGACCGCTGCGCTAATCTGGAAGCCTTCGGTCAACGCCACGCCGGTGCCGGTCTGAAAGATGCCGTCGAAGGCCCACGCGAGGCCTACACTGCCGTTGCCGCCGAGGTCGAGCGGGGCGCCGCCGGCAAACATGGCGAAACCATCGACCGTGGTGAACTTGTTGAGGCCGAGATAGGAGGCCGCGCCGCGCGCGTAGGTGCCCTGCAGCCAGAACTGGTCGCCCTGCGCCCACGGCAGGTTGAACTGCACGCCGGCGCCGACTGCCCAGCCGGCCGCATCCGGACCGTTGTTGAGCAGGCCCGGGCCCGCGTTGCAGAACGTGCCGTAGCACGAACCATTGGCGTTATGCAGAGCGGCCATGATCTGGGCGGCACCCCAGGGCTGGTCGACCCGCAGGTTGCCGACCACGTCCGGATAGGTCGCGGCCGCATAGTTGCCGTAGTTCGGAGCCGGCAGGCCGACCGCGGCGCCGCCGATGGTAAGTGCGTTGGTGGAGGCGTCCCAGATGCCCGTGCGACGATGCACGGTGTCTTCCAACGAGATCGTGGCCGAGAACCCGCCACCGAACTGGAACGTGTAGGCCAACAGGTTGATCCCGAGTGTCTCGGAGCCGGTCACGGTCAAGGACGAATAGCTCAGGGCATTGGCATAGAAGTCGAAGAACGACGTCGCCTTGCCGACCGTGAGGCCGGCGAACTGGATGAACGCCCTGTCCCACCAGGTCGAGCCCCGGTAGGTGGTGTCAACGCCCGGAGTGTAGGCGTTCGTGTTACTGTTCATCTCCCACCCGGCGCGGATATACGCGCGCAGGGAACCCCATTCGGTTTGGCTGCGCGCATCGAACGAGATCACGCCGCGGGTCCGGGTCTGGTAGAAGGGCGTGTCTTCGCGGTTGGTGCGCGCCGCCGCTCCGCCGAAATAAGGATTGTGGCTGCCGCTAGCGTTGAGCCCGATGTCGAAGCGGACATAGCCGCCGACCTTGAGGCAGGTGTCGGTGCCCGGGATGTAGTAGAACCCGACCCCGTAGACTGTGCAAACCTTGACGTACTCGACCGGCTGGGCCTTGACCGGAAGATCGGCCGACTGCGCACCGCCAATCGAGACGAAGCCCGCGGCCGAGGCGAGGAGAAGGCCTTTCACAATTTTCATCGTGGCCTCCTGCAACTTGCGAGTTTGGCCACCCTGATACGCACCCGCCCACGCAATCGGGCAAGGGTTTTCATCGCTTGCCGGACGCTTTTTGTCGCTTTGATGTGAAATTTGCAACAGGTTTTGCCCCGCGCCCCTGCGGAATTTTGGATTCGATCAAGGCAGGAGACTTGCCATGCCGTCGCTCTGCGCCAGTTTATGTCAAGCGGTGCCGTCGACAATCAGGTGCGAAGCCCGCGTCGTAGCCAACGCTCTCCTCGGGCCTGAGATTGGGATTGGCGAAAAAGTTGAAGGCGGGGAAGTTCTCGAACAACTGGCTCAAGGTCGGCGCCTTGAATCCGATCCCGTAGGTCGCCTTCAGCTTGGTTTCGGTTCCCGGAAGGATGATCGCAGGCGACAAGCGGTAGGTCACGTGGCTGCCGAAGCTGTCGTTGTCGTCGAGGCGCCACGGAACCTGATCACGGCCAACGCCACCTTCACCTCGTTGATCAATGTAGGCCAAGCCGAGACCCAAGGCGTGGAGGCGTTCGCGTCGGTTGCGGTGACCGAGCGCTTGAAGCTCAGAGGCGACTACACTTTCCCGGACGCGGGAGACGCCATTACCGGCCTCGAGCTGCTGCGACGGCCTTGGAACAAGGCGAGCGTCACCGCGGTTTGGACACCGATCGACCCGCTTGTTCTGTCGGCGACCGTCCTGCACGTCGGCCCGTGGGTCGACATATCGCGCGACGCCTCGATCCCTCGGTTGCTGGCGCGGGGTATACGCTGGTGCACTTGGCAGCGAACTATACGGTCGACGAGAAAGTGAAACTGTTCGGGCGCATCGATAACCTTTTTGACGTGCGCTACCAGAATCCCACCGGATTTCTGCGGCCGGGTTTTGGCGTCTTCGCTGGGATGCGGGTAGCCACCTCGGTTCCGCTGCCCGCGACCGCGATTCCGTGACGCACGAGGCGGTTGGGGAAGTGGAGAGCGACCAGCAGGAGGGTGAAATAAACGGCGTGCATGATTCAGGAGCGATGCTTGTCCTGTTGGCGGCTCTCTCGCTAGTCGTCAGCGGTGGCCTTGCGGTCGCTCAAAGCGTCACTGATCCCGAGACTGGGCTCGGGGTCACCCCACCAGCGGGCTACACCGCGCTGGCCGCACCGCAACGCGCGCGCTACTCCGCCGTAATCGAAGTCAAGCGGAACGACGATCGCGGCACTGGCTGCACGGTCGGCTTTCAGCCGATCGCGGCGAACCGGGGTTTGAGCCAGGCCCAGATCAATGAACTCGTCGCCGCGCCGGAGCGCCGGGGAGCACCCTTGGCGTTCTCTTTGAGATCGAAACACTCGAGCAGATAGAACACGCAGGCGTGCGCGGTTCGATCGCGACTGCAAGCTTCAAGCAGGGCGACCGAGTCGCCGGCCGGGTCGCTCTTGCTCCACGAGATCAAGCACGACGGCTTCCGCATCATCGCCCGTAAGGACGGGGAGCGGACGATGCGAGGAGTGATGCGCAGGAAGTGTCGAGGGCGATTGGCGCATTGTTGACTGACGCTGCAGATCGAAGTTCCGCTTCCGGGGCCAAGGCGCGAAGGATATGCTCACGCTGAGTTCTTCTCACTGTGACGACCCATTGCCGACATGCAGTTGCCTGGAAAAGCTTACCATCACGATAGGGCGTAACCGCATGACCAACCAGGGAGATGAAGTCATGTTTCGAGCACTCGCTATCACGACCGTCCTCGCCGCCGCTCTGCTCCTGCCGCAAGGCAGTGCCCATGCTCAAGGCAAATGGTGCGCCGTTTACAGCGGTGGCGGAGGGACGAACTGCGGAATAACCTACAAGCAGTGTCGCGCGGATGTCAGTGGCGTCGGCGGGTATTGCCGTCGGTACCGTCGCCGGTGACGGAACGTCGGGGCGGCGTTAGCCGGATTCGTGCTATCGGAATATCGGTCATCAATCGCACCGCATTGCATTCAGTGGCAAGTGCTTCCGGCGTGGTGGCAAACACGTCGGGGGAGCGCTATTGGGCGCCCGGCTTACAAGAACGTCACCGGTCGGGATAGTCCCGAACGCTAACCACATGGTCGACCTAAGCCCGCGCGGCCGCCGCCGGGCCTTCTCGCGATGACAAGCCGTAAAAAAACTCAAGAAACGGATTGAAGAGCTCGATCAAGAGCGCACAGCCCTACTCAAGGCTCATCAGACTTTAACGGACATATATTGGATCAAAAGAACGAAGGAGGCAAAGCGACGGGCGTCCATTGCTCTCGATGGGGCGGGGAAGCGAGAAAAGCGAATCGCCCAATTGCAGGCCGAACTGAAGGCGCCCGAAAAAGGTCACCGCCACAATCAAAACTGAAACACTACCGCCGCTCGTCTCTGTGACGGCCGTTGTCGGATCTCGGAGCGGCAGGCCTCGAGGCTCGACCAATCGATGGCCGCCCGGTGTTCTGCCGCTGGCGCGATCAGCGCCAATCATGTGATAAGCTGTCCGGAGCCCGCCGTAATTTGAGAAATGCGTCTCCAATGCGTTGGGTCAGGGCCGTGTCCGCAACTACCTGCTCGGCTCGCAAAATTGCAAGACAGCGCACGATGCCAACGGCCGGCGCGATCAAACGGGCAACAAGCAGCATGTCTCGTCGCACTCTGTGGCTTGGCAATAGCTTGATCGTGGTCGTATCGTTGATCATCGCATCAGCTGGAGTGGAGTTGGTGTTGAGGACCCGGAGCATCTGGCATCAGTCGGCGGCTGCTCCCGCTGTCGCGATGCCAGCGCCTCCCCCGGCTTTGTCGACCACAGACCGTGAGGAGATTCCCCGCGAGGTCCTCGCCAAGACAGAACCCAGACGAAATCTCATCATCATGCCGGAGGAATGGAAGCGGGTCTCTGTGCAAATACCCGGCGCGTATCGTGCGTTTCGCTGGCACGGCAACATCGAAGTGCAGAATGAATACAGGATGCGCTGGACGACTCCGTTTCCGGCCAAACGTCCCGATGTGTACCGTGTGATGGTGGTCGGTGACAGTCTTACCTATGGCGAGGGCCTGCCCGAAGAGGACACCTTTGTTTCGCTCCTGAACAACTGGATGGCGCGGGACTACCGTATTGAATTTCTCAATCTTGGGGTTCCAGGTTTCAACTCTGACGACATACTCAAGGTCGTCAAGACGTTCCTGCCGCAACTTAGGCCGGATCTCGTCCTCTATGCCGTGTGCCTGAACGATTTTCTGCGCTCGGGTCAGGGCGAGTACGAGGCGACCTATGCCTTTCCCTTGCCTGAAGGGTTGAAGCGGTTCTTCATCGAACAAACGCGATTTGGCACACTGTTGAACGAATCATATGATACGGTTTTGCGGCGCTTGCACTTTCGGCGGGATTTCTTCGACGACATCCTGCGCGATTTTGCCGGCAACCAACAGCAGTTTCGCCGCGATGTGTTCGACATGAATGCAACTGTGCGCACAGCAGGCCTACCCCCTATGGTGGGGCTCGTGCTCAATCAGTTCGTCGAGCACGAAGGCCGCGGGCACCGAATTGCGCGGGTGGCTGAGAACTATCTTGCCGAAGCCGGTGTCGACGTGATTTCCACAGAGGACTATTACCGCACCTATCACGGACAATCGATGCGCGTGTCCCAATGGGACGGGCATCCCGACGAGGTCGCGAACTATATTTGGGCGAGGATGATCTTTCGACAGCTCGATCAGCGTTCGGACATCAAGAAATACAAGGGTTAGGCGGCCTCCGGGCTGATCTTTCCCGGATCCGATTCGTAACGCGCTGCGGCGTTCGGTTCTTCAGGCGAGCAAATTCGCCCTTATGGACGAGCGTTTGCGCCATGTTGTTGCCTTTTGCAACCTTTTTCCTAGATCGACTTTCTAGAAAACCCGAGCGCCTGCGCCCGCCCGCCCGCGTTGTGTGTACCGAAAATATGATCCGTGTTGATGGCCGGGAGAATCGCTTAGCCTAGCGCCATGTAGCGCACTGCTCGGGTTCATCCTGGCCGTCTTGACTTCGTCATTCAAGTCGCGAAGCCGACTTGAAGCAGAGAACGCTGCGCTCCGCGGCAGCGCATTCGCCTGGGGGTTGTTGCAAGGGTGGCGGTTGGTGGCGGCGCCCCGGCGTGTCGCCACCACGGCGCCAACCTGGTCGCTGACTGAATGGTGATCTCGGCGGCGCCGTTGAAGTCGGCATCGGGATTGTAGCTGGCGGTGGCGAGTGCGGCGTTGCTGTTGGCCTGTGGCGCTCTGCGGATGCGCTTGCGCACGCTGGAAGGCAGCCCCCAAGTCTAACGCAATTTTGGCTACACGACAGCGGTGCCAGTCAGGGTTGCCAGTCAGGGCCCGCGCTACAATCGCGCCCCTAAGGTGAGTTGGGGAGAGATCGTTGCTTCGGCGGAAACGGTACGCGCCCGGCCGAGCACGCACCGGGGCATAGCCGCCCTCAGGTTTTCTTTCGGGGCTTATCTCGCGGCCGTTTCCGGAGCCGCACTCCGGGGCCTCCTCCGTTCTCTTCGATGAAGTCGACGCCAGCCGTTTGGAATGCGTGTTCTATCGCCTTCAGCGTCGCTCGCCGCGGTTGAGCGACTCTATTCTCGAATTGGTTCACCGCGACTATTCCCACCCCTGCACGGTCCGCGAGCTCCTGCTGGCTCCACTCCAGAAGCCCTCGCGCCGCCCGGCACTGCTGCGGCGTAATCATCGGTCGAACTCGACCCGATCGACGGATTGTTCAATCCTCTCAAAGGACTTGACTTCCTTATGCATACAATTATTATGCTTACATAGTTTTCTTACGGGGGATCGAGCTATGAAAGCTCGCACCGAGAGGCGGTCGTTTATCGGTGGTTCCGATGGGCGGATCATTATGGGTCATGAC
>Ga0209382_10001712_pt1 | contig 33817 bp, 25 predicted proteins | sample SoiMetdeltSBSDD5_FD_187599 | JGI IMG/M metagenome (GOLD analysis project Ga0209382, IMG submission 187599) | Bulk soil microbial communities from a Populus tree surrounding site in Tennessee, USA - Soil MetaG P. deltoides SBSDD5 (SPAdes) (version 2) | ecosystem: Environmental > Terrestrial >... | reverse complement strand
CGACGCAGCGAAATGGCCGAAGAGCTTCAAGGAAGCCCCGATGCTGGCCGAGCAGGTCAAGGCCGGCAAGCTGCCGCCCGTCGAGCAGCGCGTGCCCCAGGACCTGCTGGTGGTCAAGCCGGTCCATGAGATCGGCAAGTACGGCGGCACCTGGCGCCGGGGTTTCACCGGCCCGGCCGACTGGTCATGTGGTGTGCGGGTCGCGGGGACAGATCGGCTCATTGGCTGGGACTACACGGGCAACGAGCTGGTGCCGAACATCCTCAAGAGCTGGGATGTGAGCGCAGACGGCAAGACGATCACGTTCCACCTGCGCAAGGGGATGAAGTGGTCGGACGGCCAGCCGTTCACGGCCGACGACGTCATGTTCTGGTACGAGGACATGTACCTGAACAAGGACCTCACGCCAAGCCCGGCCCCGCAGATGATCACGAAGAGCGGCCCTGGCACCGTCGAGAAGGTCGACGCGCAGACCGTCGCCTTCAAGTTCAAAGACCCGTACTACGCGTTCCCCGTGGTCATCGCCGGCGTCTCGCCGCTTGGGGGGCAGGCGCACGAAGGGTTGAATGCGCGCGGTGCGTTCGCGCCGGCCCACTACCTGAAGCAGTTCCATCCGAAGTACGCCGGCAAGGACGCCGTCGACAAGCTGGTGGCCGATCTGAAGTTCGACAACTGGGTGACGCTGTTCAAGGCGAAGACCGCCTGGGCGCTCAATCCTGACCTCCCGGTGGTGTCCGCCTGGAAGACGACGACCCCGAACAACACCCCCCTCTGGACGCTCGAGAGGAACCCGTATAGCATCTGGGTCGACACGGACGGCAACCAGTTGCCGTATATCGACAAGATCTCCTTGACACTCGCGGAGAATCTGGAGGTCGTCAACCTGCGCGCGGTGGCCGGCGAGTACGATTCCCAGGAGCGCCACCTCGACATGGGGAAGATCCCGGTTTTCCTGGAGAACCAGCAGAAGGGCAACTACAAGCTGTACCTCGATCCGGGCGGCATCGGCGCGGACACTATCCTGATGCTCAACCAGTCGTACGAGGCTGATGCCGAGGTCGCGAAGTGGCTGACCAACGTCGACTTCCGGCGGGCGCTGTCGCTCGGGATCGACCGTGACCAGCTCAACGAGGCGTTCTGGCTCGGCCTTGGCGTGCCCGGCTCGCACGCGCCGTGGGAGACGTCGAAGTACAGCCCCGGCGCCGAGCTCCGGACGCTCTGGTCGACGCTCGACCTCAAGCAGGCGAACGAGCTGCTTGACCAGGTCGGGCTGAGCAAGAAGGACGCCGAAGGGTACCGGCTCCGCACCGACAACGGTCAGCGGCTGCGCCTCGCCGTCGACACGTACGTCGGCTTCATGCCGTTCACCGGCATCTGCGAGATGATCCGCGAGCAGTGGAAGAAGATCGGCATCCAGGCGGACGTCTCGCAGCTCGAGCGCAGCCTCCACAACAAGCGCCGTGACTCGAACGAGTCCCACATCATCGTGGATGTCCACTGGGGCACCGAGAACATGTTCTCGCACTCGATGACGAGCCTGTTCCCGTTCGACCCGACCAGCGCGCTCGGGCCGCAGTTCGGCCTCTGGTACGTCACGAACGGCGCCCAGGGCAAGGAGCCGACGCCGAAGATCAAGGAGGCGATGGCGCTGTACCGCGAGGCGTTCAGCGCACCCGAGAAGGAGCACTACGAGCTGGGCAAGAAGATCTGGCGGATCGCGCTCGACGAGGTCTGGGCGATCGGCACGGTGGGCCAGTCGCCCGGGATCATGGGCGTCCGGGTCGTGAAGAACACCATGGGCAACCAGCCCGGCCGGATCTTCAACGGATCGTCGACGCTGTCGCCGGCCCAGGCGCGCCCGGAGACGTACTTCTTCAAGTGACCGGCTGACCGGAGCAGACGGTAGAGAAGCCCCCTCGCTCGACCATGAGCGAGGGGGCTTCTCAGAGGATCGGCGAAGATCGCCGTACCGCGAGCGTGTACGTCATCCCGATACGTCGTCGTACGCTATCCCAATACGTCAATCGACGGATGGCGGCTCGTCTGCCCCGATCTACGATGGGATCGTCCTGGAAGTAGACCGAGGGCCGTCATGCGACCCCGCGGGCACCGGGGATCAGTCGGCAGCTGGAGGCGACGATGATCTGGTACGAGCCGGAGGATCCGTTCGAGGCGTGGGGGCAGCAGCTCCAGCCAACGCTGGCGGATGCGAGGTGGGGCATGGCGACCGCGAGCAGCCGCAAGCAGCGGCAGCATCCGTTGGAGCACCGCGCCGATCCGTGGCGTGAGCAGCTGACCTTCGGACAGCTCGTGGACCGGGCTGCCGAACGCTGGGGCGACCGAGAGGCACTCTGCTTCGAGGGGCGCCGCTGGACGTTCGCGCAGCTTCGAGACGAGACCGATCGGGTGGCCCGGGGTCTGATCGCTGCCGGCATCGAGCCGGGCGAGCACGTCTGCCTCTGGCTGAACAACAGCCCGGAGTACCTCTTCACCCTGTTTGCCATTGCGAAAATCGGGGCGGTTCTGGTGCCGATCAACACCCGCTTCCGCACGCGCGACATGGCGTACATCGTGACCCAGTCCGATGCGACGACCCTGATCAGCGCCGACCGATCCGGTCCGGTCGACTACCTCGCGATGATCGAGGATCTACATCTACTACCGGACCTGTCGCGCCAAGAGCCCGGGGCGATCTCCGCGCCCCACCTGCCGGCCTTGCGGCGGGTCATCCTGCTCTCCGACCAGGCCGTGCCCGGTACCCTGGCCTGGGACGCCCTGCTCGAAGCCGGCCAGCAGGTGCCGGCTGCCGAAGTTGGCCGGCGCTGCGCGGCGACGGACCCCGACGGGACCGCGTACATCATGTACACGTCTGGCACGACCGGCTTCCCGAAGGGCGTGATGCAGTCCCACAACGCGCTCCGCAACGTCGCCGACGAGGCGAGCCGGATGGGTATCACGTCGGGCGACGCGATCCTCAACTATCTGCCACTCTACCACGTCTTCGCCCTGTACGTGGCAGCGCTGATGTCGCCGATGACCGGGGCACGGCAGGTGTTGACGGTCACGTTCGACCCGGCCGAGGCGCTGCGGCTGATCGAGGCCGAGCGGATCACCGTGATTCACGGCTTCGACACCCACTTCAAGGATCTCCTGGAGCACCCCAGTCGCGCCTCGCGTGACGTGAGCAGTCTGCGCACGGGCATCCTGGCGGCCGGCATGCACTCCAGCGAGCCGATCGCCCGACGAGCTCAGGAGCTGATGAGGACGGTCACGGGTTTCGGGATGACCGAGGTCGGCGTCGGCGCCACGCTCTCGTTCCTCGACTCGGACCCAGACGTCCGCACGACGATGAGTGGCTGGCCGCTGCCCGGCTATGAGGTCAAGGTCGTAGATCCGGCGACCGGCGTGTCGCAGCCGCCGAGCGAGCTGGGCGAGATCTGCATCCGCGGCTACCAGGTGATGCAGGGGTACTACAAGAAGCCCGAGGAGACGGCCAAGGCGGTCGACGCCGAGGGCTGGCTGCACACCGGAGACGTTGGCTTCCTGCGCGAGGACGGCTGCCTCCGCTTCCTCGGCCGCTACAAGGACATGCTGAAGGTCGGCGGCGAGAACGTCGACCCGATGGAGATCGAGGCATTTCTGCTCGAAGACCCGCGCGTCAACCACGTCGCCGTGGTCGGCCTGCCGGACCTGCGCCTGGCCGAGGTGCCGGTGGCGTTCGTCATCCTCGAGGACGGCACCGGGTTGAGTGAGGACGATGTCGTCAGCCTGTGTCGAGGCCGGCTCGCCAGCTTCAAGATCCCACGCCGGGTCTTCTTCGTGGACCGGTTCCCGATGACCGGCAGCGGCAAGATCCAGAAGTATCTCCTCCGGAAGGAGGCCCAGCGGCGGTGTGTTGGTCCCGACTCCGCGGCCGAGCGACCGCGAGCGGGCCAGGTCGCGTGGCGGTGACACGACGTTCGACCCGGTTTTCGAACCGCGGATCGTCGCCACCGGGTGTATCCTGTGAGCGCGGGAGCACGACGGCTCCCCCCTGGAGCCAGGACTGGCGTGCTCGAGGACGGGCCCGATGGCCGAACAGCGAACCAGGACGGTCACCTTCCTGGCGACCGACGTCGACGCGCACCTCAATAATCTCCCCCGCGAGCTGACCAGCTTTATCGGACGCAAGCGCGAGATCGACGAGGTCAGGCGTCTGCTGGGCACGGCGCGCCTGCTGACGCTGACCGGGAGCGGCGGGGTCGGCAAGACCAGACTCGGGCTGCGGGTGGCCGGCGAGCTCGTCGAGGCGTACCCGGACGGCGTCTGGCTGGTCGAGCTGGCCGCTATCGGCGACCCGACACTGGTGCCACAGGCCACGGCGTCGGCGCTGGGCGCCCGCGAGCAGCCCGGTCGTTCGTTGCAGGACACGCTGATCGACGTGCTCCGCCCGCGAACCTGCCTGCTGCTCCTGGACAACTGCGAGCATCTGGTGGCGGCCTGCGCCGCGCTGGCCGACGGCCTGCTGCGGGCCTGTCCGGGGCTGGTCCTGCTGGCGACCAGCCGTGAGCCGCTCGGCATCGCCGGCGAGACGGTCTGGCGTGTGCCCCCGCTGACCTTACCCGGCGCCATGCGCGACGACGTTCTCACGGACGGCCCAGCGGCCCTGACGCAGTTCGAGGCGATTCGCCTGTTCGAGGAGCGAGGCCGGGCGGCGCTCCCGGCCTTCCGCCTGACCGATCAGAACGCGCCGGCGGTGGTCCTGATCTGCCAGCGTCTGGACGGGATCCCGCTGGCGGTCGAGCTGGCCGCCGCCCGCGTCCGCGGGCTCGCACCGGAGCATCTCGCGGCCCGCCTGGTCGACCGCTTCCGGCTGCTGACCGGGGGTAGCAGGACGGCGCTGCCACGCCAACAGACGCTGCGGGCGGCGGTGGACTGGAGCTACGAGCTGCTCTCCGAGCCTGAGCGCGTGCTCTTTCGCCGCCTCTCGGTGTTCGCCGGCGGCTGGACGCTCGACGCAGCGGAGGAGGTCTGCTCCGGGGAGGAGATCGAGCCGGAGGATGTGCTCGGGCTCCTCCTTCAGCTCGTCGACCGTTCGCTCGTGCTGGCGGAGGAGCAGCCCGCCGACGCTGGCCGCGTGACGGGCGTCCGCTATCGCCTGCTTGAGACGCTACGGCAGTACGGCGCGGAGAAGCTACGCGATGCCGGCGACGAGCAGGCCGTGCGAGCGCGCCATCTCGCCTGGGGCCTCGAGCTGGCTGAGGAGGCGGGATCGTCTCTCCGGTGGCAGGGAGGGACCGACCAGGGGAAGCGACTCGACGCCGAACATGACAACGTGCGGGCGGCGCTCGGCTGGAGCCTGATGACGGAGACGTCGGACGACGCCAGGTTCGGCGGACAGCGGCTGGCCGGGCTGCTCTGGCGGTTCTGGTTTATGCGCGGCCACCTGAGCGAGGGCCGCCGCTGGTTGGATGCGTCGCTCGCGGTCGACATGCAGGACACCGAAGCCCACCGCCGCACTCGAGCGATTGCGCTGGTCGGGGCTGGGATGCTGGCCGGGCTGCTGTATGACCACGGGCGGGCGGACGTCCTGAACGCAGAGGCGCTGACCCTCGCCCGCCCAACGGACCCGCCTCAGGTCGCCGGCCTGGCGATGACCATGCTCGGCGTGGCGGCCGAGGCGCGGGGTGAGGCTGACCGTGCCACGGAGCTCTACGAGCAGGCGCTGGCGCTCACGCGTGACGTTCCTCGCGCCTGGCTCACCGGCTGGGTGCTCGGCCACCTGGGGCGCATGGCGACCGCGCACGGCGACTACGAGACGGCGACCGCCCTGCTCGAGGAGAGCCTGGCTCAGCTCCAGAAGGCTGGCGATCGACAGGGTGCTTGCTGGTCGTTCCAGTATCTGGGGCGGATCGCGGAACGACGGGGTGACCTCGATCGGGCGACGCTGTTCTTCGAAGCGGCGCTGGCCGCTGCGCAGGACGTTGGCGACAGAATGGGCATCGCCCGGTCCCTCGGCAGCCTCGGGCGCGCGGCGCGTCTCCAGGGCGACTTCGCGCAGGCCGTCGAGTGGCTTGAGGAGAGCCTGCGCCTCTCGCGCAACATCGGCGATCGTTGGGGTGCCGCCCTCGCGCTCGGGAACCTGGGGCGGGTCGCGCTTGCCCAACGTGACCATCAGCGAGCGGCCGCGCTCTTCGAGGAGAGCCTGGTCCTGTCGCAGAGCCTCACCGGCAGTGGTCGGCGCGTCGTCTACTCCCTCTACCATCTGGGGGTCGTAGCGAGCGAGCTGGGTCAGCTAGAACGCGCAGGCCGCCTGCTGGGAGCCGCGGCCGTGCTTCAGGAGGCGGGCGGACGAGCCGTGTCGCCACTGGATCTCGCCGAGCGCGAGCGCCAGATCGCCATCGTCCGCGAGGTGCTGGGTGACGAGCGATTTGCCGAGGTCTGGGCAGACGGGCAGGCGATGTCGCTGGAGCAGGCAATCGAGTACGCGCTGGCTGCTCCACCTTTCGAGGGAACGCTGTCCGTAGCATCTGCTCGGCCAACGCCCGAGGGGCTGGCGTCTCCGTTGAGCGCCCGCGAGGAGGAGGTGGCGGTGCTGCTGGCGCGCGGCCTCAGCAATCGACAGATCGCCGAGGAGCTCGTGATCTCGAGCCGAACGGCGAGCACGCACGTCTCGCACATCCTGAACAAGCTGGGCCTGTCCAACCGTTCGCAGATCGCCGCCTGGGCCATCGAGCACGACCTGGTGGCCCAATAGGGGCACCGGCCTGGCTCCGGTCGGCGGCGATCGACTGGCGCCGGGCCACAGGCGAGTACGTCACCCCATACGTCGGCGTACGTCGTCTGAATGCGTCGTCGTAGGTCATCCCAATACGTCAATCGACGGATGGTGGCTGGCCTGGGGACGCCTACGATGGGATCGTGTTGGGGATAGTCTCCGACGTGGGCACCGGGGGTCAGGCAGTACAGAGTGACGCCGATGATAAGGTACGAGCCTGAGGATCCGTTCGTAGCAGCGCACGAGCAGCACCAGCCAATGCTGGAGGATGCGGGGATTGCGATGGAGGACGCGAGCATCGGCTCCCATAGCCGTGACCGGTGGCAGCATCGAGCTGCTTCGTGGTTCGAGAAGCTGACGTTTGGTCAGCTCGTGGACCGAGCCGCCGAGCGCTGGGCCGAACGCGAGGCGCTCTGCTTCGAGGGGCGGCGCTGGTCTTTCGCCGAGTTTCGTGACGAGACCGATCGCGCGGCCAGGGCGTTGATCGCGGCCGGCATCAAGCCCGGCGATCACGTCTGCCTGTGGCTGGTCAATCGTCCTGAATACCTGTTCATCTCCTTCGCCGTGGCGAAGATCGGGGCGGTCCTGGTGCCGATCAACACCCGCTTGCGCACGCGGGACATGGCGTACATCGTGACCCAGTCCGACGCCACGACCCTGATCAGCGCCGAGAGGTCGGGTCCGGTCGACTATCTCAGGATGATCCAGGAGATGGTGCCGGACCTGACGCGCCAGGATCCGCGGGCTATCTCCACGCCGCAGCTCCCGGCCCTGCGGCGCGTCATCCTGTTCTCCGACGAGGCCGTGCCCGGCACACTGGCCTGGGACGCACTGCTCGGGGCTGGCCAGGGCGTCCGCGATGTTGACCTGGAGCGGCGCAGCTCGGCCACCGACCCTGATGGGACGGCGTTCATCATGTACACGTCGGGTACGACCGGGTTCCCGAAGGGCGTCATGCACGGACACAACGTGCTCCGGAACGTGGTGGACTTCGCGAACCGCCTGGGGATGACGCCCGGCGATGCCACGCTGAACTACCTGCCGCTCTACCACGCCTTCGGCGCCTGGCTGGCCCTGCTCTCGCAGGCGACCGGATCGCGTCAGGTGCTGACCGCCGCGTTCGATCCTGGTGAAGCGCTACGGCTGATCGAAGCCGAGCGGATCACGATGATCCACGGCTTCGATACCCACTTCAAAGACCTCCTCGAGCACCCGAGCCGTACCGCGCGTAACTTGACCAGCCTGCGCACCGGGATCCTACCGGCCGGCATGCGCTCGAGCGATCGGCTCGCTCGACGGGCCCAGGCGCTGCTGGCAACCGCCACCGTCTACGGCATGACCGAGGTCGGCTGTGGAGCCGCGGTCTCGTACCTGGACTCCGATCTGGAGGCGCGGACCACCATGAGCGGCTGGCCCCAGAACGGTTACGAGATCAAGATCGTCGACCCGGCCAGCGGCATGACTCAACCACCCGGCAAGCTCGGGGAGATCTGCATCCGTGGCTACGAGGTGATGCAGGGCTACTACAAGAAGCCTGAAGAGACGGCGAAGGCGATCGACGCCGACGGCTGGCTGCACTCAGGCGACCTGGGCTACATGCGAGACGACGACTGCCTGTGCTTCGTTGGCCGCTGCAAGGACATGCTGAAGGTCGGCGGCGAGAACGTGGATCCGATGGAGGTCGAGGCGTTCCTGCTGGAAGACCCGCGCATCAACCACGTCGCCGTAGTCGGGGTCCCGGACCCGCGCCTGGCGGAGGTGCCGGTCGCCTTCGTCATCCGCGAGGACGGTGCCGAGCTGAGCGAGGCGGAGGTCGTCGGACTGTGTCGTGGCCAGCTCGCGAGCTTCAAGATCCCGCGCCGGATCTTCTTCGTCGACCAGTTCCCGATGACCGGGAGCGGCAAGATCCAGAAGTACCTCCTGCGCGACGAGGCCGAGCGGCGTCATGCCGCTATCAGCTCGCCGCCCGAGCCAGCGGAGGCGAGGCGTGAACACGATCGAGTCGATGCGCCGATCGCCAGAGTCAGGGGGGAGACCGATGGCCGTCCAGAGCGCGTTAGGTGATCTGTCTGCGTTGATCCGGTACCAGGCCGCCGTTCGAGGTGAGCGGGTGGCGATGACCTTCGAGGGTCGGGAGACGACGTACGGCCAGCTCGACCGCCGGGCGAGCCGTGTGGCGAACGGGCTCCTGGCGACCTGCTCCACGTCGCAGGCCCGCATGGCGCTGCTCGACAAGAACTCCGACCATTTCTTCGAGCTGCTATTCGGGGCCGCGAAAGCCCGCGACGTCCTGGTGCCGGTCAACTGGCGGCTGGCGCCGGCCGAGATGGCGTACATCGTGAACGACGCCGGGGCCGAGGTGCTGTTCGTCGGCGAGGAGTATTTCCCGATCGTCGAGCGGATCCTGCCCGAGCTGCGGACGGTAAAGCAGGTGATCGCCCTCTCCGGCCGCCATGCCGGATGGGAAGGGTACGTTCACTGGCGGGACCGGCAGGACGGCGCCGATCCGCACCTGGAGACGCCCGGCGACGACGTGGCGCTCCAGCATTACACCAGCGGCACGACCGGCCACCCGAAGGGTACCGAGATCACCCACGACAACCTCGTCGCGGCACTGGCCGCCGCCCGCGAGTGGTACGACTGCGGATCTGAGGGCGTGAGCCTGGCGTGCATGCCGCAGTACCATTGCTCCGGTAGCCTCGTCGGTCTGATCGGCATCTACCGGGGTGCCCGGACTGTCATCACACGGCAGGCGGACTCGGACGAGATCCTGCGGCTGATTCCGGCCGAGCGCGTCACCCACACGTTCCTTGTCCCGGCCCTCCTGCTCTTTCTCATGCAGGCGCCGGGCTGCCAGGAGACCGACTTCTCGAGCCTCCAGTTGATCGTCTACGGCGCCTCGCCATGCCCGCTCGACCTGATGCGTGAGGCACTGGCGACGTTCAGGTGCGATTTCGGCGGGCTGTACGGCCTCACCGAGACGACCGGCGTGGTCACGGTGCTGCCGCCGCGGTACCACGACCCGGCCGGCAACCCGCGGATGCGCTCCTGTGGCAAGCCGCTCAGCAACACGGAGGTCAAGGTGGTGGACGCCGACGGTAGTGGGCTGCCGCCCGGCCAGGTCGGCGAGATCGTCGTGCGTACGCCCCAGAACATGAAGGGGTACTGGCGGCTGCCGGCGGCGACGGCTGCCTCCTTGCGCGACGACTGGCTCTACACCGGCGACGCAGGCTACGTCGACGAGGACGGCTACCTCTACATCCACGACCGGGTCAAGGACATGATCATCTCGGGGGGCGAGAACGTCTATCCAGCCGAGGTCGAGAGCGCACTCTACGGCCACCCGGCCGTCGCGGACGTGGCGGCGATCGGCGTACCGGACGATCGCTGGGGTGAGGCGGTCAAGGCGATCGTCGTGCGGAAGCCGGGTGCCGAGGTGAGCGGAGCGGAGTTGATCGCGTATGCGCGGGAGCGAATCGCCCATTACAAGGCGCCGAAGTCGGTTGACTTCGTGGACGCGCTGCCGCGTAACCCATCCGGCAAGATCCTGAAGCGCGTGCTGCGCGCACCGTACTGGGAGGGCCGCGACCGCCAGGTCAACTGAACCGAGGTCCGAGCCGGCCGTCGGGGCTGAACCAGCGCACCTGGGTAGCGTTCACCTGGGAGCGGCTGTATCCTACGTGGCGGGAGTGCCCGACGCCCGCCGCTCGGGATCGGCCTGCTCGAGGACAGAGTTGATGGCTGAATCGTCGACCAGAACCCTGGCTTTCCTCCTCACCGACGTCGAGGGGAGTACGGCCCTCTGGGAGCAGGATCCGACGGCGCCGCAGCTTCCCCAGGAGCTCACCAGTTTCATCGGACGCGAGCGCGAGGTCGGCGAGATCCAGCGCCTGCTGAGAACGACTCGGCTGCTCACGCTGACGGGCGTCGGCGGTGTTGGCAAGACGAGGCTGGCGTTGCGGGTCGTGCGAGATCTGGCCGGCGCCTACCCTGACGGCGTCTGTCTCGTCGAGCTGGCAGCCCTGGCGGACCCGGCGTTGGTGCCCCAGGCCGTGGCCTCGGCGCTGGGTGTCCGCGAGCAGCCGGGCCGCACGCTGGCGGATACGCTGATCGACGTCCTTCGACCGCGAACCTGTGTCCTGCTGCTGGACAACTGTGAGCACCTGGTGACGGACTGTGCGGTGCTCGCCGACGGGCTATTGCGGGCGAGCCCGGGTCTCACCGTGCTGGCCACGAGCCGTGAGCCGCTCGGGATCTCGGGCGAGACGGTCTGGCGCGTGCCTCCGCTCGGGTTACCTGATGCATCGCACGAGGAGGCCTTCGCGGACAGCGCATCAGATCTCGGCCGGTACGAGGCCGTCCGCCTCTTCGAGGAGCGAGCGCGGGCGGCGCTGCCGACGTTCGAGCTCACCGACCAGAATGTCCAGGCGGTGGCCCAGGTCTGCCACCGCCTGGACGGTATCCCGTTGGCGATCGAGCTGGCTGCCGCGCGGGTCCGAGGACTCGCGCCGGAACAGCTTGCGGCGCGGCTCGACGACCGCTTCCGCCTGCTCACCGGCGGGAGTCGTACGGCCCTGCCACGGCAGCGGACCCTCCGTGCCCTGGTCGATTGGAGCTACGAGCTACTCTCCGAGCCGGAACGGATCCTCTTCCGTCGGTTGTCGGTGTTCGCGGGCGGCTGGACGCTGGAGGCGGCTGAACGAGTCTGCGACGGAGTGGCGAGGGATGAGGGACGAGGGACGAGCGGGGATGGCCTTTCCTCGCCCCTCACCCCTCGCCCCTCGCCCCTCGAGTTGCTGCTCCAACTCGTCGACCGATCCCTGGTGCTGGTGGAGCAGCAGTCCGCCCAGGTCGGCGGTGTGCCCGCGGTGCGCTACCGGCTGCTCGAGACGCTCCGCCAGTACGGCGCTGAACGACTGCGCGACGCGGGTGAAGAGGCCGTTGTTCGTGCACGCCATACCGAGTGGTGCTTCGCATTGGCCGAAGACGCCGGGTCGACCTTGGAAGGACTGCGTGGCGGCGCGTGGGCGGCCCGACTCGAGGCCGAGCACGACAATCTGCGCGCCGCGCTGGGGTGGAGCCTGACGGAGGGGGCGGAGGCCGCCGGCCCTACCGGGCAGCGGCTGGCCGCGGCGCTCTGGGAATTCTGGTGGTTGCATGGTCACCTGACCGAAGGGAGCCGGTGGCTGGCGGCTGCGCTCGCGATCGACGAGCGCAGCGACGGCGACATCCGCCCAGTGCGGGCAAGGATGTTCATCGGAGCCGGCTGGCTGGCCGCGCTGCTGGGCAACGCCGAGCGGGTGGTCGCCCTGAACGAAGCGGGCCTGGCACTCATCGATCCGGCGAAGGATCCGCTCTTCGCCAGTTTCGCGGTCGTCGGGCTCGGCGTGGCCGCGGAGACGCGAGGTGCTTATACCCAGGCGACGGCTCTGTATGAGCAGAGCCTGGCGTTGGCGCAGGAGTCGAATTCCACCGGGGTTGCCGGCTGGCAGCTCGGCAACCTGGGGCGCATGGCGCTTATTCGCGGCGACTATGAGCGGGCCACCGTGCTGCTCGAGGAGGGCCTGCGCCTGCAGGAGAAAGGCAGGGACCGACATGCGGCGAGCTGGTCGCTGCAGTATCTCGGACGTGTTGCACTCCACCAGGGCGATCACGAACGAGCGCGCGCGCTCTTCGAAGAAGGGCTGGCCGCCGCTCGGGAGGTCGGCAACAAGCTGGGCATCGCCTGGTCGCTCGGCAACCTGGGTCGCACGGCACGCATCCAGGGCGATTATGCGCGAGCGACTCGGCTGCTCGAAGAGAGCCTGAGCGTCTGTCGCGACGTCGGCGACCGCTGGGGTGCCGCTTTGTCGCTCGGAAATCTGGGACGAGTAGCGTTGGCTCGCAACGACTATCAGCGAGCGGCCGCCCTTTTCGAGGAGAATCTCGTCCTGTGCCGCGATCTCGCCGGTCGCGAGCGCCGTCTCACGTACGCCCTGCACTATCTGGGAGTTGTGGCGCGCGAGCTGAGCCAGCCGGAGCGCGCCGCGCGGCTCTTTGGGGCCGCCCAGGCGCTCCGCGAGGAAGCCGGACGGCCGCTGTCGCCGCTGGACCTCGCCGAGCATGAGCGTCAGCATGACGTCGTCCGCCGTGCACTTGGCGACGAGCAGTTCGCCGCGGCCTGGGCGACGGGACAAGCGATGTCGCTCGACGAGGCGATCCAGTACGCGCTGACCGCCCCGCCCACGGATGGAAGGCCCTCGGCGACACGTGATTCAGCAACGATCGAGTCGCGACCATCGCCGCTGAGCGCCCGCGAGGAGGAGGTAGCGGTGCTGCTCGCGCGGGGACTCAGCAATCGGCAGATCGCCGACGAGCTCATCATCTCGAGCCGAACGGCAGGCACCCACGTGTCCCACATCCTGAACAAACTGGGCCTGTCCAACCGTTCGCAGATCGCCGCCTGGGCCGTGGAGCACGACCTGGCCGCCGGCTAGACGGATCGCGGGCACAGGTGGTCTGGGGTACCCTCCTACGTAGCCCCTGGTTCCCGTCATGCTCGGTTCCAGTAGCCCCGGCCTGGAGGTCTCCAATGAGCCAGTCCAGCGACGTCAACGATCAAGCCGCCCTCCGCGCTCAGTTCGACGCCGAGGTCCTCGCCGCCGACCTTCCCGTTCCCGACGCCGACCGCGAGCACCTGTTCGCGATGTGGGCCGAGCACCTGCCGATGCGTGACAGCCTGCGTGCCGCCAGCATCGCCCTCGAAGAGGAACCCTCGTTCACTCAGAAGCCGGCTCGGCTCGGCGCCGGCGTCACCCTCCCGGCGGCCAGCAGCGGAGGGGCATTATGAGCAGCCCGAACAGAAGCGACTCGTTGCCCGGCCTCCCCGCGACCGATGTCATCACGGACCTCGATCTCAGGGGCGTCTCGAACGCTATTCAGGCCGGCACCATCTCCTCCGTCGAGGCGACCGAGGCGTACCTGAAGCGCATCGAGCAGCACGACGGCGTGATCCAGTCGTATGTCACGGTCATCGCTGACCTGGCACTCGAACAGGCCCGCCGCGCCGACGCCGAGCTGGCCAGGGGCGAGTCCCGAGGCCCGCTTCACGGCGTGCCGATCGCCCTCAAAGACCTGATCGCCGTGGCCGGGGTGCGGATGACAGGCGGATCGCAAGTCCTCGCCAACTACGTGCCGACCGAGCACTCGCCGATCGCCACGAAGCTCGCCGAGGCCGGCGCGATCCTGCTCGGCAAGCTGACGATGCACGAGTTCGCGTTCGGGCGCTCGGCCGCCGACGGCAACATGGAGACCGGCCCGTTCCCGACCGGTCGCAACCCCTGGAACGTCGAGCGGGTCACGGCCGGCTCCTCCTCGGGCTCCGGCGCGGCGGCGGCGGCCGGGCTCTGCGCCGGCGCGCTGGGATCCGACACCGGCGGCTCGATCAGAGGGCCGGCCGCGATGTGCGGGCTGGTCGGCTTCAAACCGACGTACGGCCTGGTCACCCGGCGGGGCTGCCTGCCGCAGTGCTGGTCATTGGACCACGTCGGGCCGATGACCCGGGGCGTCTGGGACGCCGCGATCATGCTCCAGGCGATAGCAGGCCACGACCCCGGCGACGCCTCGACTTCGTCCGCGCACGTCCCCAACCTGACCCGCAATCTGGAGAGTGGCGTACGCGGGATGCGGTTCGGGCTGCCACGGCGGTACTACGTGGACTGGCCGGGCCTCCACCCAGACGTGAAGGCTGCGGCGTTCGCGGCGTTCGCCGAGCTGGAGCGCCAGGGCGCACGTATCGTGGACGTGGACACTCCGACGCTGGACGTGACCCAGGCGATCTGGGGCGCGATGCTCGCCGAGATGTACGAGTACCACCGCGAGACGATCCGCGAACAGCCCCAGAACTACCGCGTGGCGACCCGCCTGCTGATGATGGCGAGCGCTCTTCGCTCGGCAGCCGACCTGCTGCGGGCGCAACGGCTCCGGGCGCGGCTCGCCCGCGAGATCGCGGAGATCCTCCAGGGTGTGGACGCGTTGATCTTCCCCGGCCAGGCCGAGCCGGCCGGGCCGTTCCCGACCGATCCGATCGCGAAGGAGCTGCTCCGCCCGACCTCGCGCTACACCAACGTCTGGAACCTGGTCGGCCTGCCGGCCTGCGTCGTGCCGAGCGGTTTCAGCCAGGAGGGGCTGCCGGTCTCGATCCAGATCGTCGGCAAGCCGTTCGACGATGCGACGGTGTTTCGGATCGCCCGCGCCTACGAACGCGCGACACCCTGGCACACGCGACGCCCGGACCCGGCCGGCTGGAAGCTGTGACCGATGGCGATCTCCGAGAGTATGACCGGCGCCACGATCCTCGACGCCGCCCGGGCGCTCGCTCCCCAGATTCGTGCCGCTGCCGACGAGATCGAGCGCGAGCGTCGGCTGCCGCTGCCGCTGGTCCAGGCGATGAAGGAGGCCGGCATCTTCCGGATGCCGATGCCGAAAGCGTGGGGCGGCCCGGAAGTCGATCCGCTGACGCAGGTCCGGATCGTCGAAGCGCTGTCCGCCGTCGATCCATCGGTCGGCTGGTGCGCCATGATCGGCTCGGACGGCGGCTACTTCAGCGCCTTCCTGGAGGATTCTGTCGGGCGGGCGCTCTACCCGGACCTCGACTTCGTGACCGGCAGCTCCACCCGTCCGACCGGCCGGGCCGTCTTGACAGACAGCGGCTATCGGGTCAGCGGACGCTGGCAGTTCAGCAGCGGCTGCCAGCACAGCACCTACCTGGTGGGCAACTGCTTCGTCTTTGACGACGCCGAGCAGCGGTTCCTGGAGGATGGCACGCCGGAGTCTCGGCTCTGCTTCCTGCCAGCCGAACGGTGTCAGATCCTGGACACCTGGACGACGACCGGCCTTAGAGGCAGCGGCAGCCACGACTTCGCGGCCGAGGACGTCTTCGTGCCGGCCGAGCAGACGTTCAACGTCCGCACGTCGCCGATCCAGCGCGAGGGCCCGCTCTACGCGTTCCCCTGGATGTTCATCGTCAACGGGGCCGGGGTGCCGCTCGGAACGGCTCGCGCCGCGATCGACGCGCTGGTGGAGCTAGCGTCCAGCAAACAGACGATGGCCGGCACCGGCCTGCGTGACGAAGCCTGGGTCCGAACGGCCGTCGCCCGCGCTGAGGTGCTGCTGGGCGGAGCGCGCGGCTACGTTTTCGACGCGCTCGGCGACTTCTGGGAGACGCTCGTCAGGGGGGACACGCCGTCGCTCCAGCAGCGTGCCCGCTTCCGGCTCTCGCTGGCCGGCGCGGCCCAGCTGTGCGTGGAGGCCGTCGATCTGATGTACCAGGCGGCCGGCGGTTCCTCCGTCTACGCGACGAACCCGCTGGACCGCCTGTTCCGCGACGCCCACACGGTGAACCAGCACATCACGAACTCGCCGAAGACGTTCGAGATCGCCGGCCAGATGCTGCTCGGGGTGGACCCGGGCCTGCCGGGTTGGTAAACGAGTGGGTAGAGGGTAGTAGGCGGTAGGCAGTGAGGGTTGCGCTCCCTCTGCCCTCTGCCCACTGCCCTCTGCCTACTAGAGTGACTGCACAATTGCCTAAACCACAACATGTTGTGCCCTGGACGGGTACCGAACACACAACCGGTTGTAGTCCGGGCTTATTGTGCAGTCGCTCTACTGCCTACTCGCTGCGTGGGCGGCGGCCTCGACCTCTTCCTTGGCGAGCCGGAGCTTCACGACGGACTCGCCGACGGACTCGATCTGGTAGCGTGACACTTCGATCGTGTCGCCGCCGCCAAATAGCGTCCGCAAGGCGCCGCCGACTCGCAGCACGAAGCCCTGGAGCTGGCCGCTCTGGGCGTCGAAGCGCAGGTCGTCCACCACGCCGATGTCGTCGTCGTGGCGGTCCAGCACCAGTGCGCCCTTTGTGAGGGTGACCTGGTCCGGCTCCTCGGCGTTCTCGTCGGCGTACTCCTCGGGGATCGCCATCGGGACCGATCCCATCATCGGGTCCATCGCGATCGGCCAGGCGTAGCCGCTGGCCGGGAAGCCGTAGCCGGTCGGCGCAACCCAGGCGGGCGGCGGCGCACCGAAATCCTCGGGTGCGAAGTCAGGGAACCGTTCGAGCTCGTCCTTCGTCAGATCGAGCGTGATCGTGTCGCCGTCCTGGTTGGCACGCTCCACGTCCCCGCGCGGCACGACGATGTCTCGGCCGAAGATCGCGCCAGTCCTGACGACGAAATCGGTGACCTCGTTGGTCCGGGGGTCCACGATCGCCCGATCGACGCTGCCGATGTCCTCGCCGTCTCGGGCACGTACCTTCGCATCCAGGTCTACTCGCATGAGACACTCCTCTCCCGCCGGTGACCACCTCGTCGTGAGCACCGGCGCGACGCCAACGTCATATGCAGGACCGGTGCCGCGCGGAGGAGCCCTCACCCCCAACCCCTCTCCCTCGCGAGGGAGAGGGGTTGGGGGTGAGGGCGGACGTGGTACGGTCTGGCCGCGATGCTGGACGAGATGACGCCCCCGCCGATCGGCGTACCGCGCGAGCCTCAGCGGCTCTATCCGAAGCTGCTCGGGGCGACCTGGTCCGCGCTGGATCCAGTCGTGCAGCGGGTCCACACGGACACGTCCCTGACGCACGCCGAGGGCGTCTTCCAGGTGAGCCGCGCGCCCGGCCGGTTGATGGAGCTGATCCTCGACGTCGCCGGCGTGCCACGGTCGTCAGGCGGCGCCCAGGTCCGGCTCGTCGTCACCCACCGCGGCCTCGTCGAGCGCTGGCACCGGTCGTTTAGCGGCCGACCGCTCGTGACGATCCAGTCCGAGGCGCCGGGCGGCCTGCTCGCCGAGCGGATCGGCCTCTTCGAGTTTCTGTCCAGCCTGACCATCAAGGATGGCGAGCTCGTGTTTCGCCACGTTCGGCTCGCGATCCGCCTGGGGCAGTTTCGCATACCGCTGCCGGACTGGCTCTCGTTCAAGGTCGCGGGCCGAGAAGGACCGGCCAGCGCGACGGACGGCGCAGGCGATCAGACGAGCGTAGACGTCCGCGTCACCGGGCCAACGGACGCCTTACTCTTCGCGTATCGTGGCACCGTCCGCTGGCGCTCGGGGGAAGACCCCGCATGATGACCGTCGTGTTCTGGCTGCTGCTGATCCAGGGCGTGATCGGGGCGCTCGACACCTTCTGGTTCCACGAGTGGCGGGCCCGGCTGCCGGCCGGCGGCGCCCAGACCGCCCCAGAGCTGAAGCTGCACGCCTGGCGCAGCTTCCTCTACGCCGTGATCTTCGCCGGGCTGCCGCTGCTGGAGTGGCACGGCTGGTGGGTGCTGGTGTTGGCCACCGTGCTGATCGCCGAGATCGTCTTCACGATGTGGGACTTCATCGTGGAGATCGCCGTCCGCAAGCCGCTCGGCGACGTCTACGGCGGCGAGCGGGTCACCCACGCGATCATGGGGATCGTCTACGGCGGGATGCTGGCGTTCCTGATCCCGGTCCTCTGGTCGTGGTGGCTGCTGCCGGCGGCGCTCGTGCCCCGGCCGGTGAGCGTGCTGACCCTGCTGGACTGGGCGCTGCTGGTGATGGCCCTCGGGGTCTTCCTGTCCGGTGCGCGCGACCTGTACGCGGCGCTCGGGCTGCCGGGCGGCTCGTGGCCCTGGCGCCCGATCTCGTTCGACGCGTCACCCTGACGGCAGGATGCCCGAGCGACACTGTTCGCGCGCGGACAGCGCCATCCCGCGCTCCCTGGCATGCTGATTGATGAGCACGGGGCTCAACGTTGAAGCTGGCACAGTACCAACCGAGGAAGCCGAAGGAGTCAGGTGTGGCGATCGAGGACGGGATTGCGGAGCAGGTCGTATTCGTCAGCACGGCGCGCTGGCATCAGGACAACGAGCACGTGCTGGTGGTCGCCTGCCCTGATCCCCGCTTTCGCGAGGCGCGTGGCGAGTTCATCGACGCCCGTTACGGGTTGCGCCGCTACGATCCGCTGATCGTCCCAGGCGGTCCCCAGGCCGTCTTGCTTTCGACGCCCAACTTCTTCCTGATCCGAGACATGGTCACTCTGCTGGACAAGGCGCACGGCTTCGAGCGGATCATCGGCATCTCGCACCATGACTGCCGCGCCTACAAGGAAGCGTATCCCTGGCTCTCCGGGGAGCAGCGGCGCACGAGGCAGCTCGAGGATCTCAGAACCTTCATCGCCGAGATGCGGCGGCTGGTTCCGAACGTCGCCGTCGAGGCGTTCTACTCCGAGCCTGTGGAGGACCGGATCAGGTTCGTGCAGGTTTCCGAGTGACCGCTGGGCGCCTGACCTGAACGATCACGCTTTCTTCGAGGACGGTGAACCGGTACGGCAGGCCAATCGGGAGCGCGTAGGCACCGCCCGTCTCCACATCCTGGCAATGGCCTGTCATCTCCTCAATCCATGGAATCTATGGTAGTGTTTATGGGCGTGAATCATGGGGTGTTCACAGGGCTATCAGGTTACAGTGGCGAGGGTGATGTATGGCGATGCAGGCGGAGATCGACAGTCATACAGCAGCGATTCGTGCTTCCGTGCCAGAGATTGTTGGAGAGCTCGAAGAGCTGCTGGGGCAGCGCCTGACAGCCGTCATCGCCGGCATCTCCGACGCCAAGGCGATCACAAAGTGGGCGCGCGGTGAGCGGGCACCTCGGCCGGACGCCGAGCAGCGCCTTCGTGATGCGTACTACGTCACGCATCTGCTGCTCCAGGCCGAGGCGCCGTCGACGATCCGCGCCTGGTTCAGCGGCATGAACCCGGAGCTGGACGACCGCGCTCCAGCCCTCATGCTCGCCGATGACGCTCCTCGCGTGCTTCAGGCTGCGCGCACCTTCCTCGCGCACGGCTGATGCCCGTCGCCCTGGCGACACCTCCTACGAGTCCACTTTTTCGTGTGGCCCACGCTCCAGACCCGCTTGCCTGGCCGGATTGGCGGTTCGTCGGCGGCAGTCGGTTTGACGATCCCCAGGATCGGTTCCGCGTCCTCTATCTGGCAGAGCAGCGCGTCGGATGCTTCATCGAGAGCCTCGCCAGATTTCGCCCTGACCTGGATCTGCTCGCTCGCCTTGCCGCCGTCACCGGCACGACCGCGCCGCTTCCAGTGCCGGTCGTGCCTGCTGATTGGTACACACGACGCCGTGTTGGCACGCTGAGGCTTCTGCCTGGGCAGCGCTGGCTCGACCTCCGTGCTGCTGAGACGCTCCAGGCTCTTCGCTCCGAGATGGCTGCTACGCTCGTGAGCCTGGGACTTCCGGACTTCGACGTGAGTGCCGCGCGTGGACCTTCGCGGGACCTCACTCGCCACGTAGCGCGTTGGGCCTTCGAACGCGACTTCCAGGGCGTCGCCTATCGCAGCCGCTTCGCCGACGACCTTGACTGCTGGGTCGTGTTTGAAGGAGCCGCGATCAGCCCGGCTGGTCCGGCCGAAGCCATCGTCCCGGACGATGTCGATCTGCTTGCCGCTGCCGAGCTCTTTGGCCTGACGATCGAGCCGTGAATCTCGCGGTCGCGCAGCGCCCCCTGGATCTGACGAATGTGTGAGGCAGGTCACAGCGTCGCCGGGAGAGACCTGCGAGCATCACACACAGCCTGCGTGGCCGCCGTGGCCGACACGAGGTTCGCCAGACTCGGCTCGCACCGCATGTGACGCGATGACGCCTGCCGAGCTCGCCGAGGAGGTGTGCCATGGAGGCTCGCGCGATCTCGCGCCGCAACCTGATGCTGGCCGGAGGCGCCACGCTGGCCGGATTGGCGTTCCGGCGCCTCGATAGGCTGGTCGCGGCGGCCCCACTCCAGCCCGGCGAGGAGCTGGTTCCCTGGCTCGATCAGCGCACGGAGATGCCGGCCCCGGCCCAGGCACGGGTCGGTCAGCAGCTGGTCTGGGAGGAGCTGGACTCCTGGATCACGCCGAACGAGAAGTTCTTCACCGTCAAGCATTTTGGTCAGCCGGACGTTGACCTGCAGGCGTGGCGTCTTGACGTCGCCGGGCTGGTCAGGCAGCCCGTGAGCCTGACGCTCGATCAACTGAAGGCGCGTCCCCGCCAGGAGGTCACCTTCACGATCGAGTGCTCTGGCAATCACGGCTTCTCCTGGAACGGCGGTCTGGTGGGCAACGCCACCTGGGCTGGCACACCGCTGGCGCCGTTGCTCCAGGAGGCTGGCATCCTGGACCACGGCAAGGACGTCGTGTTCTACGGCCACGACATCGGCAAGCAGACGGTGCGCGACATGGAGCTGACGGCGCCGTTCGCACGCAGTCTGTCCGTGGCCGATGCGATGAACCCTGCCAACCAGCTCTGCTACGAGATGAACGGCGAGCCGCTCCCGGCTTCGCACGGTGCGCCGGTACGGCTCGTCGTCCCGGGAACATACGGCGTGGCGAACGTGAAGTGGCTGGACCGCGTCGACGTGATCGATACCCGTTTCGCGGGTCACTTCATGGCCCGCGACTACGTGACGATCCGCGAGGAGCAGCGCGACGGGCAACCGGTCTTCACAGAGACGCTGGTGGGCAAGTCGCTGCTCAAATCGGCGCCTGCCCGAGTCACCCGCCAGGGCGGCGCCTACCGCATCGTCGGCGCGGCGTGGGGTGCTCCGGTCGCACAGGTCGAGGTGCAGGTCGACGGCGGGCCGTGGATGCCGGCGACGATCGACGAGGGTGTTGGCTCCGACTACGCCTGGAAGCTCTGGTCTGTGAGTTGGCCGGGCGCGACTCCCGGCGAGCATGCGATCACGTCGCGGGCGATCGACGTCGCCGGCAACGTCCAGCCGGCGATGACCGATCCCCGGATCGCGAACAAGCGCACCTATTGGGAGAGCAACGGCCAGATCACGCGTCGAGTCAGCATCGCATGACACCGTCATCAGGACCGCTCGCTCTCAGAGAACGGCGCGGGCGGTCTCACACGATCGGCCAGGAGTGTGACGTGCATCACTTGTCCTGGAAATCTCCAATGGTAGACTGGTCGCGCGGCGCGAGGCGGTTCACCACGACGTGAGCCGCCCCTCTGGGTCACGGCGACAGCAGGTCGTCCCGGGCTCTGGAGACGCGCAAGGGGGCAGGTGTCATGGGTGCGATCTTTTCCGCCGTCTCATCGCCGATGAGCGTCCCGATGCGCCTGCTGCTCTTTGGCCTCGCGGCCGTCCTGGGTATGCTGGGCGGCTACGGCTGGAGTCTCGAGCTGTCCGACGTGCCGTACGATGCGATGCTCCGGGCGTTCCTGGAGCCCGGCTTCCAGGTCGTGAGCTTGACCCTCGCCGTCGCATTGGGATTCTCGTTGGGCTTCGCCCACATCGTCCGTATCTGCTACCTGCCCGCCGCCCTGGCGATGATGCCGTTGTTTCAGGCGGCAAAAGACAAGCGGGACTTCGTGCGCATTGCGGCCGTGATGATGCTCAGCATGGTTCTGGTCTGCGCGCTGTGGGGTGCGATCGTCGGCATGCCGGCCGCCGCGCTGGCCGGCACGGTTGGCAGTCGTCGGGTGATGGGCATGATCATGCAGCCCGTCTTCATCGTCATGGGCCTGCTGATGCTGCTCGTCGCGCTGGGTGAGCTTGGCTTGATTCGCAGGCTGCTGCCCGACATGCATTTCCCGGAGCACGTCGCGCACGATGCTGCGAACCGTGCTGAGCGCAGCTCGTTCCGCCCGGTCCTGATTCTCGGAATCTTAATGGCAGCCACCTACGGTATCGTCTGCAATCGCCCGCTGTACGTGGTGTTGCTGGTATACGTGGCGCTGGTGGGGGGTATGGGCTACGGCGCGCTGACGCTCGGCGCGTACGGCCTGGGTCTGTCGGGCTCGTTGGTGGTGGCAGCTCTCATCCTGATGCCGGCCGGACGTTCGACGCGCTTGACGGGCTGGCTCGCGGACCGGGCGGAAGGCTTGCACATCGTGCAAGGCCTGGCGTTCGCGTTCATGGGAGCAGTCTCCGTAGGGTTTTACGTTCTGCGCCACGTCACGCCAGCGGCCTGACCGAGGCCACGAGGATCCAGTAACGACGCCACGGTGCACTATAGTGGTGGGGGTGCCTCGCGATTGACGGTGAACCAGTGCGCCGCCTGGCAAGCACCTGAAGGATGAATGCACGTTGGCGCCCGTCCCCCAACGTCAGGGCCGCCTCTTCCGCAAGTACGTCGTCGTCCTGGTCGCCCTGGTCAGTGGAGTCCTGCTCACGAGCGGCCTCGTCGAGGCCTACTTCGTCTACGGCGAGAGTCAGACAGCGGTCGTACGACTCCAGCACGAGCGTGCCGAGGCCGCGGCTTCGCGGATCGAGCAGTATCTTCGTGAGCACGACCACCTGCTCACGTGGGTCGTCCTGCCGTCCTCCACGGGTGAACAGACGCTGGACCAACGGCGGAGTGACTACGTCCGACTCCTCAGGCTGGCGCCGGCCTTCAGAGAGGTCAGCTACCTGGACGCGCAGGGCCGAGAGCAAGTCCTGGTCTCTCGGTTGACGGCCAACAGGATCGCGAGTCAGGTAGATCGCTCCGGAGAACCCTGGCTTGACGCGGCCAGGTCCGGCAACGTTCTCTTCGGCCAGCCTGACCTCCGCAACGGCAGCGAACCGATCGTGACGCTCGCACGAGCCGAGCCGGGGCCGAACGCTGGCGTCGTCGTGGCGACGCTCAGCACGCAGCTGACCTGGGACGTCGTCGCGCAGGCGAGCCACGGCGACGTTGGGCAGGTCTATCTGGTCGACAGCCAGGGACGGCTCATCGCTCACCCTGACGTCAGCCTCGTCCTCCAGGAAACCGACCTCTCAGCATCGGCGCAGGTCCAGGCCGCCCGAGCCGGGCCGCTCCCGGCTCGTCAACAGTTCGGCACGACCGAGGCCGTCGAGCCGCTGGCCCCGTGGGTCATCGTGGTGTCGCAATTCGATCGGTCCGACGAGCGGGTCTACGGACGGTCGCGCGACCGTCTGGTCGCCTACAGCGTCGTCGAGCCGTCGGGCTGGCTGCTCTTCGTCGACCAGCCGCTGGAGCAGGCGTTCGCGCCTGTTCGCGCCTCGATCTTCAGGACGGTGCTGCTGCTACTCTTCGGGCTGGGGCTGGCGGTGCTGGCAAGCCTCTACCTCGTTCGCAGGATGGTGACGCCGATCCAGGCGCTCCAGGAAGGCGCCGCCCGCATCGGCGCGGGGGCGCTGGACCAGCGGATCGACGTGCGGAGCGGCGACGAGCTCGAGTCGCTCGCCGAGCAGTTCAACGCGATGGCCGCACAGCTCCGCGAGTCGTACGCGGATCTGGAGCAGAAGGTCGAGGACCGGACCCGAGAGGTGGCGGAGAAGAGTCGCGAACTGGAGCTGGCGAGTCAGCACAAGAGCGAGTTCCTGGCAAACATGTCGCACGAGCTGCGCACCCCGCTCAACGCGATCCTGGGCTTCTCCGAGGTGCTCCTGGAGCGGATGTTCGGCGACCTGAACGAGAAGCAGGAGGAGTACCTGCGCGACGTGCTGACCTCCGGCCAGCACCTGCTTGCATTGATCAACGACATCCTCGATCTCTCGAAGGTCGAGGCCGGCCGGATGGACCTGGAGCTGGACGAGTTCTCATTGCCTGAAGCGCTGGAGCACGGCCTGACGATGCTGCGCGAGCGGGCCAGTAACCACGGGATCGCCCTCGAGTTGACGGTCGATCCCGCCGTGGACATGATCCAGGCCGACGAACGGAAGGTCAAGCAGGTCGTCTTCAACCTCCTCTCGAACGCCGTCAAGTTCACGCCGGACGGCGGCCAGATCGACGTCTCGGCACGCGCCGATGGCGACGACGTACTCATCGCGGTGCGGGACAGCGGCATTGGCATCTCGCCGGAGGACCAGGCGCTGCTCTTCGAGGAGTTCCGCCAGGTGGGCGAGGGGGCCAGGCAGGTAGAAGGCACGGGGCTGGGGCTGGCGCTGAGCAAGCGGTTCGTCGAGCTCCACGGCGGCGAGATCAAGGTCGAGAGCGCGCTCGGCGTCGGCAGTACCTTCACGGTCACGCTGCCGATGCGGCGCGATGCCTCTCTCGATCATGCTGCCTCGTCGGCCCTGGCATCGCCATCCGGGTGACCATGGCCCCATACCGCTGCGCTGCGCTCGGGCTGCCGTCCTAACCCGGAGCTGGACGACCGCGCTCCGGCGCTCGTGCTTGCGGATGACGCGCCCCGCATGTTTCAGGCAGCGCGCACCTTCCTCGCGCACGGCTGATGCCCGTTGCCCTGGCGACACCTCCGGCGGGTCGCTGATTCAGTTCGCACTGGCTGTGACTGCTTCTACCGATGATAGATCCGAATTGTCTTACGCGGCTGCTTCGGCCCAAGCCAGCCGGCCAACTTTCCACCAGCGCTTCGGTTCATGGTGAACGAGACGTTCTCGTATCGTGTCCACGGCTGAACGTACGGACGGGGAAGCGCACCCCAGACCGGCGGCGGAGAAGCAGGACGTGCCACAGTTTGGCGCAATTGGGCAGCGAGGGCGTCTTCAACGGGACGAATCCTCTCTCGGTCCAGATACCCACCAGCGGCGTAGGCCGTCCCGTGGAGCATGCGGAGCGTGTTCCTCATCGTCTCTCGTAGATCAGCCGGGCTCCGGATGGTCTCATTGTCCCAGGACCAGAAGCTGGCAACGGTCTCCTCGCGACAGTCCACTCCAGGATAGTTTGGCGCATAGACGCCCCTCTGATAAGGCAGGTAGATGGATCGCCCCTGCTTCAGTTCGAGATCAAGCGCCTCCAACTCGACGAGATAGTGCGTGAACTCGTGCCTTGCCACCGCATAGGTTGTGAGTCTCAGGACCTCATCCCAGGAATAGACGAAACCCCTGCGACATAGAAGTGATTCAAGCATCGAGACGAAACTCTCCATCGGCTTCTCGAAGAATCGGATGCCCCACGAACCAGCCGGATAGAAGTGGAATGGTAGATACACCGCCAGAAGTTCGATTCCCGTCCTGGTGACTGACGATGGGTAGTGGGACATTTCCTCGATTGACGTTGGCGAGTCACGCTCGAAGTCCGAATCGTCATCACGTGGAAGGTTGCTCCAGATCTGTTCCTCATGGGTGATCTCGTCGTCAAACACGTTTGGCGGGCGCTGCCCGTCAGTCCGGTCCTTGATGCCATGTTGTCCGGGAATCACGATTTCATCAACTTCGATGACGGGCTCGTCATCGTCTGGGGGGCGCAGTGCGGTTTCATGGAACAGCTCGGGGCTTCGTTTCTTGACCTGAGCTAGAACGTCGAGAAAGGGATTCATCTCGTAACCACCTCAGCCGAAGGACATTCGCCGGATTTACAGCGGGCTTCGTCCGTGTTGACCCAACCGATGATCTTGCAGGGGACTGCCAATTCCCCCTGTCATCCCGACGCAGGAGGGATCTCACGCTGACGTGCTCGGGTGTATGAGATCCCTCCTGCGTCGGGATGACAATGAAGAGGATCGATCCCCCTGCAATGCGCTGTATCTTACGGACGGTAGCAGAGTACCACCAACGAACAAGCGACGATCATGGCCATTGCCTCCCCTCTCCCTCGCAAGGGGGAGGGGCTGGGGGTGGGGGCCATTCCTCAGATGAGGCCGCGGGCTTTCAGCTCCAGGTAGGTTGCCACCACGTGCGCTGAGAGCTTGTCGGCGGACAGGTCCAGCCTGATGCCGCTCCGACCGCCGAGCATCGCCAGCAGCCGCCCACGGCACGATCCGCCGTCACCGCCCTCTTACCGTACGCTGATCGCACTCCACCGGCGAGTCGGTCAGCCTACTCGTTCGAATCGACTACTATGAGCACCGCGTCATTGTGTGACTGTCAGAGCACTGCTATGATCGCTCGCGATTGGAATGAGCGGATGGGTCACTGCCGGCGTCAACCGTGGCCGGCAAGGCCAGACCGACAGTGTTGCGGAAACCGCTGGAGGGGGCTCTGCCGCGCATCTTCTATCGCCTCCTGACCTCGGACCAGGCGCCATTGGACGACTTCAGATCGTACGCAGCGCTCGGGAAGGTGCCCCCACGCGAGAAGCGTGACGATTCCGACTTCCTCCATCGTTGGCAGGGACTGTCGGTCTACGACACCTATCGAGAGGCACGTCGACTTGCCAGGGCGCGAGGCTGGAAGCGATGGGTGTACATTGGTGTCCTTCGCATCCCCGACGATGCACCCATCGTCTATGAGGGGCCGGACGATCACGGGCGTTGGAACCTGTACAACGCCGACCCGGTATTCTTGAAACATGTCTGCCTGATTCGGATCGTGCACGCGCCATCGGTGATGGCCTTGCTGCCAGAACAATAGGCGGGCTCCGGGCAGCGGTACTATAGTTGAGGGGTCAGTGCTCAAGGTAAGGTGACCGTGATGGTGGCGACCTATCAGGTGTGGGACGACGACACCGGCAACATCATTGCCAGCTACAGTACACAGGCCGAGGTCGTTGCGTTTCTGCGCGCCATGCTCGCTGAGAACGGCGCTGATGGAGTCCGTGACCTTGCGGTCATTGAGTATCCAGTCGATGGATCGGATCCCGTCACCGTGTTTGAAGGGGGCGATCTCCTCGATCAGCGCAAGCTCTCGGTGTAATGGCTGACGGCTCTTCCCGCGCGGATGAAGCACGGTTCCGGGGGAACGACGAGGTCTGGTCGGAGCAGAGGGGTGCGGCAGGTCAGATGCGGCCGCGAGCTTTCAGCTCCAGGTAGGTTGCCACCACCTGCGCTGAGAGCTTGTCCGCCGGCAGGTCCAGCGTGATGACGCCGCGACCGCCGAGCATCGCCAGTACCTGTCGGCGCTCGCCCAGCAGCCGCTGCGCCACTACCTTCTCGTACAGCTCCTGGGCGTCTCGGGGAGCCCGGGTCGCGGGGGTCGTGACGGAGGGATCGGCGACGGTCACCAGCGCCACGAGGTGCTGGCGCGCCGCGCGGGCCAGGTACGCCACCAGCGCCCGCGAGGGCTCCGGATCGGACAGGTCCGTGAACAGCACCAGCAGCGAGCGCCGCAGCCCCCGACCGTGCAGGTAGCTGAAGGCGCGGGCATGATCGCTCTCGGTCAGCTCCGGCTCCAGGCGGTAGAGCGTCTCCAGGATCGAGAGGAACGCCCGCCGGCCTCGACGCGGCGGCAGGAACGCTTTCACCTGATCGGCGTACGCCAGCAGCGAGACGCGGTCGCCGCGCCGGCCGGCCGCGTAGGTCAACAACAGGCCGGCGTTCAGCGCATGGTCGAGCTTCGTCAGGCCGTCCGCGACGGCGCGCATCAGCCGGCCGGCGTCCAGCAGCACGACCACGTTCTGGCTGCGCTCGGTCTCGTACTCGTTGCTGATCGCCACCCCACGGCGGGCGGTCGCCTTCCAGTTGATCCGCCGAAGCTCGTCGTCCGGGACGTACTCACGCAGCCGCTCCAGTTCGGTGCCAGCCCCGAAGCGCCGCGCCACGCGCGTCCCGGCCTCCTGCTCCAGCCCACGCCGGACCTGGAGCTCGTAGCGCCGAAGGTCCAGCAGGTTCGGGTAGACCCGGACCTCGCGCTCGAGCGGGTAGGCATGCTGCCGATCGAACAGGCCGAGCGCGCTCCGGTAGCGAACCACGGCCCGGCCGAAGCGGTAGTCGCCCCGCCGAGGCGGCGTCAGCGTGTAGCGCAGCCGGAGCTCCTCGCCGGGCGGCGCCGCGCCCGCCAGGACCGTCTCGCTCGCCCGGAACTCGACCGGGTGCTCGTCGCGCAGGCGGAGGGCGAGCGGGCGCGGGCCGCGATTCTGGAGCGTGAGCACCACCGCGTTCTCGGCGCCGAGCGAGAGCCGATCGGCCACCATCCGGCGGATCACCAGGCGGTCAGGCGGCGCCGTCATCCGCGCGTCCACGATCAGCAGCGCGACCACGCCGAGCAGCAGGACCGGCACCAGCAGCTGGATGCCCGGCGCCAGGTCCGCCAGCGCGAGCGGCGACAACGCTGCCAGCACCAGCAGGAGCAGCCGCCAGGTCGGGAGCAGCCAGCTGAGGGGAGTCAGCGCGGTACCTCGACGCCGGCCAGCACCCGGCTCAGGACGTCGTCCGCCGTCAGTCCTTCGATCTCGGCGTCCGGCTTCAGGATAATCCGGTGCCGCATCGTCGGGCCGACCAGCTCCTTGACGTCGTCTGGCGTGACGTACGGTCGGCCGCGCAGCGCCGCGAGTGCGCGGGCTCCCAGTGCCAGTGCCAGCGGTCCGCGCACGCTGCTGCCGAGCTGGACGTCGGCGCTGCGGCGGGTTGCCCGGCCGATCTCCACGATGTAGGCGAGCACGTCTGGCTCGATGGCGACGCGGCCGAGGTCGGCCCGGCAGGCCAGCAGGTCGGCCGGGCTCAGCACGGAGCGCAGCCCGGCCGATTCGAGGCGGGTCCGCTCGAAGCCGGCCAGGTGGCGCCGGACGACCTCGCGCTCGACCTCCGCCGAGCCGTGTTCGACGGCCAGCTTGAACATGAACCGGTCGAGCTGGGCTTCCGGCAGCGGGTACGTCCCCTCGTACTCGACCGGGTTCTGCGTCGCGATCACCAGGAACGGATCGGGCAACGGGTGGCCCTCCCCGTCCACCGTCACCCGGCGCTCCTCCATCGCCTCCAGCAGGGCGGCCTGGGTCTTGGCTGGCGCCCGGTTCACCTCGTCCGCCAGCAGGACGTGGCAGAAGACCGGACCGCCACGGAAGTGGAACGCCACGGCGCGCGGATCGAAGATCGTCGTGCCGACGACATCGGACGGCATCAGGTCCGGCGTGAACTGGACCCGTCGGAACGTGCCGGCGACGAGCGCCGCCAGCGTCTGGGCCAGCAGGGTCTTGGCCGTGCCCGGCACGCCTTCCAGCAGCACATGACCGCCCGCCAGCAGGGCAGCGAACAGCAGCTCGAACGTCTGCTCCTGCCCGACGATGGCGCGAGCAGCCTGCTCGCGGGCGGCAGCGTACGCTCCGGCCAGCCGCCCGAGCGGCTCCCATGCCCCATCAATCGCCATCAACACACCTCATGTTCTGACCTCACCCCCGGCCAGCTCCGCCCGGGCTCGTTCCCCTTCGCGGGTGATCGCCAGCAGCTGCCGGTCTGAGCGAGCCTGCCGTGTTCCGGCCAGGGCCTGCAATGCCCGCGTCGGGTCGCGGCCGATGACCCTGGCGTGGCGCTCGATCTCGGCGTCCGATGCGTCGGCCGGCAGCCCGACCGCCTGAGCCAGGTCGTGGCGAAGCTGGCGCGCCAGGTGGTGGGCCACGAACGCACGCTTGCCGCCCGCCCGATAGAGGCCGGCCTGCGAGGTCACCAGCTCACCCAACGACCGTCCCCGATCGACGAAAACCGGGACGGCTCGCCCGAACCGTCGGCCGCGCCAGAGCAAGAACAGCAGCACGATGCCGCCGGCCAGGAAGAACGTCCGACCCCACGCCTGGTCGAGCAAGAGGTCGAAGAAGCTGCGCTCCTGAAGCATGCCGAACCCGTGGTGCAGCTCGTCGATAGCGATCCGCGCACGCCGGTCCGGTCCGATCAACGAGAGGGCGAGCCGGGCGTTCGCCTCGGTGCGCAGGCCGTTGTTGCTGAGCACGTCCGGCGCGGTCAGCACAATCAGTTCGCCCCGGTCGACCGGGACGCGCGCAGCGACGATCGGGCGACGCGGGTCACTCCCGGAGCGCACGCCGAGCAGCAGCGGCACCCCTTGTGCCGCTCGCTCGCCGAGGTTGAGCTCGAACCGCGTGGCGACGTCCACGGACTCGATCGCCGGATCGAGCAGTCCCGCGTCGGCCGGCACAGCCTGCGTGATCTGGTCCGTGATCCGGGTCGAGACCCCGAATTCGCGCAGCAGCCCCCTGGTGGTAAACAGGCTGTCCATGGCGACGATGAGCCGCCCACCCTGGCGCGTCCAACGTTCCAGCTCGCCAATCACCTGATCGGAGATCGGCTGCGTCGGCGCCAGCAGCAGCACCACCCCGACGTCACGGCCGATCGTGTAGCGGCCCCCTTCGGGCGTCGTCACCGGGTGTCCGAGCTCCTCCAGCCAGAGGCGCAGCGCCTTCCCGCCGCCTGGCTCGGCCGAGTACACCGTCAGTGGCGGCAACCGCTCGCTGGTCGGCGGCAACAGGACCAGGCCGACGATCAGCACCAGGAAGAGGCCGCCCAGGACGACGCGGCGGTCACTCATCGGGCGCCGCTCGACGCGCCGAGCGGGACGCCCGGGCTCACCGCGCCGCCTCGGCCGGCGCGTGCCGGCGCGACGGTCCCGGCGGCCTGCCAGACCCGCTCGCCAAGCTGCGCGAACGCCGCGTACTCCTCGGCCGAGCACGCAGCCTGCCCGTACCAGAGCCGATCGAAGCGGGCGACCAGCTCGGCGAACGGCCCGGCCAGGGCCGGCTCGGACGAGACGCGCGGCAGCAGCTCGCGGTTGGTCAGCGTGCCGTCGAACGGGAGGTGATCGCGCTCGTCGAGCCGGAGCAGGACCGCTCGGTACAGGTGATGGATGGCGCGGCGGGGATCGCCGGCCTGCGCCAGCGCACGGGCGCGGGCGAGCTCGTCGGCGGCGCGGGGCGGGCCGGCGGCGTTCGCCTCGGTCAGGGCATCCTCGCCGGCCATCGTGCCGCGCATCAGTCGGCGCAGCGTCAGCGCCACGACGATCAGCACCACGACGGCCACGCCGACGATCGCGTACAGGATCACCGGACTGCCCAGCTCGGCGGCCGGCTCGAAGATCCAGGAGATCCACGCCCAGATCTCCTCACCCAGCCAGCGCAGCCACGACCTGATCGGGTCGAGCAGCCAGTCTAGAATGCCGCGCCGCTGTTGCACCTGAAACTCCGGCCGCGCCAGGATTGACTGGAGGCCGGCGAGCTGCTCAGACGTCGCCGAGGGCGCATCAGCCGACGCCGGCGGGGAAGGCTGGCGCGCAGGGACGTGAGGCGCGATGAAGTGAGGCGCAATGACGTGGGGCGCAATGACGTGGGGCGCAATGAATTGCGCCCCTACGGAGTCGGCCCGGATCCTGTAGGGGCGCAATGAATTGCGCCCGTGCGCATCACGCCAACCGGCGATGGACGCTCCCAGGGCGACGCCGAGCAGCAGCGCCATCCCGACGACGCGCCGCCTCATCGGTTCGGCGGTGCCTGGGGCGGATACCCCTGATCCTGGGGCGGATAGCCCGGTGACGGCGGGGGAGGCGGCACCCGCGGCGGCGCCGGCGGCGGATACTGTGGCGGCTGTTGCGGAGACGGCGGGTAGCCCGGAGTCTGTGGATTCTGGGGTGCCTGTGGCGGGTACTGCGGGTATCCTGGCTGCTGTGGCGGCGTGATCTCGACGTGGGGCAGCCGCTGCTGCAAGTCGAACGCCTCCTTCCGGACCATAAGATCGTAATAGAGCAGCGTCGCGGTGATGTAGCCGACGGCGCCGAATAGTGTCTGGCCGGCCGCCTGGAACACGGTGTTCCCGATCTGCATCAGCATGAGGGCGAATTCGCTGCCGCCGGTCACCACCACCACGATGCCGGCCACGAACCCGAACAGCCCGGCCGGGATGCTCACTAGCAGCGCTGTGATCAAACCGATCAAGAACAGGCACACCAGCAGCCGCCAGCGGTGGCCCGAAACCAGCTCCCAGCTTCGACGCATCGAGTCGATCGCGCCGTGACCCTCCAGCATGATCGCCTGGAAATACAGCGACCAGCCCAGGCCGACAAAGACGGCGACCGGCCAGCCGATGCAAACGAGGAGGACCAGCAGCCCGATCGGTATACCCACGCAGATGCTGGCCAGCAGCAGGCTCCATAAGCGGCCCAACGCCTCGCGGTACGCGTCGCCGACGCTGATCGGCTCACCCAGGATGCTGTTCGAGGAGACGCGCACGGCGGCCCCGGCGGCGATGAGCTGCGCCAGGCTGGCGACGATCGCCAGGACGAAGATCGCGGCCACCACCGCGATGCTCGCCCCAACCGAGATACTGTCGAACAGGGACCGCTGGCCGACGCCCATCGTCAGCACGGCGATCAGCGACAACAGCGACGTCGGCACGACCACCACGGCCATCACGGTGATGATCGGAATGAACGAGCGACGATACACCTGGAACGTCGCGTCCAGGACGTCGCCAATCTCTAACGGTCGCAGTCTGATTCCCCCGCCCCCGGCGTTCATCGCCATGCCCGTCGACCTCCCGCCAGCCCCGAGCGTCAGCCTGCTGGTGCCACAGCGGCCCCGCTCATATCATGATGCGCGCTGGCGTCACTGATGAAAAGACCGTTTGCAGGGCGCCGGTGTTCCCCGCCACCGCACGAGCGCCCCGGCAGAGCGGCGTTGCCGTCAGATTCAGCAGCGTGCTCGCGGGGCACAATACCCGTAGCACGATTGTTGGTGCGGTTCGACGAGGCACGGCGGACGATGGGGGAACGGTCGATGAGCTACGACACGCACTGCTGCATCGTCGGCGGCGGGCCGGCCGGCATGGTCCTGGCGCTCCTGCTCGGCCGGGCAGGCATCCAGACGACCCTCCTCGAAGAGCACCACGATTTCGAGCGCGACTTTCGCGGTGACACTGTCCACCCGTCCACGATGGAGCTGATGGATGACCTTGGCCTCGCCGATCGCCTGCTGGAACTGCCGCACGCCAAGATCCACCGCCTGGTGTTCGACGGGCCGAGCGGTCCGGTCGTGCTGGCCGACCTCAGCCGGCTCAAGACGAAGTTCCCGTACATCACGATGATGCCGCAGGCCCGGTTTCTCGACTTTCTGGCCGGCGAGATGAGCAAGATGCCGTCCGTGCGGCTGATCATGGGCGCCGCCGTCCATGGCCTGCTCTGGGATGACCCGTGGGGCCTGAGCGGCGTCGCGGACCGCCCGCCGCCGGAACAAAAGGTGGGGGCCTCCCCTGGCATAGACCGGTCGCTGCCGGAGGACGCCACCGTTCGGGGTGTCCACTACCGAACGCGCGGCGGCCAGCACGACCTCCGCGCCCCGCTCACCATCGGCGCGGACGGGCGCTTCTCACGGCTGCGTCGGCTGGCAGGGTTCCAGCTCGAATCGAGCGCCCCGCCGATGGACGTCCTCTGGTTCCGGCTGCCGCGCCATCCGGGCGACCCAGACGACACGCGCGGCAAGATCGCCAGGGGGCACCTGATGGTGGTCCTCAATC
>Ga0209382_10001710_pt1 | contig 33868 bp, 37 predicted proteins | sample SoiMetdeltSBSDD5_FD_187599 | JGI IMG/M metagenome (GOLD analysis project Ga0209382, IMG submission 187599) | Bulk soil microbial communities from a Populus tree surrounding site in Tennessee, USA - Soil MetaG P. deltoides SBSDD5 (SPAdes) (version 2) | ecosystem: Environmental > Terrestrial >... | reverse complement strand
TGGCGCCGAGCCGACTGGACGAGGTCCGCGCCGCGCTCCAGACCGTCGCGCTGGCCGGGGCGACGGCGCTCGCGGAGGCCGCGCTGACGTCGGGATCGGCCTGAGATCAGCTTCCGAGGCTGGCGAAGACCTCGGCGAGGGTCTGGACGGCCTCGGCGGCGCCGGGGCCAGACGCGCTCAACGTCAGCTCCGTACCGGCGACCGCTCCCAGCGCCAGCACTTCGAGGATGCTCCTGGCGTTGGCGCGCTTGCCGTTGGCGCTCACGGTGACCGGCGTCTGCAGCTTGCTGGCCGCCCTGACGAGATCGGCGGCCGGGCGGGCGTGGAGCGCGATGCCATCCGGCAGGGCGACGATGAGGGCGACCTCGTCCGCCAGGGAGCCCTCACCCCCCGACCCTCTCTCCCGTGCGCGGGAGAGGGGGGGCTCAGGCCCGTTGGCGGGCGGGTCAGAGTTTGCGGGCATCGCGGGCCTCCTCGGCGGCCTGGGCAACCTCGGCAAGGCTGGCACCGGTCGAAGCGAGCACGCCAGCCGCCACCGCGCCCTCCACCAGCGGCGCATCGACGACCGCGAGCCAGGCGCGCTGCTCGTCAGCGAGGTCTTCGAGGGCGGCGTTGACCGCCAGCACCGAGCTTCCGAGGTCCATTAGCACGACGGCACCGGGCTCATGGGCGGCGGCCTGGAGCGCTTCGAGGACACGATCTGGGTCGGTGCCGAGCGAGCCGTCGACGGCGCCGCCGATCGTCTGGATCGCCACGCCCGGCCCGGCCACCTGCCCGACGAGCTCGGCGAGCCCTTCGACCAGCCGCCTACTGTGCGACACCAGCACCAGCCCGACCTGAGCGAGATCAGGAGATGTGTTCATGGGCGAGGGTCAGACGGCGGTCGGCGTGGCGGCGGGAGCTGGAGCGGGGGCCTTCCAGCGGTCGCCGGTGCCGTCAAATCCCTGGTAGCGGGCCGCCAGCGCAGCGTGCTCCGGATCGTTCATGAGCGCCTGGAGGACGTCCACCGCCTGCTCGTAGCTCCGCGTCTGGTGGGACTGGAGGACGTTCCAGAGCAGCATCGAGCGGTCGCCGGTCCGGTATGCCTCCAGCGTCCGCTCCATGTCCAACCAGAACGGGAAGATCACTTCCAGCATGATCTTTCTGGGCAGGGGCGTCGGCTTGAGGGGGTGGACGCCGGTCGCGTCGATGATTGCCCGGAACTCGGCGACGACATCGTCCGGGATGCCGTCGACGATGCCGCGGTTCGGCCAGTTCACCTGAAATCGCCCCTCGACGTTGTTCGCCAGGGCGTCGATGATCGGGACGTGCTGCTCGCGGGTCGGCACAGATCCGAAGACGTCGGCCACGCGCGCCTTCGGATCGGCCGAGACCTCGCCCATCTGCTGGATTCGCTTCTCGAGATTCGCGACGTAGAACGGCCGCGCGATCTCGGTGTCGGGGCCGCCGAACGGTTCGCCGAACCAGCGCTTCTTGGTAGCGAGATCGGTGTGGTGCCACCAGTTACAGGTCTGAGCCTGGGTGCGCGGCGTGTCGCCGATCGGCATCAGGCCGTACATCCGGTACTGGTGGATCGAGCCTCTCGACATCTGCTTGTCGTGGGTGCGGTCCGCGACGTGGGTCCGCCAGTACTCCTCGCCCTCACGCTCGATCCACGCCTCCAGCAGCGGGTAGGCGTCCTGGCCGTCGTACCGGAACTCGGTCAGCCAGATGCAGTGGTTCAGGCCGGGCGCCTCCCAGGTGACGCGGGTCGGGTCGAGGCCCAGCACCTTGCAGATGTCCAGATACCCGTAGTGGCCGTGGCAGAGCCCGATCACTTTGGCGTTGGTCTCGCGGTGGAGCAGGGTACAGCCATCGAAGACCGGGTTGCCTGACTGGATCAGCCAGGCGTTCGGGCAGATCCGCTCGACGTCTCGTGCCACGGAGAGCATCAGATCGAACTGGGCGAACGGGGCGTGCAGGTTCGTGCCGCCGTAGTAGTAGCCGTACTCGTCCGCGAGCTCCCGCTCTCGGCGCTGGGCGTGGTGGCTCACGGGTGAGGCGGTGTTGATGACGAAGTCGGCGTCACGCAACGCGGCCTCGCGGTCCGTGGTGGTCTCGAACTGCATCGCGCTGCCGAGCTCCTCGGCGTACCGGCCGGCCAGCCGGTGGACGATCTCCAGCCGCTCGCGGTTCAGGTCCATGAACGTGACCTGGCTCTCACGGAGATTGTCGTTCAGGCAGAGATCCTTGACCAGCCCGAGCGAGAACACGCCGCTGCCGGCGCCGATCACGCTGATCTTCAACGACCTGGGCATCTGATGCCTCCTTGCACGTACTTCGACGGCGCAGACGACACCCTCAATGGCGCGCGTCGCTACGATGACGCGCCCAGTGGTACAGACGACGACGTCGTACGCGGATGAGCGTCGCCGCCCGCCTCTGGACGAGGTGCCGCGGAAGCCAACGACGCCAGCGGCGCTCCTGAACGCGGTCCGCGACCGGATGATAGGTGCCCGGCAGCGGGAGAATCGAGCGCCGACGCGCCGCGAAGCGTGCGGGAGACGAGGTGCCTTCCCCTCGGTTACGCTGCTACGGCCTCGTCGTCCGGGCGGGTGTCGTCCGGATCGCCCCAGAGCGCCCGCTGCACGTGCGGCATGGACAGGTAGACGAGGATGGCGCCGTTCACCAGCGCGCTCACGACGCCGGCCGGGGTGATCGCGCGCCGGTTCACCGCCACCACGTGGGTCACCAGCTTGAGCACGCCGCTGAACAGGGCGAGCCGCCAGCCCCACGGCTGGAGCGTCCACAGCCCGACCGCGGCGACGAGCTTGAACAGCGCCGCGACTGTCCCGATCAGACCGAGCCAGAACGCGAGCTGGCCCCGGAAGGCAGAAGCCGGCACCATCAGCGCCGGGAAGTAGCCGGGCTGATCGGCCTTCACGGCCAGCCAGCTACCCACCATCATCGCGAAGCAGGACATCGCAAGGCTGAGCCCGCCGCTGACGAAGTAGAGGATTGCCAGGACGGTGATCCCGCTCGGTCGCTGCATGGACCTTCCCCTTTCCACCTACCCATGTCAGGGCGGCTCGATTGTCGGCCTGGGTACCGTTACGCCGGCGTGAGGCGTCCGGCGGAGCCACGGGCGCTGGCGAGCCGGTTGGCGCGCGGTCCGATCTCGATGGCGCGGTCCGGCAGCAGCAGATGCTGCTGCTCGATCACACGAGCGATCACGCCGGTCCAGCCCGTCTGGTGACTCGCACCGATGCCGGCGCCGTTGTCGCCATGGAAATACTCGTAGAAGAGGATCAGGTCCCTCCAGTGGGGGTCTTCCTGAAACTTCGTGGTGCCGCCGTAGACCGGGCGGCGGCCGTCGCCGCCCCGCACGAAGATGCTGATCAGGCGGCCCGCGAGCTCATGCGCGATCTCTGCCAGCGTCATCCATGTGCCGGAGCCGGTCGGACACTCGACCTTGAACTCGTCGCCGTAGTAGGAGTACAGGTTCATCAAGGCCCGGAGCAGCATGAGGTTCACCGGCATCCAGATCGGCCCGCGCCAGTTCGAATTGCCGCCGAACATCCCGCTGTCGGACTCAGCCGGCAGGTACCCGACCCGGTGCTCGTGGCCGTGGACGTCGAGCACGAACGGATGCTCGAGGTGATACTTTGACAGGGACCGGATGCCGTATGGGCTCAGGAGCTCGGACTCGTCCAACATGATCGCCAGCACCCGCCGCAGCTTGTCCTCGTTGACCAGCGACAGCAAATAGCGGCCCCGAGCGCCAGGCCGGTCCGGCGTCGCGATGGTGGCGACGAGCTCAGGGTGGCGTTGGATGAAACGCGCGCTGCGAGCCTGGAGCCGGGGCAGTCGCTCGAAAACGTCAGGGGCGAAGACGGTCGAGGCGCACAACGGCAGCAGCCCGACCATCGAACGGACCTTCAGACGACGAGCGCTGCCATCCGGCAGCCGCAAGACGTCGTAGAAGAACCCGTCCTCCTCGTCCCACATCTCGTCGTCGTTGAGGCCGGGCCGGTCGATCGCCCCGGCGATCCAGAGAAAATGCTCCAGGAACTTTTCGGCCACGTCGTCGTAGCTCGGATCGTGGACCGCTAGCTCGACCGCGATCTCGAGCATGCTCTGGCAGAACAACGCCATCCAGGCGGTCCCGTCAGCCTGTTCGAGGTGGCCGCCCGTCGGCAGCGGAGCGCTCCGATCGAACACGCCGATGTTGTCGAGCCCGAGGAAGCCCCCCTGGAAGACGTTGTTGTCGCGCGGGTCTTTGCGGTTGACCCACCAGGAGAAGTTCATCAGCAGGCGGCGGAACATCAGTCGTAGGAACTCGACATCCCCCGTCCCATGGTGCAGCCGATCCACGAAGTAGACGGCACTCGCGGCCCACGCATGCACCGGCGGATTGACGTCGCTGAAGTTCCATTCGTAGGCCGGCAACTGACCGCTCGGGTGCAGGTAGAGATCGGTCAGCATGAGGCCGAGCTGCTCTTTGGCGAGATCGGGGTCCACCAGCGACAACGGAAGGGTGTGGAAGGCGAGGTCCCAGGCAGCGAACCACGGATACTCCCACTTGTCCGGCATCGAGATGACGTCGGCGACGTTCATGTGGAACCAGTGTCGATTGCGGACCATCCGGCTGTGCCGCGATCGCAGCGGATGGGCACCGCGCTCTTCCAGCCAGAGGTCGAGGTCGTACTCGTAGTACTGCTTGCTCCAGAGCATGCCGGCCAGCGCCTGGCGCATCACGCGGGCCTCGTCGTCGCTGGCGGACGCGGGCGTTATCGTGGCGTAGAACTCGTCGGCCTCCGCGCGACGCTGGCACAGCACGGCCTCGAAGGAGTTGCCCAGCAGATCGCCGGCGTCGAGCGACGATCCAAGATCGTTGAGCCGCAGTCGAATCGTCGTCGATCGGCCGCCCTCGACGGTCAGACGATAGTGGGCAGACACCTTCGTGCCGCGGCGATCAGGGTTCACGGCGCCGACTCGCCCGTCGACGACGTACTCGTCGATGCCGTCCTTCACGTACGGCGTCGGGTTTGACTGCCCGTGCAGGCGCTCGCGGTTCGTCTCGTTCTCGGTGAAGAGCAACGGCACGTCATCCTGGCAGGTGAGGTACCAGGTGCCGATCACCTCGTGCCGCGCCTCCACGACCGAGCACTTGGCGTCTGCGTCGAACTGCCGCATTGAAGGCCGGGGGTCGCCCAACCACCAGGTGTCGCGGAACCAGAGCGTCGGCAGCAGGTGAAGCTCGGCCGGGGCGTCGCCGCGATTGTGGACGGTGATCGCGATCAGGATGTCGTTCGGGCTCGCCTTCGCGTACTCGACGACGACGTCGAAGTAGCGGTCGTCGTCGAAGATACCCGTGTCGAGCAGCTCGTACTCCCGCTCGTGACGCGAGCGCTGTCGATTGGTCTGGACCAGATCCGTGTACGGAAAGGCCGCCTGGGGGTACTTGTAGAGGTACTTCATGTACGAGTGCGTCGGCGTCGAGTCGAGGTAGAAGTAGTACTCCTTGACATCCTCACCGTGGTTGCCCTCGGAGTTGGTCAGGCCGAACAGCCGCTCCTTGAGGATCGGGTCGCGGCCGTTCCAGAGCGCCAGGGCGAAGCAGAGCCGCTGGCGGTCGTCAGAGATGCCGGCCAGGCCGTCCTCACCCCAGCGGTAGGCGCGCGAGCGCGCCTCGTCGTGAGGGAATGAGCTCCAGGCGTCGCCGCTCTCGCTGTGATCCTCCCGAACCGTTCCCCACTGCCGCTCGCTGAGATACGGCCCCCACCGGCGCCATGGGGCGGCGTTGGTCCGAGCTTCTTCGAGTCGACGATGCTCTTCAGTCACGATTGCCCTCACCCAATCGCCTGAGCTTGCTGCCCTCTGGCGCGCGATGCCCGCTCGATGTGGACGTCGGTCGCAGAAACGAGGCACTGCCGAGAGCGTAGGCCAGGCGCCGTCTGTGGGGGAGGCCGGTCGACATCACCTGGGGCGTGTCACCTGGCACGGCGCTGTAGAGTACGCTCTGAACGGCACGCGTCGCCGTGATGACGCGCGCAGAGGTGCACACGATGACGGCACGCAAGGATGGGCAGCGCCGGCCGGAGCTCGGCGAGGTGCTACGCGAGCCGACCACACCGGCGGTGCTTCTGAAAGCGGTCCGCCTTCGGATGACAGGCGCCCGGCAGCGCGAGAATCGAGCGCCGGAGACGACGGCACAGGTGATCCGTGAACGCTTGCCGGAGCTGGCCGCGCGGACCATCGCCGACGCGGACCGCGCGCTGGCCGGCATGCTGGTCCTGCCCGGGACCGGGGCGCAGCCGTACTTCGTGGGAGACCCGCCGGACTGGTTCGCCAACCCGGTCAACGACAACGAGTTCCTCTGGCTCCTGAACCGGCACGGCCACTGGCGGAACCTGCTGGCGGCGTACTCGCTGACCGAGGGCCCACGGTACGGCGCAAAGGTGGTGCAGGAGGTCCGCGACTGGATCGCTCGGGTCTCGCGCCCACCGCTGTCGCACGATCCGGAGATCGCCAGGCCGATCTACCGGGGGATCAACCCGTGGCGGACGCTGGAGACCGGCATCCGGATGTTCGAGAGCTGGCCGCTGATCCTGGAGCATCTCGTCGACAGCGATCTGATAACGCCGGAGCTGCTGGCCGAGTACGTGACCTCGCTGTACGAGCACGGCGAGGTGCTGGCCGAGCTTTCGCCAATCCTCTTCCCAGACGCCAATCACAACATGCACATCATGCAGAACCTGGGGCTGCTGACGATCGCCACGAACGTGCCGGAGCTGAAGACGGCCGAGGCGTGGAAGGCGCAGGCGATCCGCGAGCTGGAGCGCGCAGCCCGCGTCCAGATCACAGACGGCGGCGGCCAGATCGAGGGGTGCCCGCATTACCACAACGTCTGCCTGCACTACCTCAGTCGGGCACAGCTCATCCTCAACGGCAGCGGCGAGCGGTTCTCGGACGAGTACGCGACCCTGGTCAGACGAGGGCTGGAGTACTCGGTGTACGCATTCCGGCCCTCTGGGACGGGCGTGCCCTGGGGCGACTCAGACGCCGACCTGCGGGCGGTGACGGCGGCGTTCCACGCCGGGCTGGCATTCGGGCTGTGGGAGCCGCTCCAGCGGTTGACCGCGCTGGCCGGGCGCGCTGCTGCCCGCGATGAGTGCCTCAAGAGCGTCTGGCGTATCCCGAACCTGCCGATCTTCCTCCAGGAGTTCGCGCAGTCGTCGAGCCCCCCACCCGCGCCCCTGTCCACGGTGAAATGGCACCGGTCGCTGGCCAGGTCACGATGCGGACGGACTGGACCCACGACGCGTTGAGCGTCTTCTTCGCCTGCCACACGCCGACCAGCGACAGCGCTCACGCCCACATCGACCCGATGGGGTTCGACTTCACGGCATTGGGCCGGCCGCTGGTAGTCGATCCCGGCCGGTACTGTTACCGCCAGGACGACGATCGTCGGATCTTCAAGACGGCGGCGTACCACAACTCGCTGATGATCGATCAGACCGATCCGTACCCGTACCTGGCGTCCGGGCGAAGCGGGCGCCCGAAGGAGGGCGACATCCGCTGGGTCCAGGAGGGTGACGGCATCCTGGCCGCCGAGGCCGAGCATCGCAATTACGAGCCGGCCATCCACCGTAGAGTCGTGGCGATCGTAGACGGCGCGTTCCTGCTGGTGCTCGATCACGTCCGTGAGATCGGCCCCGAGCGCACGGTCCAGGTGTACTACCACCTGGACGCGCCGGACGCGACGTGGGAGGCCGATCGGCGCGCGGCCTTCAGCGCGAACGCGGAGGTGAACGTGGCGATATTCGCCTCGCCGAACGTGCGCGGCACGCTGTTGGACGGTCGCGTCTCGGACTTCCTGGACGTGGCCCGTCCGTCCAGGCGGCTGCTCCTGGAGGACGCCACCCCGCCAGCCGGCACGACCCGGCTCTACGCCGCCGCGATCGTCGCGTACCGCGCCGACACCCCCACGCCCTCCCTGACCGATCTCAGCATCGATCTGGATGATCTGGGGATCAGGTGCGACTTCACCCTGAACGGGCAGCCGTACGCGCTCACCTGGAGCGAGACCGGACTGACACGCCGGTAGCTTTCCAGAGCATGCTACGATACTTCTGCCATGAGCACTCCAGTAGACATCGGCACGCTAATCGTGCGCTCACCCGACATTCGCGGCGGACGGCCACGCATCGCTGGCACCGGCGTGACGGTGCGGCGGATCGTGACGTCGCACCGACTTGGCCTGACCGCCGAGGAGATCGCCGACCACATCGGGCACATCTCAGTCGGACAGGTCTATGCCGCGCTCGCGTATTACCACGCCAACCGCGAAGAGATCGACGCCGATCTAGCAGAGGAAGACGCGTTCACCAGGGAGTTGGAGCGGCAGCACGGGATCGTGCCTGATGTGCGCGGCTAATGCTGCGCCTGTACATGGACGAGGACTCCATGGGGCAGGCGCTCGCGCGCGGGCTGCGAGCGCGTAGCATTGACGTGCTCACAACCCAAGAAGCCGGCATGATCGAGCAGCGTGATGCCGATCAGCTCGACTTCGCAGCACGCAACGGACGAGTGCTCTGCACCTCCAACACCCGGGACTTCTGGCTGCTGCACAGTGCCTATCTCGCCGAGGGAAAGAGTCACGCGGGAATCGTCCTGATCCCGCAACAACGATTCGGAGTTGGCGAGCAGATTCGGCGGCTGGGCAGGCTGGCCACGATGCTCTCGGCGGAGGAAATGGTCAATCGAGCCGAGTTCCTGAGTGCCTGGGAGCCGGAGGATTCATAGTCACGACAGACCGTTCAGCTTGTTTGCGAGGAGCTTCCGTGACTCAGCGTGAGCCGGCGCGCATCATCCGAGACCCGCGCATCTGCGGCGGCGATCCGACCGTGGCTGGCACCCGCGTGCCCGTCAGCTCAGTCGTCATCCAATGGCACTACTACCAGGATTTCGAGCGCGTTCAGCGTGCGTTTCCACGCCTCGACATCCCGGCGATCAAAGCCGCCCTGGCGTTCTACAGCACTCTTCGTCAGCGTTGATCATGTTGTCGCCTCCCCTGAAGCCGTGACCAGGAGAGAAGGCCACGATCAATGGCGCCGCAAGCCGCTGTATTACGTTCGCGGATAGCAGGCCATGCCCATGCAGGCACGCAGATCATCCAGGGTGGCATCCGCGATCTGGTTGGCGCGCTGGTTTCCGGCTCGTAGGACACTCCAGACGTACGCCTCGTCTGCGGCGAACTGCGAGCGGCGGCGGCGCATCTCCCTGAAGTAGTCGTTCACGGCCTCCATCAGCCGCTTCTTGAGCGCCGAGGCGCCCTTGTCTCCGATCTGCTCCGCGATCGCGTCCGGAGCCTCACCGGTACAGAGCGAGCACAGCAGCAGCAGGTTCGACACCTCCGGCCGGTTCACCGGATCGTAGGTGATCCGGCGGTGTGAGTCGGTCCGATCTCCTCCTTGACCGTCGGATTGCGCTGCAGCTCCGACATGGAGACCACGCTCAGGAACGGGAGGAGGAGCTGATTCAGCGACGGCACCATGCTGTGACAGAAGATCGTCGACTTCTTCGGGTCGATGCCCGTCGCGAGGTAGTCGAGGATGATCTCTCTCACGCTAGCCTTGATCGCGTCCGTGGAGGTTCGGTCCGTAATCGCCTGATAGTCGGCCAGGATGAGGAAGATCTCTACCCCCCAGTCCTGGAGCGTCACCCGGCTATTCAGCGATCCGAAATAGTGGCCGACGTGCAGAGCGCCCGTTGTGCGATCACCGGTCAGCACCCGAAATCGCCGCGGCGCCGTCTCCAGCTCGTGCCGCAGCTGGGGACTCCGGCGCGTGAAGGCACGCAGCGATTCCGTCGGGTTGGGCAGCGCGATCTCCGTCATTCCTGCTTCCCGCATTCCGGCCATGTCCGTCTCCGCCGCGTGCATTACCCGTTCCAGCGCACGGCGGAACGCACCGGCTGTCGGGCAGCATTCAGCTGACCGCCGGGGGCGACTGACCGCCGGGCGGCGAGCGGCCCAGGGGTGTGCGAGCTCGAGGCCGCGCACCACCCGAAGCAGGAGGTCGTCCCGCCACGGTGCCGCAACGACCTGGACGCCGACGGGCAGGCCGGTGGCGTCGTCCTGGTGGACGGGGACGGACATCGCGGGTTGGCCTGTCACGTTGAACAGCGACGTGAACACTGCCTGCGGGTAGCTTGGTCTGCCCAGGATTCCGATTAGAAGCGACCTGTCCGGCCCAACTGGTGACCGAACGATCGGTCGACATCCGCCCCCGCTCCTGCTCCTCGCCACGGTCGGCGAGCGCGGCACTCCTCCGCGACACGGTCCACGTCCTGCGGAGGACGTCGCGATCACCCCCCGCAGATGTGAAGGGAGCGCATGATCGTCTGGGGCTCTGGACGGAGGCCTCGCTTGGTTGGCTGCGGCACGCTCTTGCTCGCGAGTATTGTGATCGCCCTCCTCATCTATGCGATCTCGGGAGGCCAGTGCACGGTCTTCGTCTTTCCCTGAGGCGAGTCAAACTCGTGGGCCGACCACGCGGATCATCCGAACGGTCGCTGTGAGCGCGCACGAGACTTCGGGCGCGACCGGATACTCAGGCGGAGACTTTGGCCCGGCGCCGCCCCAAACTGACAACAGTTCGCGGATAGCCTACGAAAACAGTTCATCGTTCAACGCTGACGAGTCGTTGGTGAGCCACCAAGACACGGCGGACGAGGCTACCGGCTCCGAGACTGGAAGGCGCGCATAGTCATCGCAGCCTCAAAGTCGGCGTCGAATCTCCTTCTCCGCCTTCTGGCTTCCTGGGAAGCTCGGAACTGGTCATTCGTGGGCCGTCTCGCCGGTGGCGAAGGCGTCGCCGTCGCGGAGGACATTCTTGAGCCGAAGCGCCTGCGCGTCGATCCCGAGCGCCTCGACGATGATGTCCATCCGCGATTCGTACGCCCAGGCGGCCTGGGAGATGCCGTAGCCGCGGAAGGCACCGGCCGGCACGGTGTTGGTGTAGACGGCGTACGAATCGACCTTGACGTGCGGGATGGGTACGGGCCGGCCGTGCCGTAGCCGCCGTTCTTGATCAGGCGCGGAGAGGCGTCGGCCTAGGCACCGACGTTGAAGTAGCAGCGGGCCATCCCGCTCGAAGCCGGTTTCCAGGTGGATCGTCACCCCTCGGGAGAGCACGAGCTTGATCGGTCGGCCGGTCTTCCAGGCGGACGCCGCCGTGATCGGCTCGATCTTCGGATAGCACTTGGCCCTGTAAGCGCCGCCGAGCGCGTGGACCACGACGCGGACGTTCGAGAGCGGGACCCCGAACATCTCGGCGAGCTGGGCGCGGGTGTGGTGCGGGGTCCGCGTGCCGGCCCAGAGCGTGATCCGGCCGGCCTCGACCTGGGCGATCGCCGCGTGCGACTCGAGCGGCACGTGCTGGACCGGTGGGCTGCGGAAGGTGTGCTCAAAGATCTGGTCCGCCTCGCGGAACCCCTGCTCCACGTCGCCCTTGCGGAGCTTGAAATGGTTGCAGCGATTGGTCCCTTCCTCGGTGTGCAGGATGGTGTCGGCGATGCCGCTCGCGACCCGTGGAAAGGACTCGTGAAGGACGGGCGCGGTCGGCAGCAGCGCCTCCTCGGGGTCGAAGACGGCCGGCAGTTCCTCGTACTCGACCTCGATCAGGTCGAGCGCCTCGCGGGCGTCGTCCTCGTCGACCGCCGCCACGGCCGCGACCGGATCGCCGACGAACCGGACCTTGTCGATCGCGACCACCGGCTGGTCGCGGATCACCGGCCCGAAGTAGGGGAAGATCGCGGGCTGGTCGACGAGGTCGTTGCGGCTCAGGACGGCCACCACGCCGCCGGGCAGGCGCTCGGCCCGCTCTCACCGATCGCCACGTCGCGCCACTCCTGCCGCCAATCGCCGCCGGCCGGTCTGCTTGACTCTGCCGGCTCCCGGCGATGGTGTCAGCGCAGGGTCTGCAGTACCATGCTGCTGCCGATCCTGCCCGCTGAGCAGACCTGGGCGAACCGGGGAACGCCTCTATGAACATCGACGCCATGGCCCCGACGAAGCCGAACCGCCCGCGGGCGACGTTCGGGCTGATCATCTCCGCCAACTACGAGAACGAGGGGGATCTGGGGGCGCGCATCGCCGAGCATCGGGAGCAGGTCGGGCTTGCCCGACAGGCCGGCTTCACCTCGGTCGTCTGCAACCAGCATTTCCTGATGCACCCGGTCTCGTCGCTCGCCACGATCCCGTACCTGGCGAGCGTGATCGACGTCTCCGGCGACATGAGGCTGGCGATCGGCGTGGCGCTGTTGCCGCTGTTGAGTCCGGTGCTCCTGGTGGAGGAGGTCGCCACCCTCGACTGGCTCTCCGGCGGGCGCGCCATCCTGGGCCTGGCGATGGGGTATCGGCCGCCCGAATTCGCGGCCATGGGCGTCTCGCTGCACGACCGCCTCGGCCGCTTCACCGAGGGCCTGGCCGTGATGAAGGCGATCTGGTCGGCCGACCCGACCTGGAGCTTCCAGGGTAAGCACTACCGGTACGAGGGCCTGCCCGGCGGCCTGAAGCCGAAGCAGCGGCCGCATCCCCCGCTCTGGATCGCGGCCGACGTGGACGCCGCCGTCCGGCGGGCCGGCCGGCTCGGCGCGTCCTGGTACCCCAACCCACGGGCCGGCCTGGCCTCACTCAGGCGCCAGGTAGCAGTGTACGAGCAGGCCCTGCGCGAGCACGGCCATCAGACGCCGGAGATCTTTCCGATCCGGCGCGAGCTGTTCATCGCGCCGAGCGAGCAGGGAGCGCGACGGACGGCCATCCCGCACCTGGAGCGGCAGCTCGCCCAGTACGAGAGCTGGGGCCAGTTCGAGGCGATGCCGGAGGCCGACCAGCCGGCCCGCGCATTCGAGGAGCACGAGATCCCCGATGCGTTCCTGGTCGGCTCGCCGCCGTCGCTGGCCGAGCAGATCGAGCGGTACGTCGAGGCGCTGGGCGTGAACCATTTCGTCGTGAAGATCCAGTGGGACGGCATGTCGCACCGCCAGGTCATGCGCTCGATCGAGCTGATCGGTGCGGAGCTGGCCCCGCGCCTGGCCTGACCGCCGGCGTGCCCCGATCAGTGCGCCCCGAGCAGGCGTTCGAGGAGCGGCGCGACCGGCGGGCCACGCCGCACGTCGCCAGGAACACGAGGAAGCGGCGGAGCGCCATCGACGGGCGGACGACCCGCCACCCCGGCTACGCCATCAGCCAGCGCATCAGGAAACGGGTCGAAATAGTCTGTTCGCAATTGACAAAAGGGCGTCTGCGTGCTGGCGTCCGTTGTCGGGATGACGTATCTGATCTTCACATCGCCATCGGTCACGACCACGCGGTCAATGAGCAACTCTACCAGCTGGCGTCGCTGCTCCGGGCGGGTGCTATCCAGGCTGCCGGCTAGCCGTGTGAGGATCTGGGTGGTCGATGCTGCGAGCAGGTTCACGTCGACGACGCGCTGGGCCTGGGCCACCAGCTCCCGCTCGCGCGCCATCATCTCGGCCTCCTGCCGCTGGAGATCGTGCCGTTTGTGCTCGAAGGTCGTGAGGTCCAGCACGCCGGCGAGGTAGGCTTCCAGGAGTCGGTCCTGCTGACGGCTGAGGCTGGCTCGCACGGCGCACAGGCTGGCCTGGCGCCGCTGCAGCTCCTCGGGCACCCAAGCGCCGGTCCGCGCGCGGGTGAGCGCCTGGCGGACCAGGTCCGGCTGCTGGAGCACCAGGCACACGTCCGCCCAGACAAGCGCATCGAGCTGGGCGGCGGGCGTCAGGCGCGCCGGACAGCGCGCCGGCCGACTGGACGTGACGGCAGGGAGCTTGCCCCGGCAGACGTAGTACTGGTACTCGTCCGTCGGGCGGAGCCTCCCCCCGGTGCAGCTGAGGCGGCACGTCCCACAACTGACGAGGCCCCGCAGGAGGTAGTGGTGGCGGACGTTGCGTCGCGCCAGGTGCTGGTTGGTTCGCAGGCGCTCCTGCACCACTGCGAACGTCTCCGCCGAGACCAGGGCCGGCACGGGCACGGTGATCCATTGCTCAGGCGGGCCGGGCCGGGTGCTCATCCCGCGACCGACGGGCTCCAGCGCCGAGCGTCGATGCCGCGCCGGGCGGGCGCGTAGTCGGCCACTCACCGCCTGCCCCGGTATGCCGGGTTCGTGAGGATGACCCGAATGGTGCTCGACGACGCTACCCATCGGTACGGGGCGCGACCTCTCGTCGGATTCGCCAGGTACGACGCATGGTGGGCTCCTCCATGCTGCTCCGGATGCAGCACGGACCGGGCGCGCCACGCGCTAGCGGTCCCGCAGGGCGCGCCGCCACCACCCGAGCTGTAGGTGGGCGGTGCGGCTCCAGCAGAATTTGTCATTTGTGAGCGGACCATTGAGGTGGTCTTCCTCTCCCAGATGATCCCGCACCACCAGGAAGCCATCGACATGGCCATGCTGCTGCCGGATCGCGCCGCCCACCAGGAGCTGAAGGATCTCGCCAAGAGCATCACCCAGAGCCAGGGCGACGAGATCACCAAGATGAATGGCTGGCTCGGGAGCTGGTACAGCCTCGAAGTCCGACCGGGCAGGACGGTGCTCACCGCCTTGCCCGGCAACCTGCACCGCAGGCGTCGCCGCGCCGTACACTCTGGCGATCGGCAGGCTCTCGGCTCTCCGGGGAGGTAGGGATGGACGGACGAGCGGGTACACGCATCGAGGATCGGCTGCTCGACGCTCGGGAGCAGTTCCTCGGCTACGTTCGGAAGCGGATCAGCGATCCCGAGCTGGCCGAGGACGTCCTCCAGGACAGCCTGCTGCGGGCCATCCGAGCCGCCCCGGAGCTTCGCGACGAAGAGCGCATCATCCCCTGGTTCTATCGGGTGCTCCAGAACGCGATCGTGGACACGTATCGCCGCCGAGGGGTCGAGCAGGCGTACGTCGCCGGCGCCGATGTTCCCGAGATCGCCGCCGAGCCGGAGGACGACTCGGAGCTGTGCGCCTGCTTCGAGCGACTGGTCCCCACGCTGAAGGAGGAGTACGCCGACCTGATCCGGGCGGTCGAACTCGGCAACGAAGCGCCCGAGCACGCGGCGGGACGCCTCGGGATCACGCCGAACAATCTGAAAGTGCGTCGGCACCGGGCGCGGCAGGCGCTGCGCCGGAAGCTCGAGGAGACCTGCCGGACCTGCGCCGACCACGGCTGCCTCGACTGCACCTGCGGGCGCGAGTGACCGCGACGCCTCCGGACGCCTCTCCTGTCCCTCCCGAGGATGAGGCGCGCTCGTGTGAGCGTCTTCCATCATCCGGGGTTCCTCCATCAAGCATGGACTCTAGTTGTCGGTGTAACCCCCGTCATGACTCGCGTCTCCGAGGGTGAGCGGCCGCGACGAGCCGAGGTCGACGAGCCTGGGCCGGTAATTCTGCCGCCGTCCCAGGAGGCCCGCGATGGTCATCTTCGTCGTCTTGTTCGGCGTCTTCGGCGCTCTGATCCTGGCTGAGTCGCTTGGGATGCGGCCTCGATCGCTTCGGACATACCGAGCCAAGATGAGGATCGCCCTTGCCGCCATGTTCTTGCTCGTCGCGCTCGGACGGCTGGCCACACCGGATGCGCTGCTGCAGATGATCCCCGAGCCCCTGCCCCTACGGAGAGAGGCACTGTATCTGAGTGGCCTATTCGAAGCTCTGGGCGCCGTCGGACTCCTCGTCCCATGCCTGCGCCGCGCGGCCGGCCTGGGGCTCGCCATCCTGATGATCGCGGTCCTGCCGGCCAACATCAACGTCGCGGTCAACAACCTTCAGATCGATGGCCAGACGGGGTCGCCCTTCTACCAGTGGGCACGCGTGCTGTGGCAGTTCGTGCTCATCTGGCTGCCGATCTGGGCTACGCAGCCGGGCACCGACGGCCGAGCGTTGCCCGCCGATTGGGCGACGACTCCCATGCGACGTCTCGCCGGGCAGTCGTAGGGGCCAGTCCGCACTCCGCCCAGGGCTCCGAGTGAAGAGGCGGATGCCCTCCGGAATCGTGGAGGTCGCGACTGTAACCGTCGCGGCCTCCTGCGTCTCTGAGGGTGAACGAGCGCGGTCCCACGGGCTGAACAGACCGGCCAGGACTGAAGGCCCAGCCGAGGAGGCGACATGTGCTGACCATCGAAGCGTGAGGGCTTCAGAGGGACCGACGCGAGCGCGGCTGACCGCGCGAGCTAGACGGCAGGGACCCAGATCCGCCGCCGGCGATCTTGGAAGAAGGGACGGAGACCGATGGATACGGGCACCTTGTACGACGGAGACCTCCAGATGTTTAGCGATCCGGGCCGCGAGCCTGATCTCGGCGTTCTTCGATTCCTGCGCTGGCTCGCCGAGCGGGGGGAGCTGGAGCACGAAGCATTCGGTGCTCCGACGGGCGTCCTGGCCGAGGCGGTCGTGCCGGTTTCGGCCTGAGTGATCCCGCCACTGGTCGTTCACGGACCTGACAGACCGCCGTGCGCCCGCGCACGGCGGTCGGAGAGGAATCGTCGGATGTTTCGCCGTTTGCTTCAGACCGAGCAGAGTTACGCCCTACTCGCACTCCGCGTCGTGCTCGCCGTCGTGATCTTTCCCCAGGGCGCCCAGAAGCTGCTGGGCTGGTATGGGGGCTCCGGCTTCGACGGCACCATGCCGTTCTTCGGGTCGATCGGCGTGCCGGCCGTCCTGGCGCTGCTCGTGATCGCCAGCGACTTCTTCGGGGCGCTGGCCCTGGCGGCCGGGCTCGGCGGCCGATTGGCTGCCCTCGGGACGGCCCTGGTCATGCTCGGCGCCATGCTGCTCGTGCACGGGCAGTACGGCTTCTTCATCAACTGGTACGGCACGCAACCGGGAGAGGGGATCCAGTTCCACCTGCTGGCGCTGGCCGCCAGCATCGTCCTGATGGTCAAGGGCAGCGGCGCCTGGTCGCTCGACCGCCTCCTGGCGGCAGGTCCGGCCTCCGGCGCAGACGAGGCCACTCCGGAGCCCAAGCTCCTGCGAGCGGCATGATCGACGGGTGAGGTTGTCGGCCCCGCCCGGGAGTCCCCACGGCTCGCGGATCAACTCAGGTCGCGAGCCGTGGATACGCTCGTGGTGGGGAGGCTCGTGACATGCCTGGCCGCCGCACGCCGGCAGCCGCGAACGGCCGGAACGCTTACGGGGCACCGGCTCCGGTGTGCTGAGGAGAATGCTCCATGCCGGGGCGATGCTCCGCCGGCGTCGCAGCGTTCCCGTATCCCCGGAGGCGCACGTACGTGCCGAGCTGCTCCGGCGTCAAGATCGCCCGGGTCGCCAGGTGGTATCTCAGGTGCGTCGCCCGCAATGCTCCTTCGAGCCGTCCCATCTCGCCGGTCAGCTCACCCAGCGCCTCGGGCGTGATGGTGCCGTTACGAAACGCCAGCTCAAGGGCGCCGTACTGCGCGAGGAACTCCTCACCGATGGCGGAAGCTTCGGAGCGCATCTGGTCATACAGGGATTGCACGGCGGCGCGCTGCTCGCTGCTCAGCCCGAGGGCATCGGCCTGCTCCAGCACATGGATCGGCCCCGGATAGCCGTTGATGTCGGCGGGACGCGCGAGTCCCATCCCCCGCGCCTCGCGATAGCTAGCGATCTCCGCCTCAGTCAGCCCTGGAATCGAACTGTGCTGTTGTCCGGCGTACGGGCCGGGGGTGGGCGCGAGCGTCTGCGCCCGAAGAGGCCACGATCCGAGTGTCGTCGCCTGCAGGGCGAGGGCGCCCAGACCGACGAGCGCGGCGGCTCCCGTCCCCATCCATCGTCGATGCACGTCGAGACTCCTTACGTTCGCTGACGGCGCGTACCAGCGCTTCCAGGGCACGCTCAACCATAGTCCGCTCCCTCGCCGTCAGATGCTCGGCGAGATCGGCGAATAGCGAAGATCGGGCGGCGGCGATCTGCGTCGACACGCGCTGCCCCTGCTCCGTCAGGTGTAGGCGCAGCACCCGTCCGTCGACGGCATCTCGCCGACGCTCGATCCAGCCTCGTCGCTCGAGATCGGTAACCAGTCGGCTGACTGTGCTCTTCTCGAGCACCAGGCGATGTCCCAGCTCGCCCTGGGACAGCCCCTCATCACCGGCAAGCTCGGTCAGCGCATGCGCCATCGAGGCACTCATCAGCTGGCCGCATGGCGTCTGTTCACCATCGAGCAAGCCAAAAGCCCGCACGAATCCCATCACCCGACGCTGGAGCTGCTGGCTTTTGTTCATGTCCCGGCCCATCACTCTCGGTCAGTTGCATCATACAACGGAATTAGTTGCAATATGCAACCGTTTTACTGGGCTCGAGCGGTCTTCCATGCTCGTGAAGGTGGATGCAGGAGAAGCCTACGGAGGCGTGATCCGTATGGACGGGGAGCTTCCCCTGTAACCGTTGGCGGCCGTCTCGTCTACGAGGATGAGCGAGCGCGGTGAGACGAGCCCGATCGTGGCTGCTCACCAGCATGCATCCACCCGCCGGAGGCGGCGGAGGTTTCGAGGGGACGGTCATGGAGACGACGATTACCGGCATCTACTGCGAGAGGATCGGCCCGGGGCTGCTCGCCGAGCCGTTCAATGCCGTGAGCAACGGCTCATTCCTGATCGCCGCGTGGGCGGCGATGTCGCTGGCCGGAGGCTGGGGCCGCCTGTCGGCAGGGCTCCGAGTGTTGCTCGTACTCGCGGCCTCGGTCGGCATCGGGAGCGGCCTCTGGCACACGCTGGCGACGCCGTGGGCCATGATCCTCGACGTCGTCCCGATCGCCCTGTTCCTGATCTGGACGCTCTGGCTCTACGCCCGCACGGTCCTCAGGCTGTCGTTGCCGATCGCCCTCGCGTCGATGGCCGCGTACCTCGGGATCTCCGCCTACGCCCAGGGCTTCGAGGAGTATCTCAACGGGTCCCTCGCCTACGCGCCGGCCCTGATCATCCTGCTGGGGCTGGGGGCGTTCCACGCACGGCGGGCGACGGCCGGCCGCTACGCACTCCTGCTGACCGCCGGCGCCTACGCCATCGCGCTCGTCTTCCGCGTCCTCGACCCCGAGGTCTGCTCGGCCTTCCCGATCGGCACGCACTTCCTCTGGCACAGCTTCACCGGACTCGCCGCCTACCTGGCGATGCGGAGCTTGATCCTGAGTCGCGGCGCGACCATCGCCGCGGGCGGCTCCGATCCGTCCATCGTTTCGGATGGTCGGTCCGAGTACCGCGCCGCCTAGCTCAGTTCCGGGCACACGAGGCCACGGGGTCGGTCGACGGGCCGACCCCGTGGCCTTTTCGCTCGGTCACCCTGCCACCGCACCCGGCATCCCGCGCCGCGACTGTAACCGCCGCGGCTACCTGCGTCTGTGAGGGTGAGCGGGCACGAACGACCGCCTCGGCGGCTCCATCTGTAGGCCCCCATGGAGGACCCATGAACCCACCAACCGCGACAGTCTCGAACGGCAGCGAGGTGACCTTCGGCGTCACCGGGATGACCTGCGCGTCCTGCGTCCGGCGCATCGAGAAGGCGCTCGGCAAGGTCGCGGGCGTCCAGGACGCGAGCGTCAACCTCGCCACCGAGAAGGCGCGCGTGGTCTACGATCCCGCCCTGGTCACGCCGGGCCAGCTTCGGGCCGCCGTCGAGAAGGCCGGCTACGACGTGCGCGACATGCCGACCGCGACCGCCCCGGCCGCCACTTCCCTGTCGGCACCGACGAAAGGCTCCAGCAGCTCGGGCGAGACCGAGGCGATCCTGCCGATCGAGGGGATGACCTGCGCCTCGTGCGTCCGCCGCATCGAGAAGGCCCTGAATAGGGTCGAGGGCGTCCGCGACGCCAGCGTGAACCTCGCCACCGAGAGGGCGACGTTCGTCTTCGATCCCTCGATCGTCGGGCTCGGCGAGTTGTCGTCGGCGGTCGAGAAGGCCGGCTACCGCGTCGGCGAGCTGCCGGCATCCACGCCCGCGACGCGCACGACCGCGACCGCACCCGCGACGTCGCAGTCGGCGGTGCCGAACGACGCGCACGAGCGCGAGCGGCAGCGCGAGATCGACGACCTCAAGACGAAGTCGCTGGTGAGCCTGGTCGCCGGCCTGGCGATGATGGCACTGATGTACCTGCCGATCGGGATCGACCTCCGGGTCGTCGCCCCGCTGCTGCTGATCGTCTCGACGGTCGTCCAGGTGTGGGCGGGCGCCACGTTCTATCTGGCCGCCTGGGCGGTGGCGAAGCACGGCGGCACCAACATGAACACCCTGGTCGCCGTCGGCACGACTGTGGCGTACGGCTACAGCGCCTTCGTCACCCTCTGGCCGACGCTGGCCGAGCGCTGGGGCTTCCCGTTCCACCTGTACTACGAGACGGCCGTCATCATCGTCGCCCTGATCCTGATGGGCCGCTGGCTCGAAGCGCGTGCCAAGAAGCAGACCGGCGCCGCCATCAAGGCGCTGATGGGCCTCCAGGCGAAGACGGCCCGCGTCATCCGCGACGGCCAGGATCTGGACGTCCCCGTCGAGACCGTCCAGGTCGGCGACCTGGTGCGGGTGCGCCCCGGAGAGAAGGTGCCGGTCGACGGCGTGGTCGTCGAGGGCCGCTCGGCCCTGGACGAGAGCCTGCTGACCGGCGAGAGCCTGCCGGTCGAGAAGGCGCTCGGTGACGAGGTCATCGGCGCCACGCTGAACAAGACCGGCAGCTTCGTCTTCCGGGCGAGCAAGGTCGGGGCCGACACGGCGCTGGCCCAGATCGTCCGGCTGGTCGAGGACGCCCAGGGCTCGAAGGCCCCGATGCAGCGCCTGGCCGACACCATCTCCGGCTACTTCGTACCGGTCGTGCTGGTGCTGGCGGCGCTCAACTTCGTGGGATGGATGCTGGTGACCGCCAACCTGACAATGGCGCTCCAGACCACCATCGCGGTGCTGATCATCGCCTGCCCGTGCGCGCTCGGCCTCGCGACGCCGACGGCGATCATGGTCGGGACCGGCAAGGCGGCGGAGCACGGGATCCTGATCCGGGGCGGCGAGGCGCTGGAGCAGGCCCGCAAGGTCGACGCGATCGTCCTGGACAAGACCGGCACGCTGACTAGAGGCAAGCCGCAGGTCATCGGTCTCGCGGCCGTGCACGCCGGTCGGGGCGACGAGCTCCCCGAAGGGCGCCTGGCCCTCCTCCCGGACCGGCGCACGCGACGCGCGGCCCGATCTCTCGTCGACGCGGCGCTGAGGATTGCCAGGGGGGCCGGCGCCGAACGCCTCCGGCTCGTCGTCCCGCGCGTCGCGGATTGGGCCGCGGAGGCCGCCCGCCGCGCCGGCTTCGAACCCGTCCGCGAGACGTACGTCATGCTGCGCCCGATGTCGGCCGGGCCGCTCACGTCCCCGGCCGAGCCCGCCGTCCGGGTCCGCCCCCTCCGCGCCGGCGAGGAGCCCGCCCTGCTCGACGCTCTGAACCGGGCCCGGACGGGCACCTGGGGATTTGGCCCGATCCCGCCGGCGGCCCTCGCCGGCGACTTGCTGGACCAGCGGGACGGGATGCTGGTGGCGGCCGACGCAGAGGACGACGCTCGGATCGTGGCGACCGTCCACGCGATCTTCGATCCGGACGCCCGCAACCTGGACGGCGGGGCCTACGCCTGGATCTCGAACCTGACGACCGATTCGGACTGGCGTGGCCGCGGGCTCGGGAGGCTGATGCTCGGGCAGGGTATCCGCAGCCTGCAAGAGCGCGGCGCGGAATCGGCGATGCTCGGGGTCGACGCCGGGAACACCGCCGCCGTGGGCCTCTACCGGTCGGCGGGCTTCGGGGTCGTGGGCATGACGGATATCTGGGAGCGACCGTTGGGGAGCCAAGAATGAACGCGCTGAGGACCGGATGGTGGCTGTTCCGCCGCTGCGCCGAGGTGTGCAGCCGGCTGAACGCCTACGCCGACCGCGTGGCCGCCATCGCCGCCTGCGTGGCCGGCCGCAAGGAACCACGCTGACCGATCGCATCCGCCGACGCCGCGTCGAGTTTCGCTCGAGGCACGGGGTGTCGAGCGCAGTCCCGAAGAGGCGCCTGAGCCATGAGCATCACACATCACGTTCTTCCCGCAAGCCCCGCGTCCTCCCGACGACCCTATCTCAGCGGCGGCGGCCTGGTTGCGTTCGTCGCAGTGGCCCACGCCGCGACCGACGCGATCACGAGCACCGTCGGGGCGGTGTTGCCGGTGATCCAACTGCGTCTCGCCCTGACGGAGTCGTCCGTGGCGCTGCTCGTGGCGACGCTGACGGTCGGCGCCTCGCTGGCCCAGCCGTTGCTGGGCGCGCTGGCCGATCGCGTCGGCCGTCAGCTCATGACCGGACTCGGCGCGATCCTCGCCGCCGTCGCGATCAGCCTCGTCGGGGTCGTGTCGTCGGCGACCGGGCTGATACTCCTCCTGCTCGTCGGCGGGCTCGGCTCGGCGGCGATCCACCCGGCCGGTGCCAGCGTCGCGCGCGCGGCCCTGGCCCGTCGGGCCGGCCTGGCGGTGGGCGTCTTCGGCGCCGGGGGGACGGTCGGCGTGGCCCTCGGGCCGCTGATCGTCCTGGCCGTCGTGGCCGGTGCCGGCCCGGCAGCGACGCCCTGGCTGATGATCCCCGGCCTGCTGCTCGGGTCGGCGGCGCTCCTGCTAATCCCGCCGTCGAGCACCTCTCCGTCAGCCGGAGGACGATCGAAGCTCTTCCGTGGGGCGTTGTTCGCGGGGCCGGTCGGGCTCCTCGCGCTGACCGAGGTCGCCAGCAGCCTGGTCTACCTGACCTTTGCCAGCACGATGCCCCTCTGGCTGGTGGGCGTCCACGGGGTCGCTCGCGACTCGGCGCTCATCGGCTGGACGCTGGCCACCTTCTCGCTCGGCGCGGCCCTCGGCGGGATCGTCGCCGGGCTGCTGGCGGCGAGGGTCGGACGCCGGCTGCTGGTCGCCGGGACGACGCTGCTCGCGCCGTTCCCGTTGTTCGCGCTCTTCCAGCTCGAACCGGGTGGCCCGGCCTACTTCTTAGCGGCCGGCCTCGGCGGTGCCCTGGTCAACGCCGGCCTCCCGCTCAAGATCGTGACGGCGCAGGAGCTGGCGCCGCGCGCGGTGGCGAGCGCCTCGGGGATGCTGATGGGCTTCGCCATGGGGGTCGCCGGCCTCATCTACATCAGCGTCGGCGCCCTCCAGGAGGCCGTCAGGCTCGCACGGGCCGCGAGCCTGGTGTACGGGATGCTCGCGCCGACCGCTCTCCTGGCGTTCGTCGTGCTGGGCCGTCACGAGATGGCGGGGTGGCCCGATGCCGAACGCCCGACTCGGATCGCGCTTGCCATGCTGCAGTGCTCGTGCGCGCGCTGGTTCACCGAACGTGCCGCCGACGTGAACGACTCGCAGGATGCTGCGGTGAACCCTCCAGTTGATGGCCCACCTCGTGGGAGCGGTGCCGCGTCGATCGAAGGTACGTCGCCATGTGCCTGTGGCGTCACCAGCGGCGACCGCACTGACGGCTGCTCGAGATGTGCCGGCTCTGCGGCGGCCGCGTGAGCGGGTGAGGTGTGGGTCGGCGAGCTCGATGCTCGCTGTAACCCGGGACACGAAGGTCGTCAGTGAGAGTGAGACTCCCTTCGCCGAGGCTACCGCCGGGCCCACCGATCACAAGGAGACTGCCATGTCAACTCTGGCCACCTCTGCCCACGATCAACGCCAACCGTCTCTGTTCGCACGTCGGCCGATTCTCACCGCCATCGTCGTCGGCGCGGGCTCGCTGCTACCGCATGCCTTCCTGCCGCGCGAAGCCTCGCTCGGTCTTGCCGCGAATCTGATAGCGCTCATCGCCGGCATCGACTTCGGCTTCGCGGTCGTCAACGGGTCCGGTCGTCACCAGATGATCGAGTTCAACGTCACGTCGCTCTTCGCCGTGGCCGGTCTGCTGGGGATGCTGTACTGGCCGCTGATGCTGCCGATCGCTTATCTCGCCCACGCCGGTTGGGACTTGGCGCACCACAACCGCGCCCGGCTCTCGCTGGTGGCGATCCCGAGCTGGTATGTGCCCTGGTGCGTCGTGATCGACGTGATCGTCGGTGCCGGTCTGTTCATCCTCTGGCGCACCGACGGCATCCTCTGAGTCGCGCCTTTCTCGCTCAAAGGAGAGGTAGCACCGATCAGCGACGGCAAGCCGGTTGCGGGCAGCCTCGACGCAGAAGGACAACGTCCGCTAGTCGGGCCTCGTCTTCAAATCCGTCGCCGTAACGATCCGGACTGTAACCCGGGGGGAGTGGCTCGTCAGGGAGGGTGAGATCACCCTTTCGGAGGCAACTCGACCATGAGCACGCCGCATGATGCCCAGCACGGTCACGGAACCGGTACTCCCGCCGAGACAATTTTCGCGCGCCATGCCGGCGGCGACGGGCCGGCAATGCTCACGGTCCCAACCGGCTCGCTCGCCTGCGAGGCCTGCATCACCTGCGTCGAGGAGCGCCTTCGCGAGAATCCGCACGTCACCGGCGTCCGCGTGGATGCTCCGCACGAAGTGGCGCACGTCACGGTCCACGAAGGCATGATCACGGCCGAAGAGCTGGCCGAGCTGATCGCCGACGCCTGCGGTGACCGGAACGCCGTCCCGCTGCGAAACCCCAGGTCTCGTCGCACGCGCATGCACACACCAGTCAGCCGGCGAGGGTTGACGGCCACGCTGGCCACGGGGCTTCGCCGCCCGCTGAGATCGGCCACGCCGCGATGGGGCACGGCGGCCACGTCGGCCACGACATGTCCGACCCGCGCATGGCGGCGGCGATGGAAGCGGACATGCGCCGCCGCTTCTGGATCAGCCTGGTCCTGGCGATCCCAGTCGTCCTCTACTCGCCGATGGCGATGATGTTCGGGTTGATGCTGCCGACGCCGTTGGGCGTCCCGCACGATTGGGTGATGCTGCTCTTCTCGACGCCGATCGCCCTCTGGACCAGCAACGTCTTCCACATCGGGGCCTACTACTCGCTGCGCTCGCGGGTCCTGAACATGAGCGTGCTGGTAAGCCTCGGCGTGTTGGTCTCGTACCTGTTCAGCCTCGGCCTGACCCTGTTCGCGCCCGGCCAGGAGACGTTCTACGAGGCGTCGGTGATGCTGGCCGTCTTCCTCCTGTTCGGGCACTGGATGGAGATGAAGGCCCGTCGCGGCTCGTCGGACGCCGTGCGCGCGCTGCTCGACCTGACCCCGCAGACCACCACGGTGGAGCGGGACGGCCGCCAGGCCGATGTGTCGGTGGCCGAGGTCGTCGTGGGCGACACGATCGTGCTCAAGCCGGGCGACCGCGTGCCGGTCGACGGCACGGTGATCGACGGCCGCTCGACGGTCGACGAGAGCATGGTCACCGGCGAGAGCATTCCGGTCGAGAAGGGCCCGGGGGACGAGGTGATCACCGGGACGATCAACCAGGCCGGGACGCTTCGGTTCACCGCCACGAAGGTCGGCGCCGACACGGCGCTCGCGCAGATCATCCGGATGGTCGAGACGGCCCAGAACAGCAAGCCGCCGGCCCAGAAGCTGGCCGACCGGGCGGCCCACTGGCTGGTCCTACTGGCGGTCGGCTCGGGCCTGCTCACGTTCCTGGTCTGGCTGTTCGTGCTGGACGCGCCGCTCCTGCTCGCCTTGACGTTCGCCGTCACGGCCGTCGTGATCGCCTGCCCGGATGCGCTCGGGCTCGCGACGCCGACCGCGATCATGGTGGCGACCAACCTGGCGGCGAAGCGCGGCATCCTGTTCAAGCAGGCCGTCTCGCTCGAGCAGGCGTCGAAGATCCGGGCGATCATCTTCGACAAGACCGGCACGCTCACCGTGGGGAAGCCGCGCGTGACGGACGTGGCGGTGGCCGCCCGGCGCTCGGAGGACGAGGTGCTGCGGCTAGCCGGCGCCGCCGAGGCGCGCAGCGGACATCCGCTCGCCGAGGCGGTCCTGGGCGAGATCGAGCGCCGGGGCCTGGGCGACCCGCCGGCCGTGGGCGACTTCGAGAACCTGGCCGGACGCGGGGTCCGGGCGAAGGTTGACGGGCACGACGTCCTGGTCGGGACCCGGCGGCTGCTCGACGAGCACGGCGTGCCGCTGGGAGACCTGGCGGAATCGGCGGACCGCCTGCTGGGCGAAGGCAAGACGCTGATGCTGGTGGCGGTGGACGGCAAGGCGGTCGGCGTGATCGCCGCGGCCGACACGGTCCGCCCGAGCGCGGCCCGCGCCATCACCGAACTGCGCGAGCTGGGGATCGAACCCGTCATGATGACGGGCGACAATCGCCGTACCGCCGAGGCCGTGGCGCAGCAGCTCGGGATCGTCCGCGTCTTCGCCGAGGTGCTGCCGGAGGACAAGGCGAACGGCGTCCGCCGGCTCCAGGAGGAGGGCCTGTTCGTCGCGATGGTCGGCGACGGCGTGAACGACGCACCGGCCCTCGCCCAGGCCCACCTCGGGATCGCGATCGGCGCCGGGACGGACGTGGCGGTCGAGACGGGTGACATCGTGCTGATGAAGAGCGACCCGTCCGACGTGCTGACCGCCATCGAGCTGTCGAAGGCGACGGTCCGGAAGATGCGCCAGAACCTGTTCTGGGCCGCCATCTACAACGTGGTCGCCATCCCGATCGCGGCCGGCGTGCTCTATCCGTCGCTCGGGCTGATGCTCCGCCCGGAATTCGGCGCCCTGGCGATGTCGGCGTCGACCATCACCGTCGTCTCGAATGCGCTGCTCCTGCGGCGTGAGGTCCCCGCTCCGGCGCAGGACACACCGCGACGCGGAGCTGCGTCAACCTATACCCGTCACAAGGAGTGAGCGTCATGGAGAAGGACCCCGTCTGCGGCATGAGCGTTGACCCCGCGACCGCCCGGCACACGAGCGAGTACCAGAGGAAGTCCTACTACTTCTGCGCCCCCGGGTGCAGGAGGGCGTTCGAGGCCGACCCCGCCAAGTATCTCGACCCGAACTACAAGCCATCCGTGTAGCACCCGAGCAGTGCCGTGGGGCGAGGGACCAGCTCCGGTCCCTCGCCTTTTTGGTTTGCGCGTCGACGCTTACCGCCCGCCCTCCGGGAGCGTCCCCGGTGGGGTCATTCGCACCGCGAGATCAGGGACAGTCGTGGCTCCGGGGATCGGTCCAGGCGATCCGACAATGCGTGTAGGGCCGACTGGCGTGGGAGGTGGTGGCCATGGCGATTCAACTGCGACGGCGCGCCGGCTGGTGTCCCTCGCGGACCACCCTGGCCCTCTTGGGATTCCTCGCCGTCGCCGCGGCCCTGCTGCTGGCGGGGCACAGCGATCACGTCATCGCTGCCCTGCCGTTCCTGCTGATCCTCGCTTGCTCGCCGCTCGTTTCACGCCGAGCCGGACGTAGGGTCCGGCAGAAGAAGGAGGTCCGACGATGTACGGGCCGATGATGCCCAGCTGGGAGCAGTGGTGGCCCTGGATGGTGGGCATGCACATCGCGTGGATGGTCCTGCCGCTGATCGCCGTCGTGCTGTCCGTGGTGGCCATCGTGATCGCGTCGCGCGGGCCTCGGGCCCCGATCGCTCCGGAGGCGTAACCCCGACCGCCGGCTCGCGATGGGCCGGCAGCATAGCCGCGAAACCCCTCGGCCATGATGTGAACTATGGTGGCCGAGGGGTTTCGCGCTGGAACACGTCATTCCAGCCCGGCACACGAGGACGAGAGCGATGAGCGACACGCCAGCGGTCGAGCACATATCGGTCGAAGCGACCGAGCGACAGCGCCGGGTCTGGGACAGGCGGGCTCGGGGATACGACCGCGGGATGGGCCTGATGGAGCGGCTGTTCCTCGGAGATAGCCGGGCCCGGGTCTGCTCCCATGCCGAGGGCGAGGTGCTGGAGGTCGCCGTGGGCACCGGCCGGAATCTCCCGTTCTTTCCCGGGGGCGTTCGGCTGACGGGCGTCGAGCTGAGCCGGGAGATGCTGACCATCGCGCGGAGTCGTGCGACGAGGCTGGGGTGCCGGGCCGATCTCCGGCAGGGCGATGCCCAGGCCCTCCCATTCCCCGATGCGTCGTTCGACACCGTGGTCTGCACGCTCTCGCTGTGCAGCATCCCGGACGATCGCAGGGCCGTGGCCGAGATGAAGCGCGTCCTCCGGCCCGGTGGACAGCTGCTCCTCCTCGACCACGTCCCCTCGACGGTCCGCGTGTGGCGCGTTGTCCAGTGGCTGATCGAACAGATCACGCTCCGCCTCGAAGGCGAGCACATGCTCCGCCGGCCACTGGAGCACGTGCAGGCGGAAGGGTTCGGAATCGAGCACGCGGAGCGCTCCAAGGCCGGAGTCATCGAGCAGATCGTGGCCCGCAAGCCGCTTTAGAACCGGTGTCAAGAGCTTGGCACCGAGCGCCAAGGCGATTATGGGCTGTCGCGAAGCTTGGTGAGGTGGGGGCAGGGGCATGCCATCGTACGCGGTGGTCCTCGCTGACAACGATCCGCAGTGGCCGGAGCGGTACCGAGCTGAGGCCGCGCGGATCCGGGCGGCGCTCGGGGGCTGGATCGAGCAGATAGAGCACGTCGGTAGCACGGCCGTCCCCGGGTTGGCCGCCAAGCCGATCATCGACATCGCGGTGGGGGTTCGCCGCCTCGCCGACGCGGAGCGATGCATCGAGCCCCTGGAGCGAATCGGCTACGCGTACCGGCCGGGAGCCGAAGTGATGGTCCCGGATCGGCGCTTCTTCCAGAAGGGTGGGTCGGTTGCTCGTGAGTTCCACGTGCACGTCGTCGACGTGCGCGGGCCTGACTGGGAGCGCTGGCTGCTCTTCCGCGACTACCTCCGCGCCCATCCCGAGAAGGCCCGCGAATACGAGCGGCTGAAGCGGACCCTGGCGTCATGCCATCGAGACAACAGGGCCTACACCGCGCAGAAGACGGCGTTCATCGAGGCCGCCGTCGCCGAGGCCGGCGCCGCCAAGGCCAGACTGGAGGAGGCTGGTTCGCGAATCGCTCCGCATGGGTCGACTCTCGAATACCGTGGACGGCCCCCGAAGAGGGGGTGAGGATGCCCACCGGCTCAAACGGCCGTTCGCGCTCCTGCGGATCGACTACTTCTGACGCGGGGCGACCTTCGCCCCGCCCGCGTGTGGACCGAGGTCGTGGTGGACAGCGACCACCTGACCCCGATCGCCGACCTCGTTTTTCAGGGTCGCGTTGACTGCCGCCGCCCGTACGGCGTGAGGCCGCGTGGCTTGTACACCGCCAGCACCGTAGCCGCGACGAGTACCAGCAGGGCGAGCGCGGCGTGGAGGAGCGGGGATGCGTTCCGCACCATCGCGAGATCGGCGCTCGGATCGGCCGCCACGCCTGCCATGGAGCGGAAGGTCTTCATGTAGATCAGCAAGATGATGGTCGCAAAGACCGTGATCACGAGCTTGAACACGATCCAGTAGTGCCGGAACAGGCCCCAGGCGGTACCCAGGGACAAGACGACTCCCGTGACCAGTGAAGCGAAGGACAGCGGCACGAGGACCAGCCGGGCGGCCGGCTCCATCACCAGGTAGGCGGCACGCACCGTCTGCGCATCCTGGCTGGTCAAGCCGACGACGGCGAGGCCGAGGAACACGATGATCGCACCCAGCCAGCCGACCGAGGCGGTGACATGGGCGGTGAGCGCCAGCTTGCGGGCGCCGGGCGGCATGGTCATCACGGCGTGTGGCCGCCGATACCGCCGCCGAGGAGGTGCAGGATGACGAACAGCAGGACCACCGCGACCGCGATGAGGCCGGACACCTTCACCCAGCGCGGCGTGCCGGTGTCGGCGGGTGGGTCGTCCATGAGCACGTGCCTCAATTGGCCGTGGGGACGGGCTTGACGGCGCGCACATAGCGCAGCCATGGCGGCGCATCGCCGGGCCGGATCTCGACGAAGCCGGCCTGTTCGGCCAGGGGCGCAAGGCTCGGCACGAGGCGGGCCATGCGGTCGTACTGGTGCAGGCGAGCGAGCACCCGCAAGAGCCCGCGGCGGGGCATCCGCGCTTCGGCGATCAGGAGCGTGCCGCCGGGTCGCAGCACCCGGTACATCTCGCGCAGGGCGGGCACCCGCAAATCCTCAGGTAAGTGGTGCAGGACCAGGCTGGACACCGCGGCGTCGAAGCGATCGGCGGGGAGATCCAGGGACTCGGCCGTGCCGACCTGGAAGCGGAGGTTCTCGGCGCCGCCGGCCTTGCGGGCGGCGTACTGGACCATCTCCACCGAGGGATCGACGCCCACGACCTGGCCGCTCGGCCCGACGGCCCCGGCGAGGAGCCGCGCGAAATAGCCGGTGCCGCAGCCGACGTCCAGTACCCGTTGGCCCGGCTGCACGCCGGCAGCGACGACCAACGCTTGATAGGCGCTGCGCCGTCGTCCCAGCATGAAGAGGTCGACGAAGGCGTCATACAGGCGCGGCGATCCGAGCGTGTGACCGCGCGTTGGGGCTGCGTGCGCCGAGCGACGAAACAGGTGACCCAGAGGTGTGGCCGTTCGCATGGTGGGACCCCTCGCTCACAACTTAGCCATGACTAAGTTTAGTCTTGCTAAAGTTAGCCGTCAAACAAATCGACCGGAGCGTCGAGTGAAGCGGTCCACCTCGTGAGCGCGCCATCGCGTCAAGACGCAGACTCGCCCGGCGATCGGCCCCGTCGCCGTCGTCTGGATGCGGCCTCTCGGCGCGAGACGATCCTCGACGCGGCGATCCGCCTGTTCGCGACCGCCGGTTACGAGCAGACTCGCATGTCGGATATCGCCGCGCAGGTCGGCGTGACCGAGCCGGTGATTTTCCAGAACTTCGGCACGAAGGGGGAGCTCTTCGTGGCCGTCCTGGAGCGAGCCGTGCAGCATGCCGTGAGCTACCTGACTGAGTTGGCGAACGGGTGCCCGGACGTCCACGCCTGGCTGGGCCATCTGCTCGCGCCGGAGCACCTCGATCGCTTGCACACCGCGCCGATGTTCGGCGTCTTCTTCGCCGACGCCCATCGACTTCAACATGAGGCCAACATCGGTGGGGCGATGCACCGCTGCGTCACTCGCGTGGCCGAGGTTATCGCCGGCACGCTGCGGCGCGGACAATCCGCGGGCGTGATCCGCGATGACACCTCGGCCGACGCCCTGGCGTGGCTGGTCGTGTCGCAGATTCAGGCGCGCGAATTCAGGCGCACCCATACTGCCGAGCCGTCCCCGGCCCTTGAGAACGACCTGTTGGCCGGTATCCTCGATGCCATCCGACCGCGGGTTCCGAGCCGGGACTCAGGCTTGGGACACACGCTGCCGTGAGTTGATGGCTTCCAGTGAGTGAACCATCCGGGACTTTACGGGTGCGATGAGCCTGGATGCCCTGGTCTGTCGTCCATCTCGTCATGCCACGAGGCAACAAGAAACGACGACTCATGCAGGAAGAGCTCGTGACACTCCCTGCGTGCGTGGTGATCGTCGCGACGCATTCGACCTCACAGCGTGATTCAAGACCGACCTCGGGCCAGCGCTCGACGCCGATGGACCCGAGGCGGGACGCGCCATTCCGGCCCACCCGAAGCCTTGAATCACGCTGTACGCCGGGTCTCCCAAAGGCGAGCATGTAGACCGTGCGGAGAACGCTGACGGGGTTGGCAATCTCCTACTTTGCTCCCCGTCGCATGAGATAAAGCACGATGGGGAGCAGGACGATGGGGAGCACGTAGCTCGCCGCGAGGGCCAGGATCGGCTGATCCGCCCAGCCAGCGCCGATGGCCGCGAAGACGAACGCGGTGGGAACGCTGCCGATGGTCAACGCCGCGATGAATCTTCCCATCGGCATCCCCGCAAGGCCGGCGAGAAAGACCACGGCCTCGGGGACGCTGTGGGAAAGGCCGCGGGTGAAGTTGATCGCCCAGGCACCGCCCCGATCGAACAAACTCTGCGCCTTGTGCAGGGACCGGGGCGCGGCGAACCGTTGCGCGAGGCGCCGCGCGGAGGTGCGCATCAGGCCGTAGCCCAGCAGGCCTCCGGTGATCAGGCCGAGACTGCCCAGCAATCCGCCGAGCAGTGTCCCGTAGATGATGCCGAGCGCGGCGATCACCGCCGTCTGCGGGATCGGCAACACCAGATCGGCCCAGATGAGCGCAATGCCGATGGCCCACGCCCGGCTCTCGTATGCTCGGAGCGTCAGGACGGCATCGTTGGCCTCCTGGGATGTCGGGAGCCTCGCGCAGGAGGCGAGCATCAGCGACAGCAGGCCGATCGGGATCAGGCCCGGTCTCATACCGGCCTCCGAACGCGTAGGGCCGGCGCTGTCGGGCCACCCCCCGTCCGACCGCCACAGTCAGCGGTGCGGGCCCGCAGATTCCTGCGCTCACGCGGTTCGTCCGCGTCACGAGCCGGATGGTCGGGGACGTGCATTGCGGCTCCTCCTCAGGATGTGGGATCTGACGCCGGCGAGCCGCTGTCGCGACTGGGGTCAGGGTTGGTGCCGAGGACACAGACGACGGGAGGATCGAGGTCCAGGATCTCGGTTCTCGTCTGGGTGAATCCGGCGGCCTGGAGCAGGTCCGCGACCTCGCTAGCCTCGGATTTCGCACATGCACGAAGAGTAAGGTTTCGGGAAGGGCTGCGGCTGGCGACATGGCGACGCGGTCTTCTGTAATCTCGACCAAGGGTTCGGTCGAGGAGAGCAGGAGGCGCGACGATGACGGTCCAGCAGATCCTGGTGAAGCAGTTGGGTGCGCTGCCGGCGATTCGGGAGTATCTGGAGCGGTTGGGGCTCAAGGAGCGAGTGGACGCGGTGGCGCCGGTGCGCGATGTCGCGCGTCTGACGAACGGTGACGTGGTCGTGGCGCTGGTCGCCAATCGGCTGACGGCGCCCCGGCCGCTGGACGACATCGTCGCGTGGGCCGAGGCGTGGGCGGTCGCGGCGACGTTCGGGATCGCGCCGTCGGCCCTGAACGATGATCGGCTGGGCCGGTGCCTGGACGACATCGCAGCGGTCCATGACCGGCTGCGGGGCGACCTGAGAGTCCAGGCGGTCGCGGCCTTTGGGCTGGAGACGAGGACGGTGCGCTGGGATCTGACGTCAGTGCTGGTGACGGGGGAGTACCCACCCGAGGAGCAGGTGGCCGGCTACGCGCAGGTCCGGTCCGGCTACAGCAGCGGTCGCCAGAAGCAGGTGCGCTACCTGCAGGTGACGACCGACGATGGGGCGGTGCCGATCTGGGATCAGGTCCACGACGGCAACACGACCGACGTCGCGACGGTGATCGCGACGATGGAGGCGCTGCGCGACCACGCCCGGTGCAGCGGCTTCGTGCTGGTGGGCGACCGCAAGCTGCTGTCGGAGCCGAACCGTCGCGCGCTGCTGGCGGCCGGCGTCGGCTACCTGGCGCCGGTGGCGCGGACCCCGGAGCTGGATGCCGCCTGCCTGGCGATCCCGCCGGAGCAGTTGCTGCCGCTGGACTACGTGAGCGTCCGGGAGTCGGCAAAGCCACCGGCGGAGCGAGCCACCTACCACGGCTGCGTCCCTGACCTGGTGGTTGTCGTGCCCGCTGCCGACGGTGAGGCACGACGCCAGCGGCTCCGCCGGCTGTTCGTGCTCAGCAGCGAAGAGCAGGCCGCCTGCCGGCGCAATCGTGCCCGCCAGCCCGAGCGCGCCGAGACCGAGATCGCCAAGATCGTCGCCAAGGTCGGGAGCCGCTGGTATCCGACCGCCGAGCGGGCACGCGCCAAGATCGAGGCCCTTCTGGAGCGGCGGCATCTGACCACCCTGGATCAGGTGAGCTGCGGCGAGGCCGCCGGCCAGCCCACCGTCACCTGCGACCTGATCCCGGCCGCCCGGGCGCCGAGGCGCTCGACGGCTACTACGTCCTGGAGACGACCCGCACCCCGGCGGAGGCCACCCCGAGCGCCCTGCTCGCGCAGTGGAAGGGCCAGGGGCAGATCGAGCACCGCCATCGCAGCGCCA
>Ga0209382_10001709_pt1 | contig 33892 bp, 30 predicted proteins | sample SoiMetdeltSBSDD5_FD_187599 | JGI IMG/M metagenome (GOLD analysis project Ga0209382, IMG submission 187599) | Bulk soil microbial communities from a Populus tree surrounding site in Tennessee, USA - Soil MetaG P. deltoides SBSDD5 (SPAdes) (version 2) | ecosystem: Environmental > Terrestrial >... | reverse complement strand
CACGAGCTCGGTATCGCGACCGAAGGGCCCCGATCCATCCGTGGGACGTTCCTCCATCGGCTGGAGGTGTGTCCCGGGCAGGAGCTTCACGCATCCGTTCGCCTTGCTCGCTGTCGTGCACGCCAGCCAGGCCGCCACGTTCGTGCAGGGCTCGAGGGCCGGGATGCGATGCTTCCATCCGGGAAAGCCCAGGTCCTGGTGGTACAGGATCTCGTCGCCGCCGGGTGGCTTGTGGAAGAACTGGGATCGCCACAGCAGGAGGTCGGGTCCGTAGAGAGCGGCGCATCGCTCGACGATCGCCGGATGAGTGCCGGCCATGCAGAGCGCGTGGCTGTCGAGATGTCGATCCCGCGTCGTGTAGAAGCCGAAGGCGGCCGACGGGTGTGCGTACACGGCCCGGATCCGCCGCATCAGCTGTTCCATCTCGTCGCGTGACCAGGCTGTGTACGGACCCAGGTAGCCCTTGGTCTCCCAGCGCTGCAGCTCCTCGGGAGTGAGTGAATAGCTTCCTGCGGCACCTCCCGCTGCTGTCGAGGGCATCGACACGGTGAGTCCTCCGTTTCGTTCCGAAGCGCAGGCCAGCGGAGAATGTACCGGGGATGTCCCACGCCGGACAGGGTCAGGCGTCACCCGCGGGCGTCACGGTTCCTGGACGAACCGCTCGCTCCAGCCGAGCACGCGGGAGACGAGCGTCTCCTGGTTCGACAGCAGCGTGAAGAGGTGGTTGGCTCCGCGGATCACCTCGATGTCAGGCGGCGGCTCGCCCGGAGACCTGCGGCGCGCCTTGGCCAGCACGGCCGCGGTGTGGTCGAGGCCCTCGTCGCCCTCGGCGTGCACGAGGAGGATCTGCACGCCGCGGGCACGCAGCTCCAGGAGGCGACGCGGCAGGTCCTCGCCGGCGGCGACGGCCGCTCCCAGGCCGCCCACGGAGGCCCGCGCGCCCAGGAGCTGCGCGAGCGTGGCGCCGGCGCGCCCGAAGTTCACGCGCAGGCCGGCGATGGCGCGCCACTGCTTCCCGCGGAAGGAGCTCTTGAAGGCGAGGCGCGCGTAGTGGCGCAGCATCGTGCGCGCGCCGAGCGCACCCGTCGGCGGCGGCAGGCCGATGAGCGCAACGCCCGCGACGTCCGGATCGTCCCGGGCCGCACGCAGCGCGACGACCGCGCCCGAGCACAGACCCAGCAGCGCGAAGCGCCGGGCGCCCCGGGTGGCCGCGAGACAGTCCATGGCCTGCCGAGGCTCCTGCTCGAGCTCCTCGCGCGAAGGGGCGTCGCGACCCGCGGCCAGGAGGCGGCTGTCGCCGACGACGGAGTTGTCGTAGCGCAGCACGAGGAAGCCGCGCGCGGCGAGCTCCCGGGCCAGCCGCACGGAGATCCGGTTCGGTCCCACGCGGTAGGTGCTCCCTGCATTGAGCAGGATGAAGGCGGGCGCTCCGGGCCGCGGATCCCGCGGCTCGGTGACGATGCCGACGAGGCCGCCACCGTCGCCGAAGAGCACGGCCGCCTCCGTCGCCGGCGGCGCACCGGAAAGGCCTGCTGCCGGGGTCAGGCCAGCCACGCCACGATCGACTGCAGGAGGGCGAAGGGGACGAGCTGCCTGCCGAAGTCCTCCTGCAGCTCCCACAGCGCGGGCGCGGGCTGCCGCTGCTCGTCGACCGCCGCGCCGAGCGCCACCAGCCGCTCGCGCAGCGGCGACGGGTCGGCGTCCGGATGGCTGGTCAGCAGCAACACGCGCGCCGCCGGCCGCCGGTCGAGGTGGGACGGGTCGAGGGCGGCCAGCTCGTCCACGAGCTCCTGCGCGAGCGCGAAGCCGAGGAGCTGTCGCGGACCGTCGCGCTCGTCGTCGGTCGTCGGCAGCACGTGCGCCATCCGAACCAGCCTGCGGTGCCGCGCGGTCAGCTGCTCCAGGTGCGCGCGCCCCGTCGGCACGGCATCCCAGAGCGCGAGGCGCTCGATGTCGCCGCGACGCGCGGCTGCCAGGCACGCAAGCGTCCCGCCCAGCCTCAGTCCGACGAGGTCCACGCGCCGCAGGTCCGGCTGACGCCACAGGAGCTCGTCCACGGCAGCCGAGATGTCGTGCACCCAGGAGCCGAGCCGCACGTCCTCGCTCGTGCCCGCGGAATCGCCGCAGCCTCCGGCGTCGAAGCGCAGCACGGCGAGCCCGGCGCCCGCGAGGTGCAGCGCGAGCTGGCCCAGCGCCCGGTGGAACTGGATCGCCTCGTGTCCGAAGGGATGGCACAGGACCACGCCGCGGCTGGCTCTTCCCGCGCCCGGCACGTGGAGGCAGCCGAAGAGCCGCCGTTCGGGCGGACCGAAGTGGAACGGGACGATCGGCGCGGCCACGTGGGCTCCGTCCGCTCCGCGGGAGTCGGCGGGATTCCGGCGGGCCCATCCTACATGCTGTCGGGATGCGATGCGCGAGCGGCATGCCGTGAGCGAGCCCTCGGGCGCGGGTCACGCAGCCCGGGCGGCGCGGGACGCCGCCTTCAGCACGGCCGCGACGGTGGTGGGCACCGGGCTGCGCACGCTGGGGGTGCTGATCGCGACGCGCGTCCTCGGCGCCGCCGGCTTCGGCACGTTCACGCTGGCGCGCATCCTCGTGACCATGCTCGGCGTCGTGTCCACGCTCGGGCTCGCGCCGGGGCTCCTGCCCTTCCTCGCCGGCGCGCGTCGGGACGGCGACGTGGCGAGGCTGCGGTCGCTGGTGCGCTCGTCGTGGCGGCTCGCGGCGCTCACGGCGGCCGCCTGCGCCGCTCTGGCCTTCGGGCTCGCGCCCTGGCTCGCTGCGGGCGTCTTCCACGACCCGTCGCTCGCGGACGTTCTGCGTGGACTCGTGGCGCTGTGCGGCCTCTCGGCCCTCGCGAGCGTGAGCCTCACCGTGGTCCAGGGCTTCCAGAGGGTTCGCACGTACGCCTGGATCGACCAGGTGCTGGTCATGCTGGTCACGCTGACGGGGCTGCTGGTCACCTGGTGGGCCGGCCTCGGCGTGGCTGGCGTGGTGGGGGCCACGCTGCTCGGGCCGCTGGTCGGCCTGCTGGTCGCGGTTGCGCTGGTCCGGCGCCTCGTGCCGGGCGTCCTGCAGCCGGCAGCGCCCGCCGCGGCGCCGGCGCAGGCCGCGCTCCTGTCCGCCTGCTGGCCGCTCATGGGCGCCAGCCTGGTGGCGCAGGCCGTCAACTGGCTGGACGTGCTGCTCGTCGGCGTCTTCCGCGACCCGCGCGAGGTGGGCATCTACGGGAGCTGCGCGCGGCTGGCCACGGTCGTGATCCTGGTGCACGAGAGCGTCGGCCCCGTCTTCGCGGCGCGCCTGTCGCAGTTGCACGCCGAGCGCGATCCCGCCGCCATCGGCCGGCTGTACCGGCTCACGGGACGCTGGTCGCTGTGGTCGGCGCTGGTCATCGGCTGGCTGCTCGTGCTGTGGAGGCGCGAGATCCTCGGCCTCTTCGGCGGGGAATTCGTGGAGGGCGCGCGGGTGCTCGGCGTGCTCGTGCTGGGCCGCGTGCTGCTGGCCTCGTCCGGCATGTGCGCGCGGCTCCTCGCGCTCACCGGCCGGCAACGCAGCAATCTGCGGAACGCCGCCCTGATGCTGGTCACGAACGCCGCGCTCGACGTCCTCTGGATCCCGGCGCACGGCGCCCTCGGCGCCGCTGCGGCCACGTGCACCAGCATCGCGCTCGGCAAGCTCCTGCAGGTCATCGAGGTCTGGGCCTTCTACCGCATCCTGCCGTGGAGCGGGCGCGGCCTGCTGGCGCTGCCCGCGACGGCGGGCCTGGCTGGCCTCGGCTTCGCCTTCCGCGGGGATCTCGCCGCGACGCTGCCGTGGTGGGTCGTCGCCGGGCTCTTCGCCGCGGCCTGCGCGGCGCTCTACCTCGTCTGGGGCACGGACGAGGAGGAGCGCGACGCCCTGCGCGCCGCCCGCCGCCGGATCGGCTGGTAAGCTGCCCGCGGCGATGGACGCGATCCTCACTTTCCACGCGATCGACGCCGACCGCTCGCCCGTCGCCCTGCCGCGCGAGAGCTTCGAGCGCCTCCTGCGGGCGCTCCTCGACGACGGCGTGCACGTGGTGCCGCTGCATGAGCTGCTCGCGCCCGGGGCCCGCGGGAAGCACCGCGTCGCGCTGACGTTCGACGACGGCTACCGCAGCACCTTCACCGAGGCGCTGCCCGTGCTCGCGCGATTCGGGCTGCCGGCCATCGTCTACGTCGTGTCGTCGCAGGTGGGCGGCACGAGCGACTGGTCGCGGCGGGCCGGGACGCGCTCGCCGGGATGGCCGCTCATGACGTGGGAGGAGCTGGCGGCGTGGAAGGCGCAGGGCCTCGCCATCGGCGCGCACACGGCGCACCACGTGGCCCTGACCGCCGGGCTCAGCGAGGAGGAGTGGACCGACGAGCTGCAGGGTTGCCGGACGCGGCTGCAGGACCGGCTGGGTGCGCCGGTCGAGGACTTCGCCTATCCGTTCGGCGTCGCGGGAGACGACGCGCGGCGGCGCGTCGCACAGGTCTTCCGCACGGCCGTCACGACGCGGCTCGCCTTCGTGCGGCCACCCGTCGATGCCCTGCTCCTGCCGCGCATCGACGCCTGGTACCTGCGCCGGTCGCCGGCGCAGCCCCTCTTCGCGGCCATGACGCGCGCGCGGCTCACGCTGAGACGCGCGGGGCGCGGCCTGCGCGCCGCCGCGCGGCGATGACCGGGCCGGGCGCACTGCGCTTCTGCATGCTCACGACCTTCTTCCCGCCCTACAACTTCGGGGGCGACGGAATCATGGTCGAGCGGCTGGCCCGCGCGCTCGCGCGGCGCGGCCACGAGGTCACGGTCGTGCACGACCTGGACGCCTGGCGCCTGCTCGCGCGCAGGCCCGATCCGCCGCGGCCCAGCGGGACGGAGGGCGTGCGGGTCATCGGGCTGCAGAGTCGCCTCGGATCGCTGGCGCTGCTGCTCGCGCACCAGTCCGGCCGGCCGGTCGTGCACGGCCGCCGCCTGGCTCGACTGCTCGCCGAGGGCGACTTCGACGTGCTGCACTTCCACAACGTGTCCCTGCTGGGCGGGCCGGGGCTCTTCGCGCTCGGCGACGCGGTCAAGCTGCTCACCACGCACGACCACTGGCTCGTGTGTCCGACGCACGTGCTCTGGCGGCATGGCCGCGAGCCGTGTCCCGCGCGGCAATGCCTGCGCTGCGTGCTCCATCACCACCGGCCGCCGCAGGCCTGGCGCTCAACCGGGCTGCTCGCGCGCCGGCTCGAGCACCTGGACGCCGTCCTCGCCCTGAGCGACTTCAGCCGCCGCAAGCACGCCGAGTTCGGGCTCGCTCGCGAGATGGAGGTGCTCCCGTGCTTCGTCGAGCCCCCGGTGCCGGATCCTGCCACGGCGCCGCCGGTGCACACCCGGCCGTACGTCCTGTTCGTCGGGCGGCTCGAGCGCCTCAAGGGCCTCGACGGAGTCATCCCGCTGATGGCGCGCTACCCGGACGCCGATCTGCTCGTGGCGGGCGAGGGCGAGCACGGCCCCGTGTTGCGCGCGCTGGCGCGCGGCAGCGAGCGCGTCCGGTTCCTCGGGCGCCTCTCGCAGGCCGAGCTCGATCCCTTCTACAGGCAGGCGCTCGCCGTGCTCGTGCCGTCCGTCGGGTTCGAGACCTTCTCGGTGGTGATCCTCGAGGCCTTCCGGCACGGCACGCCCGTCGTGGCCCGCAACCTCGGCCCGTTCCCCGAGATCCTCGAGGCGTCGGGAGGCGGCCTGCTCTTCGACGACGACGAGGGCCTGCTCGCCGCGCTGGCCGACATCCAGCGCACGCCGGGGCGCCGCGCGGAGCTCGGGCGTCGCGTGCGCCTGGCCGCGGCCACGCTGTGGTCCGAGGACGTGGTGATCGCCCGCTACCTCGACGTGGTGCGCCGGGCCGCGGCGCGCACGGGGCGCGAGCGCGTCCTCGCGTGCCTGGGCGCGCCGGGCTCCGGCGCGGAGGCGCTCACAGCACCGGATCGATGACCTCCAGCAGCCGCCCGTCGGTCGGAGCAGGCTGGGGAGAGAGGCCGGCGGGTCGCGCGCGGCGCACCTTCCAGCCAGCCGCGCGCGCCACGTCCAGGGCCGCGTCGAGCTGGTCCGCGGTCCACATCTTGCGGGGGTCGAACTCCGTGCGCAGGTGGACGAGCGTGATGGAGGCGGCGTCGTCGCGCGCGAGCGTCTTCGCCAGCACTTCGGCCAGGCGCGCGGGCGGCGCGGCGACGATGCGCAGTTCGCGGACTCCGGCGTCGCGCAGCGCCATGAGCAGCGGGATCGCCTGGCTGCGGACGCCCGTGTTGACCAGCACCATGTGGCCGTCGCCGTCGGCGGCGGACAGGGCCTCGGCCACGAGCCGGTTGTCGTCGCCGAGCCGCTCGTGCGTCGCCTGCACGGAGAGGACCGCGGTCGGGAGCATGAGGCCGAGGGCGACCAGCAGCAGGGCCGCGCGCGCGGCGGCTTTCCGCGGCGCGAGCCAGCCCCGGAGCAGCAGCACGAGCAGCAGCGGAAAGAGGAGGAAGCTCGTCTTGCTGATCATCAGCGTGCGGACGCCGTGCAGCAGGTCGGCGCCGAGGATGGAGAGCGGATAGAGGGGCGCCGACAGGAGGAGGATGCGACCTGCCGCGCCGGCGTCGCCGGCATCGCGGCGGCGCAGGCCGACGAGCAGGAAGGGCAGCGTCGCCAGAGCGAGCAGCCCGAGGCCGAGGTTGAGCAGGTGTCGGGTGCCGCCGCGCACGACCTCGCCCAGCAGGAGGGACGTCAGCAGGTGCGCGAGCGAGGCCCCGGCGTCGTCCAGCGCCGGCGCGAGGTAGTACGAGCGGACCGTGCCGGTGAGCTCGAGGTGCGCGCGCAGGAACGGCAGCCACGGCAGGAAGCCCGCCACGATGACGGCGCCCATCACCGCGTGCGCACCGATCAGGCGTCCGCGCTGGCCGGCGGGGGCGGCGGCGGCGGCGAGGAGCAGGAAGCAGGCCTGCCACACGAGCACGAACCCGTAGTGGTAGAGCGTGTACAGGCCGAGGAGGGAGAGCAGCGCGAAGGCCACGCGCGGCCGCCAGCGCCGCGAGTCGTCGACCACGGCCAGCGCGGCGACGGTGGACCAGGCGCCGAGCGCGAGAGCCATGGCGTAGGGTCTGGCGAACGTGCTCATCGACCAGAGCCACGGCGAGAGCGCCGCGAACAGCATGATCCACGTGTCGGCGCCGCGGAACGGGATGACCCGGCGGGCGATTCGCGCCAGGCCCAGCAGCGCGAGCACGCCGCACAGCAGGCTCGGGAGCCGCAGGGCCGCGCGCTCCGTGCCGGCCAGCGCAGTCCAGCGATTGAGCAGCAGGAAGTACGCCGGCGGGTACGGATTCCAGGAGAGCTGGAGGTTGGCCAGCACCTCGCCCGGCGAGAGCTCGTCGTGCCCGTCGAACGTCGCATAGAGGTCGGTGACCGGCACCGGCTCGTACGTCTGCATGACCTCGCGGTCCATGTGGCCGACGGCGATGTTCACCGTGACGCCCTCGTCGTCCTTCAGTCCGAGGAAGAGCCCGGAGGACAGGCAGCCGACGAGGAAGACGAGCAGCGCCAGGGCCTGCCCGGCGCGACGGCCGCGGCCTTCACCTGCCGTCATGGAGGACGGTCGACTTGCCGCTCGTGACCCGCCGGGGCTGGGCGCGGTCGATGGTCTCATGGTACTCGGCGTGCTCGTTGACGTCCCAGACGTCGAGCCGCTCGCCGAGCACGTTGCGCGCGGCCCGCAGCGCGGTGGCCATGGAGTGGTCCTGGTTGTTGTAGCGGTGCTGGCCGTTGCGGCCGATCTGCTGCAGCCCGCCCAGCGCCGACTCCGCGTAGCGCCGGATGGTGGCCACGCTGGCCAGCATGGTCCGGTCGTACACCGGGTAGGCCTGGCGCATGCGCACGACGGTACCGTCGCGCACGTCGCGTGCCGAGGCCAGCTCCAGCTGCTCGAGCTCGCGCATCCCCAGCGCGAGCAGCGCCTCGTCCGGCTGCCGCCACAGGTCGTCGCCCTCGAAGACGAAGTACTCCATCCCCAGCGCGCTCTGGCCCGGGTCGGCCAGCATGGCGCGGCTCCAGTTGCCGAAGTTCTGGATGCGGCCGACGCGCACCTCGGGCGAGTGCACGTAGATCCAGTTGTCGGGGAAGAGATCCGGGCGGTCGATGACCAGGTTGACGGTGATGAAGTCGCGGTAGCGCAGCGCCGCGGCGGCCTGCAGCACCTCGGACGGAGGGAGCGGGTCGAGACGGCTCACGAGCTGCTGCAGCGGCATGCTGGACAGGAGGTGGCGCGCCGGCAGTCGCTCGCTGCGGCCGCCCTCGGCGCGCACCGTGACGCCCATCACGTGGCCGTCGCGGTGGTGCACGGCCGTGACGTCCGTGCCCATGGCCAGCCGGTGCCCGCGGCCCGTGACGACGTCGCGGCAGCGCTCCCACATCTGCCCCGGCCCCAGCCGCGGGTACTCGAACTCGTCCACAAGCGAGCGGACGCGCCGGCTCCCGGAAAGGCCCAGGGCGTTGCGGATCAGCGCGCCGACGGACAGGTCGCGGATGCGCTGCGCCGCCCACTCCGAGCCGATCTCCTGGCACGGGATGCCCCAGACCTTCTCCGTGTAGGTGCGGAAGAACATCTCGTACAGGTGGCGCCCGAAGCGGTTGGTGACCCACTGTTCGAAGTTGTCCTCGGGGCGTATCGGATGGAGGCGGCTGTGCACGTAGCTGGCGATGATGCGCGCCGACTCGGACAGCTCCAGCTTGGCGAGCACCTCCGCGGCACGCAGCGGGTAGTGGAAGAACGTCCCGCGGAAATGGACGCGCGAGAGGCGCGGCCGCACGAGGAAGTCGTCGGGCAGGAGCTCGCGCCACAGCGCCTGCACTTCCGGGATCCTGGTGAAGAAGCGGTGGCCGCCGACGTCGAAGCGCGAGCCGTTGTGCCGCACGGTGCGCGCCAGGCCGCCCACGTAGACCGGATCGCGCTCGACGATCGTCGACGTGGTGCCGTGGCGCGACAGCTCGTGGGCCGCCGTGAGGCCGGCCGGGCCGGCGCCGATGATGACGACCTCGTCGCTCACGGCGGCCTGGTCGCGACGGCGCCGTCGAGAGGCCGCAGGCGTCGCACGGCCGGGCCCTTCCGCGTGCGCCGGGCCAGGGCGAGATCGCGCAGGTGCCGCGCGATGCCGAGCGGCACGCTCGCGACGCAGCAGGTGAAGTAGAGCAGCCGCAGGGCCGCGGCCGCGAAGACGAAGCGCCCGCCGCGCCGCGCCGCCAACAGGCGCAGGAACGAGTGATCGAGCGCCACGATCGCGGCGACCGGGAGGAGGACGGCGGCCGCGAGGGGATCGCCCGCGAGCAGCGCCGACGCGAGCACCGCCGCCATGGCCAGGAGGGCCGCCAGCCGGTCGCCGAGACCCGCCGGGAACGGCGACCGGCGCGGCGCGAGCGCGAAGGCCAGCGCGAACCACGTGGCGAGCGGCAGCAGCGCCGCGAAGCGTCCCGCCGCGAGCAGGGCGGCGCAGGCGAGGAGCAGCACGCCCGTCAGCAGCGTCGCGGCCCGCTGCCCGTAGCCCAGGTTCAGGTCCCGGATCATGGCGCGCTCGCGCAGCACGAGCGCCACCCAGGCGGAGCCGCGGCGCATCACGTCTGTGGTGACGACGGAGCCCAGCGTCCAGTGCTTGTCGTGCGTGGCCAGCAGCGTCCGGCTCAGGCGGATGCGATGTCCGGCGGCGACCATCCGCGACCCGAACTCGATGTCCTCGATGCACGCCTTGCCGTAGCCCTCGTTGAAGCCGCCCAGCTCCAGGAACAGTTCGCGCCGGACGGCCCCGCAACCGGTCCAGAACGTGGAGGCCCGCTCGTTGCCGCACTGGTGCACGTGATGGTGCAGCAGGTTCCGGTACTGCGAGACGAATCCCGGGTCGCCGGGCTCGTCGTCGTACGAGCCGATGACCGCGTCGAGGCCGGGCTCCTGCAGCGCCGAGAGGACCCTGGCCGTCGCGTCGGGGTGCAGGCGCACGTCGGCGTCGGTGAAGAGCACGATGCTGCCGCGGGCCACGATGGCCCCCATGTTGCGCGCCGCTGCGGGGCCCTGTGACCGGGGAGCCCGCAGCACGATGGCGCCGCGGAGGATCGCGATCGCGGCCGTGCCGTCCTGCGAGCCGTCGTCGACGACCAGTACCTCGAGCGGCGGCGGAAGGCAGGCCGCCAGTGCGTCGAGGCAGCCGCCGATGCGATCCGCCTCGTTGCGCGCGGCGATGACCACGGAAAGGCTCGGTGGCACGGCCGACGCCGGATCATGATCCGCACCCTGGCCCATGCTCCGTCCTCGCGACCGCCGGGTTGCCGCGCCTCCGGCCGACGGCTGGCACAGCGACCGGGCGCAGGACGGGCGAGTCTATCACCGCATGGCTCTTCGCGTCGGGGCAAGGCGCGGCCGCGTGTGTCCGCGACGGAAGGGGCCTGGCCGCGCGCTCTTGCACATGCGATGCACGTGCACTGCCTTCGCATTGCCTCTGCAAAAGTGAGCGGGGGCCGGTCCCCGCACCAGCCCCGGCCGCTCGCGGGTTAGCTTGAAGACCATGGACGAGGCCGACCGCCCCGCCGCCGTGGCCGTCCGCTTGGCCGTCGTGCTCGCCGCACTGGCGGCACCCGCGGCGGCCCAGGCGGCGCCGGCCTGGCGCGGCCCGATCGAGGCGTATGCGTCGTGGCCCAGCGTGCGCGCGGGCGAGAGCCTGGAGCTGCACGTGTCGAGCCGCGACGCGCTCTTCGACCTCGAGCTGCGCCGGCAGGGCGAGGAGCAGCCACGCGTGACGCGTCGTGGCCAGGCGGGCGGCGAGCGGGCCGCTCCGGCCGGCGCGCCGGGCGAGGACTGCGGCTGGCCGGTCACCTGCACGCTGCCCATCGGCGCCGACTGGCCCTCGGGCACGTGGTGGGCGCGGCTCTCGCTCCCCGGAGCGGACGCGGCGTGCGAGGTGCCCTTCACCGTCCGCCCGGCCGCGCCGTCCGCGCGCGTGCTCGTGCTGCAACCTTGGTGCACGGTGGCGGCGCACGAGACCTGGGGCGGCGCGAGCCTGTACCCGAGCGCGTGGGGACCGCCGGTGCCGGTCGTCACGCTGCGCCGTCCGCACGATGCGACGACGGCGCACGGCCTGCTGCGGCACGGCGACCCGGCCTTCGAGACCTGGCTCGCGGAAAAAGGCCTCGTCGCCGACCACGCGGCCGACGTGGACCTGCAGCGCGAGCCGGACCTGCTGCAGTCCTACGACCTCGTCCTGCTCGTGGGCCACCACGAGTCCTGGTCGGCCGGCATGCGCGCGCGCTTCGACGCCTTCGTGGGCAACGGCGGCCGGGTGGCCGTGCTGGGCGCCGACACCTGTTGCGGACAGGTCCGCTTCGAGCAGGAGGACACCGCGCTCCGCGTCGCGGGCACCTTCCTCGGAGAGCCGGTGCTCGACGCGCAGGAGCGCACGCTGGGCATGTCGTGGCAACACGCCGCGTGGTCGGCGCCGCTGCAGGCCGGGCTGGAGCAGCCGCCCTGGATCCTCGGCGCGGCGCCGGCGGCCTTTTCGTCGGCCGAGGGCTTCGGCTGCTGGCGCGTCGCCGCGCCGGACCAACCGGACCTCGCCGGGCTGGACCTCTTGCGCGGCGCGCTGCTGGGCGCAGCGCCGCCCGGCGGCCGCGACGACCGCCTGCCGGTGGGACTGTGCGGCGGTGAGGTCGATGGAGTGCTCGTCGAGGAGATCCACGGCGCGCGTCCCGCCAGCGCCGCCCTCGGCGCCCCGCGCAACGTGCTCGTGCTGGCCGATGCGCCCGCGCAGGAGGGCTTTGCCTGCATCACGTCCTTCGAGCGCGGCGGCGAGGTGCTGTGGTGCTCGAGCGAGCGCTGGCTGCGCGGCTTCAGCGACCCGCGGCTGGCTGCCCCCGATCTCTCTCACCTGGTCGAGAGCGCGCTGCGCCGCCTGGCGCGCCCGCGCCGGAACCTGCTCCGCAACGCCAGCTTCGAGGACTGGGAGGGCGAGTCGCCGCGCGGCTGGGAGGTCTCGGGCACGGTCCGCCGAGCGGGGGCCGACGAGGCGGCGACCGGCCGCGAGGCGTTGGAGCTGCCCAGCGGCTCGATGGCCAGCGTGCGCCAGACCGTCCGCAACCTCGGCGGCGGGAACGGCCACCTCCTGCTGGGCGTCGCGCGCACCGCCGCGACGGCGCCCGTGCTCACGCTGCATGGGCCGCGGGGCCTGCTGGGTGCCACGCGCCGCGCCTCGGCCGACGGTCGCGTGCACGCCGCCTGGGTGCCGGCTGCGGGCGCCGACGGCGACGCCACGCTGCAGGTGGCGGCGCTGGGCGGCGAGCGCCTGCTGCTCGACCAGCTGGAGCTGATCGACGAGCGGGCGTTGCGGGAGGAGTCGCTGGCGCTGGCCCCCGCAGCGGATGGCGTGCGGCTGCTCGCGGCGCCGACGCCGGGCGGTGGGCAGGTGCTCGTCGTGGTCCGCGAGCCCCGCGCCGCCGAGGTCATGCTGCTCGACGCCGACGACGGCCGCCGGCTGGGGCACGTCGCGCGCGCCTCCGGCACGACCGACCCGCTGCTGCTCGCGGCCGGCGACGGGTCGCGCGGCCGCATGGCGCACCTGGCGCTCGCCATCCGGGACGCCGAGGGCCGCGCGCTCCTGCCCGGGGACACCTGGCTGCTGCCGCTGCGGTTCGCTGCGCCGGCTCCACTCCCGCGCCTGCGCGACGGCGGCTTCGAGCACGCCGATGCCGACGGTCGCCCGCTGGACTGGCTGCCGGACGAGGAGGCCTCGGCGCGCCTGCTGCCGGAGGCGCGCCTCACCGGCGGCACCGGCCTGCGCCTCCATGGTGGCTCGAAGGGCGCCGGGCTCGGGCAGCGGCTGACTGCACCCGCCGCCGACGACGCGCTCGTGCTGTCAGGCTTCGTGCGCGGCGCGGGCGAGGTGACGCTGACGATCCAGCAGGGCAGCCGGCGGCTGGCGCAAGCCACGCTGACCGTGGACGCCGAGTGGCGCGGCGTGCGGCTGGTCGACGCGGTCCCGCAGAGCCCTGACGATCTGCTCGTGTGGCTGCGTGCGGAGCCCGGGGCGCAGATCGACGTCGATGCGCTCGCGCTGCGCACGGCGCGCGAGCTGCTGGTGGACGACCTCTATCCCAATGGCGCCTTCGAGATCGCGCCGAGCGAGGACGAGTGCGAGCGCGGCGCCGACTGGACCGCGCGGCTGCCGCGCTGGTCGGCTCTCGCGGGCCCGCCGCCGAGCCTCGACGCGACGCATGCGCTGGGCCGGCATTCGCTGCGGCTGGCTCCGGGCGCGACGGCCCTCACGCACCTCGGCTGGCCAGTGGCCGCCGACCGGCCCGCGCTGGTGGGGGCGCGCGTGTGGGCGGAGGACGGCCCGGCCACGCTGAGGCTGCTGGTGGGTCGTGAGGGCAGCCCGGCGCCGCCCGAGGTGGCGCGCTGGACAGGCGGCAGCGTCGGCGAGTGGGAGGACGCGTTGCTCGCCGTGACGTCGGCAGACACGGAGGGCGCGCCGCCCGATGCCTGGCTCGTGGTCGAGGCCGGACCGGGCGGCGCGTGGCTGGACGACCTGACCTTCCTGGCCGAGGAGTGAGTCGCGCGCGGCCGGAGCCCGGACCGTCCGCTCAGCGGCGGGGGCGCGGCACCTTGGCGCCCTTGGCGCGCGCCTCGGACAGGCCGATCGCGATGGCCTGCTTGCGGCTGGTGACCCTGCCGCCGCGGCCGCCCTTGCCGCTGCGCAGCGTGCCGCGCTTGCGGCGGCGCATCGCGCTTTCGACGGTTCGGCTGGCCGTCGGTCCGTAGCGACGTGAACGAGACGTGCGAGTTGCCATGGGAACACTCCCGGTTGCGACCGGTCGCGAGCACCACGACACGCGCGTGGACGACAGCCCGCGACTCAGCCGTCTCCAACCTCGATCTCGCCCTGGAGATACGGCACGACGCGTCCGCCGATGAGCACGCGCTCGCCGCGCAGCTCGCAGGCGAGATCGCCGCCGCGCGCGGAGACCTGGCGCGCCGCGAGCCGCGTGCGCTGCAGGCGCGCGGCCCAGAAAGGCGTGAGCGTGCAGTGCGCCGAGCCCGTCACCGGATCCTCGGGCACGCCCTGGCGCGGCGCGAAGAAGCGCGAGACGAAGTCGCACCCGGCGCCACGCGCGGTGGCGATGACGCCGAACAGGTCGAGCGCCGCGAGTGCGGGCATGTCCGGCCGCAGCGCCCGCACCGCGGATTCGTCCGGGTACAGCAGCAGCACGTCCCGGCTGCGCCACGCCTCCAGCGGCCGCTCGCCCAGCGCCGCGGCGAGCGCGTCCAGCAGCGCGGCATCCTCCAGCGCGCGCGGCGGCCATGCCGGCGCATCGAGCGACAATGTCTCGCCCGGCTGGAAGGGGCCCTCGCCCGCACGCCGGACGGCCAGCACGCCGCTGGCCGTGACGAAGTGCACGGCGAGGCCCTGCGCGCGGCCCGTGGAGAGGAGCACGAAGGCGGTGGCCAGCGTGGCGTGGCCGCACAGGTCCACCTCGACCTGCGGCGTGAACCAGCGCAGCGGAAATGGCGCCTCGGCGCCACCCGTGCCACGCTGCAGCTCGACGAAGGCCGTCTCCGGCAGGTTGTTCTCGGCCGCTATGGCCTGCATCGTCGCGGCGGACAGCGGCGCCTGCAGCGGCACGACGGCCGCCGGGTTGCCGGTGCCGAGGCGCTCGGCGAAGGTGTCGACGTGGTGGAGGGGCAGCTTCATGCCCAGCGCCGCACGCGCCGGCACCAGGCCTCGTACTCGGCGCCGAAGCGCGCGCGCAGCAGCGCCTCCTCGCGCAGCACGAATTGCCGGCGGATGATGAGGACGAAGCTGGCCACAGCCAGCCACGGGCTGGCCGTGCCGAGGAAGACGGCCACGGACACCAGGATGAGCGTCAAGCCGAGGTAGATCGGGTTGCGGCTGGCGCGATAGGGGCCCGTGGTCACGAGCGCGGTCGACTCGGTGAACGGCCTGGCGGGCGTGCCGTGGTGAAGGAACAGTGCCAGGCTCCACAGGATGAGCGTCACTCCCACGAAGCCCGGCAGCAGCCCGAGGTTGATCCACGGCGGCCCGATCAGCGTCGCCAGCGGCAGCCAGCGGTGCAGCGCGGCCTGCGCGAGCAGGTGCAGGATCAGCCAGACCGGTGGGAACAGCGGGCGGCTGAGCACGCTCACGAGGCGGTGTTCAGGGCGTCAGCGGCTCGAAGTGCGGGAACCGCCGGCCGGCCTCGGGCAGGTCGGCGAGGCGCACGATCTCGCTCACCTCCTCGAAGCGGCCCCACAGCTCGCGCACGGCCGGGTTGCTGTGCGCCGCCTCGACCGCGGCCTCGCTCTTCCATTCGAAGAGCTCGAGCAGCGTGCCGTCGGAGGCGCACAGGACCAGCGCCGGGCGGTCGGTCACGAGCCCCTGCCGACGCAGCACGGGCAGGTGGTCGGCCACGACGGCGCGCAGCTCCTTCGCGCGGCCGGGACGCGGTCGGTAGGCGGCGATGACGAGATGTCCCATGGCTGTCTCCGGTGCCGGCGGGCGGCGGCCCGGCTCGCCGGCAGCGCGCGAGGATACCCGCGGCGTGCCGCGGCTGTCAGGCGCCGGCGGCGCGCACCACGGCCTCGAAGCTCTCCGGCGCCGGGGCCTGCAGGATCAGCGTCGCGCCGTCGACGGGGTGCCGCAGCTGCAGGCGCGCGGCGTGCAGCATGAGCCGCGGCCAGCGCGCGGCCTCCACCCGGTCGCCGTACTGCGGATCGCCCACCAGCGGGTGGCCGGCAGCGTGCAGGTGCGCGCGGATCTGGTGGCGGCGTCCGGTGTGCGGCACCACCTCCAGCAGCGTGCAGTCCGGCAGGCGCAACAGGACGCGCCAGCGCGTGCGGCACGGGCGGCCCGCGGGGTCGACGCCGCTGCGGCCCGAGCCGAACTCGCGCAGCGGCGCGTCGCTGCCGCCCTCGTCGGGGCCCACCACGCCGTGCACCAGGGCGAGGTAGGTCTTGCTGGTCTCGTGCCGCTCGAACTGGCCCGAGAGCGCGCGATGGGCCTCGGCGGTGCGCGCGAAGACGATCACGCCGCTCACCGGCTTGTCGAGGCGGTGCACCGTGAGCAGCCGCGCGCCGGCCATCTGCTCGAGACGGGCGCGCAGGCAGTCCGCCGGCGCGTCGCGCTCGGGCACCGTGGCCAGGCCCTCGGGCTTGGCGACGGCGAGCAGCGCCGCGTCGTCGTGCAGCACGTCGATCACGCGCGCCAGTGTAGCGGTGCGCGCTCCCTGCCCGAGGCTGCCGGCCGGCGCGGCATTCGCTATCTTGGAGCGCCCGATTCCCGGCCGCGGAGCCCCCGGATGCGCAAGCTGCTGATCGCCGTCCTGGTGCTGGGCGCGCTGAGCCTCGTGGCCTGGCTGGCCGGGGGCGGCGAGGACGCCGACGCGACGCGCTGGCGCACGGCCCAGGTGGAGCGCGGCGAGCTGCTGGTGGAGGTGACGGCCACCGGCACGCTGCAGCCCGTGACGCAGGTGCAGGTGGGCACGCAGGTCTCCGGCACCGTGCAGGCGCTGCACGTGGACTTCAACTCGCGCGTGCGGCTGGGCGACGTGGTGGCGCAGATCGACCCGGCCCTGTTCCGGGCGCGGGTCGAGTCCGACCGCGCCAACCTCATGCGCAGCAAGGCCGACGTGACGCGCGTGCTGGCGCTGCTCAAGCAGGCCGAACGCGACCTCGAGCGCAATGCCGCGCTGGTGAAGGACGGGCTCGTGACCGAGTCCGAGTACGAGGCGGCCCTGGCCAACCGCGACTCGCTGCAGGCGCAGGTGGACGTGGCGCGCGCGTCGGTGGTGCAGCAGGAAGCCACGCTGGCCACCTCCGAGGTGAACCTGCAGTACACCACCATCCTGTCGCCCATCGACGGCATCGTCATCTCGCGCAACGTCGACGTCGGGCAGACCGTGGCGGCCAGCCTGTCGGCGCCGACACTGTTCGTCATCGCCGCGGACCTCGAGAACATGCAGGTGCAGGCGGCGGTGGCCGAGGCCGACATCGGCCGCGTCGTCAAGGGGCAGACGGTGCTCTTCGAGGTGGACGCCTTCCCGGGCGAGACGTTCACCGGCACGGTGAGCCAGGTGCGGCTGGCATCCACCACGGTTCAGAACGTGGTCACGTACACGGTGCTCGTCGACGCGCCCAATTCCGGCGAGCGGCTGCTGCCCGGCATGACGGCCAACCTCTCGTTCGAGATCGACCGGCGCGCCGACGTGCTGCTCGTGCCCGACAGCGCGCTGCACTGGGAGCCGCCGCAGGAGGACGAAGCCGGCGACCACGACTCGCGCGGCGGCTGGAGCCGCGGACCGGGCGGTTCGGGGACCGACGGCGGCCCGCCCGGCGGAGAGGTCGCGGCGGAGGACGGCAAGGGTCACGTGTGGGTGCTGCGCGACGACACGCCGCAGCGGGTCGAGGTGGAGACGGACCTGTCCGACGGCCTGCGCACAGCGGTCGTCGGCGAGGGCCTGCACGAGGGCGACGAGGTGATCACGGGCGTGCTGCAGACCACGTCCACGAGCTTCGGGCCCACCAACCCCTTCATGCCGCCGCGCCAGACCGGCGGCGGCCGGCCGCGCATGTGAGCCGCGCGTGACAGCCGGCGAGGAGCTCATCGTCCTGGAGGACGTCACCAAGACCTATCGCCTCGGCGAGGTCGACGTGCGTCCGCTGCGCGGCGTGTCCGTCTCCATCCGGCGGGGCGAGCTGGTGGCCATCCAGGGCGCGTCCGGCAGCGGCAAGACCACCCTGCTCAACCTGGTGGGCTGCCTCGACCGGCCGTCGAGCGGGCGCTACACGCTCCTCGGCCGTGACGTCTCGGGGCTGGACAAGGACGAGCTGGCGCGCGTGCGGCACGAGACCTTCGGCTTCGTCTTCCAGAACTTCTGCCTGCTGGGGCGCGCGTCGGCGCTCGAGAACGTGGAGCTGCCGCTGCTCTACGGCGACGCGCCGCCGCGCCGGCAGCGGCTCGCGCGCGCGGCCGAGATGCTCGAGCGCGTGGGGCTGGGCGACCGCATGACGCACAACCCGGGCCAGCTCTCGGGCGGCCAGCAGCAGCGCGTGGCCATCGCGCGCGCGCTCGTGACCCATCCGTCCGTGCTCCTGGCCGACGAGCCCACCGGCAACCTCGACACGCGCGCCGGCGCGGACATCCTCGAGCTGTTCCTGAAGCTGAACGCCGAGGGCCTGACCATCATCGTCGTGACCCATGACCCGGCGGTGGCGGCCAAGACGCGGCGCGTGATCCTCGTGAGCGACGGGCTCATCCTGGGGGCCGCCGCGTGAACGCCGGCGTCGCCCTGGCGCTCGCGTCGCGCAGCCTCCAGCGGCACCGCGTGCGCACGGGTCTGGCCATGCTGGGCATCGTCATCGGCATCGCGGCCGTCATCTGCATGGTGGCGCTGGGGCAGGGCGCGGGCGACATCATGCAGGCGCAGCTCAACGCGATGGGCCGCAACCTGCTCATGATCTGGCCGGGAGCGGCCAGCAGCAGCGGCGGCATCTCCTTCGGCGGCGGCACGAACGCCTCGCTCACGCCCGGGGACGCCGAGGCTCTGCTGCGCGAGGTGCCCTCGCTGGTGGCCGTCTCGCCGGTGGAGCGCACGCGCGGCCAGCAGGTCATCCACGGCGCGCACAACTGGACGCCGCAGTCCATCCAGGGCGTGGGCGAGACCTTCCCGCACGTGCGCGACTGGCCCGTGGAGGAGGGCGAGTTCTTCACCGCGCGCGACGTCACGGGCTCGGCCAAGGTGTGCCTGATCGGCGGCACGGTGGCCGAGAACCTCTTCGCGGACGCCTCGCCGCTGGGCGAGACCATCCGCATCAAGAACATCCCCTTCCGCGTCAACGGCGTGCTCACGCGCAAGGGCACGTCCTCGATGGGCAGCGACCAGGACGACATCGTCGTCCTCCCGTACACCTCGTGCCTCAACCTGCTCGAGGGCTCGTCCTTCGACGACATCGACCAGATCCTGGCGGCGGTCGAGACGCCCGAGCAGATCCCGCAGGCGATCGCCGACATCACCGAGGTGCTCCGCGCGCGCCACCGGCTCGCGCCCGACGAGGTGAGCGACTTCCGCATCCTGGCCATGGCCGAGATGGCCAGCCAGGGGCTGGAGATGCAGAAGACCATGTCGGCCCTGCTGGCCGGCATCGCCAGCATCTCGCTGCTGGTGGGCGGCATCGGCATCATGAACATCATGCTCGTGTCCGTGACCGAACGCACGCGCGAGATCGGCCTGCGGCTCGCGGTGGGGGCGCGCGGCCGCGACATCCTGCAGCAGTTCCTGGTGGAGGCGGTGCTGCTCACGGGCCTCGCCGGGCTCATCGGCATGGCGCTGGGTGCGGGCATCTCGTCCGTGCTGGCGGACGCCATGGGCTGGCCCTTCAAGCTGTCGCCGCAGGTCATGTCGCTCAGCGCCGCCTTCTCCTGCGCGGTGGGCGTCTTCTTCGGGCTGTATCCCGCGCTGCGCGCGGCGCGGCTCGATCCGATCGAGGCGCTGCGGTACGAGTAGGCGCCGCGGGCGCGGGTCGTCAATCGCTGGCGTCCACGCGCTCGAGCAGCTCGTACTCGTGCCGGCCGAAGTTCCAGCGCGCCACCGGTCGGAGCTGCGACAGCAGCTCCGCGGGGAAATGGTCGCGGTTCTGCGTGACGTGCAGCACGCGCGCGTCGGGGTGGGCGGCGAGGCGCGCCGCGAGGGCCGCCGGATCCCGCACGTTCTCGAACAGCTCGCCCGTGCGCAGCGGCACGATCGCGCGCGTGCGCTCGTCGAGGCGGAAGCCCAGGAGCCCGTCGCCCACGGCGCCCAGCCGCGCGAGGCCGGTGGCCATGGGCGTCATGTCGTCCTCGGCCTCCGCGATGCGGCCGGCGAGCAGGTTGGCCGCGATCGCCACGGCGAACAGCGTCCACGCGAGCCGCGGCGCCGTGCCGCCCGCGCCCGCGGCGGCCGGCGCGCCGCGCCGCAGCGAAGCCAGCAGGGGGCGCACGCCGAAGGGATCGGGACGCGTGCCGCGCAGCGCGCCGAGCGCGCGCGCCGGCAGCTCGGCCAGCAGCGCGAAGGGCGCCGCGAGCAGCAGCAGGGTCAGCGTCTCGATGCGGCTTCTGGCGGCGCGCCGCCGCGTCGAAGCGAGCCACAGGGCGCAGGTCACCGCCACCGACGGCACCAGCGGCAGCAGGTACAGCGAGCGCCGCGTGGACGGGATGGTCAGCAGCAGCAGCCCGACGGGGAAGAGGCTGGCCAGCGCGCGCGTGCCGGGTCGGCGCGCGACGTCTCCCGGCGGCGCACGCCGCAGCCACACGACCAGTGCCGGCGCGGCCAGCAGCCACGGTGCCACCATGCCGGGGAAGCTCACGAAGTAGAACGTGACGGGGTTGTGGTGGCCACCCTCCGGGAAGTGACCGGGCAGCAGCCGCCCGAGCACGCTCTCGTTCCAGTACTGCGCCAGCAGGTGCGGCGCCGAGCCAGCCAGCGCCAGAGGCCAGGCCGCGACCAGCGCCAGGGCGAAGGCCAGTCCCGCGAGGTGCCAGCCCGAGCGCATCAGGCTCCAGCGCCGATGCCAGTTCAGGTCCACGAGCAGCGGGCCGTAGAGCAGCGCCGGCCCGACCGCGCCCTTGACCAGGAAGGCGAGGCCGGCGGCGACGTGCAGCAGCAGCACGGCGCCAGCGTGGGAGCGCGCGGCGCCGCCTTCGCGCGGCGACGGCTCCAGCAGCGCGAGCCAGGCCGCCTGGCCCAGCGTGATGGCCAGCATGAGCGGCCCGTCCACCAGGCACGCGGTCGCGTAGCGCTGGAAGCCGGTCAGGCTCGCGAGCACGAGCACGGCCAGCAGTCCCGCCTCCCCGCCACCCAGCCGCCGAGCGATGCCGAAGGCCAGCAGCAGCGCGGCGATCGCGGCCAGGCAGCTCGGCAGCCGCGCCACCGCATCGGACGAGCCGAACGTGCGGCGCGCCAGCGCGACGGCCGCGTAGGCCAGCGGCGGCTGCTCGAGGAAGGGATCGCCATCGAGGCGGGGCGTGACCCAGTCGCCCGTGACCGCCATCTCGCGCCCGATCTCGGCCACGCGCACCTCGTCGGGAGCCTTGAGCGCGCGCGAGAACAGGGTGCTGGCCGCGAAGGCCAGTGCGCACAGCACGGCCACGAGCAGCAGGCGGCGCGGGTGCGGCGCCGGGTTCAAGGCGGCTCTCCCTCAGGCGCCGAGCCGGGCTCCACGGCGCGCACGACGGACACGCGCACGAGGCGCTGCAGCGCGTCCCAGCGGCCCTGCTCCAGGCGCGCCACGACGAAGGGCGTGCCGGCGAGCGCGAGGCAGGCCAGCGCCTCGAGGACGAGGCCGCGCGGGCTCAGCCAGCCGGCGTGGCGCGTGACCGCCACCCAGAGCAGCGCGACGAAGATCGGCAGGGCGACGCCCGGCAGGCCCTTCATCAGCGTGGTGGCGCCGGCCACCGCGCCGAGCAGCGCGAGCGTGCGGTCGCCGCCGCCCTCCGGGGCGCGCAGGACGAGCAGCAGCGCCAGCGTGGTGCCCAGCAGGTTCTGCGGATCGGCGCTGGCGAGATGGCCCCAGAACAGCACCCGCGCGGCCAGCGCAGCAGCAGTGCCGCGATCGCGCCGGCGCGCTCGCCCAGCGTGCGCCGCCCTAGCTCGAACGTGACGAGCAGCGTGGCGAGCAGCGCCAGGATGCAGGGCAGCCGGCCGGCCGCCTCGCCGAAGCCGCCCAGCACCCACGCCGCCGCAAGTACCAGCCAGTAGCTGCCGATGGGCTTGTCGAAGTAGGGATGCCCGCCCAGGTTCATGTTGAAGGCTTCGCCCGAGCGCGCCATGCCGCGCGCCACCACGAGCCAGCGCCCCTCGGAGCCCCACAGCGGCAGGCCGAGGCCCAGCAGCAGCAGCGCCCCCAGCGCGACGGCCAGCGCGAGCAGGCGGCGCGCGTCCGGATCGCGCGGCGCCGGCGCGGACGGCTCAGGCATGCGCGGCCGCGACGGCGCGCGGCGCCATCACGCGGCCGGCGCGTCCTGGCAGCGGCACGAGCTGCGCGGGCACGACGGGCACGTCCGCGGGCCGCCGCAGCAGGCCATGGGCCAGCTCGCGCAACGGAACGATCGCGTCGCCCTGCGTGCGCAGCCGCGTCAGGAGCTGCTGCAGGAAGGGCGCGTGCACGCCGCCCTCGACCTCCGCATGCAGCGGGAACACGCGCGCGGGCAGCGGCTCATCGGGCTCGGCACACACCGCGTCGAGGCACGCCGCCGGGTCGCGCGCGCCGCGCGCGAGCAGCTCCTCGAGGCACGGCTGCGTGGTGGGGATCTGCAGCGTGGTCGAGCGGTAGCCGTCCAGCTCGGGGAAGCAGGGCGGCCCGCCGCGCATGTCGCTGGCGTACAGCAGCCGCAGGCCGTCCTGCACGCGCAGGCTGGTGCGCGTGGCCAGCCACGCCGGCGCGGCGACGGCGGCGGGCCGCGCGCCCAGGGCGGACTCGAACGCGGCGCACGCGGCGGCCAGCTCCGCGCGCACGCGGGCCTCGTCGAGGGCCTCGAGGTGGTCCTGCCAGAGACGGTGGTCCCAGGCGTGCACGCCAGCCTCGTGTCCCTCGGCCACGATGCGCCGCACGAGGTCCGGGAAGGCCGCCGCGACGGGGCGCGCCGGCAGCAGCGTGCCCGAGACCAGGGTGCGCCAGCCGTACAGGCGCGGCGCGCCGGTCGCGAGCATCTTCTTCAGGAAGCCGCGCTGGCGCACGACGTTGAGGATGGCCTTGCCGGAGTTGTCGGGGCCGAAGGAGAGGAAGAAGGTGGCGCGCAGGCCCGCCTCGCGCAGCGCGTCGAGAAGCCGCGGCACGCCGTGGCGCATGCCGTCGTGCGTGTCGACGTCGATCTTGAGGCAGGTGACGCGGGCGGCGCTCATGCCGGGACGCCGTGGGCCGGCCGCGCCCCGCGCCGCGCCACGTAGAAGGCGATCGTGCGGCGCAGGGTGTCGTCCAGGCCCACCCTGGGCTCCCAGCGCAGCCAGCGCCGCGCATTGCCGATGTCCGGCACGCGCGTGCGGATGTCCTGGTAGCCCTCGCCGTAGTACTCGCGCGCGGAGATCTCCTCGATGTGCGCGCGCTGGCGGATGTCCTCGAAGCCCTCGAAGCCCTCGACGATGGCCAGCATGTGCTCGAGCAGCTCGCGCACCGAGCAGTCGTTGGCCGGGTTGCCGATGTTGAAGATGCGCCCGTCCGCGCAGCCGCCCTCGTTGGCGATGATCGTCATGAGCGCATCGATGCCGTCCTCGACCCAGGTGAACGAGCGGCGCTGGTGCCCGCCGTCGACCAGCCGGATGGGCTCGCCGCGCAGCAGGTGGCCCAGGAACTGCGTGACGACCCGGCTGCTGCCCTCCTTGGGCGTGTCGATGTCGTCGAGGTTCGGGCCGATCCAGTTGAAGGGCCGGAACAGCGTGAACTCCAGACCCTCGCGGCCGTAGGCCCAGATCACGCGGTCGAGCAGCTGCTTGGCGCAGGAGTAGATCCAGCGCTCCTTGCGGATGGGCCCGAGCACCAGCGGGCTTTCCTCCTCGTTGAAGACCGGGTCCGGGCACATGCCGTACAGCTCGGACGTGGACGGGAAGACCACGCGCGTGTGGTACCTCGCCGCCTGCCGCACGACGCGCAGGTTCTCCTCGAAGTCCAGCTCGAACACGCGCAGCGGATCGTCCACGTAGGTCTTGGGCGTGGCGATGGCGACCAGCGGCAGCACGACGTCGCAGGCCTTGACGTGGTACTCGATCCACTCGCGGTTGATGCCGATGTCGCCCTCGAGGAAGCGGAACCGCGGGTGGGACAGATGATCGCGGATGCGGTCGTCGCCGATGTCCATGCCGAAGACCTGCCACTCGGTCTGGCGCAGGATGCGCGCGGTCAGCGAATGTCCGATGAACCCGTTGACGCCGAGGATCAGGACCTTCACGACGGTCTCCCCGGGCGGGACATGGAGGGCGTGGCGGGAGCGAGGCGCTCCCCCGAGCGCGCCGGGCGGTCGTCGGGCGCCTGCCACGCGAGCAGTTCGATGGGACCGTCGCCCGCACCCGCGAACAGGCGCGCGCCCTGCGCCGCGAGCACGCCCGGCGGCAGGGGCGGGAGGCCGGCGGGCGGCTGGCGGCTCGTGCGCCAGACCATGAGGCGCCCGTCGGGCAGCTCGCCGAAGGCGCCCGGCCACGGCGGAGCGACGGCGCGGACGAGATCGTGGATGCGGGCGCGCGGCCAGGTCCAGTCGATGCGCCCATCCTCGGGACGGCGGCCGCCGAAGACGGTGGCCTGCGACTCGTCCTGCGGCGTGAGCGGCGCGCGGCCGGCGAGCAGCGCGTCGAGGTGCCGGTCGAGCAGCACGCCCGCCGCCGCGTTGAGCCTGGAGTACAGCTCGACCGCCGTGTCGTCCGGGCCCACCGCGACGCGCTCCTGGCCCACGATGTCGCCGGCGTCGGCGCGCGCCGTCATGACGTGCAGCGTCGCGCCCGACTCGCGCTCGCCGTGCACCAGCTGCCAGTTCACCGGGCAGCGCCCGCGGTAGCGGGGCAGCAGGGAGCCGTGCAGGTTGTAGGCGCCCAGCCGCGGGATCTCGAGGATCTGCGGGCGCAGGATGTGGCGGTAATAGAAGCTGAACAGCAGGTCGGGCCGCAGCGCGCGCAGGTGGCCGAGCCAGCGCGCGTCGTGGATGGACCGGGTGACGAAGACCGGGATGCCCGCGCCGGAGGCCAGCGAGGCCACCGACCCGAACCAGCAGTTCTCGTCCGGATCGTCGGCGTAGGTGAAGACCGCCGAGACCGGCACGCCGCGCCGCAGCAGCGCGCGCAGGCCGGTGCAGCCCATCTCGTGGTAGCCGAGGACGACCACGCTCACGAGCTCACCAGACCGTCATCCTGTCGCCGCGCCTCGCCGCGACGGGCCTCGTCCGCGGGAGCCGGCCCGGGGGCCTCGAGGGTCTCGCGCACCAGGTAGGGCGGCCGGTCGCGCACCTCCTGGTAGATGCGCCCGAGGTACTCGCCCAGCAGCCCGAAGGCCACGAACTGCGCGCCCACCAGGAAGAACAGCACCGCGAACAGCGTGAACACGCCCGACACGGCCCACTCGGGCCCCTGCAAGAGGCGCAGCACCAGCAGCAGGGCGCCGAAGAGCATGCCCAGCGCCGCGATGACGGAACCGAGCACGAACAGCAGCCGCAGCGGGGCCACGGAGAAGCTGGTGACGAGGTCGAGCTGCAGGGCGAGCAGCCGGCGCAGCGAGTAGTTGGAGCGCCCCGCGCCGCGCGCGGAGTGGGCCACGGGGATCTCGATCGGGTTCTGGGCGTGCAGCGTGGCCAGGGCCGGGATGAAGGTGTGGTACTCGCGGCGGCGGATCATGGGATCGATGACCCGCCGGTGGTAGCCGCGCAGCATGCAGCCGAAGTCGCGCAGCGCGATGCCCGAGAAGCGGCGCATGAGCCGGTTCACGAGACCGGACGCCGCGCGGCGGAACCGGCTGTCGTCGCGGTCCGTGCGCCAGGTGTTCACCAGGTCGTGGCCGAGAAAGAAGGCCTCCACCAGCCGCGGGATCTCCTCGGGCGGGTTCTGCAGGTCCGCGTCCAGCGTGACGACCCACTCGCCGCGCGCCGCCTCGAAGCCGGCCATGACGGCCGCGTGCTGCCCGAAGTTGCGCGCGAAGGACACGATGCGCAGCTCGCCGTGCTCGAGCTGCTGCGCGCGCAGCACGGCCTGCGTGCCGTCCGTGCTGCCGTCGTCCACCGCGATGACCTCGGAGGTGACGCCGCGCGTCTCGCGCAGCACGTCCAGGACCGGGAACAGGCGCGCGAACAGCGCCGGAATGTTGGCCGATTCGTTGAGCATCGGGATGACCAGGGACAGGCACGGGGCGCGCGGATCGGCGGGCCGGCCGCGCGTCGCGACGTCGGTGGCGGCTCCGATCATGGCGCCGCCCCCAGCTCGCTCGGCGGGCGTGCCACGACGGGCCGACCGACCCGGCGGTGCGCGCGCAGGACGCGGCCGATCGCGGCCAGCACGTCGTCCTGGTCGGACTCGCTCAGCAGCGGGTAGAGCGGCAGCGAGAGGATGCTCGCGCCGGCCGCCTCGGCAAGCGGCAGCGAGCCCGGACCATAGCCGTACTTGCGCGCGTAGTACGAGCTGAGATGCAGGGCCGGGAAGTGCAGACCCGTGCCGATGCCCTCGGCGCCCAGCGCCTGCATGAAGTCGTCGCGGTCGAGATCGACGGCCTGCAGGTCGAGGCGCACGACGTACAGTTGCCACGCGGACGCCGAAGCGTAGTGCGTCGGAGCCAGTGGCCGCAGCTCGGGGACCTCGCGCAGGCGCACGTCGTAGCGCGCGGCCAGCCGGACGCGCCGCTCGTTGAAGCGGTCCAGCTTTCCCAGCTGGTGCAGGCCCAGCGCCGCCTGCAGGTCCAGCATGTTGTACTTCCAGCCCGGCTCGAGCACGTCGTACTGCGGCACGCCGCCGCCGCGGAATCGGTTCCAGGCGTTCTTGCTCACGCCGTGGAAGCGCAGCGTGCGCAGCCGGTCCGCGAGGGCTGCGTCGTTGCACGTGATCATGCCGCCCTCGCCGGTGGTGATGTTCTTGATGGGGTGGAAGCTGAAGACCGCGAGGTCGCCCGTGGTGCCGATCTCCCGCCCGCAATGGCGCGCTCCCAGGGCGTGCGCCGCGTCCTCGATGAGCACGAGGCCGTGCTCGCGCGCCAGCGACTGCAGCGCGTCCAGGTCGACGGGCTGGCCGGCGAAATGCACCGGAATGATGGCGCGCGTGCGCGGCGTGACGCGCCGCGCCACGTCGCCGGGGTCGATGCACAGCGTGTCCGGGTCGACGTCCGCGAAGACCGTGCGGGCGCCGCACAGCTCCACGACATTGGCCGTCGCCGCCCAGGTGATGGCCGGCACGATGACCTCGTCCTCCGGACGCAGGTCCAGCGCCGCGACGGCCAGGTGCAGGCCGGCGGTGGCCGAGTTGACGGCGACGGCCTGAGTCACGCCCAGCCGCGCCACGAACAGCTCCTCGAAGCGCGCCACCTTCGGGCCGGTCGTGATCCAGCCCGAGCGCAGCGAGTCGACCACCTCCTCGATCTCGTCCGCTTCGATCGTCGGGCGCGAGAAGGGCAGCGGGTTCGCGCGCCGCCCGCTCAGGGCCTGCCCATCGTTCCGGCTGATATCGCCTGGCATGCCCACCTCCCACGGGCACACCGCGCCGCAACCGTCTTCGGCCGCGCAGCGGCAACGACCCGTCTTGGTTGCGCCGCGATGCTCACAGGCTGCTCCCGCTTCCGCCGAGGGAGGCATGAAACCTTCGTCACCTGCGGCAGGCCAGAGCCGCCCGGACGTCGTCGGCCTCGCGCTGAGCTCGACCGGGAGGACGCGCCCGATGATGCGAAGATGATCGCGTCATCTGCGGCGTCGCGAGCGGACGCGGCGCGCCGGGCTCAGGGCCGCAGCAGCACGGCCGTCACGTCCACGGCCCCGCGTAGTCCAGCTTCTCGCCGCTGCCGGCTGCGAGCGCCTCGTACTGCAGCCGGCTGATCTGGCGCAGGTGCAGCAGGTCGTGCGCCATCCAGTTGGCCAGCAGCATGCGCGCCGTGAAGGGGCCGGCCTTTGGATGCTGGTGCACGTTGTCCCACTTCGCCTCGCGCTGCGCGGCCAGCCACGAGAGCGATGTGGCGCGCTCGCTCAGGAAGCGGGCGAGCGACGCAGAGAGCGGCTGCTCCTGGTAGCGGCGCTCGACCGCCCAGCGCGGCGGGTCGATGGGCGACCAGGCGGCCGTGGGATCGCGCAGCGTCAGCGCGATGCGCGTGCGGAAGTCCTCGACCTCCTCGTCGGCCAGGTGGCACACCACTTCCAGCACCGACCAGCGATCGGGCGCGGGCTTCCAGCGCGCGGCCTCGAGCGGCAGGCCGCGCGCGAGCACCTCGATCGCGTCCGCCGAGCGGCGCAGGCGTTCCAGGGCGAGCGGCAGCAGCTCCATGGCGCGACAGGGTAGCGGCCTGCCGACCTGGAGGCGAGCGGCGCCGCGGTGGGAGAATGGCTCGCGGCGCGCCGGCACGCGCCGATCGGAGGCCCCATGCTGCGCTGGTTCCTCTCGCGCCAGATCACCGCCGCCGAGCGCCGCTTCGGGGCGTCGCTCGACTACCTGCGCGACATGCTCGCGGCCACGCCCGTCCTGGTGCTGCGCTTCGGCGCGGGCACGGCGCTCCTCGGTCGGCGCCGCCGCGCGCCGCGTGACGCCTGGCACGTGGCCGCGCTGGTGGGCACGCTGCACGAGGATTGCGGCACCTGCCTGCAGATCGGCGTGAACCTCGCGCGCAAGGACGGCGTGCCGACCGAGGTGCTGCGCGCCGTGATCGACCGTGCGCCCGAGCGGCTGGCTGCGCCGCTGGCCGAGGCGTGGCGCTTCGCCGACGCCGTCTGCCGCGCCGACGGCAGCGAGGGCCCGTGGCGGGACGCGCTGCGCGCGCGGCACGGCGACGAGGCGCTCATCGAGCTGTCCCTGGCCGTGGCCACCGCCCGCGTGTTCCCGACGGTCAAGCGCGGGATGGGGCACGCCGTGAGCTGCGCCCTGGTGAAGGTCGAGCTGTGAGCAGCCGGTGACGAGTGGGCGCCCTGGCATCAGCGGACACCGTGGTCGGGGTGCTCGGAGCCGCTTGCGGAGTGCTGTTCGTGACAGGCTCACGGGCGCGGCGGTCTGGGGTACCGTCATCCGGGTCCTGTGCCCCGCCGCCGGGGAGGACCCCCCAAGGGAAAGTCCAAGGAGGCCTGCCATGTCGTCCGCACGTCCTCTCCCTGCGCGCCTGGTCGCGCCCGTTCTCGCGCTCGCGCTGCTGCCCGCCACGTCCCCGGCCCAGATCGCGCCCACCGACATGGTGGTATCGGCTCCGGCCGTCGGCGCCGCGCTGAAAGTGGATGCCCAGACCGGCGTCGGCACGACGCTGGCCACCGGGCTCTCCATCCCGCACTACGGATGGTTCGGCCTCGACGGCAACTTCTACGTGCCCGACCGCGGCTGGGTGGCCATCCTCAAGATCACGCCCGACGGCACGCTCTCCGCGCTGTCGTCCGGCGGGCTGTTCCAGCTGCCGGTCACGTGCATCCCGTCGCTGGATGGCGAGGCGTGGGTCGTCTCGGACATGGGCGCCAGCGCCGTCTTCCGCGTCGGCTACGACGGCAGCCAGACGGTCATGCACGACGCCATCTCGACCGGTGGCCTGCTCAACGTGCCGGACGGCATGGCCTACGACGACGACGGCAACCTCTATGTGGCCAACCTCGGCAACGACACGATCATCAAGATCGACGCGCAGGGCGCCGCGACGCTGTTCTCGGACAGCGACCTCATCAGCCAGCCGGGCGGCCTCGCGCTGGACGGCGCCGGGAACCTGTTCGTCGCCAACTACGCCTCCTCGACCATCGTGCGCTTCCGTGTGGACACGGGCGTGGGCGAGGTGTTCGCGGCCTACGACCCCACCAAGATCATCCACCCCAATGACCTGAAGCTCGCGCGCTCGGGCGGCCTGCTGGCCGCCGGCAACCCGGGCAAGGTGGTGCGCGTGGACGCGCTGGGCGGCATGACGGTCGTGTACGCCGGCGTGAATGTGGGCGAGCTCGACGGCGTCTCGGTGCCCGAGGACGCGACACTGTGCTCCGGCCGCTTCACGATGTACGGCGCGGGCCAGGCCGGCAGCGGCGGCGTCCAACCCGAGCTGCGCGCCATCTTCTCGCCCTGCCCGGGCCAGGTCATCGGCCTCGAGCTGCACGACTTCCTGGGCGGCGCGCCGGCCGTGATGTTCGTGGGCACCGCCGGCCTGGCCGAAGGCGTGGCCAAGATCAAAGGCATCTCGCTGCTCGTCGACCCGTGGGGCACCCTGTTCCTGTCGCTGCCGCTCGTGCTGCCCGGAAGTGGCACGGCTGGCGGCGACCTCGTGCTCCAGTTCCAGCTCCCGCTGCTGCCCACGCTGGTCGGCGTCGAGTTCTACCACCAGGTCTTCGCCGCCGATCCCGGCGCGCCCAAGGGCCTGTCGGCCAGCAACGGCCTGCTGGAGACGATCGGGAACTGAGCGAGTCCCGCTCTTCGCGAGGCCGGGCGACGGCGTGAAGGCCGTCGCCCGGCCTCGGCAATTCTGCGGGTCGACGGAAAGTCGAGACGTGATGGCTCACCGAAGGCGACGCTCGTCGTCGGCGTGAGATCCGATCCAGAACCAGATCGTGAGTCCACCGCGACGCACGCCGAGCGCACGATGGCTGCGCGAGATTCGCACGGAGACGATCGGCGGATCGTCCTGCACCTTCTTCAGGTGCAAGCCCGGGTGCGATGTGTTGGCGGCGAATGTGCGATAGGCCTCTCGCGCCTGTCGCTGGATGGACGCCGGAAGCCTGCCGAAGGCTTCACGGAACTCCGGCGTGACGACGGACCTCACAGTCTGTCGGGGTCGAGGGTTCTCGTGCGGCCGGCCTTGTGATCTGCCAAGGCGGCGCGCGCCAGTTGCCTGAGCCGTCCGCGCGTGCGACGGAGCGTGCGGCTCCAGCGGGCGTCCTCTGCGAGCTCGCGGAGCATCCAGCGCGCAAAGGCCTCCTGATCCCGGGAGGGCAGCGCGGACACTTTCTTCACGGCTCGTTGCAGGGTTTTCGTCATCATCGACCTCCAGTGTAGCGCCCCGACTCCGCGCGGACGCCCAGCTCTCGAGTCGGCCTGACCCGCGCGACGTTACGCCTCGAATCGCCGATGGCCGCCGCATCCGGGCCTGCGGCCTCGGCCCGTGCCCTACGCCGTCCGCAGGCCCGTCGCTATCCTGTCGCCGCGCGTCCGCGAGCCGGGCGCGAGCCCCCGGGAGCGACCACGCCATGTCCGAGATCCGCATCAGCGAGCAGGCCCGCCACTGGCAGCAGGTGGCGCACAGGGTGGCCGAGGACGTGGTCCGTCCGCTCAGCAAGAAGTACGACGAGCTGCAGCAGTACCCCGAGGAGGTGCGCGCCGCGCTGATCGAGGCCGGGCTCCTCGGCGTGTGGATCCCGAAGGAGTACGGCGGGCACGGCGCCGGCATCGTGGCCCTGTGCCTGGTGATCGAGGAGCTGTCGCGCGCCTGCGGCGGCGTCGGCGTGGCCTACGCGGTCAACGCCCTCGGCAGCTTCCCCATCCTGGTGGGCGGCACGGAGGAGCAGAAGAAGCACTGGCTGCCGCAGATCGCCAGCGGCGAGAAGTTCATCGCCTTCTGCCTGTCCGAGAAGTTCGCGGGCAGCGACGCGGGCTCGATGCGCTGCCAGGCGCGGCTGGATGGCGACCACTACGTCATCAACGGCGAGAAGAAGTGGACCACCAACGGCGGCGTGGCCACCATCTACACCGTCTTCGCGGTCACGGACGCGACCAGCAAGAGCCGCCGCATCAGCGGCCTGGTGGTGGAGAAGGGCACGCCCGGCTTCACCATCCGCAAGGTCGAGGACAAGATGGGCATCCGCGCCGTGCCGGTCGTGGAGAGCCACTTCGACAACTGCCGCGTGCCCGTGGGCAACCTGCTGGGCGGCCGCGCGGGCTACGGCTTCAAGCACGCCATGCAGACGCTCGACTACGCGCGCCCCGGCGTCGCGGCGCAGGGCCTCGGGCTGGCGCAGGGCGCGCTCGAGCTGGCCGTGCGCTACGCGCTGCGCCGCCAGCAGTTCGGCCAGAACCTGGCCAGCATGGGCGTGATCATGGACATGCTCGGCAGCATGTCGGCCAAGGTCGAGGCCGCCCGCGGCCTGGTCTACCGCGCCGCCTCGGCCGTGGACGCCCAGGACAGCGAGAACATCAACAGGCTCGCCGCCATCTGCAAGTCCTTCGCCACCGACACCGCCATGGAGGTGACCACCGACGCGGTGCAGATCTTCGGCGGCTACGGCTACATGCGCGACTACCCGATCGAGAAGTACATGCGCGACGCCAAGATCACGCAGATCTACGAGGGCACCAACCAGATCCAGCGCATGGTCATCGCGCGCAACCTCATCAAGCAGTCCGCCGACTGGGCCGCGCTGGACGCCTACATCCCGGTCGAGACGTACGACAGCTACCACGCGGTGCCGGACGCGCCGGCGCCGGCGGCGGGCGGGGCGGGCTGAGGTCCAGCGCGCGTGGCCGGGGACGAATCCGTCCAGGCTCCGACGCCCGAAGCGGTATCGAGCCCGCGCGTCCTCGCCGAGGCCCGCTGGGTCCAGGACGAGGAGTACATCCAGTGGTGCTGGAGACAGATCGGCCGGCATGTGCCGTCGTTGCGCCGCCATCGTGCGTGGATGAGTGCCTGGATCACGACGGAGGTCGTCGCCGCTGTCGTGATCTGGCTGCTGATCACCGAGGGCTCATCCGGCCGGCGAGTGACATGGTGGCTGATGTTCGCAGGCGTCTTCCTGCCGGTCTCTGCGCTCGGGAGCCTTGTTCAGCGCTGGGCCTTCAAACGTGCCTGGCTGAAGACGATGCGAGACGTCAAGACTCTCGATCGGCCGATGCACATGGTGTTCTGCGATGACGGGATCGAGGCCCATGGCCCCAACTCGGACGGCGTGCTGCGCTGGCAGGGGCTGCGCGAGCTGATCGATGCGCCCGGCGCGCTCATCCTGCGCTTGCCTCGGCAGCAGTCGATCATCGTACCCGAGGCCGGGCTGCAGCCTGTGGGCTCCAAGGGGGTGCTCCTCGAGCATTTCGCGAGGTGTGCGCCGCAGACAGGGCGCCACGGGCCGGACTGAGTGGCTCCTGACCCAGGAGACGATGTGCAGCGCCAAGGCCCGTTCTGATCGACGCTACACTCCCGGTCGATGACGCCGACGTACGACCTCCTCGTCCTGCTCGCCGGCAGCCTGCTGGCCGGAGGCATGCTGGTCTTCATGCTGCGGCGCCAGCCGCTGCTGGCGCAGGCCGACGAGCGCGGCCTGCACGTCGGCGCGCGCACGGTGGGGTGGGACGAGGTGCGCCGCCTGCAGTACGGCCACGGCGGCGCGGGCACGTGGCTGCGCGTGGGCACCGCCGGGGGCCTGGTCGAGCTGCGCGACGTCGACCTGTTGCAGTCGCCGGACAGCCTGCGGCGCGCGATCGTCGCACGCGCCGGCCTGCTGGCCTCGCCGCGGACAGCGCCGCCGCCCGGCGTGCGGCTGCAGCCGGGCGACGTCTACGAAGAGTGGGTGCCGCCCGAGGAGGCGGCGTTGTCGCAGGCCGAGGCGTCGCGCGAGCAGGCCGCGGCGCGCGACGAGCGCCATGTGCCCGCGCCGAAGACGGGCTTCGCCAAGCTGGCCACCGCCGTCGCCGCCGCGCTGGCCATCCTGGCCAAGTTCGGCAAGGTTTCACTGCTCGGTGGCATCAAGGTGCTCAAGCTCGGCAAGGTGCTGCCGACGCTGATCACGATGCTCGGCGCGGTGTGGGCCTATGCGCTGCTCTGGGGTTGGTGGTTCGCGGCCGGCTTCGTGCTGCTCATCCTGGTGCACGAGCTGGGCCACGCCGTGGTCATGCGCGCCAAGGGCCTGCGCACCAGCCCGATCGTGTTCATCCCGTTCGTCGGTGCCTTCATCGCCATCAAGGACCAGTTCCGCGACGCGCGCACGGAGGCGGAGGTGGGCTACGGCGGGCCGGCGGCTGGCACGCTCGCGGCCTCGGCCTGCTTCGCGATCTGGCTCTGGACCCGCCACGACCTGTGGCTCGGGCTCGGCTACGTGGGATTCTTCCTCAACCTCTTCAACCTGCTGCCGGTCAGCCCACTCGATGGCGGGCGCGTGGTGACGGCCGTGTCCACGTGGCTCTGGATCGCGGGGCTGCTGGCGGCGGGAGCGCTGGGCATCGTGACCGGCAGCCCGATCCTGCTGATCGTGGTCGTGCTCGGCGCCGTTCGCGCCTGGAGCGA
>Ga0209382_10001708_pt1 | contig 33912 bp, 33 predicted proteins | sample SoiMetdeltSBSDD5_FD_187599 | JGI IMG/M metagenome (GOLD analysis project Ga0209382, IMG submission 187599) | Bulk soil microbial communities from a Populus tree surrounding site in Tennessee, USA - Soil MetaG P. deltoides SBSDD5 (SPAdes) (version 2) | ecosystem: Environmental > Terrestrial >... | reverse complement strand
AGACGAAGGTCGCTCGCGAGTTGAAGTACCGCACGTTCGAGACGGACTTCGACGAGTTGCAGCGTGAGCTGCACGGCGAGGACAGCACGTCCAAGCCGCCGGACGAGCGTGACGAGGCCGAGGACGAGGACCTCGTAGCGCGCTACTCCGACTTCGACGACTCCGAGTCGCCGGCCCGCTAGAGAGTCCCCCGTCGTCGACTCTCAGCGCGAGTCTCCATAGGAGCCGGCCACCGGATTCGTGCTGCGCCTATCGCCGCGGCATCCAGACCGACCGCAGTCGGCCGACCTCGGTCATGCGTCGCTCGGCCCAGCGATCGGCCGAGACCGAGGGCGGGACACCGTCCTGGGCGGCGTGCTCCAGCACCTCGCGGGTGACGTCGTAGATCTTGGTCGCCCGCGCCTTGGCCCGCTCGAACGAGAAGCCCTCCAACTCGTCGGCGACCTGGATCAGGCCGCCGGAGTTGACGCAGTAGTCCGGCGCGTAGACGATGCCGCGGTCGGCGAGCACCTTCTCGATGCCGTCGTGGGCGAGCTGGTTGTTGGCCCCGCCGCAGATCACCTTGGCCTGCAGGACCTCGGTGACCTCGTCGTCGAGAGCGCCGCCGAGGGCGCAGGGCGCGTAGATGTCGAGGGGCAGCCGGACCATGTCGTCGACGGTGTCGACCACGTCGACGTCGGGGTAGCGGGCCCGGATCGCGTCGACCGCGGCCAGGTTGACGTCGGTCACGACGACCGAGGCGCCGTCCTCGATCAGGTGCTGTACGAGGTGCCGGCCGACCTTGCCGACGCCGGCGACGCCGACCCGTCGATCGCGTACGGTCGGAGCGCCCCAGACATGCTCGGCAGCGGCCCGCATGCCCTGGAAGACGCCGAACGCGGTCAGCACCGACGAGTCGCCGGCACCGCCGTGGGCGACCGTACGGCCGGTCACGAAGTCGCACTCCCGGGCGATGATGTCCATGTCCTCGGAGTAGGTGCCGACGTCGCAGGCGGTGAGATAGCGGCCGCCGAGGGACTGCACGAAGCGGCCGTAGGCGCGCAGCAGCGCCTCGGACTTGTCCCGTTGCGGGTCGCCGATGATCACGGCCTTGCCGCCGCCGAGATCGAGCCCGGCGAGCGCGGCCTTGTAGGCCATGCCCTTGGAGAGGGCCAAGACGTCGACGAGCGCCTCGTCCTCGGAGTCGTACGGGTAGAAGCGGGTGCCGCCGAGCGACGGCCCGAGTGCGGTGGAGTAGATCGCGATGATCGCGCGGAGTCCGGAGGCTTCGTCAGTGCAGTAGACGACCTGCTCGTGGCCGGTACGTCGGGAGAACACGCCTCCTGGCTGATGGTTGGCCACGGTAGTGACCCTTCCTGGTCCGGCCCGCGGGGTGTTGCGGGCGTTCGACCCCAAGACTAGTGGTCAGATGTGGTAAGCCCGGTCCGGTACGGATCGTGGCGGGGCCGCGACACTCTGTGGCGAATTCGAATGCTAGATATGAGATCGTGACAGGAAGTTGCAGAATCTCCGTTTCGGGGCTCTCTCACGCGCTACATTCGCCTAATACGGCCATGTCCCATTGGTCGGGAAATTTTCGAGGAGCATCATGAACACACGGCCCACGGAGTCGGAAGCGCTGTTGACCCCAGCAGAGGTAGCCGCGTTGTTCCGCGTGGACCCGAAGACGGTCACGCGTTGGGCGAAGGCGGGCAAGCTGAGCTCGATCCGTACGCTCGGCGGCCACCGTCGTTACCGGGAGTCAGAAGTACGCGCGCTCTTGTCGGGCGGCCTGCCTCGGCAGCGGACAACCGACAAGAAGTAAGAGGGAGGGACGGCTAGGGCTCGGGACCTAGCCGTCCTAACGCCGTCGCAGGAGCCGTCGCAGTCGTCCGAGGGATTGCGGCGTTGATTCGTCAACGGGAGCAATCAGTCGCCGGGGACGCGCGGTCCCCCACTCCGACAGCACCTCGAACATCGCCGACATCCCCATCTCGAGGATGTCGCTCTCTGCGACGTCGTCCGGCTGCATGCCGGGCTGTGACGGAGGTGCGTCCACTCGCAGCTCGTCCAGGTCTCCGACCACGTCGTAGCCACGCGTCTTCAGCGCGCGGATGATCTGGTCGGCTCGCTGGGCGACCCACTCGTACTCCGACGGCGGCATCGTGATCCGTACGGCCTCGTCGTGGTCGGCCAGGCGAGACTCGGCGAACCGGTGCTTCACCAGCGTCGCGTACGTCGGCCAGTCCATCGTGTCGGGCACGACGCCGTTGAGCCGTCGCAGGAACTCCGCCTCGACGACGCCCAGCGAGGCGTTGCTGCGGTTGACCTCGCGGTCGTACTTGTACGGGTCGAGGCCGAGGGTCAGGGCGAACCGGTTCCACAGTGCTTCCGGATCCGACCCCGACTGCGGCACGGTCATCACATGGATCCGCTCCGGCGGGATCACCGAGCCCCATCGTTCGAGCACGTTGACCGGCCCGTGGGCGCGCCAGAACCGGTGGTGCACCGTCTCGTTCGACTCCGGCGTCCGGACCGCGGCGAGGAAGTCGGCGTAGGGCATCGTGTCGCGGTTCTTGATCCGCTCCTGCCACACAGCCGGGATCTGCCGGGTCAGGTTGCGGGTGCCATAGACGACATGGACCTCGGCCGGGGCGAGCGACTCGACGGCCCTGGCGACGTCGTCGCGATGCGCCCGGGAGAACGTCTCGTGGGACATGACGATGATGTCGCCACGCCACCGGCGGCTCTGGCGCACGACCGCCTGCCAGGCGCCCTTCGCGGCCGGGTCGCGGTAGCCGGCGAAGCCGCGGTCCCGCAGGTCTTGGGACGCGAGGAAGTGTCCGTTGCGGCGGCCCGGATAGAGGACGCCGTCGGCTGCGAGCGCCTTGCGGTTCTTGCGCATGACGGACTGCAGGTAGGTCGTTCCGGTCTTGGGCGCACCGATATGAAGAAAGACATTCGCCCCCGTTTCAGCGGTCACGGTGGCGCGGCTCCTCAGATCGCAGGTCTCGCGGTGGGCAGGGGCGGGATCGAACCGCCGACCTTCCGCTTTTCAGGCGGACGCTCGTACCAACTGAGCTACCTGCCCGAGCGTCCGGCTACCTTATCGTAGGCCGGTACAGGGCCGGCTGGTTGGGGAACTCACATGACTGGGGCGCTACAGCGACTGGTGGGGCGGGTGAGTCTGCCCGTCATCGGCGTCTTCGTCCTGACCACCTATGCCGTCGCGGTCCTGGTCAATACCGACGTCGAGATCGCGAACGTGGCAGCGGCCTTCAGCGCCGGCCTGGTCGCAATCATCGTGCTGGCCGTGGCGACCGGCATCGAGTTTCGCGACGAGCATCCCTATCCGTTCGCGGCGGTGCTGTGGCGGCTGAGTCCGCTAGTACTCGCGGCCGGGCTGGCCCTCTTCGTCGTCCTGGCGTTGCCGGACAACGCGCCGAATCCGCCGCCGCCAGTGCAGCGGTCGGGAGGCGGCGGGCAGCGGACGACCCCACCACCTACGGTGCCGAAGCAGAAGTCCGACCTCGACCCGGGCGAGATCCTCCAGTACACGGCCATGGTGTTGACCGGCCTCGTCATCCTCGCGGTGGTCGGCTGGGTGCTGTGGCGACGCCTGAAGCTTCGTCGGGCTCGTGCGGCTGCGATGCAGGCGGGTGCGCGGGGCCACGCCGTCGATGGCAGCGATCTGGATGAGCACGAGCTCGTGCAGGCCCGAGCGGTACGGGAGGCGCTGGAGCGCAGTCGTAGTGCGCTCCTTACCGAGGACGATCCGCGACTCGCCGTGATCCGGGCGTACCTCGCCTTCGAAGGCCATGTCGGCGCCCAGGGGATGACGCGCAAGCCCGCCGAGACCCAACGGGAGTACATCGCCCGGGTGCTTTCGCAGGGACAGCTGGCCGCTCCGGATCGGGCGCCGCAACTGGTGGAGCTGTTCAACACGGCCCGCTTCTCGACTCAGCCCGTCACGGCAGCCGATGCCGTGGCGGCTCAGGACCACATCGACGCCTTGGTGGGTGACTGATGTATCTGTCCGGCTGGCTGGCGGCCTTCGTGTCGATCCTGGTGCTCGGCCTGACCGGGGCGGGTCCGGCGGTGGCGGTGCTCGTCATCGGACCGGTCTTCCTGCTGCTCTACATCCGATCGGAGCTGGTCCGGCCTACCGGAAGCGCGTCGCCGGTGCCGCCGAAGTCCGTCGACATCGAAGCCAACCGCATCCGCGCTTTCCAACAGTCGTTGGACGAAAGGGGAATGCAGCGTGACCACTGACCGATCCGAGTCAGGGATCCCGGACACCGACGCCGTGCAACTCGTACGTGGCGTGGTCGACGCCGTCGAGACCGTCGTCGTCGGCAAGCGCGACGTCATCGAGCTGGTGTTGATGGCGGTCCTGGCGCGAGGGCACGTCCTGGTCGAGGACGTCCCCGGTCTGGGCAAGACCGTGCTGTCCCGGGCGATGGCCCGAGCCCTCGGCCTCAGGTTCGCCCGGGTCCAGTTCACTCCGGACCTGCTGCCGCAGGACCTGACCGGGACACTCGTGTTCGACCAACGGAGCAGTGACTTCACGTTCCGGCCCGGCCCGGTCTTCACCCAGTTCCTGCTGGCCGACGAGATCAACCGGACACCGCCCAAGACCCAGGCGGCGCTGCTCGAGGCGATGGCCGAGCAGCAGGTGACCACCGACGGTGAGTCGCGCGCCCTGCCCGACCAGTTCTTCGTCATGGCGACCAGCAACCCGATCGAGTACGAAGGCACCTACGTACTCCCTGAGGCGCAGCTGGACCGTTTCGTCGCGCGGATCCGGATGGGCTACCTCGAGCCGGCGCAGGAGGCGTCGATGCTCGCCGAGCGGCTGTCGCGGGAGGTGACCGAGCGGGATCTGGCGGCCGCACTGGAGGAGGGTCAGCTGGCCAAGCTGTGCCAGCTCCGCTCCGAGGTGACGGTGCATCCGGACCTGCTCGACTACATCGTCGCGGTCGTCAACGCGACCCGGGACCACGCCAGCGTGGCGGTGGGGGCGAGCCCGCGGGGCGGCCTGGCGATGGGGGCGCTGGCCCAGGCGGCCGCGCTGCTCGATGGCCGCACCTATGTGCTCGCCGACGACGTCAAGCGGGTGGCCGTGCCGGCGCTCGGCCATCGGCTCGTGATCCGGCCGGATCTCTGGGCGACGCAGATCACCGGGGACAGCGTCGTGGAGGACGTGCTGAGCCAGGTGCCGACCCCGCGTCCGGAGGCCGAGGGGGTCAGGTGAACCGATCGGCGCGGGTGACGGCGGTCCGCCCCGAGTGGGGCGTCGGGCTGCTGCCGCGACGGCTGATCTGGCTGGCGATCGCGCTGCTGGTCGTCGCCGCGTTCCGGCCGGGTCCGTTGTCCGCAGCTGCTGTCGGCCTGACCCTGCTGGTCCTCGCGCTGCTGCTCGCCGAGCCGGTCCCGCGCGAGATCGACATCGCGGTGTCGACGCACGGTCGTCGCGTGATGGCCGGCGAGGTCGTACGGATGGACCTGGCCGTCGACTTCGGGTCGGAGCCGGCCGTACCCGTCACGGTGTCGGTGGTACCGGCCGAAGGTGTGGAGGCGGCCGGCCGGCAGCCGTGGCTGCTGACCCCAGGTGGCGGTCCGGTCGGCCTGGAGCTGCGACCGCGGCGGTGGATGCGCGGACCGGTCGGCTACGTTCGGCTCCGACTGACGACGTCGCGTGGCGGCCGGGTCGGTCTGGTCATGGTCGAGCTGCCCTCGTTCGTCGTCCATCCGCCGGTCGAGCATGGACCCGAGGTCTATGCGCCGGCGCATCTGCTGGCGCGCTACGGCACCCATGCCGGTCGGCAGCGCGGGCCGGGGACCGAGTTCGCCGAGCTTCGGACGTACGTGACCGGCGACCCGCTGCGCGACGTCGACTGGAAGTCCTCAGCGCGTACCCGCCGGCTGATGGTGTCGCAGCGTTATCAGGACCAGGCCGCCGACGTGGTGGTGCTCGTCGACCACACCAGTGTGGTGGGCGGCTACGACCGCCGGCTCCACGACCGGGCAGTGCGCGGCGCCAGTACGGTCGCCCGGGCCTATCTCGGTGCCGGCGATCGGGTCGGTCTGGTGATGTTCGGCAGCTCGGTCCGCTGGCTGCCGCCCGGGCTGGGCCGGATGCAGGAGGCCCGGATCCTCGACCAGATCGTGCTGCGGCCGATGGTGGCGTCATTGCTCGACCCGGACCTGGCGCGGGTGCCGGCCGTCGCCCTGCCGCCCCGGTCCATCCTCTTCTGCTTCTCGGCGCTGCTCGACCAGCGGATGGTGGCCGCGATCGCGAGGCTGGGTCAGCGGGGCCATCGGCTGATCGTCGTCGACACGGTCGGGATCCGGCCAGAGCGCTGGCCGAAGGGCACCGACGCGCGCACCCAGGAGGAGTGGCCCCGGCAGCGGATGCTGATCCGTACCCGACTGAGCGAGCTCGGCGCCATCGTCATCGACGACGTCAACTCGATCGGCGTGGCGGTCCGGGGCATGGCGCGAGCGGGGGTGGCGCGATGAGGCATCCACAGCTGGCCGGATGGGCCACTGGAGTCTGGGTGGTCGCGATCGCGGCTGCGCTGGTGGCCACGCGCGGAACGGCGTTGCTCTGGATGGCTCCGATCGCCGCCGGGTGCTCGGGGCTGCTGGCGCTGCGACAGATCCGTACCGTCGCGTTCGCATTGCCGGTGGCTGCGATCGCGAGCATCGATGTGGAGGCCGGTACGGATCGGGTCGCCCTCGCCCTGGCCTCGGTCATCGCCGCGATCGGGACGGTGGCGCTGCTCGACCGGTGGCGAGACGCCCGACCGGACGGCTCGCCGGCGCTTCTGGACCCGGCGGATCGGGCCCCCTGGTGGGCGGTGCAGCGGCCGATGCTGCTCCGATTCGGAGCCGGTCTCGTCGTCGTCGCCGCGGTGTGGATCGTGCTCTCGACCGGGTCCTGGTCGCCGTCTGGCTTGGCGGTCGCCCTGGTCCCGGTGGCGGCGGTGCTGGCCGTGGCCTTGGCGGCCTGGCCGCTGTGGCAACCGGCGGGACGACGGTGACACTTCGTCACAACTGATGCGGACTCCGCCGAAATCGGGTACAAAGGTCCCGTGGCGAACGTTCGGGCGTTCTTGCTTGATGATCACGAATTGGTCAGGCGGGGTATCAAGGACATGCTGGCCGACACGGCCGGGGTCGAGGTGGTGGGGGAGGCCGATCGGGTCGGCGAGGGGCGCCGGCTGATCCTGGAGCTGAGACCGGACGTGGCGGTGCTCGACGCGCGGTTGCCAGACGGCAGCGGGATCGACGTCTGCCGGGATGTACGGTCGGCCGACCCGGACATCCATGCCCTCATCCTGACCTCGCACGACGACGACGAGGCGTTGTTCAGCGCGATCATGGCCGGCGCCTCCGGCTATCTCCTCAAGGACGTGCTCGGCACCGACCTGGTCGAAGCCATCCAGCGTGTGGCGGCCGGGGACTCGTTGCTCGATCCGACGGTGACCGGGCTGGTCCTCGACCGGATCCGGCGCGGCGACGAGGGCCCGCCGGAGTTGCGCCGGCTCTCACCGAGAGAGCGGGAGATCCTCGTCCTGATCGCCGAAGGCTGCACGAATCGCGAGATCGCCACACGGCTCACGCTCACCGAGCCGACGGTCAAGACGTACGTCTCGCGACTGTTCGCCAAGCTCGACATCGAACGGCGTACGCAGGCGGCCGTACTCGCGACCAAGCTGCTCAAGAAGCGCTGAAGGCCGCCTCAGGTGAGACGGCCTCCATGCAATGCCGGCGACCCCGACGGGACTCGAACCCGCGACCTCCGCCGTGACAGGGCGGCACGCTAACCAACTGCGCTACGGGGCCTTGCGTTTGACGCGCGGACAATCGTAGCCCACGCACCATCTGGGTGCCCCCAACGGGATTCGAACCCGTGCTACCGCCTTGAAAGGGCGGCGTCCTAGGCCTCTAGACGATGAGGGCGAGGGTCGCAGGCGATGCGATCCGTCAGGGACCGACCCAGCATAGGGGGTGGCGATGGTCCTGGCCAAACCGACGGTATGGCTCGCGACCTGGGTCACAATGGCGCTGTGATCGCGATGTCCCGGGAGCGCTTCGAGGAGCTGGTCGACGCCGCATTCGCGCGGATCCCGAAGGACCTGCTCGGCATGCTCGACAACGTCGTGCTCTTCGTCGAGGACGATCCCCCACCGGGCGAACCGCACCTGCTCGGCCTCTACAGCGGCATCCCGCAGACCGAGCGTGGTTGGAGCTACGCCGGTGCCCTGCCCGATCGGATCTTCGTCTATCGCAATCCCACGCTGCGGATCTGCGACACCGAGGAGCAGGTCGTGGAGGAGGTCGAGATCACCGTCGCCCACGAGATCGCCCACCACTTCGGCATCGACGAGGAGCGCCTCCACGAGCTCGGCTACGGCTGAGCACCGCCTGGTCAGTCGGTTTTGCGCCCGTACGCACCAGCGTCCGGGCAGTCGGCGGTATGCACGGGCGCAAAACCGAATGCCGGTCGCGTTTGGCCCTGTGGACAGCGCTCCGGCGCCGAGCGTGGCGACCACGATCCGGGACGTGACCAGACCACGACCGATCCCACGACAGTTCAGACACCGGCCGTTCACCTATGCCGAAGCCCGCGCAGCCGGACTCTCGCTGCGGGTGCTCCAGGGGCGCAGGTTCCGCCGACTGCACCGCGAGGTGTACGTCTGGGCGGACCTCGAATTGACCCTGGCGGTTCGGATCCGGGCTGCACTCCTCATCCTGCCGCTCGACACGGTTGTCACCGGCGTGACGGCACTGCGGATACGTGGCCTCGATGTCGGTGGCGATGCCCGACTGCACCTGTCGACCATCCACCCGCACCAACGGCAGCTGAACGGTGTGATGGTGCATCGCCGCCGGCGGCCCGCGTTGCGGACGATCGATGAGGAACTCCCGGTCACGACTCCAGCGCAGACGTTCGTCGAGGCCTCGCGGCAACTGTCATTGGTCGACCGGGTGATCGCCGGCGACTGGCTCATCCATCATCAGAAGGTCACCCTGGCTGGACTGCAGCGGTTCGTCGACATGGTCCATGACCACGGGGTCAAGCGGGCCCGTCGGGCGATGGTCCTCGTCCGCGAGCGGGCCGAGTCGCCGCGCGAGACCGTACTCCGGCTGATGATCCTGTTCGCTCGGTTGACCGAGCCGGAGCTGAACGTGCCACTTCGTGACGGGACCGAGTTCGTGGCACGACCCGACCTGATCTATGTCGCCTATCGCGTGATCATCGAGTACGACGGGCTCCATCACTTCGAGAGCCGGACCCAACGCGACCACGACATCAAGCATCGTGAGCGGCTCGAGGCGCTCGGCTGGCGGATCATCGTGATCACGACCGACAGCATGCGCCGGCCCCACGAGGTGGTGTGGCGGGTCTACCGGGCACTCCGCGATCGCGGGTACGACGGACCGCCTCCGGTCTTCAATGACATGTGGAACTACTGGTTCGCATGGCGCGCGGCCTGACGGTTTTGCGTCCGTACACACCACCGCTTGGGTCCAGGACGGTATGTACGGGCGCAAAACCGCAGGGGGTCGACCGGATACCGTAGGCACGTGGCGATTGTGGTGCTCAACGGTCCGAATCTGGATCGCCTCGGGACGCGGGAGCCGAGCGTCTACGGCATGACGTCGTATGCCGAGCTCGAGAAGCTCTGCCATGCGGTCGCCGACGAGTGCGGTGTCGAGATCGAGGTTCGTCAGACCGCTGACGAGGCGACAATGATCGGCTGGCTGCACGAGGCGGCCGACTCCGGCGCCAGTGTCGTGATCAACGCCGCCGCGTGGACGCACACGTCGATCGCGATTCGCGACGCGGCCGTATTGCTCACGGCGCCGTGGATCGAGGTACATCTGTCGAACGTGCATGCCCGGGAGGAGTTCCGCCGCCACTCGTACCTGTCCGACCTCGCCAGCGGTGTCATCGTGGGCCTCGGCGTCCAGGGCTACGCGGCGGCGATCCGCTGCCTCGCCGAAGGCGAGCAACGGCACAGCGCCGAAGGCGCCAGGTGACGGCGCCGGCCGACCGGAGCCACGAGGCCGCCGTCGAGCGGCTGATCGCGTCTTACCACCAGATCCCCGACGGCGAGCCAGTACGACTCTCCAAGCCCACCTCCAATCTGTTCCGCCCTCGCAACCGCGTCGACCAGCCCGGCCTCGACGTGTCGGGCCTCCGCGGCGTCATGGCGGTCGACACCGAGGCCCAGACCGCCGACGTGCAGGGCATGTGCACCTACGAGGACCTGGTCGATGCCACGCTGCCGCACGGGCTGATGCCGTTGGTCGTGCCGCAGTTGCGCACCATCACACTCGGCGGCGCGGTGAGTGGACTCGGCATCGAGTCGACGTCCTATCGCAACGGGCTGCCGCACGAGTCGGTCGTCGAGATGGACATCCTCACCGGCGCCGGCAAGATCGTGACCGCGACGCCCGACGGTGAGCACGCCGACCTGTTCGAAGCGTTCCCCAACTCGTACGGCTCGCTCGGCTATGCGACTCGGCTCCGGATCGAGCTGCAGCCGGTGCGCCGCGGCGTCGCGCTCCGACACGTGCGCTATCGCAGTCTCGACGCGCTCGCGAAGCGCACGGCGACCATCGTCGAGCGCGGTTCGTACGACGGGCAGCCGGTGGACTTCGTCGACGGCGTCGTGTTCGGTCGGGACGAGGCGTACCTCACGCTCGGTCACTGGAACGACGACATCGACGGCGCGAGCGACTACACCGGCGAGCAGATCTACTACCGCTCGCTCCAGCATCGCGAGCGCGACGTGCTCAGCGTGTACGACTACCTCTGGCGCTGGGACACCGACTGGTTCTGGTGCTCGAGGGTGTTCGGGGTGCAGAATCCGGTGGTCCGGCGCGTGTGGCCGCGACGCTATCGGCGCAGCGACGTCTACCACCGGATCGTGGGGCTGGAGAACCGCTTCGGTGTCTACGCCCGATGGCATCGGTGGCGAGAGCATCCGGCTCGTGAGCGGGTGGTGCAGGACGTCGAGATCCCGGTCGAACGGCTGGCGAGCTTTCTGCGCTGGTTCGACGAACAGATCGGCATGCGACCGGTGTGGCTGTGCCCGCTGCGACTCCGCGACAACTCGGCGGGTACGGGACGGGCCTGGCCGCTGTACCCGCTGGAGCCGGGCCGGACCTACGTCAACGTCGGCTTCTGGGGAGCGGTGCCGATGCGACCCGGCGCCGAGGACGGCGATCTGAACCGCGCGATCGAGGCTGCAGTCGCCGATCACGATGGCCACAAATCCCTCTACTCCGACGCCTACTACGACCGGGAGACCTTTGATCGGCTCTACGGCGGAGCGACACTGGCGGAGGTGAAACAGCGCTATGACCCTGGTCAGAGACTGACTGGGCTGTATGACAAGGCGGTGCGACGACGATGACGGGGACCACGGGAACCATCGGGGCCACGGCGACCAGACTGACAGTGGCGGAGGCGCTCGACGCCGTACTGCCGGGAGGCACGTCCTTCCGATTCACGGCGTTCGACGGGAGTGCGACCGGGCCGGAGGATGCTCCGATCCGAGTCCATCTCGCGACCGAGCGCGGGCTGTCGTACATCCTCAGTGCGCCGAGCGACCTCGGTCTCGCGAGGGCGTACGTCTCGGGCGATCTCGAGCTCGACGGCGTGCACCCGGGCGATCCGTACGACGGCATGCGGGCCTTCGCCGACCTGCGCTTCGAGCGTCCGGCGCCGGCGGAGATCCTCCGCATCGTCCGGGGTCTCGGCTGGAACCGGCTCAAGCCGCCACCCCCGCCCCCGCAGGAGCACCTGCCCAAGTGGCGTCGGTCGATGGAGGGGCTTCGGCACTCACGATCGCGCGACGCTGCGGTGATCCACCATCACTACGACGTGTCGAACCGGTTCTACGAGTGGGTGCTCGGCCCGTCGATGACCTATACCTGCGCGGTCTACCCGAAGCCCGACGCGAGTCTCGAGGAGGCACAGGCCGAGAAGTACGACCTGGTCGCCCGCAAGCTCGGACTCCAGCCCGGGATGACACTGCTTGACGTCGGGTGCGGATGGGGGGGCATGGTCCGCCACGCGGCGAAGGAGTACGGCGTCAAGTCGCTCGGCGTCACGCTGTCCAAGCAGCAGGCCGACTGGGCCCAGGCCGCGATCGATGCCGAGTCCCTGGGCGACCGCGCCGAGGTACGGTTCGCCGACTACCGCGACGCGCCGCACGAGCCGTACGACGCGATCAGCTCGATCGGGCTCACCGAGCACATCGGCGTGCGCAACTACCCGCCGTACTTCGGCGCCCTCTACGACCGGCTGCGACCCGGCGGGCGGCTGCTCAACCACTGCATCACGCGCCCGAACAACCGGCGTCGGGCCACCGGGGCGTTCATCGACCGGTACGTGTTCCCCGACGGCGAGCTCACCGGGTCCGGGCGGATCATCACCGAGGCGCAGAACGCCGGCTTCGAGGTGCGACACGAGGAGAATCTCCGTGAGCACTACGCGCTGACGCTCGCGGGTTGGTGCCGCAATCTCGTCGGACACTGGGACGAGTGCGTCGACGAGGTCGGGGTCGGCACGGCTCGCGTGTGGGGTCTCTACATGGCCGGATCGCGGCTGGCCTTCGAGCGCAACGAGATCCAGCTGCACCAGGTGCTCGCCGTCCGGGTCGAGGCCGATGGCGCTGCCGACTTCCCACTTCGGCCGGACTGGGGCTCGTAGGCCGCCACGCTTCTGCGAGTAGAGCGGCCGCCGACAGTAAGGCGTCCCTCGGCCGGCCGGGTTCAGATCGGTCGAGGGACAGCTTCCCTTTTTACCCTGCGGTAAGGCCCTGGGCCAGAGTCCAAGGCCATACAGTCGCCCGAGTCAGGACCTAGGTCACAACTTCGTTACGACGTAGGGCCCTGGCAACCGGGGGCCGAATGGCGCCTTGTTGGATTTAGTGCGTCTAGGGACCGAGCCGGGTTCGGTCTTTCGGAGGCGTGGCGCTGTCTTCCTCGGCTTGTCCTGGGTGCGCATCCCGCAGAACACCACCTCGTCGTCGGCCCACGTCGGGTTCGAGTTCAACCAGGGCACCACCGCGTGTCCGGCCGGCTCGGGCGGCCTGGTGCGTCGCACGGCCGGCGACATGCTGATCGTGTACGACTTCGAGGGCGGCGCCGCCACCCCGACGATCACACTGCGGCGCTGGGTCACCGCCGCGGGCTCTGCCTGCGAGGTGGGCAGCAACAGCGCGCCGTGCTGGGGCCCGTCCCAGAACCTGACTCAGTTGGGCTTCGCTGAAGCGGCGGTGAACACCGGCGTCTCGGTCACCGACACCAATACTCCTGGGTCGCCGTCGACGTCATCGTCGCTCGGGGACAGTGAGTTCGGTGAGGCCGGGATCAACCTGACCGACGCCGGTGTCTTCCAGCCCAACGTCTGCACGGCCTTCGGCAAGGCCTACGCGGCGAGCCGGTCCTCCGGCAACTCCTCCAATGCGCAGATGAAGGACTTGGTCGGCCCGGGCAACATCAACATCGCCAACTGTGGCCGGGTCATCATCCGCAAGGTGACGTCTCCAAGCCCGGACCCGCTGGACACGACCTTCCAGTACACCAGCACCGGTGGTTTGAACCCGGCGAGCTTCGGCCTCAAGAACGGTGGTTCGCGGGACTACGGCAGTCAGGTTCAAGCCGGCAGTTACAGCGTCAGCGAGACCAGCCCGGCGCCGAACTACGACCTGACTGACCTCAATTGCTCGGCATCGAGCACCACGCACGGGACAACGGTCACCCCGAATACGGCGACCGGAACGGTCAGCTTCGACTTGAAGGCGCTCGACACGGTCGACTGCACGTACACCAACACCTTGCGAGTGGGCGCGCTGAAGATCGTGAAGAACAGCACCAAGGGCGGAGCTGTCGCCAATGCGGGCGCTGTGTTCACCTATGACGGTGGTAGCGGCCCGGTCAGCGTCACCGACAACGGCACGGGCGACGAGGACTCGACAATCGGTCGGGTGTGTGTCTCCGGGCTGCTCCCCGGTGACTACGCCGTCAACGAGACGTCGGCACCGCCGGGCTACGGCGTGCCCGTGAGCACCGGCCCCTTCACGGCCACGGTGGTGAACGGGACCAACTGCGGTGCCAACCCCCGGACCGGATCGGCTGTCGTGACCTTCACCGATCCGCCGCTGTCGGATATCCAGGTGAACTTCCGAGACGGCGGCTCCGGAGAGACATCGGCGACGATCACCTGTGACAACACGACGGGCACCGGCAGCGACACAGCGGCAACCGGTTGGGACACCTCCCGGACCGTGACCGGAATCGAAGCGCCGACGACCGTCCACTGCACCATCGAGATCGACCCGTAGGTCGAACAGCGGCTACCCAGCCACCCGTCCGGCCGCCGCTTCGTCCCAAGCGCGCGGCCGGACGGGGCCCTACTTGAAGGGAGGTACGGATTCTGGCCAACCAGTCCTCGTGAAAGGAAGTACCGATGAGGCGACTCGTTGCGGTGTTGTTCGTGACGCTTCTCGCGTTCGTTGCGGGGATGCCCGCCGCTATGGCGGGGAGTCCCCACTTCATCGACAGCGCGTTCACGATCAACCGCGACGGCAACACCCTGACCGTGACCGGCAAGGAGGCCGGGCTCGGCGACGAGGCGCAGATCCACGTCGTGCTGGAAGCGACTGGGCTGTGCATCAACGGGGGCGGCAAGCACCCCAAGGCTGTGAACAAGTCAAGCTTCACGGCCCAGGGCGACTTCCCCGTACAGAACGGCAAGGCGGACTTCTCGCTGTCCGTCGAGGCCGTCTTCTCACCCAACTGCAGTCCGCCGATGACCGTCGCGTTCACCGACGTCAAGGTGACCGACACGACCAACAACCTCGTCAGATCCTTCCCCGGCACGTTCTAGCCGGAGCGACCTGACCGATGGGCGCGACCGACCCGGGCCGCGCCCATCGTCATGTGGTCGCAAGCCGGGCTGGATGTCCGACCCGCGTGGCAGACTTCAACGGTGCGAACGATCGGCGTCACCGAGCGACAGGCCCGGCTGGCTCGACGCCACCGGATCGCGCCCGGCCAGCGCGCCGGCGACGTCGTCGAGGCGACCAGCGATCTGGTCTGCCTGCATGCCACCGATCCGGCGACGATCTTCCTGTCCGCCTGGGCGCGAGTGGATGGGCTCAAGGTCGGCGATCTCGAGCAGGCGCTCTACTCCGACCGCTCGCTGGTCAAGCACCTCGCGATGCGCCGTACGCTCTTCGTCTTCCCGCGGGCGACCCTGCCGTACGCACAGGCCGGCGCCAGTGATCGGGTCGCCGACACCGAGCGCCGCCGGCTGATCCGCGACGTCGAGAAGGCCGGGCTCCATCGCGACGGCGAGGGTTGGCTGACCTCCGCGGCCGAGGCGGTCGTCGATGCGCTGACCGACGAACGCGAGGCGTCGTCGACCGAGCTGCGCCAGGAGATCCCGCTGCTCGAGGGCTCGATCAGCTACGGCGAAGGCAAGAAGTGGGGCGGCGAAGTTCCGGTCGGGCCCCGGGTGCTGACCACGCTGTCGGCTGCGGGGCGGATCGTCCGGGGCACCAATGCCGGCGGCTGGACCGCATCGCGCCCCCGATGGACCTCGATGACCTCCTGGCTCGGCGAGGAGCTGGCGACCGTCGACGGGGCCGAGGGGGTCGCGGGGCTCGTCGAGCAGTGGCTTCGGGCCTTCGGACCCGGCACGGCGGCCGATATCAAGTGGTGGCTCGGATCAACGGTTCGGGCGGTGCGCCAGGCGCTGGCCGATCTCGACGCGGTCGAGGTGGATCTCGACGGCCAGACCGGCTATCTGCTGCCTGACGACCTGGATCCGGTCGAGCCGGTCGAGCCCTGGATCGCCCTGCTGCCGATGCTCGACCCGACGACGATGGGCTGGCAGCAGCGGGAGTGGTACCTCGGGCCGCACAAGGCGCAGCTCTTCGACCGGGCCGGCAATGCCGGACCGACGATCTGGTGCGACGGCCGGATCGTCGGCGGATGGCGACAGCACGAGGACGGCGAGGTCGAGCTGCAGCTACTCGAGGACGTCGGCGCCGACGCCAAAGCGGCGATCGAGGCCGAAGCGGCCCGCCTGACCGGCTGGCTCGACGGCACCCGGGTGCTGCCGCGCTTCCCCTCCCCGTTGTGGAGAGCCGAGCGGGCCTAGAAGACTGGGGCTGGTCTCGTCCAGGGGACCTTCGACCCGTGTGGTCGGCCGCCGACCTGCGTACATTCGCCAACGCTCGCCGACCGGCGCGGGGTCGGCGTGGGTACGGGAGTCGCGATGGAGTCAGAACGGCTGCGGTTGGTGTTCGCCGACGACAACTTCCTCGTACGAGAGGGAGTGTCCAACCTGCTCATCGAGTCCGGCGCCGTCGACGTCCTCGACACGGTCGCCGATCCGCAGTCGCTGCTCAAGGTCGTCGGCGAGCTCAGCCCCGACGTGGTGCTGACCGACATCCGGATGCCGCCGACCTTCACCAATGAGGGCATCGTCGCCGCCAAGCGGATCCGGGCCGAGCATCCGCAGACCGGTGTGGTCGTGCTGTCCCAGTTCGTCGAGGAGGACTACGCCGTGGAGCTGCTGGCCGACGGCGTCGGGGGTCTGGGCTATCTGCTCAAGGAGCGGGTATCGGACCTCGACGAGCTCCTGCGGGCACTCCACGAGGTCGCCCGAGGCGGCTCGTCGCTCGACCCGAAGGTCGTCGAGGGGCTGCTGGCCCGCAAGACCAGCGAGGCGACGTCGCCGCTGCTCGGCCTGTCCGAGCGGGAGCGGGAGGTCCTCGCCGAGATGGCGACCGGACGCAGCAACGCGATGATCGCCCAGACGCTGTACATGAGCGTCCGGGCCGTCGAGAAGCACATCAGCTCGATCTTCCAGAAGCTGGATCTGGTCGACGAGGGCGACGTCAACCGACGCGTGCTCGCCGTGCTCGCCTATCTCGATGCCGACGACCGCTAGCCGCACACGGTTTGCGCCCGTACCCACCACCGGACCAGTCCGGGACGGTGAGTACGGGCGCAACCCCCCACCTTCGATCGCTACTCGGTCACGACCGCGCGGAGCACGTCGACTCGCGCGGCCGACCGGGCTGGACCGATCGCCGCGAGTACGCCGGCTACGCCCGCGAGCACGATGTAGAGCAGGACCTGCGGCACCGGGACCGAGATGGCCTTGATGCCCTCATCCTTCAGCGTCTGCGACAGGGCCACGCCGAGGCCGACGCCGAGCGCCGCTCCGACGATCGCGCCCATCAGCGAGATGACCGCCGACTCCCATCGCACCATCGCGCGCACCTGTCCGGAGGTCATGCCGACCGCGCGGAGGAGACCGAGCTCCCGGGTGCGCTCGAAGACCGACAGGGCGAGCGTGTTGACGATGCCGAGCAGCGCGATGATCACCGCGAGCAGCAGCATCACCGTGACCAGGGCGAGCAGGTTGTCGATGGTCCCGCCGATCTGATCCTCGTAGCCCTGCTGGTCGACGACCTTGGCGTCTGGATGGTTGGCCAGCGCCGCTTCAATCCCACTCTGTACGTCGGACTGGCTGGCTCCGTCGTCGATCTGGATCAGCGCCGAGGTGATCAGCTGTTGACCGGCGTGGACCGTCTGGCCCGAGATGCTGAGCAGATAGTCGGACTCGAGGTATCCACCTGAGGCATCGAAGATGCCCGAGATCGTCAGGTCGTCCTTGCCGGTGGCGGCGAACTCGACCGGCACCTTGTCGCCCACTGTCCAGTTGTTGGCGTCCGCGACGTCCCGGGAGACCAGGATGTCGTTGGGCCCCATGTCGGTCACCGAGCCGTCGGACAGGTCGAGGTTGAGCAGCGACTGCACCGTGCTCGGATCGATCGACGAGTACGACGTGCCGCTGCCGTTGATCCGGGCCGATCCGAAGCCGGTGGCGGACAGTGCCTTGACCCCGTCGACCTGGGCCGCGGCCACCGCTGCCTCAGGACTGAACCCTTCGGCCTGTGAGCTGGCCGTCGTGAGGTAGAGGTCGGCGTTGGTCGTGTCGTCCAGCAGGTCGCCGAACGAGGCCTTCAGCGACGAGGCGAAGACTCCCATGCTGACGACCAGCGCGAGCCCGATCATCAAGGCGGACGCGGTCGACGCCGTACGGCGCGGATTGCGACGGGCGTTCTCCTCCGCGAGCTCGCCGGTGACGCCACGCCAGCGCAGCGGCGCTCCGATGACCGAGGCCAGCGGACGAGCCACCAGCGGGATCACGACGACCACGCCGACGATGAGGGCGAGGATGCCCAGACCGAACAGACCGAACGGTGCACCGCCGTACAACCCCATCAGCAGGCCGGTGACGCCGAGCCCGATCAGGATCACGCCGATCACGCCGCGGCGTACCGAAAGCCGATCCGATCCGGGTGTGGCTTCCCGCAGCGCCTCGATGGGCAGCACCTTGGTCGCCCGGCGAGCGGGTACGAGGGCGGCGACCACCGTCACGACCACGCCGACCAGCATCGAGATCCAGATCGTGCTCGGCTGGAGCTGCAGCGAGGTGCTGGGGAGGCTGAAGCCCAAGGCATCCATCAATGCCGTCAGGCCCTTGGCCACGGCGACGCCCAGTGCGATGCCGATCGCGGACGCGATCAGACCGAGCAGGAGCGCCTCAGCGAGCAGGCTGCGAAGGACCTGCCAGCGGGTCGCCCCCACCGCACGAGCCAGCGCGATCTCACGCGAGCGTTGGGTGACGGTCATCGTAAAGGTGTTCCAGATGATGAACGAGCCCACGAACAGCGCCACGGCCGCAAAGATGCCCAGCAGGATGTTGAGGAACTTGAGCTCTTCGGTCACCGCGTCAGATGCCTCCTGGGCCACGGTGGCGCCGGTGACCGCCTCGGTGCCCTCGGGCGCGATTGCGTCGAGCCGGCTGGCGAGCTCGGCATCGCTCACTCCGTCGATGGCCTTGACGTCGATCTCGTCGTACGCGCCTGGTGTGCCGACGAGACGTTGCGCCGTGGCCGGATCGAAGAACGCCGACGAGCTTCCGCCGAGGTCCTTCTCATCGCCGTAGCCGACCGTGCCCACGACGGTGAACGCGCGGGTCGGACCGTTGAAGAGGATCTTGATCGTCGAGCCGATCGCGATGTCGTTGTCCTCGGCCGAGCTGGCGTCGATCGCGACCTGGCGGGGTCCGACCGGCGCGGCGCCGTCCAGGATCGTGATGTCACCGCGGAGGCTCTCGGCGGGCATGGTGTAACCCATCGTCGGCGCTCCGCCGGACGGCAGGATGGCCGCGCCGTCGTTGTCGGTCAGGAGGGCGTAGCCGCTCGACATGCCTTCCGCGACGCGTACGCCGTCGACGGTGCGGACCTGGTTGATCACATCGGCGTCGATCGGCGCGCGTGCGGTGCCGGCGCCTTCGGACTGGTTGAAGGCCGCCTTCTCTCTGACGACGGCATCGGTGCCGGACGACGCCTGCGCGAACAGGTCGTCGAACGCCTGCTTGGTCGTGTCGCCCAGGATGAACGTCCCGGCCAGGAACGCGATGCCCAACGCGATCGAGGCCGTGGTGAGGGCCAACCGGAGTTTGTGCGCGAACATGCTGCGCACGGTTGCGGTCCACATGATCATTCCCCTAGGTGCTTCAGGTAGTCGTACACGGACTCGTCAGAGGGGTCCCGCATCTCGTCGGCGATGTGACCGTCGGAGAGGAACAGCACCCGGTCGGCGTAGCAGGCGGCCTTGGGGTCGTGGGTGACCATGACCACGGTCTGGTCGAGCTCGACGACGGCCTGCCGGAGGAACTCGAGCAGTTCGGTGCCGGAGCGTGAGTCGAGGGCACCGGTCGGCTCGTCGGCGAAGATGATGTCAGGCTGGCTGACCAGGGCCCGCGCCGCGGCGACCCGCTGCTGCTGACCGCCGGACAGCTCGGTCGGGCGATGCGAGAGCCGTTCGGTCAGGCCGACCTTGTCGACGACGGTCTGGAACCAGAGGTCGTCGACCTTGCGGCCGGCGATCTTCATCGGCAGCCGGATGTTCTCGGCCGCGGTGAGGGTCGGCAGCAGGTTGAACGCCTGGAAGATGAACCCGATCCGATCGCGGCGTAACAGCGTCAGCTGCTTGTCCTTGAGCCGGGTGAGCTCGACCTCGCCGATGTGGATCGTGCCGGACGTCGGGCGGTCGAGGCCGGCGAGGACGTGCAGCAGGGTGGACTTGCCCGATCCGGACGGGCCCATGATCGCGGTGAACTCCTGGGCGTTGATCCCGATGCTGACGTCGTCGAGCGCCATGACGGCCGCGTCGCCTTCGCCGTACTGCTTGCTGACGTGCTCGGCCCGGGCCACCGCCGAGGTGGTCGGAGGACGGGGCGTGATGATGGTGCTCATGGAAACTCCTTGCCTTGGGCGGCTGGTCTGCGGGCGAGCCGCTTACAGGTAACGACGACACGGAGGTCCGGGCCTATGGGGCTGGACGTACGCCTGGGGTGGCTACCCCCCGGCTGACCCCACCGTTGAATGTGCGGTCAGCCGTACCCCCATGGGGGTCGGAAGACCCTGACGGTTCTGGCCGGTGTTGCGCAGACTCCCGACATGGCCGCCCTCGCGCCACGTCTCCGATGGGGAGGACGTGATCGCCGTGTCGGATTGCTCGTCCTGTCCGGCTTGGTGGCTTTCGTCGGATCGATCTATCTGATCGCGCTGGGCCTTGGTGGACTGGTCGGCGAGGAGGGGACGCCGAGCGTCGGGCTGTCGGTGATCGCGACCGCGATCGTGGCACTCGGCTTCGAGCCGGTACGCAAGCGCTTGCAGCGGATGGCGAACTGGGCACTGCATGGCACGGCGTCGTCGCCGGACGACGTACTCCGTCGGTTCTCCGAGACGGCCACCGGGCGGTACGACGGGGACGAGATCCCGGCGGAGATGTCGAAGCTGCTCGCGGAGGGCACCGGCGCAAGATGGGCCCAGGTCTGGCTGGTCGTCGCCGATCGGCTGTCCCTTTCGGCCACCTGGCCGGTCGAAGCTGACGCCGTCGAAGAGCCGCCGGATCCGTCCGATCCGATGGACCATACGCGCGACGCCGTGGGGCCGCGGCGACGGTCGCTGGCGGTTCGCCAGGACGGCGAGCTGCTCGGCGTACTCCGGCTGGAGGAGCACGACGATCGGCCGCTGACCACGGTCGAGGAGCGGCTGTTCGCCGGACTGGCTGCGCAGGCCGGCCTGGTGCTTCGGTCGGTCCGGCTGCGAGCCGAGCTCGCGTATCAGCTGGAGCAGCTGTCGGATCGAGCCGACGAGCTGCAACGCTCCCGACGCCGGCTGATCTCGGCGCACGACGACGAGCGGACCAAGCTCGAGCGAGACATCCACGACGGTGCGCAGCAACACCTGGTGGCCCTCACGGTCAATCTGCGACTCGCGCTGAACCTGCTCGCCAAGTCGTCCGAGCGAGCGGCGCGGTTGCTCGAGGAGCAGGCGGGCGCGGCCGAGGTCGCCCTCGAGACCCTCGAACAACTGTCGCGCGGCATCTATCCACGCCGCCTCATCGACGAGGGCCTGGCGGCCGCGCTTCGGTCGGTGACCGCGGCCAGCACGCTCCAGGTCAGCATCGTGGATCGGTCGGCCGGGCGCCCGGCGCCCGACGTGGAGGCCGCGCTCTACTTCTGCTGCCTGGAGGCGCTTCAGAACACCGCCAAGCACGCCAATGCCGAGTGGGCCACCGTCGAGGTCGACGTCGCTCTAGACGGTGCAGCCCAGCTCGTGATCGAGGACGACGGCCGCGGCTTCGACCCCGATCGGGTGCGACTTGGCGCGGGTCTGGCGAACATCCGGGACCGGGTCGACGCGGTTGGGGGCAGCCTCGACCTGCGTTCGGCGCCGAGAGCGGGCACCCGCCTGGAGATCCGTGTCCCCGCCCGGCGGCCGGCTGCGGTGGTGGACTGACATGGCCGCCCGGCTCGCCTGGCCGCTCGCCCTGATCACGCTGGTGCTCGCGATCGCGGACACGGCCATCACGGCCGCCCACCAGTCGCTGTTCTCCGAAGAGGCCGTCGCCCTGCACGGCTGGCCGTTCGCACCGCTTGCCACGGTCGGCGCCACCGTCATGGGCGCCGTCATCGTGACCCGCTATCCGAGGCATCCGATCGGGTGGCTGCTCATTCTGATCGGTGTCTTCACCGGGGTGTCACTGGTGGCCGAGGCGTACAGCATCTGGGTCGTCGAAGACGACGGTCCCGGCCCCCTGAGCCTCGGTCATGTCGCGGGCTGGGTCTCGGTCCTGCTCGGCGGCCAGGTTGCGCTCGGGCTGTTCGGTGTGGTGTTTCTGATCGCGCCAGACGGCCGGCTGCTCTCGCCCCGTTGGCGATATGCGGTCGCCGCCGGGGTCGGGGGCATCGTGGTGTACTCCCTGGGGCTGTTCACCTTCACCCCGAGCGAGTTCAGCCTGACCGACAACCGCGGCGACACCTCGACGCTGGCCGGCACCTTCTTCTCGATCGGCATCGTGCTCGTCATCGTCTCGCTGTTCGCCGCCGTCGCCGCGATGCGTCGGCGCGTGCGGCGGGCGGAGGGGATCGAACGTCAGCAGTTGCGGCTCATCGTCCTCGCGGTGGCTGGCATCGCCGTCGGACTCGCCTGGCTGATCCTGGTCCAGCAGTTCAACGGTGGCGAGCAGACCTGGCTGTCCGCGATCCCGCTGTTCGTGGCCTATTGCGTGCTCCCGATCTGCATCGCGATCTCGGTGCTGCGCTACCGGCTCTACGACATCGACGTCATCATCAACCGCGCCGTCGTACTCGCGGTCGGCACGGCGTTCGCCGCGGTCGGCTACGTCGCGGTCGTCGTTGCGGTCGGCGAGTTGGTCGGCTCGGGCGCCGGCGGCGTCTGGCCTTCGGTCACGGCGATGATCGTCGTGGCGCTGGCGTTCCAGCCGCTGCGTCGCCGGGTCGTACACCTGGCCGACCGGATCGCGTACGGATCCCGGGCCGCACCCTACGAGGCGCTGGCCGACTTCAGCCGTCGCCTCGGCGGGAGTCCAGATCCAGAATCGCTGCTGCCGACCGTCGCCGAGGCGACCGGCACGGCGGTCCAGGCACATCGGGTCATCGTTCGCCTGACGGTGCCGGACGGTGCCGATCGCTGGGCCCAGTGGCCGCCCGCCGCCCCGGAGTCGTGGATCGGCCCCGAGGCCGTCCAGATCGACGTCGTGGATCCAGGGGAGCGGTTGGGCAGCATCTACGTCGTGATGCCGCCGGGGCGGTCGCTGCGGGCGAGTGATCGGGACCTGCTGGCGGACCTGGCCGATCAGGCGGCCCTGGCGTTTCGCAACAACCGGCTGGCTGCTCAGTTGGCCGGGCGGGTCGCGCTGCTCGATCGGCGGACCGCCGCGCTGGCGGAGTCGCGGGCCCGGATCATCGTGGCGCGGGACGAGGAGCGCGACCGGCTGGCGCAGGCCATTCGGGTCGGAGTGGCGCCCTACCTCGAGCCGACTCCCGAGCGACTGCGCCGGCTGGCCGAGGACATCTGCGACCCCGGCGCCGAGCAACAGCTCACCGCGACGCTCGACGACTCGGTCAAGGCGCTGGAGAGCCTGCGCGAGATCAGCCGCGGCATCGTGTCGCAGCAACTGGCCCGATCCGGGTTGGCCGCGGCACTGGCGGCCCATCTGGGGCAGGCCGGGCATGCCGGCGCGCTGGTCGTCGACGACGCGGTCGCCACGGCGAGATTCGACCGGCCGATCGAGACGACGGCGTACTTCAGCCTGGTCGAGGCGCTGCGCCGGCTGCAGCCGCCAATCGACGTACGACTGGGCCTGCAGAACGGTCACCTTTCGCTGGTCGTCGGCGGGACTGCGACCGAGGTGACGACCTCGACCGCGTGGCGTGACCGTCTCGAGTCGCTCGGCGGATCGGCGCAGTGGACCCGTGAGAACGGCCGCGCCGTGGTCGCGATCAGCATCCCCGCCGAGTGAGCCGCCGCGACGGACGGACGGACAACCACACCGGTCGTGCGGCTAGCACCATCACGGTCGGCCCTGCGGATCGCGGATTGTCGAACGTGGAGGTGTCACGTGAACGTGGTGCGTGTGCTCGTCGTGGACGACGAGGAGATCTTCCGTCGCGCGATGACGTCCGTCGTCGCGGAGACCGACGGATTCGTGGTCGTGGGTACGGCGGCCTCGGGCTCGGACGCGCTGGCGGCTGCTCAGGCGACTCAGCCCGATCTGGTGCTGATGGACGTCAACCTGCCGGTCTTCGACGGGATCGAGGCGACTCGGCGACTGCAAGCCGCTGATCGACCGCCCGTCGTGCTGCTCGTCTCGACCTACGACGAGTCCGACGTGGACTATGCCGGCTCCGGCGCGGCGGGCTACATCACCAAGTCCGCCTTCGGGCCAGATTGTCTGACCGAGGCATGGGCCGCCGCAAACTCGGTGCCGGACCAGGGGGAAGTGCAATGAACGCCACGACGACCGACGCCCCCAGCGCCACAGCACCGACCCCGGTCGCGACCGCCGGGCCGCGTGAGCGCTGGCTGGTCGGCATCGCGCTCGGTCTGATCGCGCTCCACATCGTCGACGACAACTTCCTGCAGCCGCAGCCGGGCACATCGGCGGCGGACCACCTGGTGAGTGGGCTGGTGCCGTTGGCACTGATCGCCCTGCTCGGAGTCGGCTATCTGCGCTGGCGACCCGGCGTCCGCGCGGCCGTCGCCGGACTCCTCGGCATCCTCGGGGTCACGGTCGGCACCGAAGCGGTCTACTACTTTCGCCAGGGGGACGCCGGCGGCGACGACTTCACCGGCGTCCTTGCCATCGCGGCCGGGCTGTCGCTGATCGGGTGCGCGCTGGTCGTGCTATGGCGCAGTCGCCGCCTCGATGACCGGCGCTGGTGGCGCTATCTGCGCCGATCGTTGGTCGGCCTGGCGGCGGTCGTCTGCGTGTACGTGCTGGTCTTCCCGGTCGCCGCCGGCTACGTGATCACTCATGTCGGCGTGACCGACGTACCGACGCCGGAGTTCGGCGCGCCGTACGAGGACGTCGAGTTCACGACCAGTGACGGCCTCACGCTGCACGGCGCATACGTCCCCTCCCGCAACGGAGCCGCCGTGATCGTGGTCCCCGGCCTCTCGGACTCCCAGGACGACGAGGCCAGGATGCTCGTGGGGCACGGCTACGGCGTACTCCTGCTGTATCGCCGCGGTGAGGGCGAGAGCGAGGGCGATCCGAACATGCTGGGCTGGGCTGCCTCCAACGACGTCCACGCCGCTGTCGACTTCCTCAGCGATCGCCCCGACGTCGATCCGGACCGGATCGGTGGCATCGGGTTCTCGATCGGCGGCGAGATCCTCATCCAGGCCGCGGCCGAGTCGGACCGGCTCGCTGCGATCGTGTCCGAGGGCGGCAGTCAGCGCTCGGTGCGCGAGCAGATGAACTTCTCCGGCCTGGACAAGTGGATGGCGCTGCCCTCGATCGCGCTCAACACGGCCGGCGTGGCCGTCTTCGCGAACCAGGCACCGCCGGCGAATCTGATCGACCTGATGCCCGAGATCGCTCCGCAGGCGGTCTTCGTCATCCACGCCGCCGACGGCCAGCCGGGCGAGGTCAAGCTGAGCGACGACTACTACGCGGCAGCCGGCCAGCCGAAACGGATCTGGGAGGTCCCGGACGGCGGGCACATCGGTGGCTACGCAGCCCATCCACAGGAGTACGAGCAGCGCGTCGTCGACTTCTTCGACGCCGAGCTCCTGGGCACGGCCCCATAACCTGCAAGTCTCTGGTCAGGCTCGGGTCGCGACCGCGACGAGGTACTCCCAGTCGCACAGCAGCCAGCCGTCGGTCGACTGGTTGGACTCGGCCGCGATCGCGATCAGGTCGTCGCGGAACGCCGCTCGGTCCTCGTCGGTCTGAGCTTCCGCGGCCTTCAGCGTCGGGCCGTACTCGGCGATGAAGAAGTCGGCGAAATGCTCCGGAGCCAGGAACCGTTGCGGCGCATTGTGCTTGCTGAAGCTGACCTCGCTCGACCCGTCGGCGAGCAGGTCGCGCATGGCGGCCTCGTCACCCCATCGAGTCGGCGGCTGTGCACCAGGTGGCGGTGGGGCGTACCTGCCGACCGTCTTGAGCATCTGGCCCACGAAGCCGGTCGGAGTCCAGTTCGCCACCGCGACCCTGCCGCCCGGCTTGCAGACCCGGAGCAGCTCACGGGCGGCCCGCTGATGGTCGGCGGTGAACATGACGCCGATGGCCGACATCACGTAGTCGAACGACGCGTCGGGGAACGGCAGGTTCTCGGCGTCGGCCTCGCGGAACTCGATGTCCAGGCCCTCGGCAGTCGCGCGGGCATGCGCGGTGTCGACCAGCTCGGGTACGTAGTCGATGCCGGTGGCCTGGCAGAACCGGCGGGCGGCGGCGATGGCGACATGCCCGGTGCCGGTCGCCACATCGAGCATGGTCGAGCCCGGTCGCAGGTTGGCGGACTCGCAGAGCTGGTCGGCCAGCGGCACGGTCAGCCAAGCGACCTTGCCGTAATCGCCGCTGCTCCACATCTTCTGCTGCTTCGCCTTGAGCATCTCGAGGTCGGACGTCGAGGTCACTGTGGAATCCTCCGGGGTCGCGTGGATCAGGCAGGGCCACCATCGTGAGGAGGCGCCGGACCGGTCCGGCGATACACCGAGGCGGCTGACACCACGCTGGTCGGCGCATTCCACCAGGAATCGGTGGCGCGTACGATAAGTAGCGCCATACCGGCCGCTGTCATGGCCCGCAGTCAGCTGATCCGCGCGAGGGGAGCTGGATGCCATGACAGGTTCAAGCCGCTCGATATGCGTCCTCGGCCTCGCACTCCTTCCGGCATCGCTGGTCGTCCCCGGACCCCAGCCCGTCGCGCAATCCATGTCGTCGGTGACGAGTGGCGCCGCGGTCCTCGAGCAGTCGGCGGCTCCACGGCCGACCCACTGGCGGCTCACCAAACCGGCCAGGAATCGGCAGATCGAGGGCTATGCAACCCGGGTGAGTGTGCTGCCCGGTCAGCAGGTCGGGCTCAAGATCTCGACCGGCGCAGCCCGCTACCGGGTCGTCGCCTTCCGCTTCGGGGCGTACGGACCGCACAAGATCGCCAAGCAGGTCTGGTCGTCTCGATGGCACCACGGACATCGTCAGCCTCCGGCCAAATTCTCGAAGCGACGGATGCGGACGATCGTCGCGCCCTGGCATCGCTCGTTGACGGTGTCGACGAACGGCTGGCGACCGGGCGCGTACGTCTTCAAGCTGATCGCCGGGAACGGCTGGCAGGCGCACGTGCCGTTCTTCGTCCGCTCCCGAAGCGGTCGCGGCAAGCTGGCCCTGGTCGCGCCGGTGACGACCTGGCAGGCCTACAACGACTGGGGCGGCTACAGCCTGTACGTTGGCCCGTCCGGCGACCGGCGCAGCTGGGCGGTCAGCTTCGACCGGCCCTATCCGCCGCCGGGGCAGCCCGGACCCAGGCAGAACCTCGCGGGCGTACTGCAGGCGGTCGTCATGGCCGGGCGATTGGGCCCGCGAGTTGCATACTTGACCAACGTCGACCTCGATGCGCATCCGAATGCGCTGCGGGGCGCCAAGGGCATGATCATGGTCGGGCATAGCGAGTACTGGACCCGACAGATGCGGCGGCAGGTGAGCCGAGCCAGGGCGCACGGCACCAACCTGGCGTTCTTCGGCGCCAACACGATGTACTGGCGGATTCGGCTGCAGAAGGCGCGCTCCGGACCCAACCGGCTGGAGGTCGGCTGGCGCAGTGACGCCGCCAGTGATCCGGTGGCCCAGGCGCATCCGCGACTCACCACCGCACGCTGGCGCGATCGTCCGCACCCCGACAAGGAGAGCAAGCTCACCGGCATGCTCTACGAGTGCTTCCCGGTCGACAGCCCGTACCGCGTCGTGTCGCCTCGCTGGTGGGGATTCCGAGGCACCCACGTTCATCGCGGTGACCGGTTCCCGCATCTCGTGGGCACCGAGGCGGATCGCGTGTATCCGATCCGATCCACGCCACGTCCGCTGCAGATCCTGTCGAACGTGCGGTATTCGTGCGGCGGGGTCGGCACCTCCGCACAGTCGGTCTACTACACGACGCGTTCGGGGGCCGGGGTCTTCACGGCCGGCACGCTGAACTGGATGTGTGCGCTGCTGCCCAAGTGCTCGCCAGGGTTCCCGTCCCATCGCACCAGGAACTTCGTGCACCGGACGACGGCCAACATCCTGAAGGCGTTCGCCAGGGGGCCGGCCGGGCGTCGGCATCCGGCGCGCGACAACGTCCGGAAGTTCCACCTGCCGAAGCACAATCAGGTCCCGGCGAGCCGGGTGGTCTCGGGATCTGACTAGCCGAGCGGTCGGTAGACCCCGACGGTGACTGACATGGTCACCGAGACGGGCTCCGGCAGCCGCCGGATGCGCTGGCTCAGCTCGTCGGCGTCGCTGTGCCAGGCGCTCGGCCCCATCGCGACGACGGCTTCGACATCCTCGTACGACAGCGTCATGGTGCTGGTGAGGTCGTGTTGGTCGAGCCTTTCGAAGCACGGGCTCAGCTGGGTGGCCAGCCGCTGCGGTTTCTGGTCGTCGACCTCGATGAGGTGGAGCTCGGAGACCAGCTCGTGGAGGTGCCGGGCGGTCGGCGTGACGACGAGCAGCCGCCCGGAGGGCTGGATGATCCGGGCCAGCTCAGTCGCGTTGCGTGGTGCGAACACGTCCAGCACGACGGCCGCGGCATCGTCGGCCACGGGGAGGCCGTGCCAGATGTCGCAGGCCACCGCCCCGAGTCGGTGATGCGCCTTCGCTGCTCGGCGAAGCGCATACTTCGACACGTCGAGTGCCAGCCCGACTCGATCGGTCATGCGGTCGAGCACGGTCGCCAGTTGGTAGCCGACGCCGGCGCCGACATCCAGGATGCAGCCGGGTACGCCGGCGGTTTGCTGCTCGGCGAGGGTTGCCAGCGTGGTCGCGATCGGCGCGAAATGCCCGGCAGCCAGGAACCGCTCCCTCGCCTGCACCATCGCCGCCGTGTCACCGGCCTCCCCCCGCCACGCAGCGGGTAGCAGGCTCACGTACCCCTGGCGCGCAATGTCGAAGGCATGCCCGCTCTCGCAGCGCAGCGTCTCGTCCGTCCGCGCCAGCGGCTCACCGCAGTACGGACAGATCAGGAAGGGTACGACGTGCTCGAGCACGCTGAGATTCTCGCAAAGCGTTCACGGGTGGGCCGGAGGCGACTCCGATTGACAAGGGGGCGGGCCGGGATTCGATGAGACGTCTGAGTAGCCAGTTTCGGATTCCTGCTATCGAAATTCCGATCGTGGCACTCGTCCTGCCTATTCTTTGCCATCGGGGTTAGCGAGAACGAAAAGTGTCAGTTCGCAGAGCGTCATATCGAGAAGAAGAGTTCGGCGCAGACTTCTGTGCGAATGTCGAGTTTTGGGATGCTTCCGAGCAGCGGTCGCGTAAGCGTCCGCTGCGACCGGCTATCACTCGATCTGACCGTGTGCAGACTTTCAGCGGACCCTTTGGGGCCTTCTTGCCCGTGACGTGCTCTGGGCCAGGCCCTAGGTTGGCGAGCGGTGGTCGACCGCCGGACGATGTGCCGATGCGGTCGGGGGGAACGTGCTCGGAAGTCCAGAGTCCAGAGGGGACAACCATGAGGCGCTTCATCACTTCCATTCCATTGCTGCTGCTCACTGCCGCACTGCTCACTCCCGGCGCGTCCGCAATGGGCCGCCCCCGACGCCGGTCTCAACCACGGAGACGTTCGCCGCTGGCGAAGCCTGCCAGTTCCCCATCCAGGTGGTCACCACAGGCAAATCAGGGTTCAACGATCTGCCCAACAATCCACAGTTCGTCGGCATCGCAACCTCGCCGACGCTTCGGATCACGGTCACCAGAACCGCTCCACCCATCAAGTCGATCACGGTCAACGCCACCGGCGCATTCCGCTTTATCGCGCTTCCGGACGGGAATACCAGGATTCTGGCCGGCGGCCATAACTTCTTGTACGGCGTGCCGGGAGTCGGAGCGGGAGCGCTTGCAACGACCGGGCCGATCGACGTACTGGTCGTGAACAACAATATCGCCGCGATGGACCTTAGCGGTGCGCAGGTCCGTGACCTTTGCCAAGAGCTCAGCTGAGGGAACCCTTCAAGGGCGCCCGGGTTGCCCTAACAAGCAACCTGGGCGTCCACCAGCCACAGACCGGCCGCCTCGTATGCGAGGGGCGCCGCCCATGCCCCGACCACCCACGGCCACGGGTGCTGGGCGATGGTGCTGACCGCTAATCCGACCAGGTACGCGGAGATCGCCACGAGTGCTGGCACCCACAGGGCTGATCCCGATGGGGCGCACAACGGGAGGATCAGCCAGACCGTGGCTCCGGACCCGACCCGCCCTGATGAAAGCAGAAACACAAGAGCCGGCAGCCACAGCCCGATTACCGCGAGCCCCGAGCACAGCCGCGTGGTGAACGGGGAGATGCGGGGCCAAAGTCGGGAGCGAGCCTCGGAGGCGAAGAGCGGCAGCAGCAGCGATGCCAGCAGGCCGATCAGCGGGAGGGTGTAGATGACCAAGGCTGGCAAGGCGAGTAGGGCCATTTCGCGCCTTCGGGCCAGAGGTGACCCCGGCGGAGTCGCGCTGCTCATGATCGACTCGACGCCTGCAGCGAGCGTGTCAACCTGACCTTCATTGCGTCAGGATCGATGTCTTAGGCGGCGGCCGCCAGAGTACTTCTGCTCAGTTGCTCCAAGGCCCTGTCCGACCTGCCAGCATGGCCGCGTGACGACGTTCAGAGCCCCACAGATCGTGTTGTTCAGCGCCGATGTCGAATTGGCCGCGAGCTTCTACAAGGCTGCGGGATTCACCGAGGTCTTCCGGACACCCGCGGAAGGCACGCCCATCCACGTCGACCTGCAGCTCGATGACTACCGAATCGGCCTGGCCAGTGAGGAGTCGACCCGCGACGACCACGGTCTAGAGCCGGTCGTCGCCGGCCAGCGCGCGGCCGTGATCCTGTGGACCGACGACGCGCCGCAGGGGTACGCCCGCCTCCAGGAGCTCGGGGCGAAGCCCGTCAAGGCACCCGCGTCCTGGCTCGATCGGCTTCTGATCGCGTGGGTGGAGGACCTCGACGGACATCTGATCCAGGTCGTACAGGCCAAGGAGTCAGTCGGCGACTAGGGGCGGTGGCTCGCGAGATCGAACTGAGTCGCGGGGAATTGGCATTGGACGTCCCGTCTACGGTGGGGCGATGCTCGATTCCGAACCGGATGTGAACGCAGGCTGGGGAGGGCGTATGACCAAGGTGACCTGTGACCTGACGGTCTCGGTGGATGGGTATTCGGCCGGGCTGAACCAGTCCGAGGAGCGCCCGTTCGGTGACGACGGCGGTGACGGCTGGGGCAACACGCTGCACGCCTGGATGTTCGAGTTTGCCGAGGAGAACCGGGCCGAGGTCGACCGAATCAACACCGCCGACGCGTTCATCATGGGGCGCAACATGTTCGGTCCGATCCGCGGCGAGTGGCACCGGCGGTGGAACGGCTGGTGGGGCGACGACCCGCCGTTCCACGGCCCGGTGTTCGTCCTCACCCACCATCCGCGTGACCCGCAACCGATGGACGGCGGCACGACGTACTACTTCGTCACCGACGGAATCGAGTCGGCGTTGAAGCAGGCTCGCGAGGCCGCCGGCGACGGCCATGTGTCGATCCACGGCGGCGCCAACACGATCAACCAGTACCTCACCGCCGGTGTGATCGACGAGCTACGGCTGCATGTCGTCCCGATCACGCTCGGAGCCGGCACCCGACTGTTCGACGGCGTTCCAGCGTTGAACCTCGAGCAGATCGAGTCCCGCGGCACCAGCAGCGTGACTCACCTGACGTACCGCGTGCGGTAGCCGCGGTTGGGAGGTGGGCTGGGCTGTACCTCTACAACCCGCCCTGCCAGTTGTTGTCCTTGATCCCCGCGCGGACGCGGTCAAGATGGTCGGCGCCGCGCTCATCTCGCAGCTCGCGCTTGATCTCACGACGCCGGAATCGGGCGATCCGCATGCGTCGCACAAGGCGCTTGATCCGTCGCATGAGGGCGTCGCTTCTCTAGCTGCCCAGGTACGACCCTGGGTCCTTGATCCCCTGGCGAACGCGCTCGACGTGTTCGGCGCTGCGCCGGTCCTGAAGTGTCTGTTCGAACTCGCGTCGGTCGTACCGGGCGATTCGCATGCGTCGTACGAGTGTCTTGATCCACCGAATGACCATGGCCGCCACCCCTCCCAGCTGCTCCCTGGGACAAGGATATGCCTGAATCACGGCGGTGGGATCCTCGCGCGAGTCCGGTGTCTGTGGGGTTGGACACTGGTTGGCCGCCGGGGACTCGAACCCCGATCCAATGGATTCGCCGCCGCGCGTCCTGCAGCAGTGCCGGTCCGGTCGCGATCGGTGGCCTGACCTGCGTCGCGACTGCTGTCGGCACGCGGTCGATGTGCAGCGCCTTCGGGCAACGCCCCATCAAATGTATGGGCAATGGGATGGGTCAGGTGCCGGGCCGGCCGCGCTCCTCGTGCATGCGGAGCCCGCAGTACACGCCGAATGCGATCAGTACGACCCAAAGCACGGTCGATCCAACTCCGAGCATGATCAGCCCGACGTTTGCCGCGGTCTCGCTTCCGGTCTCGGTTACGGATGTCACAGACGGCTGGAGGCCGTTCACCGTGACTTCCGATGTGGTCGTCGTGTCGGGCCAGTTCGCGAGGGCGACGACGGCGCCGATGGCCGCCAACACGAAGCCGACCACTCCCCAGAGCGTCAGTTTCTTTGTCATGGCCCTGGCTCCTCGGTTACGTGTCGGGTGCTCGCAGGGCGGATCGTTCCGAATGTTCGATGGACGGTGGCAGAGACTTTGGTCCCCACTCGCCCACGCCGACCGGTCAGAGGTCGGTCGCGCTCGGCTCGAGCTCACTCCTGCCCCGTCCTCCGCATAGGCGCCGCAGGTAGGCCGGAGCGGTGCGGCAGCTCGCGGACCTTTGGAACGCGCTCAGCACCGCATGGACATCGATCGTCGGCGGCGAAGCCTGTTCCGGTGAGACCGAGCACGCATTCCTCAGGCGGCTCGACAGATGGGAGACCGACAGAGCCAACGGCTGGAGGGCTCGCGGCCGCGGCGACGACCAGTTCGGCGGCGAGGGCTTGCTGATACATACGGGATGATCCCCCGACTGTGGCGGCTGGCGCGCCCACGGCCGCGGCGCCGGCTCGATCAGGAGCGACCGATCGACCAAGGTCGGGTTCGCCTACGTGCAATCGCTCGTCGACGACCACACACGACTCGCCTACAGCGAGATCCTGCCCTACGAGAAGGATGCCACCTGCGCGGCGTTCCTCCAGCGGGCGATCACCTACTTCGCCGCCCACGGCATCACCCGGATCAAGCGACTGACCGACAACGCCAGGGCCCACCCGTCGTCACTGCGTGAGGTCTGCGCCCAGCAAGGGATACGGCAGAGGCTCATCAAGCCCCACTGCCCGTGGCAGAACGGCAAGGTCTGTGAACGGTTCAACCGCACCCTGCGGGCCGAGTGGGCCTACCGCCAGGTCTTCACCAGTAAGCAAGCCCGCACCGACGCCCTTGCCCCCTGGCTCGAGTTCTACGACACTCAACGCCGCCACAGCGCACTCGGAGGTTTACCCCGATCAGCGGCCTGTGACCAATGTGATGACCGGGTACACGCTAGCCTGCGGCCTCGGCGACCTTGGCGTAGTGGCGCAGCATACCGCCCCAGGCGTCTGGGACTTCGAAGGTCTGCTGCATCTTGGCTGCGTCGGCGCCGTAGGCGTCCAGGTCGCGGTGCTCTAGCTCGACGAGTGTGCGGCCGTCGTCGGTCGGCGTGAACCGCACCTCGATGGTCGTGACCAGGTCGTCGTGGAAGGCCCAGTCGGCGCCGAT
>Ga0209382_10001705_pt1 | contig 33969 bp, 27 predicted proteins | sample SoiMetdeltSBSDD5_FD_187599 | JGI IMG/M metagenome (GOLD analysis project Ga0209382, IMG submission 187599) | Bulk soil microbial communities from a Populus tree surrounding site in Tennessee, USA - Soil MetaG P. deltoides SBSDD5 (SPAdes) (version 2) | ecosystem: Environmental > Terrestrial >... | reverse complement strand
CAGCCGTGAGGCCCTCCTTCAGGTGCTCTGCGATCCTCGCGCTCGTCTGCGATGCGCCCGGGCCTTCGTCCCAGACGATCGGCAGCGCCTCGAGCGCGGTCTTGGCGTGCCACCAGGTATCGGCGACCACGGCGACGGTCGAATCATCGACCTTGACCGCGCCGCGCACGCCCGGACGGCGCGCGATCGCCGCGCTGTCGAAGCTCACCAGCTTGCCGCCGAAGACCGGGCATTGCTTGATCGCGGCATTCAGCAGGTTCGGCAACTGCACGTCGATCGCGTACACCTTCCGGCCATCGAGCTTGTCGGCGGTATCGAGTCGCTTGAGCGGCTTTCCGGCGATCTTCCAGTCCTTCGGCTCCTTCAGCTTGATCGATTTCGAATCGGGCGCCGGCAGTTGCGCGGCGGCCGACGCGACCTTGCCGTAGCGGATCGAGCGCTTCGAAGCCGCGTGCGTAATGACTCCGTCGGTCACGCTCAACTCGCCGACCGGAACGCTCCACTGATTCGCAGCCGCCTGCAGAAGCAGGCTCCGCGCGGCCGCTCCGCCGCGGCGCACGTAGTCCTGCGATGTGCGGATGCCACGGCTGCCGCCCGTTCCCATTTCGCCCCAGGCGCGCTTGGTCGCGAGGTTCTGTGCCGGCGTAATCGATTCCGTGGTGACCTTCTTCCAGTCGCACTCGAGCTCCTCGGCGACCAGCTGCGCGAGGCCGGTGCGTGTGCCCTGCCCCATTTCCGAGCGCGCGATGCGGATGACGCAGGTGTCGTCCGGCTTCACGACCACCCAGAGGTTGACCTCCGCACCCGCATCCGACGCCGCCTTCGACTGCGCCGAGGCGGCGAACGGAAATTGCATTCCGAGCGCAAGCCCGCCACTCGCTGCGGCGGAGCTGACGATGAACTCGCGGCGTTTCATCTCAGCCCCCTTTCTTGCCGGCGGCGACGTGCACCGCGGCGCGAATGCGCTGGTACGTGCCACAGCGGCAGATGTTCGTCATCGCGGCGTCGATGTCGGCGTCGCTCGGCTTCGAATTCTTCGCCAGCAGCGCCGCGGCCGCCATGATCTGTCCTGACTGGCAGTAGCCGCATTGCGGCACGTCGACTTCCGCCCAGGCTTTCTGCACTGGATGGCTTGCGTTGCGCGACAGGCCTTCGATGGTGACGATGCGGTCACCCGGCTTCACGCTGCCTACCGGCAGCATGCACGAGCGCTGCAGCTCGCCGTTGATGTGCACCGAGCAGGCGCCACACTGCGCCACGCCGCAGCCGTACTTGGTTCCGGTCAATCCGACCTGCTCGCGAATCACCCAGAGGAGAGGCGTGTCTTCCTCGACCTTTACGTCGTGGACCTTGCCGTTGATGTTGAGTCTGGCCATTCAGCCCTCCTGGGCAACCTCTATTTAGATCCGCATTTCTTCAGCGGCACGTTGTGCAGCGGGAATCGTTTCGCCAGGTTGAGCTTCGAGATGCGCGCGTTATAGGCGTTCTGCTGCGGATTCCCCTTGCTCATCATCGGCGCGAACTCGATCACGGCTACGCCTTTCTTTTCTCCGACGTTGAACGTCGCGCTCGCCGGCTGCTGGCCGCTAAACTCGGTAATCGCGACCGCCATGATGCCGCGGTATCCCGGCGGGAAAAAGCCAGGGCCTGCCATCTCGATACCGCCGATCGCCTCGCTATCCTTGCCGTTGACGAGCGTGAGCCGGTCCGCGGAGACCAGCAGTGCGGCAGCAGACTCACAGGCCGCTTTGGCGGGTACCCATTTCCCGTGAAACTGGGCAGGCACGTCTTTCAATTGGGCCGCGGCGGGCGCTGCGACTGCGATCAGGGCAAGCAGCAGGCGGAGTTTCGAGAGGCTCTCCATCATGCTTTCTCCTAGAGGGCCGGCACTCGCCCGCGTACTTCGCCGAGATCCCACATCAATCCCGCCATCAGGCGGATCCCTTCCCGTGCGGTCGGCATCAGCAGGTGCTCGTTCGGCGCGTGCTGGCTGCACGACGCGTACGAGTGCGGGATCCACACGGTAGGCAGGCCAAGCACGTCGCTGAAGACGTCGTTCGGCAGCGAGCCGCCGAGGTTGGGAAGCACAACGACCCGGCTTCCAGTCGTGCGTTCGATCGACGCCTTCGCCCAGCGCACCCACGGATGCTTCGGGTCGAGCCGCGTCGCTGGCATCGCTTCGTCGCGCGCCTGGGACACGCGCACCACCGGGAAGCCGTGGCGCTCGAGATGCCTTTGCAGCGCTGGAACGATATCGGTGTGATCGACGCCGACCACGTAGCGCAACTGGCAATGCGCGCGGGCGCGCGGCGGAATTGCGTTCACCGGCTTGTCCGGATTGCCACAGACGAATGCCAGCACTTCGAAGCTCGACCAGCCGAACACGCGCTCGGCCGGCGTGAGGTCGGGCTCGCCCCAGTTCCGGTCGATCTTAGGGCCGTCCGGGCCACCGTCCACCTCGATCCCGGCAAGCGCCTCGCGCACCGAGTCGGTCAGCGAGTTCGGGCGCCATTCGTCGACCTTGATCTCGCCGCGCGGACCGGTGATCGTCGCCAGCGCCTGCGCAAGCACGATGCCGGGATTCGCGAGCAACCCACCCCAGTTGCCGGAGTGGTGGCCGCCTTCGCGCAAGTCTACGTGCAGATCGATGTTCATCACGCCGCGAGTGCCGAGGAAGATCGTCGCCTGGCCCGGCGTGATCCGCGGGCCGTCGGATGCGATCAGCACGTCCGCCTTGAAAAGCTCCTTGTTCTGCTCACAGAGCTTGCGCAGGCCGGGAGATCCGGTTTCTTCTCCAGTCTCGATGAGGATCTTGACGTTGAACCCGAGGCGGCCCCGCGTCGCCAGCGCGGCTTCGAGCGCCGCGAGGTTGATCGTGTGCTGGCCCTTGTTGTCGGCGGTGCCGCGGCCGTAGAGGCGGTCACCCTCTCTGGTCAGCGTCCAGGGCGAGAGCCCGGCGCGCCATTGTGTCTCCTGTCCGCGAATGACATCGCCGTGCCCGTATGTAAACACTGTAACCAGCGCGGGATCTTCCATCCTCTCGGCGAACAAAAACGGCCCAGCCGTTACTACCGGGTTCGGGAGAACCCGGCAGCGGAAACCGAGCCTGCGAAGGCTCGGCTCCATCTCCTCAACGAGATAGCGCTCTAGCTCGGGCTTACTCTGAGGCTCCTGGCTTTCAGTCCGGATCGCGACGCGCCGCCCAAGCTCCTCGACGAATCCGCCGCCGTCGAAATAGCGCTCGGCGCGCTCGATCGCCTGCTCGCGGCTCACGCCGGGACCGGCTTCTTCCCGAGAAGCTTGTCGAATTCCTCAGCCACGGCTGCGTCGTGATCGAGCATGGCCTGCGGATCGGTATCGCCGTAGTGAATGACCTGCATGTCGACAAACACCTTGCGCACACGCTCGCTCCACAGGCCGATGTCCTTGACGATCGGCACGATGCGGCTGAACAGGCGCTTGCGAAAGCGGATCTGACCTTCCGATCCGTCGACCTCGCGCAGCGCGTCCTTCAGGTCGATGCCGAGCCGCTCCCACATTTCCGGCGAATTGAAGCGGTCGCGCAAGTGATAGCAGCCTTCGATCACGAACTCTTCGCGCTCGCGCCGCTCGGCATCCGAGAGCTGCGGGTAGTAATCGCGCAATGCGAGCCGGCCGAACGCCACGTGCCGAGCCTCGTCCTGCATGACGTAGGCGTTCACCGCCTGGCACAGCGGATTCTTGGAGTAATCGCGGATCCGCTGGAACGCGACGAGCGCGAGTCCTTCGATCAGCACCTGCATGCCGAGGTACGTGAAGTCCCAGCGCTTGTCGGTCAACGCCTGCTCGATCAGCGTCTTCAGCGGCATCGAGATCGGGTAGACGAAGCGGAACTTCTCGGTCAGCAGCCGCCGGTACGCCTCGACGTGGCGCGCCTCGTCCATCACCTGCGTCGCGGCGTAGAACTTGGATTCGATCGTCGGCACGTCCTGGACGATGCGCGCCGCGCAGATCAGCGCACCCTGCTCGCCGTGCAGGAACTGCGACAGGTTGAACACCTGGCTGTGGTAGCGCAGCTCGGACTTCTGCTTGTCCGACATCCGGTTCCACAGCGGCGTGCCGTAGAGCGGCACCACGCTATCGTCCATCTGCATCGGGTCGTCGGGATCGACGTCGAGGCTCCAGTCGATGCGCTTCTCGGCATCCCACTGCTGCTGCTTGCCTTTCGAGTACAGCTTCAGCAGGTCTTCGCTCGCCGCGTCGTAGTTCCAGGTGAACGTGGTGTCGCCCGCGCCCTGGAATTTCCAGTGCGTTTCCTCGACGGGAAGCGTGTAGCGAAACAGAGTCGACATGGCCGCGTAGTCTACCTGCTAGAAAAGGAACACGCCCTTCCCCGTCGTCTGCGTATCAAACAGCTTGTACGCAGCGGCCGCTTCGTCCAGCTTGAAACGGTGCGTGATCAATTTCTTGAGCGGAATGCGCCGCTCGGCGATGAAGCCCGCGCATTCCACCTGGCCGACGCTCGAGAATGTCCACGAGCCGATCAGCGTCACCTGCCGGCGCAACAGATCCTGGCTGACGTTGAGCGTTACGTCGCCGCCCTCGCCAACGAAGCACGCCGTGCCCCAGGTCTTGACGCTGCGCACTGCGACCGCGCGCGCCTCGGGCGATGCGCTGCAATCGAGCGCGAGGTCGACGCCTTCGCCTTGCGTCAGGCCCTTCAGTACCTGGACCGGGTCTCCCGCCCGCGGATCGATGACCGTTTCAGCGCCGAACTCCGTGGCAAGTGCGCGCCGCTCCGACCCCACGTCGAGCGCGATCACCCGCGCGCCCATCGCGGCCGCGATCAGCGTCGCGGAGAGCCCCACCGGCCCTTGCCCGAAGATCGCGATCGTGTGCGACCCGTTCAGTCCCATGCGGCGCAGCGCCCCGAATGCAGTCCCCGTGCCGCACGAGACCGCCGCGCCTTCCTCGAACGACAGCGCATCCGGCAGCGGCACCATCGTCTGCGCCGGTGCCTTCAGGTACCGCGCGTGTCCGCCGTGGCCGGTCACCCCGAAAACCGTGATTCCCTTGCCGCAAAGCTGCGACCAGCCGGTGCGGCAGTGCTTGCACGCGCCGCACCCCCAGTAGTGATGATTCATCACGCGCGCGCCGTCCGGCAGCTGCGTCTCGCTGACTCCAGGCCCGCGCGCGACGATGACGCCGCTCGGCTCGTGCCCGGCGATGACCGGACCGCCGGAACCGCCGAGCCCGAGCGCGGCGCCCATGCCGCCGCCCGCGCGCGCAGCGCGGTAGGCGTGCAGATCGCTGCCGCACATGCCGGACGCCTTCATCTCGATCACGACTTCGCCCGGCCCCGGCGAGGGATCGGGAAAGTCTCTCAGCTCGAGCTCACGCTCGCCCAGGAACACGACGCCGCGCATCACCTTTCTCCTTCGTGTCGTTCGTACGCCAGATCGCGACCAGCGCGCCGCCCGAAATGATATGCCAGATGCCCCACAAGCCCGCCACCGCGACCATGGCGAGATCCGAGCCGTATTGTGTTGCGATGATACCGAGCGCGAGCCCGGAGTTCTGCATCCCGCCCTCGATCACCACCGCGCGCCGGTCCGCGACGGCGAGCTTCGCCGCGAGCGACGCAACATATCCCAGCGCGAGACCAAGCGCGTTGTGCAGGATCACGATGGGCAGCGTGCGCGTGAGCTCGATCACGAACAGCTTCGCCTGCGCCGCGACCGCGACGACGATGAATACGGCGAGCGCCACGGCGGCGAACCGCGCGAGCGGCTTGCGGATCCGCGCCGCGGCGTTCGGCGCGTAGCGCGATGTGAGCATCGCGGCGCTCATCGGTATCGCCAGCAGCAGCACCAGGCTCGCGAGCAGGTCGCGCGGATCCACTGCGATCGAGCGCGACCACGCCGCGGTCTCCGGGTTGGCCGAAATCAGCAGCGTGAAATTGAGCGGCGTCAATACGAGTGCCAGCAGGCTCGACACCGCCGAGAGCGAAAGCGACAGCGCGAGGTTGCCGCGGCCGAGCGCGGTCATCACGTTGGAGAGCGCGCCGCCGGGGCAGCATGCGACGAGGATCATCGCCGCTTCGGTCGCAGGCGGCAGGTCGAGCACCATCGTCAGCAGCCAGGTCGCGCCCGGCAACAGCACGAACTGGGCGAGCAGGCCGATGCCGACCGCGATCGGCTGCCGCGCTACGTAGCGAAAGTCCGCGAGGCGCAGGTCGAGCGACACCGAATAGACCATGGTCGCGAGCACGACCATGAGGATCGCCTGCTGCACGCGCTAGCGCTTCAGCGGCTTGTAGCGGATGCGCTTCGGGCGCGCGGCCTCTTCGCCGAGCCGCTTGACCTTGTCGGACTCGTACTCCTGGTAGTTCCCGGGGAAGAAGACGGCCTGCGAGTCGCCCTCGAACGCAAGGATGTGCGTCGCGATCCGGTCGAGGAACCAGCGATCATGCGAGATCACCAGCACGCAGCCGGCGTATTCGAGCAACGCCTCCTCGAGCGCGCGCAATGTCTCGACGTCGAGATCGTTCGACGGCTCGTCGAGCAGCAGCACGTTGGCGCCGGACGCCAGCATTTTCGCGAGGTGCAACCGCCCACGCTCGCCGCCCGAGAGCTGCCCGACCGGCTTCTGCTGATCGGCGCCGCGGAAGTTGAAGCGCGCGAGGTAGACGCGCGACGGCATCTGCATCTTTCCGACGGTCATCATGTCCTGGCCGCCGCAGATATCCTCGAAGACCGTCTTCTCGGCCACGAGCGCGTCGCGCGACTGGTCGACGTGCGCAAGCTTGACGGTCTTGCCGATGTCGATCTTGCCGGAGTCGGGTTTTTCGCTGCCGATGATCATCCGGAAGAGCGTCGACTTCCCCGCGCCGTTCGGCCCGATGATGCCGACGATCGCCCCCGGCGGCACCTCGAACGACAGCTTGTCGATCAACAACCGGTCGCCAAAGCCCTTGCTGACGTCCTTGAACGCGATCACGTCCTTGCCGAGCCGCTCGGCGACCGGGATGAAGATCTCCTGCGTTTCGTTGCGCTGCTGGTGCTCCTGCGAAGAAAGCTCCTCGAAGCGCGCCAGGCGTGCCTTCGACTTCGACTGGCGGCCCTTCGGGTTCTGCCGCACCCACTCGAGCTCCGCCTTCATCGACTTCATGCGCGCCACTTCCTGGCTGGCCTCGACTTGCAGCCGCTTTTCCTTCTGCTCCAGCCACGACGAGTAGTTGCCCTCCCACGGAATGCCGTAGCCGCGGTCGAGCTCGAGGATCCATCCGGCCGCGTTGTCGAGGAAGTAGCGATCGTGCGTCACGGCGACGACCGTTCCCGGAAACCGCTGCAGATACTGCTCGAGCCACTCCACGCTTTCGGCGTCGAGATGGTTCGTCGGCTCGTCGAGCAGCAGCAGGTCCGGCTTGGAGAGCAGCAACCGGCACAGCGCCACGCGGCGCTTCTCGCCGCCCGACAGCACTGCGATTTTCTGATCCCACGGCGGCAGCCGCAGCGCGTCCGCGGCCACTTCGAGCTGCTGCCCCGAATCGGACGCATTGACCAGCGCCTCGAGCCGCGCCTGCTCCTCGGCGAGCTTCTCGAAGTCGGCCTCGGGCTCCGAATACGCCGCGTAGACCTCGTCGAGCCGCTTCTTCGCTGCCGCGACCTCGCCGAGGCTTTCCTCGACCGACTCGCGCACCGTCTGCTGCGGCTCGAGCCGCGGCTCCTGCGCCAGGTGGCCGACGCGGATCCCGGGCATGCGGATCACTTCGCCTTCGTAATTGTCGTCTTCGCCCGCCATGATGTTCAGCAGCGTCGACTTGCCCGAGCCGTTCAGCCCGAGCACCCCGATCTTCGCGCCGGGGAAGAAATTCAGAGAAATATTCTTGATGATCGTGCGCTGGGGCGGGACGGTCTTGCTGACCCTGCGCATCGTGTAGACGTATTTGGCCATGGCGCGGAATTGTACGGGAGGGGCGCGTAGCGCCCAGCGCCGATGAGCGGCTGCATCCGGGCGGTATGATGCGCAGCGTGCGCATCCTGATCGTCGAAGACGACGCGTCGCTCGCAGCGGGCCTTGCCCAGATCCTGCAGGGCGACGGCCACGCGGTCGACGCGATGAAATCGGGCGAGCAAGCCTTGCTCGCGACCGGCCTCGAGCATTTCGGCCTGGTGATTCTGGATATCGGGCTGCCGAGCATCGACGGCTTCGAGGTGCTGCGGCGGCTTCGCTCGACGGACCACCGCGTGCCGGTGCTCGTGCTCACCGCACGCGACCAGCTCGAGGATCGGGTGCACGGCCTCGACCTCGGTGCCGACGACTACATGGTGAAGCCGTTCGCCACTCCCGAGCTGGTAGCGCGCGTGCGCGCGCTGCTGCGCCGCGCGCAGGCCCGCACCGGGCCGAAGATTACGCACGGGCCGCTCACGCTCGACACCGTGGCGCGACGCGCCTATCTCGGCGGCCAGCCGCTCGATCTCGCCGGCCGCGAGTGGGCGGTGCTCGAAGTGCTGCTGGCACGCGTCGAGCGGATCGCGTCGAAGGAATCGATCATCCAGTCGGTCGCGAGCTGGGGCGAGGAGCTCTCGCCGAACGCGATCGAGGTCTACGTCTCGCGGCTGCGCGCCAAACTCGAACCCGCCGGAATCCGGATCCGGACCGTGCGCGGCTTCGGCTACATGCTCGAGGAATTCAAAGGGCCGGAACCGTCGCTCACCTTGCAGGGGTCCTGAGTTGGCTGCCGGCAGCCTGCGCGCGCATCTGCTCACGCTGCTGCTGCCGCCCGTCGCGTTGCTGCTCGCGGTCGGCACGGTCGCCGCGTATATCCTTTCGCTCGAGCCCGCGAGCGACGCCTACGACCAGGCGCTCGTCGACATCGGGCTCGCGCTCGGCGAGCGGGTTCGCGTCTCGGCAGGGTCGTACAGCCTCGACCTGCCGGGCGCGGCCGAGCGCGCGCTGCGTACCGACCAGTACGACACGATCTACTATTCCGTGCGAGCGCCCGACGGTGCCGCGCTCGCCGGCGATCCCGAGCTGCCGTCGCTCCCTGCGGGTCGCTCGGTGGAGGACGGGGTCGTCGCGTACGACAGCCTCTATCGCGGGCAGAAGGTCCGCGTCGTCGCGATGCTGCGGCCCTGCGAGGGCCAGATCTGCACGGTCTACGTCGCAGAAACGACGCGCAAGCGCGCCGCGCTTGCCCGCACGATCGTGCTATCGAGCGTCGTCCCGGCGTTGCTGACCGCGCTGCTCGCGCTGTCGATCGTCTGGTTCGGGGTGAAGCGCGGCCTCGCGCCGCTGGAGGCGCTCTCCGCTGAAATCCGCGCGCGCTCCGCGCGGGATCTGCGGCCGATCGACCTTGCGCATTCCCCGGACGAAGCGAAGCCGCTGGTGCAGGGACTGAACCAGCTCCTCGGGCAGCTCACCGAGGCGAGCCGGAACCAGCAGCGCTTCCTCAGCAACGCAGCGCACCAGCTGCGCACGCCGCTCGCCGGGCTGCAGGCGCACACGGAGCTTGCGCTTGCCCAACCCGCGCCGGATGCGGTGCGCGCGCAGCTCGAGCAGGTGCACGGTGCCGCCGTGCGCACCGCCCGCCTCGCGAGCCAGCTGCTGGCGCTTGCGCGCGTCGAGCCCGGCGGCAGGCCGGATCCGTCGGCGCGCGTCAACCTGCGGCGCGTCGCGGAAGAGTCCGCCGACGAATGGGTGCGGCGGGCGCTCGCGAAAGACATCGACTTCGGCTTCGAGCTCGGCGACGCGGAAATCACCGGAGAAGAATTCCTCCTGCGCGAAGCCTACGGAAATCTGGCGCACAACGCGCTCGAATACACGCCGCGCGGCGGGCACGTCACGGCGCGCACCGGGATCCGCAACGCCCGCCCGATCCTCGAGATCGAGGATGACGGCCCGGGGATTCCAGGGCCCGAGCGCGAGCGGGTGCTGGAGCGTTTCTATCGCGTTCCCGGCTCGCCCGGCTCGGGGAGCGGTCTTGGGCTCGCGATCGTCCGCGAGATCGCGCTTGCCCACGGCGCGGAGTTGCTGTTCGACGCGGGAGCGGGCGGCCGCGGCTGCCGCGCTACGCTGCTGTTCCCTGCCCTTTCGCAACCGTCGCCGTAAAGCAGTTGCCGGAGCACGCGGCGTCACCGCCATGCCGGCGCGCGATCTGCCGCACCAGAGAGAGCCCGAGACCTGCGCCCGCGGTCGCACCCATGCGCCGGTGGAACGGCTCGAACACCTTCTCGCGCTCCGTCTCCGGAACGCCAGCCCCCTGGTCGCAGACGCGGATCTCGGCGTGCCCGTCGACGCTGCGCACGCGCATTTCGATCGGCGGCGCGCCGTGCTGGCGCGCATTCTCCAGAAGGTTGCGGATCATGCGCCGCAGCAGCCGCGGATCGCCGTGCACGCTGAGCCGCTCGCCGTCGAGCTCGGCTTCCTCGTAGCGCGCGCATTCCTCCGCCGCGAGCCCGAGCAGATCCACCGGCTCGACATTCAGGCTCTCGCGCATCGCATCGAGCCGGCTGGCGAGCAGGATTTCCTCGATCAGCGCGTCGAGCTCGGCAATGTCGCGCTCGAGCTCGATGCGGCGCGCGGGATCGGCGCTCTCCTTCATCAGCTCCACGGCCATGCGGATGCGCGCAAGCGGGGTGCGCAGCTCGTGCGAGGCGTTCGCCAGCAGCGCCTTGTGCGCGCCGACCAGCCCTTCGATCTGCGCCGCCGCGCGATTGAAGCTCGCCGCGAGCTGCGCGACCTCGTCCCGCCCTTCGACCGTGACGCGCGCCGAGAACTCGCCCCCGCCGAACGCATCGACGCTCGCCTTGAGCTTCTCGAGACGGCGGGTCACCCGGCGCACGACGGGGTACGCGCCCACCCCGACCGCGAGCGCCACCAGCGCCAGCCCGAGCAGCGGCCCCGGGCGCCGCGCGCGGAAGTACTCGCGCGACACCCGCGCGACGAGCCAGCGCCCGTCCGCGAGCGGCACTGTCCATGCGCGCGGGCCCCGGCCCGCTTCGGGCGGCGGCAGCGGCCGCCCGGCCTGCGCGATCAGCGTCCGGTCGCGCGCGTACAGCGCGGCATCGCCGCGCAACCGCAACGCGAGCCGGTTCACGCCTTCCTGCTGCTGCCCGAGCGGTGCGTCCGCGGGCGGAAGCGCCTGCGCGGCTTCCGCGATGATCTCCATCGGATGGCGGGGCGCGAGCTGATCCACGTAGATCCACCACAGCGCGCCCGCCGCGGTCGCGAACGCGATCAGGCTCGCAATGACAGTGAGGTAGATCTGGAGGTAGAGGTGCTTCACGAATCCTGCGCTTTGGCGAAGACATACCCGGCGCCGCGCACGGTGAGGATGCGGCGCGGCCTTTTCGGGTCGTCTTCGATCGCTGCGCGAATGCGCGACACGTGCACGTCGATCGAGCGGTCGTAGGCTTCGAGCGGCTCGCCCTTGACGAGGTCCATCAGCTGGTCCCGCGTCAGCACGCGCCCCGCGTTCTCGGCGAGCGCGGCGAGCAGCGCGAACTGGTAGCCGGTGAGCGCCTTCTCGCGGCCGTCGACGCGCACGACCCGCGCGTCGCGATCGATCTCGAGTCGGCCGAAGCGCTTCTGCGCCGTAGCGGCCGGCGCCCGGCCGCGCCTGAGCACCGCCTTCAGCCGGGCGAGCAGCTCGCGCGGCTCGAAAGGCTTGGGAAGGTAGTCGTCGGCGCCGATTTCCAGCCCGACGATGCGATCGGCGGCATCGCCGCGCGCGGTCAGCATCAGGATCGGTACGTCGCTTGCCGAGCGCACGCGCCGGCAGACCTCCAGGCCGTCGATGTCGGGAAGCATCAGGTCGAGCACGAGCGCGTCGAACGGCTCGCGTGCGAGCCGCTCGATTCCCGCTTCTCCCCGCCCGGCCACCGTGACGCGGAAGCCGGCGCCCGCCAGATACTCACTGACCATTCCAGCCAGGCGGGCGTCGTCCTCGACGAGCAGGATGCGCTGGGTCATCCCCCAGTTTAGCCGCGCTGGCGCTCGGGCCGCTGGTGGCGCTCGTGGCGTTTCTGCATCCGCTCGGCGATCTTCTTCCTCTGCTCGGGCGTCAGCACTTCGGCAGCGTCGGCGAACGCCTGCGTCATCCGCCGCGATACCGCGTCTGCCGCCTGGATCTGCTCGGCGCGCAGACGCTCGAGCGCCGTACGATCGATCGTCGGTGCCGCGAGCAGCGCCATCCCGCGCCTGCGCGCGTCCCGCGCTTTCTCGCGCAGCGGCCGCAGCTCTCTGGACGCCGCCTTGGCGATCTCGGTCAGCCTGCTGCGCTGCTCCGGCGTCGCGTCGACTTCGACCGCGAAGTGCTTCACCATGCGCTCGATCCGCTCATCGGCTTTCGCCGGGTCCTGCGAACCGCCCATGAAGCCGCGATGCATTCCGCCGTGCCCACCGTGACTCCACGCGTGCGCGCCGAAACCGGCTCCCAGCGCCACTGCGAGCGTCGCAATCGCTGCGCGACGGAAAAACCGGCGCTTCAGATTCGTTTCTTCCATGACCGTTCCTTTCAGGATTAGGGGATGACTCCCCATACGCCGGCGAGTGTGTGCGCCAACTGTAAGCGGCGTTTCTCGGCAGCGTAAAGTTATGTAAATGCCCGAGCTGCCCGACCTGACCGTCTACCTGGAGCGGCTGCAGACGCACGTCCAGGGGCAGATCCTGCGCCGGGTCGTGCTTCTGAACCCGTTCCTGCTGCGGACCGCGACGCCGCCGATCACGTCGGTCGAGGGCCGCACCGTGGTGGGATTGCGGCGGCTGGGAAAGCGCATCGTGATCGCGCTGGAAGGCGACCTCTTTCTCGTGCTGCACCTGATGATCGCCGGGCGGCTGCGCTGGCTCGCCGAGGGCGCGAAGCCGCCGGGCCGGATCAGCCTGGTGCTATTCGAGTTCGAGTCCGGACGATTACTCGTCACGGAGGCCGGCAGCAAGCGCAGAGCGTCGCTGCACGTGGTGGAGGGCGAAAGCGCGCTCGCCGCGATGGATCCGGGCGGGCTGGACGTGCTCGGTGCGAGCCTCGCCGATTTCACCCGGCGCCTGCAGGCCGAGAACCATACGCTCAAGCGCGCACTCACCGATCCGCACCTCTTTTCCGGGATCGGCAACGCGTACTCCGACGAGATCCTGCACCGTGCGCGCCTTTCGCCGCTGGCGCTGAGCGCGCAACTGGGAGCGCCGGAAATTGCCCGGCTCCATGAGGCGGTCCGGGCCGTGCTGGTCGAATGGACCGAGCGCCTGAGCGCCGCGGCCGGGCCGGGATTTCCTGCGAAGGTCACCGCATTCCACGAGGCGATGGCGGTCCATGGCCGGCACGGCAAGCCCTGTCCCGTATGCGGCGCGCCGGTGCAGCGGATCGTCTACGCGGAGAACGAGACGAACTACTGCGCGCGCTGCCAGACCGGGGGCCGGATCCTCGCCGACCGGGCGCTTTCCCGGCTGCTGAAGAAGACGTTTCCGCGCTCGATCGACGAGCTGGAGTAACGCTTCGCGCGTGGCGTCAGGGAACGAACATCGCCACGACCGTGGCGTTGTCCTGGTGCGGCGCCATCGCGGCTTCAATGCCGCGCAGCAATCCGTCGACTGCTGCCTGCGAATTTTCAGCCGTCGCGAGTTGCTGCTGGATCGCCGCACCCGCCAGCGTAGTGATGCCGTCGGTCGCGAGCAGGAACCGGTCGCCGGACTGGATCTCCAGCGAATCGAGCACCCAGATCTGCCGCAGCTGCGCACCCACGCAGCTCGTCAGCGCCGAGCCCTCCCCGCGGTGCAGCTCGTTGAGGACATAGAGCGTGTCGCCCCGCAGCAGCATCAGGTAGCTGTCACCGACGCTCAGCGCGCAAGCCTTGCCGTCGCGTGCATACAGGGCAACGACCGTGGTCGACATCCCGGCGAGGTCCGGCTCCGCAGCCTGGCGGCGGTGCAGATGGCCGTCCGCCTCGTTCAGCGCGTGGCGCATCCAATCGTGCGGCAAGCCTTTTTGCGCGCGCGCCTGGTCACGGAAAACGCGCACGAATTCGGCGGACGCTTCGCGGCTTGCGACGTCGCCCGCCGGCAGTCCCCCGAGCCCGTCCGCGACGAGGACCAGGCGAACGCCGTCTTCGAACGTCTCGATCGCGAACGCGTCCTCCTGACGGCGTCGCGCTCCCTGGATCTGTGCCCCGGCGATATCCATGGCTGAAGTCTAGACGAGCAGCAAGAAGCGCGCCGGGTCAGCCCTTGAGCTTCTTCGCAGCCTCCAGGATCGGGCCGATGACGTCCATCGGAACCGGAAACACGATGGTCGAGCTCTTGTCTCCCGCGATCTGCGTGAGCGTCTGCAGGTAGCGCAGCTGCATCGCCTCGGCGCGCGAGGAGAGCGTCTCGGCCGCCTGCAGCAGCTTCTCCGCGGCCTCCTGCTCGCCCTGGGCGTGGATCACCTTGGCACGCCGCGCGCGCTCGGCCTCGGCCTGCTGCGCGATCGCCCGGACCATCGACTCGTTCAGGTCGACGTGCTTGATCTCCACGATCGAGACCTTGATGCCCCAGGCGTCGGTCTGCGCGTCGAGCACGGTCTGGATATCGAGATTGAGCTGTTCGCGCTCCGACAGCAGCTCGTCGAGCTCGTGCTTGCCGAGCACCGAGCGCAGCGTGGTCTGCGCGAGCTGGCTCGTCGCCTCGAGGAAATTCGCGACCTGGATGATCGCGCGCTGCGGATCGACGACGCGGAAGTACACCACCGCATTGACCTTGACCGAGACGTTGTCGCGCGTGATCACGTCCTGCGTCGGCACGTCGAGCACGACCGTGCGCAGGTCGACGCGCACCATCTGCTGGATTCCCGGCACGACGACGATCAGCCCGGGGCCCTTGACGGCCTGGAAGCGCCCGAGCAGGAAGACGACCGCACGCTGGTATTCGCGCAGGATCTTGAGCGACGCGACGACGAGCAGCAGGACGATCACGACCACGCCGATGCCGAAGCTGAAATCGAGAAACATCTTCATCCTCCGTTGCCGCTTTCCGGATCGGCGTCCAGGATCAGCCCGTCGATCGCTCTCACCCGCAGCCGCTGCCCGCGGCGCACCGGGGCAGGCGTGCGCGCGCGCCACATTTCACCCTGCACGCGCATCCATCCCTCGGCTTCGAAATCGTCGAGCGCTTCGCCGATCGCGCCGACCATCTGCTCGCGGCCGCTGACGACCGGCCGGCGCCGTCCGCGAACGATCATGCCGATCACGAACACCAGGAACAGGCCGCTCGCTGCCGCCACGCCGCCGATCAGGCCGTACGGGATCTCGAACCCCGGCAGGTCGCTGTCGATCAGGATCACCGAGCCGAGCACGAACGCGATCAGCCCGCCGATGCCGAGCGAGCCGTACGCAGGGAGGAACGCTTCGGCGACCATGAACGCGATGCCGAGCACGATCAGCGCAAGGCCCGCATAGTTGACCGGCAGCAGGTGGAACGCATAGAGCGCAACCAGCACGCAGATCGCGCCCACGACGCCGGGCAGCACCACGCCGGGGTTCATGAACTCGAACACCAGCGCGTAGATTCCGACCAGGATCATCAGGTACGCGACGCTCGGATTGGTGATCACGCTCAGCACCCGCGTGCGCCAGTCGACCTCCACGGTGACGAGGGTCGCGTCTGCGGTCTGCAGCTTGCGCTTCTCACCGCCGGCGTCCGCGGTCCGCCCATCGAGCTTCTTCACCAGCGCTGCGGAATCCTCGGCGATCAGGTCGATCACCTTGAGCTCGAGCGCGTCGGTCGCGGAAAGACTCACCGCTTCGCGCACCGCACGTTCCCCCCAGTCGGCGTTGCGGCCTCGCAGTTGCGCGAGGCTGCGAATATACGCAGCCGCATCATGCGTCACCTTGCGCGTCATCGTGTCACCGGATTCCGCGCCTTCCTCCTTGCCGTCCTTCGCTTTCTTGTCGTCCTTGCCCGGCGCGCCGCCGATCGATACCGGTGACGCGGCGCCGAGATTCGTCCCGGGCGCCATTGCGGCAAAATGGCTCGCATAGAGGATGAACGTGCCGGCGCTCGCCGCGCGCGCGCCGCCCGGCGCCACATACGTCGCGACCGGCACCGGCGACGCCAGAATGTCCTTGATGATCTCGCGCATCGACGTGTCCAGTCCGCCCGGCGTGTCGGTGCGCAGCACGACGAGCTGCGCCTTCTCGCGTGCCGCCCGCTCGAGCGCGCGGTGCACGAAATCCGACGTTGCCGGGCCGATCGGCCCGTGCAGCGGAACGACCAGCACCGGCGGCGAGGCGGCGAGCGCCGGCGTGATGAACGCGATGACCGACAGCAGAGCAAACCCCATTCGCACCCGGGAAATATAGTCCCTTTTTTGCGCCGAGGACGGATAGAATCGCGGGTCGTTACAGCGGCTCATTCGTGAAGCAGGAATCCCCCTACGCCGACGCCATCGTCATTCGCGGCGCGCGGCAGAACAACCTCAAGAACCTCTCGCTCTCGATACCGACCGGGGAACTGACGGTCGTCACCGGCGTATCGGGATCGGGCAAGTCGTCGCTCGTCTTCGACACGCTGTACGCGGAAGGCCAGCGCCGCTACGTCGAGACGTTCAGCCCGTACGCGCGCCAGTTCCTCGACCGGATGGACAAGCCGCAGGTCGACGCGATCGAGGGGATTCCGCCCGCGATCGCGATCGACCAGACCAACCCGGTCCGCACCTCGCGCTCGACGGTCGGCACGATGACCGAGCTGAACGACCACCTTAAGCTGCTGTACGCGCGGGCCGCGCGCCTGTTCTGCCGGGGCTGCGGCAAGCCCGTGGTGCGCGATACGCCCGAATCGATCTTCGCCCAGCTGCAGGCGCGCGCGGCCGACGCGGGAGATCCCCGGCTGCTCGTCACGTTTCCGGTCCCGATCCCGAAGAATTTCAGCGAGAAGGAAGTGCTCGAGCTGCTCGAGCGGCAGGGCTACACGCGCATTCATTCGCGCTCCGCGGCGCGCCTCGAAGTGCTGCAGGACCGGCTGCGCATGGGTAGCGCCGAGCGCTCGCGCGTCATCGAGGCGCTGGAGGCGGCGCTTCGCGTTGGACAGGGGAAGGTGAACCTCTACGTCGAGGAGAAAGAGGAAAAAAAGGGGTCCGTCCCTATTTTTCGCTTTTCCTCCGACCTGCACTGCGCGGACTGCGACCTGCATTATTCGGAGCCGACGCCGGCGGCGTTTTCGTTCAACTCGCCGATCGGCGCGTGCGAGACGTGCCGCGGCTTCGGGCGCGTGATCGGGGTGGACTTCGGCCTGGTGATCCCGGACGAAGCGAAGTCGCTTCGCGAAGGCGCGGTCCGGCCGTGGCAGACGCAGAGCTTCAAGGAGTGCCAGGACGACCTCGTCAAGTACGCGAAGAAGCGCGGCATGGCGCTCGATACGCCGTGGCGCGAAATGACCGCGGCGCAGCACGCCTGGGTGCTGGAGGGCGAGCCCGAGTGGGTGAGCTGGTCCAAGTCATGGCCCGGCGTCTGGTACGGCGTGCGACGGTTCTTCAAGTGGCTCGAGAGCAAGGCGTACAAGATGCATATCCGCGTGCTGCTCTCGAAGTACCGCGCCTATACCGAGTGCACCGCATGCAGCGGAACGCGGCTCAAGCCGGATGCCACGCTGTGGAAGCTCGGCCCCGAGCAGCTCTCGATCCATGAGCTGACGCTGCTGCCGATCGAGCGCACGCGCGCCTACATCGATCGGCTCGAGCTCCCTGCGCCGCTCGACCAGGCGACCGAGCTGCTGCTCGACGAGGTGCGCTCGCGCCTGCGGTTTCTCTGCGAGGTCGGGCTCGGCTATCTGACCCTCGACCGGCAATCCCGCACGCTCTCCGGCGGCGAAGTGCAGCGCATCAACCTGACCACCGCGCTCGGCACATCGCTCGTCAACACGCTGTTCGTCCTCGACGAGCCGTCGATCGGCCTGCATCCGCGCGACATGGGACGCGTGATCGAGGTGATGCATCGCCTGCGCGACGCCGGCAACTCGCTCGTCGTCGTCGAGCACGATCCGCAGATCATGCACGCCGCCGACCGCGTGCTCGACATGGGCCCGGGACCCGGCGAGCGCGGCGGCACGATCGTCTTCTCGGGTACGCCCAGTGAATTGCGCGAGGCGAACACGCTGACGGCCGAGTACCTCGCCGGGCGCAAGCGGATCGATCCGCCACGCAGCGCGCCGCCGGCAAAAAAGCACCTGCGGGTCATCGGCGCAGAGGCGAACAACCTGAAGAGCATCGATGTCGCGATCCCGCTCGAGCGCCTGGTATGCGTGACCGGCGTCTCGGGCTCCGGCAAGTCCACGCTCGTCCAGGACGTGCTGTACGCGGCGCTGCGCAAGGCGAAGGGCAAGCCCACCGAGACACCCGGCGCGCACCGCAAGCTCACCGGAGTGGAGCGGGTCGGCGACGTCGTGATGGTCGATCAATCGCAGATCGGCAAGACGACGCGCTCGAATCCGGCGAGCTACGTCGGCGCATTCGAGCCGATCCGCGACCTGTATGCGCGCGCAGAGCTTTCCCGCGAACGCAAGTACACGCGCGGCACGTTCAGCTTCAACTCCGGCAACGGCCGCTGCCCGGCGTGCGGCGGGAACGGCTTCGAGCATGTCGAAATGCAGTTCCTGTCCGACGTCTACCTGCGCTGCCCGGACTGCGACGGCAGGCGCTACCGCGCCGAAGTGCTGGAAGTGCAGATCGCCGGCAAGAGCATCGCCGACGTGCTCGATCTGACCGTCGCCGAGGCCGTCGGCTTCTTCGCCGGCGAATACGCGGTGCTCGCCCGCCTGCGCCCGCTGGTCGACGTCGGGCTCGAATACCTGCGTCTCGGGCAGCCGGTACCCACCCTTTCCGGTGGCGAAGCGCAGCGCCTCAAGCTGGCCGGACATCTGGCAGAGGCAAGACTGGGAACCGATCGCGATTCGCCGAACAAGCTGTTTCTGTTCGACGAGCCGACCACCGGCCTGCATTTCGACGATATCGCGAAGCTGCTGCGTTCGTTCGGCCAGTTGCTTAGGGCCGGGCATTCGCTCGTCGTGATCGAGCATAACCTCGACGTGATGCGCGCCGCGGATTGGATCATCGATCTCGGGCCCGAGGGCGGCGCGGCAGGGGGCGAGATCGTCTGCTGCGGCACGCCGGCCGAGGTCATGGCGCACCCGACGTCGCATACCGGCCGTGCCCTCCGCGAGTACGACACCTCCTTTGCTCTTCCCCCGAGATCGGATTCTGCGGAACACACCGCAGAACCCGATCCCCGCGCGCCGCAGGCGCGCGGAACGCCTGTCGCAGCGGAGCCCCTGCGTAAATACCTCCCGCAAACCATCCGCATCCACAACGCCCGCGAGCACAACCTGCAGAACATCGATGTCACCGTGCCGCGCAACCGCTTCAACGTCATTACCGGAGTTTCCGGCTCGGGTAAATCGACGCTCGCCTTCGACATCCTTTTCGCCGAAGGCCAGCGGCGCTACCTGGAATCGCTGAACGCCTACGCACGCCAGTTCGTCCAGGCCGCATCGCGGCCGGACGTGGATGCGATCTACGGGATCCCCCCGACGGTCGCGATCGAGCAGCGCACGAGCCGCGGCGGCAGCAAGTCCACCGTCGGGACGCTGACCGAAGTGCATCATTTCCTGCGCCTGCTGTTCGTCAAGCTCGGTACGCAGCACTGCCCCGACTGCAACGTGCCGATCGAGCCGCAAAGCGAAGAAGCGATCGCGGCGCGCCTCATGCGCGAGTACAAGGGCCAGCGGATCGGGCTGCTCGCTCCGCTGATCGTCAACCGCAAGGGCGTCTACACCGATCTTGCAAAATGGGCCAAGGGCAAGGGCTTCACGCACCTGCGCATCGACGGCGCCTTTCTTCCGGTCGAGCCTTTCCCGCGCATCGACCGCTTCAAGGAGCACACGATCGAGCTGCCGGTTGCGGACCTGCGGATTGCCGCGAACGCCGAAAGCGACCTGCGCACCGGCCTTTCGAAGGCGCTCGAATTCGGCAAGGGCACGGTGATCGTGCTGTCGGACCTCGACGACCTCGTCCGCTCGGCCTCGAAGGGAACGCAGCTCGCCATGCGCCAGCAGTCGTTCTCCACGCAGCGCGCATGCCCGTCGTGCGGCCGCAGCTTCGCCGAGCTGGATCCACGGCTGTTCTCCTACAACTCGAAGCACGGCTGGTGCGCGTCGTGCTTCGGGACGGGACTGCAGCTGAAAGACGTCGAATGGGACGAAGACCGCGCGCGCACGGGGGCGGAAGACAACGTGCTCGACTCCTGGATCGAATGGCTCGAAGTCGACGAGCCCTGCCCTGCCTGCAATGGACAACGCCTCAACCCTGAAGCGCTGGCCGTGCGCTGGCGCGCGAAATCGATCGCCGACTACGGCGCGCAGCCGGTCGAGGCGCTCGCCGCGTTCTTCGGGTCGGTCGACCTGCAAGGCCGCGAGCGTGAGATTGCGCGGGACCTCGTCGCCGAACTGCGCAGCCGGCTGAGCTTCCTCAGCGAGGTCGGACTCTCCTACCTGTCGCTCGATCGCTCCGCGCCGACGCTCTCGGGCGGCGAAGCGCAGCGCATCCGGCTCGCCGCCCAGCTCGGCTCCAACCTGCGCGGCGTCTGCTACATCCTCGACGAGCCGACGATCGGCCTGCATCATCGCGACAACCAGGCGCTGCTCAACGTGCTCGAGCGGCTCGAAGCGAAAGGCAACACGCTGGTCGTGGTCGAGCACGACGAGGATACGATCCGCCGCGCGCATCACGTGATCGATCTCGGCCCCGGCGCCGGGCGGCTCGGCGGCAGGGTGATCGCGCAGGGCTCGGCCGAGGAGTTGATGCTGGCGCCCGATTCGGTCACCGGACGCTTCCTCGCGCAGCCGCTGCGCCATCCGCTGCAGCCCAGGCGCCCGGTCGACCGCAAGACCGATACGCTCGTCGTCGAGGGCGCTTCGCTGCACAACCTGAAGCAGGCCAGCATTCGCGTCCCGCTCGGCCGGCTGGTCGTGATCACCGGCGTGTCGGGCTCAGGCAAGTCGACGCTCGCGCGCGACGTGCTGTATGCGAGCCTGAAGTCCGGCGCCAGCATCGGCTGCAGCGCGATCAAGGGGCGCGAGACCGTCGAGCGCGTGCTCGAAGTCGACCAGGCGCCGATCGGCAAGACCCCGCGCTCGTGCCCCGCGACCTACGTCGGTTTCTGGGACTCGATCCGCAAGCTGTTCGCCGACACGACCGAAGCGAGGATGCGCGGCTGGACCTCCAGCCGCTTCTCGTTCAATACGGCCGGCGGCCGCTGCGACTCGTGCGACGGACAGGGAATGAAGAAAATCGAGATGAGCTTCCTGCCGGACGTGCGTGTGATCTGCGAAGCCTGCAACGGCCTGCGCTTCAACGCCGAGACGCTCGCGGTGCGCTGGCGCGACAAGACGATCGGCGACGTGCTCGCGATGAGCGTCGACGAAGCCGTCGAATTTTTCGCCGCGCATCCTAAGATCCACCATTGTCTGCGCCTGCTGCAGGACGTCGGCCTGGGCTATCTGACGCTCGGCCAGCAGAGCCCGACACTCTCCGGCGGCGAGGCGCAGCGGATCAAGCTCGTCACCGAGCTGGCGAAAATCAGGACCGACCTGCTGCCGCTGCCGGGCATTCAGCGCGGGCGTCGCGGCGAACCGAATCACACGCTGTACATTCTCGACGAGCCAACGGTCGGGTTGCACATGGCCGACGTGGAAAAGCTGCTGCGCGTGCTGCACCGGCTGGTCGACGCAGGGAACACGGCGGTGGTCGTAGAGCACAACCTCGACGTAATCGCCGAGGCCGACTGGGTCATCGACCTTGGGCCGGAAGGCGGAAATGCGGGCGGACGCGTGGTGATGCAAGGCCCGCCCGAGGCCGCCGCGGACCACGACACGCATACGGCAAAAGCGCTGGCGGAATTTCTCGCCGCCCGCGGTCACCAATTGCTGAGCGGATCACCCGAGTCGAAAAGGATTCTGCCCCAGTAGTGCAGCTGTGCGGGCGTCACCGGCCGCGGCACCTGAGTGCCGGTTGGGATATGGCGGCGATAAACCGCGACTGCCAGCTCCGAGCAGTAGTAGCGATCCGGTATGTTCAGTCCGGCCAAGCCAAGAAAGTTGTATCCCTTACCGACCCACTTGCGTGCATTGACCACGGCTTCGTGGGAAGACCTTTCCGTTGCCCAGTTTGACCTCACCAACAGCAGCCGATGGGACTTCGAGACGAACTCGGCAAGCGGCGTGGTGTGCACGCCCCGCCCTTCCGCCTCGATCACCTGATCGCCGTCCTTGTCGAGCACTGCGGCATGACTCCACGGCGTATTCGTAGCCACTGACACGAGATGGTCGCTCGGGTGGTAGCCACGGATTACCAGCCAGTCGCCGTTGCGGCCCAGGCGCCGCACCTCACCCAGCACCTGCGCGTCGTGAATTGCCTTCAGATCCTGCGCGGGCGACCTCACCACTGCAGGCGTCGCGCAAGCCGAAACCAGCAGCACAACGACGAGCATTCGCAAGCCGTGTGCTACATCTCGCTGATCTTCCATGCGCAACCTTACTGCGGCTGCAGGTTGATGCTCTTCGCGAGCGCGGTCCAGCGCTCGAGATCGGCGCGGATCAGCGCCTCGAACTCTTTCGGCGTGCTGCCGACCGGCAGCAGCGATGCCTGCGCGAGGCGCTGCTTCACGTCCTCGAGCGCGAGTGCCTTCTTCGTTTCGACGTAGAGCCGGTTGACGACCTCGGCGCTCGTGCCGCGCGGGGCGAGCAGCCCGAGCCACTGCCCGGTGTCGAACCCTGGGAACCCGGACTCGTGCAGCGTTGGGATCTCCGGCATCGTCGCCAGACGCTCCTTGCTGGTGAACGCAAGGATCTTGATCCGGCCCGACTTGTGGTGCGGCGTAACGGGCGTGGAGCCAAGCAGGGCGACCGGTACTTGCCCCGCGACGAGATCCTGCACCGCGGGCGCGCCGCCCTTGTAGGGGACGTGCTGCATCTCGATCCCTGCCATCTTCTTCAGCAGCTCGCCCGACAGGTGCTGTCCCGAGCCGATGCCCGAATGCGCGAACGAATACTTGCCGGGGTTCGCGCGCGCCAGCGCCACGAATTCCTGCACTGTGCTCGCCGGCACGGACGTATGCACCGCCAGCGCGAGCGGCTGCGTAGTCACCTGGGTGATCGCAACGAAGTCCCGCTGCATGTCGAACTGCACGTTCTTCATCGCGAGGTGCAGCGTGACGACCGGGTCCGCGGCGAACAGGATGGTGTGACCGTCGGGATCCGCGCGCGCCACCTCGGCCGAGCCGATCGCGCCCGACGCGCCGGCGCGATTGTCGACCACGACCTGCTGATTCAACGCCTTGCTGAGCTTGTCGGCGACCGAGCGCGCCGCCACATCGGTTGCACCGCCGGGCGGGAACGGTACGATGAAGCGCACCGGCTTGCTGGGCCAGCCTTGCGCGTACGTGTTGAGCGCGATCGCGGCAAGGACTGCGAAAAGTACGTTTCTCATGGCCCCCTCCTCTACTGAAAATCCGCCGGATGGCCGGGCGCCGGCGTGAAACCCAGGTCGCCGCGCCGGATCACCGCTTCGCGCCCGCCGTTCAGCGCGAGCAGCTCGGCCTGCCTCCGCTTGGCGCGCCGGTCGGTCTCATCGGGGTCGCAGATCGCTTGCAGCTTCTGCCGCAACTCCCCGACGGTGCGGGCGAACTCCGGCCGCGCTGCGAGATCCTCGAGTTCCTCGGGATCGGATTCGAGATCGAAAAGCTGCGGCGGGTACTTCACGTAGTGCACGTACTTGTAGCGTCCCGAACGCAATGCAAACGCTCCGGTCGTCGAACCCATGCCGTGATACTCGGAGAACAACGCGCGCGCCGGCGCGGCACCGCCGGCGATCTCGAACAGCGACACGCCCGGGTGATCGTCGCGTACCTGCGCGAACGCGACGCCCACGGCTTCGACGATCGCCGGGTAGCAATCGACGTGGCTTACCGGCGTCGCGACGGTCTTTGCGGCGGGGACATCGGGTCCGGCGAGGATCAGCGGCACGCCTACGACCTCCTCGTACATCGTCGACTTGCCCCACAGCCCGCGCGCGCCGAGATTGTCGCCGTGATCGCTCGTGTACATCACCCGGGTATTCGCGGCCAGCCCGGTCTCCTCCAGCACGCCGCAGATCTTGCCGATCATTTCATCGAGGTAGGACACGAGCCCGTAGTAGCCGGCGATCGCGCGGCGCACGTCGGCCTCGGATTCGAAATAGTCGTCGTAGCAGAAGCTCGCGCGGTAGTCGTCGAGATACGGATGGTGCGGCCGCGACTCGCGCGCGTAGAGCTTCGGCAGCGGCAGCTGCATGTTCCAGTAGCGGTAGAAGTGCTCCGGCGGCGCGGTCAGCGGGAAGTGCGGCGCGACGAACGAGACGAACAGCACCCACGGCTTGTCCTGTGCGCGCGATCCCTGCTCGCGCAGCCAGACCTGCGCACGCGAGCAGATGTCGCGGTCATAGTGCGTGTACGGAGTCTCGCCCGGCCCCGCCATCGCCGCCATCTTCTTCGCGCCGCCGCGCCGCGGCGGATCCGCGCGCACCAGGCCGAGCAGGTCGCCCTTGGCGTCGAGAATATGCATCGGGATCTGTTCTTCGCTGAAGCCGTGGTCCTCGCCGGCGACGCGGAAGTGCAGCTTGCCGATCGATACCACCCGGTGGCCGCGCTCGCGCAACACGTGGTGCCAGGACGCTACGCTGCCGTCATAGGCGTCGGCGTTGTCCCAGAAGCCGATCTGGTGGATGTACTTGCCGCAGGCGAAGCCGGCGCGCGCCGGAATGCACACGGGACTCGTCGTCCAGGCGTTGCGAAACGCGGTGCCGCGCGCGGCGAGCGCATCGAGATGCGGCGTGCGCACGATCGGATGGCCCGCGTAGCCTGCGATCTTCGGGTTGTGCTCGTCGGACATGATGACGAGCAGGTTCGCGGGGCGCATCGCAGTACTATAGACGAAAGCGTTTACCATCATTCCGATGATCGAGCTCAAGGACCTGCGCTACGTGCGGCTGGGCAGCCGCGACCTCGCGGCGGCGGCGGAATATGCGCGCACGATCCTCGGCCTCGAGCTCGTGCGGCGCGAGAGCGATGCGATCTACTTCCGCGGCGACGACCGCGACCACACGCTCGTCTACTTCGAGGGCGATGCCGCCGACCACGCGACCGGCTGGGAAGTTGCGGGTGCCGCCGCGCTGGACGCCGCCGGCGCCGAGCTCGAGGCGAAGAGGATCCAGGTCCACCGAGGCTCGCGCGCGGAGTGCGAGAAGCGCTATGTCGCGGATTTCATCGCCTTCGCAGACCCTTCGGGCAATCGCCACGAGCTCGTCGCGAGCCCCCGCACGAGCGGCACGCGCTTTTCCCCCTCGCGCGACTGCGGCGTGTGGAGCTTTTCCCACATCGGCCTGCGCACGACGAACGCAGCGCGCGACGAGACGTTCTGGACCACGGTGATGAATGCGCGCGTCTCGGACCGCATCGGCGCCGCGCCGCTGCTGCGGATCGACGAAGTGCACCACCGGATCGCGCTATTTCCGTCGCAGCACGCCGGCGTGCAGCACGTGAACCACCAGGTGCACGGTGTCGATGACGTGATGCGCTCGTACTACTTCCTGCGCGAGCGCGGCGTGAAGATCGTCTTCGGTCCCGGCCGGCACCCGACCTCGGGCGCCGTGTTCCTGTACTTCGAAGGTCCGGACGGGATGGTGTACGAGTACTCGACCGGCGTTCGCCTGATCAAGCCCGAGGAAGAGCCCGGCTATCGGCCGCGGCAGTTTGCGTTCGCGCCCGAGTCGTTCTGCATGTGGGGCTCGAGGCCGGACATCCCCGAGTTCCGGACGTAGCGGCGCGCTACCTCGCCGCCCGCTCCTCTTTCCGCGTCCGCCAGACGTCGAGCAGCGCGTCGAGCTTCGCCCGCGCGCTCAGGCGCTCGTCCGACAGCGCTTCGAGAAAATCGGACAGGCGCTTCGACTTGACCATCGTGTAGAAGGTGAGCCAGAGGACCGGTACGGCTACGATCGCAAAGTACACCAGCTTCAACCAGACCGGATTGTCCGCCTCGGAAATCAGGTTCATGCCGAGGAACCCGGTGGTCACGGTGCCGATCAGGCCGAACACCGTCACCACGGTCAGGCGCACCACTGTGTTCGCCTGCCGCCGCAGCGCATCGCTGTCCAGATACTCGCTCATGTCCTGGATCTCTTCGCGCACCTCGTTGTACAGGCCGTCGGTGCCGAGGTACTCGCGGCACATCCGGTACATCGCCTTGGCCTGCGGCTGGTCGGACAGCTCGTGGAACCAGTAGCGATGCGTGAAGCGCAGGAAGATCTCCTTCATGCTCCGAATGCTGCGCTTGAAGCGCCGCACGGACTCGACGTCCTCGATATCGAGCCGGTTGAGCGCCTCCACCAGGCGATCCGAGAGCATCAGCAGCGCAGCCTTGTGGAAATGCGCGATCAGGAAGATCAGGAAGTACTGGTGACGGAACTGCTCCAGCAGGCCGATCGAGCGATCGGCGAAGAAACGATCGGACGCGTCCCCCATCAGGATGAACGCGTGTCCGCAGCACAGGTAGCGCGAGCCGCGCGGGCCTTCGCGCCCCTCGTCCCAGTAGCGGTCGTAGCAGAACCGGTACTCGAAGTCGCGCAGGTGCCGCTCGGAAAATGGCAGCGTCGCGGGATCGCCAGCGCCCGCCACCAGCCCGATCCGCACGAAATCGCCGCGCGTGACCTGCCGCTCGTCCTCCATCGCGAGGTAGCCGAGGATCGGCATGCGGTGGTATTCCACCAGCCGGAAGCGGATCGTCCCTACATCGTCCGAGTGATGATGCACGAACGGCCGCATCACGAAGTCCCAGTGCGAAGCGATCTCGGCGGCGCGGTACTGGCACACGTGGGCAAGATATTTCTCGCGCCGCTCGTAGTCGGACACCGAGAGCACCTTGCCGTCGGCCGAGAGCCATTCGACCCGCTTGAAGCAATGGCCGCCCGTGCCGTCGGCCTCCCAATGCGTCGGATAGGCACGCCCCAGCCGGTAGAGCGTTTCCTGCGCGCGCGCCAGATCGATGTCGGACGCGGCGATTTCGACCGCGAGGATGACGATATCGATGTCGTAGAAGAAGTACAGATCGACGTGCGCCACCTCGCACACCAGCGGGTTCGCGTCCTCTCCAGGAAAGGTAACCCGCACCTGGGCGATGTCCGAGCGCCGGAACACGCGGATCGGCGACTCGGTGCCTGCCCGGCCGCGCGCCGCGCCTTCGCCGTACAGGAACCGCTGCACGTGCGGCAGGAAAGTGACGAACTCGCTGTAATGGCGCACCTGAAACTGGGCTGAATCGCCGGTGAACTCGTCCTTCACCTCGCGCCAGGGACCATCGGCGCCCAGCACGTCCCAGTGCTGCTGGATCTGCGCGCTCTCGCGAAGCGGCATCAGCTGCACCGGCCAGAGCACGATCTGGCGAAAATGCCGGACCGTGCGCTTCGCTTCCTGCACCGTCATCACCCCTCCCCGCGCTTTTTGACCGTCGACGCCGGCCAAGTCTACCCGTTCACCTCGCGGTCCATCCGCCATCGATCGGCAGCATGGCGCCCGTAATCGAGGCCGCTGCGTCCGTGCACAGGAACGCAGTCAGCGCCGCCACCTGCTCGACCGTGACGAACTGCTTGGTCGGCTGGACCGCAAGCAGCACGTCGTGAATGGCCTGCTGCTCCGAAATGCCGCGCGCCTTCGCCTGGTCGACAATCTGCTTTTCAACGAGCGGCGTGCGGACGTAGCCGGGACACACCGCGTTCACCGTGATGCCGTGCTCTGCCACCTCGAGCGCGGTGGCCTTGGTGAATCCGGCGACCCCGTGCTTTGCCGCGACGTACGCGGACTTGAACGGGCTCGCGACCAGCGCGTGTGCCGAAGCGATGTTGACGATCCGGCCCCAGCGCTTCTTCTTCATCGCACCGAGCGCGGCGCGCGTCGTATGAAACGCAGCTGAAAGGTTGATGGCGATGATCGCGTTCCACTGCTCGACCGGGAACTCGTCGACCGGCGCGACATGCTGGATGCCTGCGTTGTTGACGAGCAGGTCCACCGATCCGAAGCGCGCAATCGCCTTTTGCATCATCGCTTCGATCGCCTCCGCCTGGGTCATGTCGGCGCCGTCATAGGCGACGCTGACCCCATGCTCGCGGGCGAGATCCGCGCGCAGCCTTTCGATCTCGCCCGGGTCGCCGAAACCGTTGAGGACGAGGTTCGCGCCGCCCGCGGCCAGCCTGCGCGCGATTCCCAGCCCGATGCCTGACGTGGACCCCGTTACGACCGCTGTTTTGCCGTTGAACATGGTGCTTTCCCGTACTGGTGGGTCGGGCGATGGTATGCGAAAAGGGGTGGCAGTCGCCCGCAAGCGACGAATCCACCCCCGGCGGAACTTATTCCCCGGATCGCGGCCGAAGCCTAGGAGTCAACGGTTCCGGGGCGGAGCCGTTACTAAGCCACCCCCAAGGAGGTCATATGAAGCTCGCACGCTTGAGTCTCGCACGCCTGTCAGGATTCCTCCTCGCCCTTGCGTTCTCCGCGGCATTCGCGCAGGAAATGAAGCCCGAGGACATGGTGCGCCGAGTCACCGAGGACGTGCTTGCCGCGATCAAGAGCGACAGCGCGCTGCAGGCCGGCGATCGGCAGAAGGCGCTCGCGCTCGCCGAGCAGAAAGTCATGCCGCACATCGATTTCGCCGAGGCGACGAAGCTCGCCGTCGGCAAGGCGTGGTCGGCCGCGACACCCGAGCAGCAGCAAAAGCTGGTCAGTGAATTCCGCGCGATGCTGGTGCGGATCTACTCGAACGCGATCGACGTCTATCGCGGCCAGACGATGAAGGTGCAGCCGGTCAGCACGCCGGCCGGAGCCACCGACGTCACCGTGCGCAACCAGTATCTGCGTCCAGGACAGCCTCCGGTGCACGTCGACTACGCGATGCGCAAGACCCCCGAAGGCTGGAAGATCTACGACATCAACGTCGAGGGAATGAGCCTCGTGCTGACGTACCGCTCCGAGTTCGAGCAGGTCACGCGGCAGTCGGGCGTCGAGGGGCTGCTGAAGCGCCTCGCCGAGAAGAATACGCCGCCGTCCACGCGCAAAGGATAGTCGAAGCGCGCAGTTTCGGCGGCGGCCAAGCCGCCGCCCCCCGGATTACGCTACGATGCGCGACCAGGGAGGTCGCAGCCTCGTGAGCACACCACCGGTCAGCGCATCATCGGTCGACCCCGCGCAAGGCAGGGATGCCGCGTGGGTTGCGTATGTCCTGCACGGAATCGGGTACCTCACGGTGATGTTCTGGCCGGCGGTGATCGGCCTGGTCATCAACTACGTCAAGCGCGGCGATGCGCGCGGCGGCTTCGTCGACAGCCATCACGATTGGCTGATCCGCACGTTCTGGTACGGATTGCTGTGGAACCTGCTGAGCATTTGCGTGCTGCTCTGGAGCGCCTGGCCCGTGATCCACGCGATCATTCGCAATCCCACCGCGTCGGGCGAATGGATGCTCGCGTGGAGCACGATCTTCTCGATGATCGGCCTGGCGTCGCTCGGGGCGATCGGGATGCTGCTGACCTGGTTGTGGCTGCTCTATCGCGTGATCCGCGGCAGCATCCAGCTCGTGAACCTGCAGTCCGTCCCCTAGGGCCATTCGGCGCGGTGATGGCCTGCCGGTACCGGCGGCCGAGCCCAGCCGGGCGGGGTCTCGGACATCTCGAGCACCGGCTTCAGATGGCGCACGCGTCCTGACGGAGCATCGATCTCGGTGGTGAGGCCGTCGATCTCCGGTTGCGGAAGCTCTGCAGGCAAAGCGGCGATCGCCGCTGCGCCCGAATCGCCGAAATCGACGATCCAGCGACCGGTGCGCGCGAGCGAGACGCGCACCAGCCAGCTTCCGCCCTCGCGGGCGCGGCGCCCAAGCGCAACCATCGCGCCGAACGCCATCAGGTACCCGCTCACATAATCGATTGCTGACACCGGCATGTAGCGCGGCTTCTCGCCGCTTTCCAGCGCCATGCCGCTCACGGTCTGCACGATGCTGTCGAATCCGCGCCGGTTGCGCCATGGGCCCGTGTCGCCCCAGGCGCTGAGCGAAACATAGACGATTCCAGGGCGGACGCTCGCAGCCTGCTGCGGCGAGAAACCGCGCGCGGCGAGCGTGCCCGGCCGGTACGACTGCGAGAACACGTCGGCTTCGCGCAGCAACGCGCGCAACGTTCCGCTTCCGTCGTCGGTCCTGAGGTCGAGCTGCGCGGAGAGCTTGCCGATCCCGGTGTCGAGCTCGGTCGTCTTCATGTCCGGAATGTGGGCCGCGCCGATCTTCAGCACATCGGCGCCGTGCTCTGCGAGCGTGCGCCCGCACGTCGGGCCGGCGAGCACGCGCGTCAGGTCGAGCACGCGCACACCCGCCAGCGGCCGCGCGCCGGGCGGCAGCGGCTGCGGCGGCGCATCGCCGATCCGCACGATCTCGAGCAGCGGTTGTGCCGCGATCGCTGCGTATTGGGGATGCTGCGCCCACTCCGCCGCGTCGCGCGCGAGTCCTGCACAGCCTCCTGCCGCATGGATCTGGGCCTCGAGCGCATTTCCGTCCCAGCTGCGGCTCGCCTCCTCGGCCGCGGCGCGATCGGCCGCGGTGCCGAGCACGCGCAACGCCGCATCGCGATGCGCCGCAAAATTGCTGTGGATGCTGACCCAGCGACCGCCGGCAACCGGGTAGAAACCGCTCAGCGGATCCCAGACATCCGGCGGCGGCGCGCCATTGACGCGCAGGTAGCGGTTGCTGCGAAGCGACGCCGCAGCGGCGCGAACATTCACCCGGATCCGCTGTCGCGGGCGGCCGGTGCGCAGGCTCCACAGATCGGACGCCGCCATCCCGACCGCAGCGAGCGCCGCCGCGCCCGCGGTGCCGACACGATAGCGCGTCGGAAATACCGGGTCCGCGCCGACGAAATCGACGTCCCCTGCAGGCGGCTCTGCGAGCCGGGCCATGCGCAGCAGTTCATGGAAAGCGGATCTCGGCATGTCAGGGAAACTACCACGGACTCCATTAGACTAGCGCGCTCGCAACATTCGACTCAGCCCATGCGCGAAGCCCAGCCCCGCACGCTCTATCTGAAGGACTATCAACCGCCGGCGTTCCTGATCGATCGCGTGATGCTCGACGTCGACATTCGCGCCGAGGATACGATCGTGCGCGCCACGCTGACCGTGCGGCGCAATCCCGCCGCCGCGGATCGCAGGGCGCCGCTCGAGCTCGACGGCGACGAGCTCGAATTCGTCTCCGTCGCGCTCGATGGCGCGCTCTTGCGCGCGAACCAGTACACCGTGGCTCCCGAGCGGCTGACCGTTGCGGACGCGCCCGAGCGCTTCACGCTGGAGACGGTGTGCCGCATCGTGCCGCAGAAGAACAGCCGCCTCGAGGGGCTCTACGCGACGCGCAGCGGGTTTGCGACGCAGTGCGAAGCCGAGGGGTTTCGGCGCATCACCTGGTTCATCGACCGGCCCGACGTGATGGCGCTCTACCGCACGACGGTGCGCGCCGACAAGACCCGCTACCCGGTGCTGCTGTCCAACGGCAACCTGCTCGCGTCGGGCGATGAGCCGGGCGGACGGCACTACGCTACGTTCGACGATCCGTTTCCGAAGCCGAGCTACCTGTTCGCGCTCGTCGCCGCGCGCCTCGAGGTCCTCGAGGACGAATTCATTTCCCGCTCGGGCGCGCCGAAGAAGCTCGCGGTCTATGTCGAGCCCGGCAAGCTCGACCAGGCCGCATGGGCGATGGATTGCCTGAAGCGCGCGATGCGCTGGGACGAGCAGCGCTTCGGCCTGGAGCTCGACCTGGAGCAGTACAAGATCGTCGCAGTCGGCGACTTCAACTCCGGCGCGATGGAGAACAAGGGACTGAACATCTTCAACGCGAAGTACGTGCTGGCCCGGTCCGATGTGGCGACCGACCAGGATTTCCTCAACATCGACCGCGTCGTCGCGCACGAGTATTTCCACAACTGGACCGGCAACCGCGTCACCTGCCGCGACTGGTTCCAGCTCTCGCTGAAGGAAGGTCTGACGGTATTCCGCGACCAGGAGTACAGCGCGGACACGTACTCGCGCGCGGTGATGCGGATCCGCGAGGTGCGCATGCTGCGCGCCGGGCAGTTCCCCGAGGACGCGGGGCCGATGGCCCACCCCGTGCGGCCGCAGTCATACATGGAGATTCAGAACTTCTACACGATGACCGTGTACGAAAAGGGCGCGGAAGTGGTGCGCATGCAGCATGCGCTGCTCGGCGAGGAAAAATTCCAGGCAGCGATGCGCCTGTATTTCGAGCGGCACGACGGCCAGGCCGTCACCTGCGACGACTTCGTGGCGGCGATGCAGGACGCATCGGGCGTCGATCTCTCGCAATTCAAGCGCTGGTACGACGTCGCCGGGACTCCGGTGCTCGATTGCACCGGCCGGTACGACGCCGGGCGACGTACGTTCACGCTTACCGTGCGCCAGTCGATGGATCCGCCGTTCCACATTCCGTTCGCGGTGAAAGTGGGCCGGCACGAGCGCGTGCTTTCGGTCACGAAGCCGGAGGAATCCTTCGTCTTCGACGGGCTCGATGCCAAGCCCGTGCCCTCGCTGTTGCGCGGGTTCTCCGCCCCGCTCAATGTCCACTACCCCTACAGCGACTCCGAGCTGCTGCACCTGCTGGCGCACGACGATGACGCGTTCAACCGCTGGGAGGCCGGACAGCGGCTTGCGTGCGACCTCATCCTGAAAGCGGCAGGACATCCTTCGGACGCGTTCATCGATGCGGTCCGCACGCTGCTGCGGGATCGCGATCCTGCGTTCATCGCCGAGGTGCTCGCCCTTCCGTCCGAGGCGTATCTGGCGGAGCAGCTCGAGGTGGTCGATCCCGATGCGCTGCACGACGCGCGCAACACGCTGCGCCGCAGCCTCGCCCAGGCGCTGAAACCGGAGCTGCTCGCTGCGTACAAGGCAGGCACGGTGCCCGGTCCCTATTCGCCCGACGCCGTGTCGGCCGGCAAGCGCGCGCTGCGCAACGCCGCGCTCGGGTTGCTGATGGAGCTCGAAACCGGGGACGTGATCGCTCTTTGCGACGAGCAGTACACGCGAGCCGACAACATGACCGACGCGTTTGCTGCGCTCGTCTGCCTCGCCAACAGCGGCGCCGCGCAGCGCGAAGGCGCGCTCGAATCGTTCTATGACCGATGGAGAAACGAGGCGCTGGTCGTGGACAAGTGGTTCGCGGTGCAATCGGCTTCGCGCCGGCCGGACACGCTCGAGCGCGTGCGTGCCCTGATGGATCACCCTGCGTTCGACATCAAGGTGCCGAACAAGGTGTACGCGCTGCTGTTTGCCTTTTCCGGTAATCAGGTGCGATTCCACGCCGCCGACGGCGCAGGCTACGCGTTCCTCGCCGACCAGGTGCTCGCGCTCGACCGGCTCAATCCGCAGATTGGAGCGCGCCTGGCGCGGGGCTTCGATCGCTGGAAGAAATTCGACGCCGGCCGGCAGGCGCACGCCCGGGCACAACTCGAGCGGATCCGCGACGCAGAGGGCCTGTCGCGCGACCTGGCCGAGATCGTCACGAAGGCGCTCGCCTGACATGGACCCGATGGTCCAGCTCGTGGTGGCGACCGGCGTCTTCCTCGTCACGCATTTCGTTCCGAGCACGCCGCTGCGAGCCGCGATCGTCCGCTCGACCGGCGAGCGCGGTTACCTCGGGCTTTACGTGCTGGTCGCGTTGGCGACGCTCGGCTGGATGATCGTTGCGTACAACCGGGCGCCGCTCGAGCCCCTGTGGCCGGGATTGCGGCTGTTGCCGGCGATCGTGATGCCGTTCGCGTTCATCCTGGTCGTGTGCGGAGTGCTTTCGCGCAATCCGACCGCGGTCGCGCAGGAAAAGGTGCTCAAGGCCGGGGAA
>Ga0209382_10001703_pt1 | contig 33976 bp, 26 predicted proteins | sample SoiMetdeltSBSDD5_FD_187599 | JGI IMG/M metagenome (GOLD analysis project Ga0209382, IMG submission 187599) | Bulk soil microbial communities from a Populus tree surrounding site in Tennessee, USA - Soil MetaG P. deltoides SBSDD5 (SPAdes) (version 2) | ecosystem: Environmental > Terrestrial >... | reverse complement strand
GTTCTGCTGGTAGGCGGGGCTGGCGACTGTAGCCTCGATGGGTGCCGTCGTCTCGGCCTGGCCGATCGGCTTGATCAGCGTGGTGCGGGTGATGGCGAACTCGGTCGGTTCCAACCCGGCGAGGGCGAGCTCGTTGGTGGGCTTGGCGATCTGCTCGCGAAGGCCTCGACCGCCGCACGACGGTCTCACGCTCGGTGATCAGGTCCAGAATCGGCGGCGGCAGGGCGTGCCCTCGTGCCCCTTATATGTGTCGCGCCAGACGGTGTGGTGGTGCTGGTCAGCCGGCGGACTAGGCCGGCCGTGGACGTCCCAGAAGAATCGTGACCCTGCCGAGGCCGGCTTGCTTCGCAGTCGCGCACGAGTCGCCGTGCAGCATCAGGGTGCCGTTGGTCTGCTTCACGGCCCACCGGCGTCATGACCGGGACCAACCCCGGTCATGGCATCGACGCGCTTGACCTGCACGACATCGTTACCCTGTAGCGCGCCCATGGATCGCGACACTTCGTCCTTGCAACCCAAGTCGACCCACGCCTGGGTCACCGTCGGCCTGTGCGCCACACCCAGACGAGAAGCTGGACGCCGGTCGTGTTGTCGGTGGCCGAGGCCGCCATGACCACCATGCGACGATCAGCCAGAACACGTCGACGAACATGCCGCGCTTACGGCCGGTTACCTTCGCGGCGGCGTCCTTGCTGGTGGGTGTCCGCCGGCACATGGTCAGCCGCGCAGATCGACTGGGTATCCAGGACGAACCGTTGGTTGCTTCGAGTTCGTGTGGTTAGATCTGACCCTTACGTGGTCCTGCCGATTAAGCGAGTATTGGTTCATGCAATCCGCTCAGGCTTCGCCGCCCGACGATCCGACAACGAACGCGGAGAACCCTGCTGTCACGGTCGCGATCATCGAAGATGATCCGGTTACGCTTGTCGGATTGTCCGAGGTGATCCGGCACGTCTCGTGGTTCGCTCTAACATCCGCCGCACGTTCAGTCGAGGAATTCGACGCCGCTGAGCTGCCCCAACCGAACGTTGTCATCCTTGATCTTCGCCTACGAGGCGGTGGGCTTGAAGGCGCCAACGCCGTTCGCCACTTGGTCGCCTCCGGCCATACAGTCTTAGTTGTTTCAATGTTCGATGAAGAAGTTCCAGTCGTCGAAGCCATCCGTGCTGGGGCCGCTGGCTACCTCACGAAGGAGGCCGAACCAGAGGAGGTCGTGCGCGCCATCGGTGTGGTCGCTAGTGGCGGAACGTACATCTCAGCGACCGTCGCAGGCTACCTTCTCAAGGAACGAATCAGCCTAACGAACCGTGAGCGCGAAATCCTGCGGTTCGTCGCTAACGGCGAGACCACACCGGACATAGCGAAGATGCTATACATATCCGAAGCAACGGTCAACAGTCATCTAGATCGTATTCGTAACAAGACAGGGCACCGGCGCCGTACCGATCTCACGCGCTATGCGCTAGAGCAAGGTTTGATCCCACGCGAGCGGCCCAAAGGTCCATAACGATCAGAACAGGGGAAGCTGTGCACGACAAACACGACTGCGATGTGGCGATCGTCGGCGGTGGCGTTTCGGGCATCGCCGCAGCCTACACTTTGAGCAAGGCCGGTCTAGACGTTGTCGTGTACGAGAAAGATGCAGATGTAGGAGGGCGGGCAAGAACGCTCCTAGTTGAGGGCAAGCCCGTTGATATTGGTGCGCAGTTCTTGTCGTCGTTCTACACCGAAACGCTGAAGCTTATCGCCGAGGTTGGCTTGGCGTCAGCGTTGCGCTCGCGCAGTCAATGGGCCTACATCGCAAGAGACCAAATAGAGTATCCAATATGGCCGCTAAGCCCACTGCTAAGAGGTCACGCACTCACTTGGACAAACAAGCTGAACCTGGGCTCGCTGGCGGTCCCACTGATGAGGCATTGGGGAAGCCTAGACATTGCCAGACTATGGCGCTCAGCAACGCTCGACACGCAATCTGCTCAGCAGTTTCTTGTGTCGAAGGTTGGTGAACAGAATGTACGCCTGTTTGTGGCACCACTCCTGCGAGGGCTTCTGTTCTGGGATACGGACACAACGAGTGCGCCCGTCGTGCTCTCGATGCTCAAGGCATTTGCGACCGGCCGTGGAACCTTCCGACTCGACGGCGGCGTTGGAAGCTTGTCGACTGCTCTCGCCAAAACACTGACCGTCCATCGGGAGAGCGAAGTTAAGAAGGTGTCGCCGCTGAACACTGGGGTGCGGCTCGAAGCCATCATTGGGGGCAGCGAGCAAACGATCAGCGCGAGATCCGTCATCTGCGCTACCACCGCATCTACTGCCTCGCGCTTATTTCAATGGATACGCGACTCACGAGTCGACTTCCTTGACTCAATTACCTACAGCCAAACCGTCATGCTGTTTTTCGAGGCGCCGATTGATGCAGAGGACTACCCGAGCGGCGCCATCGTCTTCCCCGTGCCGGACGTTCCTGACTTGTCATCGATAAACCCGAGCTACGCCGCACTTGAGGATATGGGAAAACGCAATGAACTTCGGCCCATAACGATATCGCTCTCAAGTATTGGTGCGCAGAAACATGCGCACCTCCCGGATGCCGAACTTGAGGAAAAGGTTCTTGCTCTCGTCACCAAGGCTATCGGTTCCAAGTCCTGGACCAATAGAGCGCGCCTCCTGCACATACAGCGATGGTCGGAGGCTATCCCGCGCTTCAACGTTGGGCATCTGAGACGCCTGTCGGCTGTCCAGCGGCAATTCGGCGCGGTTAACGGTGTTGCGTTTGCCGGTGACTACATTGGCGGCCCCTACATAGACGGAGCGGTACGGTCCGGCCTACGCGCGGCCAAAGACGTCCTCATGCATATGGGTCATTAAGGCGATAGCAGGACACCAGTGCGTTGCGACCTAGTCATTCGCGCCACACAGAGCCACCACGCGTCACTTCTTTGTGAGAGCGGGTAAGTACGTGAACCGCGTATCTGAATCCGATCTTAATGACCCGCGGCCTGCGAAGGTTCGCCCAAAGTACAGCTGGGTCGTATTTGCCGGGCTGGTTCACCGGACCGCTAGCCTTCCTGTCGCTATTACCTTGGGCAAGGATTCACTTGGGCAGAACACGGAAATCGCGTTCAAGATCGGCATGATCGTTGCCCTCGTCAACGTCATCCTAACCGTCGGCCTCGTGCGGGGGCGAGTTGAGTCCCTGCTGACCTCGACAGCATTCTTCTGGGGGGACGTCGGCGCCGTGGTGGCTTTGAACTTCTGGTCTACGCAATTGGTCAGCGATGGAGATTTTCTGGTACAAGGCGCTGATGTCTTCCACCTCTACACCCTCGGCACCGTGGTTGTGTGGACCAGCGTACGAGGATACCGCGCAGCTGCACTCCTGATCGCGTTCGTGTTGACTTGCGAGCTGGCCGTCGTTCTTCCGTCCCACGCAGCCATCACGACATCCGAGCTTCTCCAGATCATCGCACGTATAGGTTGGCTCGCAGCCGGAATGGCCGTGCCGCTCGTGATCATGATGTTCGCGCGTCGCGCTACCAACGTCGCCAACGAACGTAGCCTAGTCGCGGGGCGTGCAGTTGAGCGCGCCCTCGCGCTCAGGAGCATCCACGACACAATACTCCAGACCTTCGGTCAAATAGTTCGCCGAACCACGTCGGCACATGAACCAGAATCCCGCCTGTGCGATGTAAAGGAGTTAGCTTCTCGTCAGGCATCGCAAATACAAGCCGCACTACTCCATGACAACGACTCTTCGCGCAGTACGTTGACCGATGGTCTAAACGGACTTGCGGCCGAATATGGTTCGGATTCATTGGCAGTGCAACTGAAGATGCTCGGGGGTGAGTCGCTTCTGCCGCTCGCCACTGTGCGGGCGTTGATTGGGGCCACGCGCGAGGCGCTGACGAATATTCTAAAGCACGCACGCGCTCACGAGGCCTCGGTCACCGTCCTATTTGATGCTCAAGCTGTCTCCGTTCAGATCGTCGATCACGGAGTGGGATTTGACACAAGCGCGGTCGCGGGCGGATACGGAATTTCTCACTCCATAAGGCGTCGACTCGAAGATGTCGGCGGACACGCCTCCATTCATTCCAGGCTCGGGGAGGGTACTCAAGTCGATCTAATCGTTCCAAGGTCCCCCGAGGAGACATGGGTCGGTGACGACATCAAGCCGACGACATCGATATCGATGAGCTCCCACGAGGTTACCAGCGCGGAGGACATCGCGAGCCATGCTTTGACCTGGTTCGCCATTCCGGCAATGGCCTACCGAGTCTGTATAAGTCCGCTTCAAGTCATTGCTGCCATCGCGCTACTGAAGCTCTACAGCTCCGTGCCGTTCGTTGTCGCGTTGATTGCAGTCCTCGTTGCCGACGTCATAATTCTGGTTGGCCTGCTAGCTGGGAGGTTTCACTCCCTACTTCAGTCCAACGTCTACTTCGCAGTAGACATTGCCGTCGCCGCCGGCCTCAACGTCTGGTCCGCTGTCGAGCTTCCCACCGGCAGAGTCTTGGACTCAGGACTTCAGATCTTCTGGGGCTACGCAATCGGAGTACTAGCGTTTTGGACAGGGCTTCGCGGACTCAAAGTTGGAATAGCGATGGTCGTGGCCGGAGCCGTGCTACAAGTGGCCATGATTGAGGTAAATCACGCCTCTCACCTGCCATCGGGGTGGATGAACGCTCTCGCTCAGATGGGATTGCTGGTCATGGCTGTGCTGGTGGTGTGGCTTTTGACGGTCCTCGCCAGGCAAGCGGCACGAACAGCGGTCGCAGAGGGCCTGCGAGCCGGTCGGGCCCTCGAACGCACTCGGGAGCTTCGGACACTGTATCTCGGCGCGCTGAGCGTCCTGGATCGCATCTGCCAACTAGCCATGCTTGGAACTCAAGCGCGGCCAGTGCACACACTCACGGAGATCCGTGGTCTAGCACTAACACAATCCGATCACCTTAGGAGAACCGTCAAAGCGCACGCGAGATCGCCGCAGGGCTTGAGTGAGACCTTGAATGACGTGCGTGCGCAATTTCGACGGAAGGGTCTGCGAGTTGAATTGGTTGCAGCGGAGCTGACCTCCGAGCCAGAATCGGCAGTCGTGGAGGCCCTAGCCGAAGCGCTAGTTGAGGCTCTCGAGAACGTTCGTCGGCACGCTGGGGTCGTTCACGTTGTAGTGAGTGCTGCCGACATGCCGGAGCGCTCGGCGCAGCGCGGAATTGAAGTCATCGTGCGCGATCAGGGAAGGGGTTTCGACCTTGACTCCGTTGGTCGTCGCGAGGGTCTCGCAAGGATCGAGAGCCTGTTGAAGCGCCTCGGTGGCTCGGCTGAGATTTGGTCTTCGCCAGGTGCAGGCACTCGTGTTCGGCTAAGGACTTGTTGAGCCGGACTGCAGTCGCGGTTACATCCCGGTGTTGGCACGGCGCGCGGGCGGTGCGGCACAAAGTCCGATCCAGCAAGGGAGAGACTCCAAATGCGGCACAATGACTCCTCGACCGCAGGTGGGCAATCCGACCCATCGGGCAGAAGTTTATCGCGAGCCTCGTGGGCATTGGGGCGTAGCCTCTCTCGACTAGTCCGGCTACGCGCCACCGCATCGGCCTCGGCCTTGACGGTGCTCGGCGGCCATACCGGCATGCAGGATATTACTGACTCACGACTCCGGTCCGTCATTCCTGCCGCGTTCGCGTCGTTTTCCATGATCGCGTATGCGCAGATATTTAACGACGTTGTCGACAGGAAGCTCGACGCAATTGGCAAACCAGAAAGGCCGATCCCGTCCGGCCAGATCTCAGTAGGGATGGCCTGGGCTCTCGCTCTCGGAGCCGCGGTCTCAGCCCTCGTGAGTTCTGCTACTGCCGGACGCGCGGCACTCTTGCTCGTAACGTTCTGTCTGATCCTTGGTACCGCCTATTCCGTAGTGTTGAAGGATACCGTCCTGCTCGGCAACACTGCCGTGGCGGTGGTGTCGGCCGGTGCTTTGGTGCTTGGTGGCGTAGCAGTGCACGCTCTATCCGCAGCGACGTGGCTCGGCGCGTTATTGGTCTTCGTATATGTGCTTGGTAACGAGTTGTTCAAGACGGCGCTTGACGCTAGAGGTGACGCACAGCTGGGTCTCAGGACCATAGCCACGGTAGGCGGGCTTCGAGCGACAGCGCTGGTGGTGTCCGTTTGCGCCTTGATACTACCGTGCGTACTTCTAGCGGGTTACGCGTTGGGCCGGCTGAGCCTTGCATTCACTGGACTTGGGACCGTCCTGGTGTCTGCTCCCATCGCTGTGGCGACACTCAAACTGCACCCGTGGCGACGCGTTGAGATGGAGGATTTTGCGAGAGCCCACACCGCATGGAGGACTGGCTGGCTCTCCGGGTTGGCGGTGCTACTTCTTCTCCGCTAGGGGAACTCTACGATGTCGCAGGTTTGGAATCCGCTGATGGCTCGCGACTTCGCGCCAGTCGGTTGCGGCACCTCAACGGACGTGTCAAGAAGCCACTCCAGGGAGTGGGGCCAACCATACAATACGCACAGTCTGAACGCGATCATGAATCTCGTCTATGCTGCTAGGAGATGGCACGGTGGACAGGTCGGACTTGCTAAATGATGCCGAGCGCCGGGTCTGGGACCGATTTGCGCTCGGAGAATTAGCGCATATCGGGGACGGTGATCCGACGGCACCGGGTTTCGATCCCATTTCCTGGCGCGACCGGCAAGTTCGCGGCGAGCTAATTGCTCGCTTGCTGCTGGGTGCTGCGCGGCCTGCGCTCGGGTACGCGGCCAAGGTGCATGTAGCAGGCGCGAGCGTAGTTGGCGCGATTTCTGTCCGAGGTGGACAGGCGGTTCACGGACTGGTACTCGAACGTTGTTGCCTTGACAATTCACCCGACTTCGCAGACTCCACGTCTGGGCCTGTGACGTTGACATTGTCGAGGCTTCCGGGGTTCGTTGGGAGTGGCTGGCGAGCGCAGGGACGCGTCTCGCTTCGAAACTGTTCCATCAGCGGCGAGCTGTCCATTTCAGGTGCTCACATTAACGGCCAGTTATCTCTTGCGGGAACTAGATTAGCCAATGCGTCTTGCACGGCGCTGGAGGCGGACGGCGTCGTGGTCGAGGGCAGCGCCTTTTTTCACGACGGCTTTGTCGCCCTGGGACAGGTTCGGCTCATCGGTGCACAGGTGCGTGGGCAGCTCTCTTTTGATGGCGCTATGTTGAGCAATGTCGCCGATGTAGCCTTGATCGCTGACCGAGTGGTTGTTGGTGGTGGAATGTTCTGCCGAGATGGCTTCACTGCTGATGGCCAGGTCCGGATCTCCGGCGCAAACATCGCTGGCCAACTTTCCTTCGAGCGCGCCAGACTGAGCAACCCCCAAGGCGTCGGACTCGCCGCCGATGGAGTAAGAGTCGATGGTGATCTACTCCTGCGGAATGGATTCAGCAGCAAAGGCCAGGTTCGACTCCCCGGCGCTCATATCGTCGGGAACCTTTCGTTGGAGCGCGCGGCGCTCTCCAATCCCGGCGACGATGCGCTCGTCGCCGACAGGATCGTAATTGATGGTGGGCTATTCGGCCACGAACTCCACGCTGTCGGACGGATTAGGCTTCCTGGTGCGCGAATAGGCGGCGTCATAGCACTTGTCGCGGCTACCCTCTCGAATGCGGAGAGAGTGGCGATGGCGGCCGACGGTCTAATGGTCAACGGTGACATGTTCTGCAACAAAGGATTTATTGCCGACGGCACGATTCGCCTGCCCGGCGCCCGCATCGGTGGTCAAGTCTCATTTAGTGGGGCAAGGCTGAGGAACCCGCGGGGGCCCACCCTCGCTTGCGATGGCGTTGTTGTTGATGGTGGTGCGTACTTCAATGACGCTTTCTCCGCGACCGGTGAGGTGAGGCTCCCCGGTGCAAGAATTGGCAATCAGATATCATTTGAGACCGCGACACTCAAGAATGCGCACGGCAATGCGCTGTCTGCGGACAGGTTGGTTGTAGATGGCGACATGTTGTTTCGACACGAATTTTCCAGCCTTGGCGCAATTCGCCTCGCCGGCGCCCACGTTCGGGGTGCATTGACCTTTGAAGGCGCCGCGTTGGACGGCTCGGGCAACGAGGCTCTCATAGGAGCGGACGTAATTGTCGGCGGACCGATGACTTGCTCGAGCGGATTTGTCGCGAAAGGACGGGTTAGTCTCTGCGGGGCACGGCTTGGAGGTGGGCTTTCATTTCGAGACGCAACAGTGGAAAACCCAGACTCTGTCGCCCTTGATCTGACGACCATCAGTTGCCCCGACGTTGAGCTTCATGCACGAGCAATTAGCGGAGAGGTAGACCTGTCTCGCGCGGGATTGGGGGTGCTCTCGATCTCGACGTCTTGTCTGCGGCTCTCAATGCGCCTACGCGGATTGACCTACGTAGACCTGGATTCTGGCGCTGACCATGAACCGCCGGCACGCCTCCGTGTTGCCTGGCTTCGCAATGACGCGGCTGGCTATCACCCACAGCCATTCGAGCAGCTTGCTGCGTACTACCGTAGCATTGGCCACGATCGCGACGCCCGATCGGTACTGCTGGAAAAGCGTCGGTGCCGTCGCCGCGCAGGCCCGCTGTCCTGGCGAGCGCCTGAGCCCTTCCGGGGCATCGTCAGTGCCCTATGGCGGATACCAGGTCTCGCGTTCGACATACTCGCTGGATACGGTTACGTGCCACTCCGCGCCGCCGCCTGGTTCGGAGCATCCGTGGCGGTCGGAACTATATCGCTCTGGCGAGCGGCGGTCGACCATCCGACTAGCAACAGCCACGCCAACCAACTCCTGCTCGCGTTGGACGCTACGTTACCAACATCGCCACTTGGGATACGGCAAAGCACTCAGCTCGAAGGTACGCCTCTAGTCGTGGCGATGATCCTGCAGGTCCTCGGCTACGGCCTTGCGCTGGCTGTGTTGCCTGCCCTGAGCCGAGCTTTGAGTCGTGGTGATCGTTAGAGGAGTGAAGTCACGCGCATTGCCGACAATCCGTGAGTCATTGAGGCTTTCCGCATATCGCAGCTCCCTATCACGGTACAGACCAGTGCACTGAGCTGCCTCGCTCGGGCATGATCGTAGAAAAATGGTGAGACTTATGAGCTTCGTCTCGGACGCTGCGCAGGGCACGAATTGTCCGTACTCCGGCCGTCGAGCCATCATGTCCTGGGACGACGGACCTGAGCTCTTTCGCGAACTTCAGGATCGCGTCAGGCGCGCCGGTCTATTTCAAAGTAAAGAACGCTACTACCTATGCAAGATTGGCATGACACTCGTCCTCTCGTCGGCGGGGTGGACAGCATTTGTCTTGGTGGGTCAATCATGGTGGCAGTTACTCGTCGCGGCGCTCTTGGGTTTCGGATCTGTCCAAACGGCATTGGTGGTTCACGACGCTGGCCACACCCAGGTGTGCAGATCTGGACGAAGCAACCGAATGATCTGCCAGCTTCACGCCAACTTGCTATTGGGTGTCAGCGCGGCGTGGTGGGTTCAGTATCACAACCGGCACCACAATCACCCTAACGACATGGTCCGCGATCCAAGCGTCCGTCGCCTCGCAACTATATTCAAGCGGGTCGATTCGCGAAGCAGCGGGTCGTCGGGACGAATCGTTGTTCGTGGTGAGCCCTATTTGTTCTTCCCACGGTACGCGTTCGCTGCATTGGGGCTGCGCCTTGCCAGCGTCCTATCGCTGGTGCGTCGTCACCCTCGGGCCGCTCGAAGGTTCGCAATTGAGTCACTGCTCATGGCTATCCACTACCTCGCCTATGTGTCTGTCGTCACGTGGCGCCTCGACGGAGCGCTACTCATAGGCTTCGTAGTTGCGCACTACGCACTCAGTGGACTGTACTTTGGGGCGGTGGTCGCGCCGAACCATACAGGTATGCCAATGATGGATACAGGTGCCACCGGATGGGTTCAACGGCAACTGTTGACAACAAGAAACCTGCGCCCCTCTCCAGTCGTCGACTACCTATTCGGCGGCCTAAATTATCAAATCGAGCATCACCTCTTTCCCTCGATGGCGAGGCCAAACCTTCGACGCTGCCGACCTGTAGTAAAGGAGTTCTGTCGCGATCGTGGGCTGCCGTACCACGAAACGGGGGTAGTCACCGCCTACGTCGAGATCGTTCGCTATTTGAGGCGGGTGAGCGGTGCTTGATTGGCGTCATGGTTTGCGGCCACCTGTACGGTGCCCAAGGCTCTGAATGTCGACCAACCGCAGTTCGCTGCTGACCCGAGGTCAGCCTGACTAGTGGTGAGTGCGTTGTCTATCGAAAGGTGGGACCATCGGTGCCCAGCGACCGAGGGCGTTCCTACGCCATTAGAGGGTCTGCGAAGCCTCCCGCTGAGGCCGGAGTTCACATAGGCCCATTAGCGTCGAGAGGGTCCGACCCTCAGCACTGGGCGGACGACCATCCTGTCTTGAATGTCCTGCGCGAAAGGTCCGCGGGCCGAGGTGCGGTCCGGGATAAAGACAATGCTAGGGTCGGCCTGGTAGTCGAGGGCGGGGGTATGCGCGGAATAGTGTCAGGGGCGATGCTGTGCGCGATTGAAGATCTCGGCTTTGGCGCCTGCTTCGATGCTGTCTATGGTTGCTCAGCGGGCGCGGTGAATGCCGCCTATTTTGTCGCAGGTAACTGCTGGCGCGGCTTGTCAGTGTATCATGATGATCTTTCTCAAGGACCGTTCATCGACTACCGGCGTCTCTTTCGGCTGAGATCCTTTGTCGACCTGGACTACGTATTCAAGGATGTACTGGCCCGCAGGCCCCTAGACTTCCAGTTGATCGCAACATCACCGATGGAGCTGCATGTTGCCGTTACAGATATAGACCGACTGTTGACGGAGGACGTCTCAATCTTCGAGGATGGGGCCGACCTGCTGGAGACACTGTACGCGAGCGCATGGATGCCGATCGGCTCATGTCAGGCGGCCTCGTGGCGAGGCCGACGTGCTCTTGACGGCGGTGTCCTTGCACCGCACCCGCTCGGCATGGCGCTGTCGGATCACTGCACACACGTATTGAGCCTAAGCACCAGGCCAATTCGCCCCTCTGGTTACCGAGGCTATACTGCTGCCAAGCTCCTGGGGTATTTCTACCTGGAAGGGTTCAAGTCAGGACTCGGTTCGCGCCACTTGTCAGCGATCCGTGACTACTGGAGCGAGCGCAACTTGATGCATAGAAAGAGCCTAGTACCGAGCAACGCACCACATGTGCTGGACCTAGCGCCGGTGAGCTCGTCAGCCAAAATTAGATTCTTTGAACGTGATCAACGACGACTTCTCTCTGCTGCGCGCGACGCCTATGGGCTCACGTACTGTGCGCTTACCGGGACTTCGCTGGGCGCCTATACCTCGGGGAAGGTTAGGGTTGTGCCAAGACTGGCCGCGGTCGAGTGACAAGTGACGAAGTGTCCGCCTTCCATTGACGCAACGCGCGCTGCTGCGCAAACATGATGATGACGAGGCCCTGTTGCAGGCTTGACCGGGCCCGATGAGCTCGGTCAAGGGTGAAATGCCGATCCCCTTTGGCGAGGCTGCGCCGGTCTTGGCCGGGGGCCTGACCTGACTCGGGTCGGGTCGCGGATCCATGTCTTCGACACGCCACCGGTCAAACTGCCGTTGGTCTGCTCGACGACCCACCGGCATTATGATCGGGACCAGCCCAGGTCACGGTATCGACGCGTTTGACGTGCACGACATCGTTACCCTGTAGCGCGCCATGGATCGCGACATCGTCCTTGCAACCCAAGTCGACCCACGCCTGGGTCACGGTCGGCGTATGCACCACACCTAGAACATGCCGCACCTACGGCCGGGTGCCTTCGCGGCACGCATTGCGGCCGTACGGTCGCGCATCCTTCCCGTCTGGCGAACCGCAACTCGGCAGCAACACATCCTCAGTTCGACGAGCCCATCGAGCGTCGCTCGATGGGCTCGTCGATGCTCGATCTCTGCGCGAATGGAGGTTTCCACGTGGCCAAGTCACTGCGCGCGAGAGCGCCGCCTTATCCATTTGGGGAACAATGCCAAATAGCAGATCTGGCCAGCTATCGTCACCCGTTAATAGGTACGATACGAATAATGCACAAACTGATTCAGCCGCCCTGTCTGTCATCGTGCCGGATTACCTGCCAGCGTTCGACTCAGCCGCCGCACGAGCACTTCTTCGACTGCTGGTCGGGGTCCGCGACGAGCGGCGAAGGCGGGAGAACGACCAACACAAGGAGCTCGAGTGAACGCACACCCACCATTCGGAGGCTCGTGCTTCGCGCACTGCTTCGCCTTCTACGGACGGGTCTCGACGGAGGACAATCAAGATCCCGAATCTTCGTACAACTGGCAGTATATGCTTGCCAACAATCTCATCACTCCGGCCGGTGGACAGATCGTCGTCCGCTTCTTCGACGTCGGGGACAGCCGTTCGATTCCGTGGCCCCGTCGGCCCGAGGCGAGTCGGCTTCTTGCGGCCCTCCGGGACCCACACAGGGGCTTCGACAACGTGGTCATCGGCGAGCCCCACCGCGCCTTCTACGGCAACCAGTACGGCCTGACCATCCCCATCCTCGCCCACTTCGGCGTCCGGCTCTGGGTACCCGAGGTCGGCGGCCCCATCGACCCCGACAACGAAGCACACGACCTGGTCATGTCGGTCTTCGGCGGCATGAGCAAGGGCGAGCGGACCCGGGTGAAGGTGCGAGTACGTACGTCGATGGCCACGCAGGCGCTCATGCAGGGCCGCTACCTCGGCGGCCGGCCACCGTACGGTTACACCCTCGAGGATCTTGGCCCGCATCCCAATCCGCAGAAGGCGGCCGACGGCAAGCGCCTGCATGGCCTGACGCCGGACCCGCAGACCGCCCCCGTTGTGCAGCGCATCTTCCGCGACTTCCTCAACGGCAACGGGATCTTCGCTATCGCGGAAGCCCTGACCAGCGAGGGAATCCCTTCCCCCTCGGCCTACGACCACGAGCGCAACCCGCACCGCGACGGTCGCGCCTGGGCGAAGAGCGCTGTCCGGGTGATCCTCACCAACCCCCGCTACACCGGCAGGCAGGTCTGGAACAAGCAACGTACCGACGAGGTGCTCGTCGACGTCGATGACGTCGCGCTGGGACATGAGCCGATCATGCGGTGGAACCCGCGGGACAAGTGGATCATCTCAAAGGAGGTCGTGCACGAGCCTCTCGTCAGCGACGAGGTCCTCGACGCTGCTCGTGACCTGCTCGGGTCGCGCGCGCACAAGCCTGCGGCGCACAAGCCGCACCGCACGCGGCACCCGTACGTGTTCAAGAGCCTCATCTACTGCTCGGTATGCAATCGCCGTATGCAGGGCCAACACTCGCACGACGTCGCCTACTACCGGTGCCGCTATCCCTCCGACTATGCCCTCGCCAATCGCGTCGATCACCCCAAGAACGTGATCATGCGCGAGGATCTGGCGACCGGGGCCATTGACCGTTGGCTCGCCTCGGTATTCGACCCCTCACGGCGCGGTCAGATGATCGAGCTGCTGGCTCACCAAGTCAGCGCGGCGGTCCAGCCGGTGGTTCCCAGACAGCGGGCCGGCAGCGACATCGCCACCGAGTTCGACAGGAAGATCGCCCGCTACAAGCAGGCCCTCGACGAAGGAGCCAGCCCGGCGGTCGTGGCGGCGTGGATCACCGAGGCGGAACAGCAGCGGGACGCGGCGCTGGCAAGCCGTCCCGCCGCGCGCGAGGTCGACGCCGTGGACTCGATGACCGCCGAGGACATCGCCTGCCTGGTCGCCGAGCTGGGCGACATCGCTGCCGCGCTGGAGGAGGCCGAACCTGACCACAAGCTCGACCTGTACCGCAGCCTCCGACTCAAATTGATCTATTCAGCAGAAACACGAACGGTGTACGCCATAATTGATCTTGGCGAGCACCGTTGGGATTTGGTTCGTGTCCGAGGGGGGACTTGAACCCCCACGCCCTATACGGGCACTAGCACCTCAAGCTAGCGCGTCTGCCATTCCGCCACCCGGACATGCAGCGTCCACTCTACCTGGAGGGACCGCACGGCCCATCACTGTACACGGCGTTCCGAGGCCCGACTCGGGGAGGGCTGGCGCGGTACGCCGGCGCCAGGCAGCATGACGGCGTGTCCACGCTCACCAATCTCTCCGCGATCGTGGCCGATGCCCGGGCGCGGTACGAGCGGGGCGATCTCCGGTCCGCTCGGGAAGTGCTGATCGAGGCGCTCGTGGTGGCCACGCCGACCCTCGGCGCCGCTGACCGGGACGTCCTGCAGACCAACCGGCTGCTCGCAGCGCTGCACCGGGAGGCCGGTGAGCTGGCGCCGGCGCGCCGGATCCTCGAGGAGGCGATCGTGGCCGGGCAGCGCCGGTGGCCCGACGACGATCCGTTGATGTTGCTGATGGCGTACGACCTGGGCGTCGTGGCGGACGAGTTCGGCAACCGGCACGAGGCGCGGCGCAACTTCGGTCTGGTTGCGCGGCTCGGGCCGGACGTGCTCGGACCCGCCCATTCGGTGGTCATGGCGGCCGCCGGGTACCTGGATCCGGAGGCGACACAGGTCCTGCCGGCCGTCCAGGACGGCCCGCCGTGGAACAACAACGACCACGAACCGCGCAAGCGGAGCGAATCGAGCAAGCGAAGCGAACTGGTACAGCATCGGGCACCGCGCCGCCGGCGTACCCTCGTGATCCTGATCGTGGTCATCGTGGCCTTGGCGGTCGTCGCCGCCGCGGCCACAGCGGTGATCGTGCTGCGATCCGGGTGATTCGAACCGACTGACCACTCAGTCGACACGCTGCGAACCTGCGATAACCGGAGTTATCCACAGACGGACACAGTGTGTGTCCACAGCCGCACACAGCGGGTTCCCGAGGCGCTGTACAGCCCATATGATGTGTGCCGGCTTCGGGGAGGAACGCCACGACGAGGGGCGGACCAACAGTGGGTGGACGGCACGGACAGGACGGCCGCAAGCGCGGCAGCGCGGTCACGATCACCACTGTGCTGGGTCTGCTCGTCGCGATGGGCCTGACGCTGTTCGGGCTCGGGGCCGGCGACCAGGCCGTAGCCAACTACGACGCCAGTTCCTGGTTGTGGAGCTCGCCGAAGGGCGAGGTCGCCCGCGTCAACGGGCTGACCAGTCGCGTCGACACGCGCTACCAGGTGCCGGGCGCCACGGGGCACACGATGCAGGTCGCGCAGACCGACCGGTACCTGGTCCTCCGTGATGTCCACAGTGGACAGATCAGCGCGATCGACCCGGCTACGCTGCAGGTGTCGGCGACCATGCAGGCCACCGCGGGCCTCGGGGTGAGCATTGCGCTCAACGGGGATGCGGCGTTCGTCATCGACGCCGTGCAGGGCCTGGTGCGCCAGCTCGATCCGCTGCGCCTGACGCCGATCGGGGAGCCCGTGCGGTTCCCGCCGGGCATCTCCGGCGGTGTGTTCTCGGGCAACGGGCTCTTGTGGCTCGCCGTGCCCACCGAAGGCACGGTCGTCGCGATCGCTCCGGTCCCCGTCGCCCCACAGGGCGGGTCCGGCGGGATCGGCGGCGCGGAAGCGAGCCCCCGAGAGGCCCGCACGATGCCCGTCGCCGCACCGAACCACGACTTGATCATCTCCGCGCTGGACGACGGGGTCGCTGTGCTCGACAAGACCACGGGCCGGTTGACCACGTTGCACGGTGAGGCGGTCCGCTCGGTCGCGCTGAACCTCACTGGACCCTCGGTGATGCCGACCCGCACGATCGGCCGGGACGTGCCCGTGACGCTGGTCGACGACCGGCACGTCTACATCGTCAACGGCGACAAGGTGGTCGATTTCGTCGTGCCCGGCGAGGGGCCGAAGCTGCGCGCGTGCGTCGCGTGGATGCTCCGGTTCTACTGCCCCGACGACGCGACCAGCACGATCTACGCGCTGACCAACACGGGCAAGCTGGTCGACACGATCGTCGTGCGGGGGGCGAACGGACCGCTCGAGCTCGAGGTCCGCGAACACCACCTGTTCGTCAACGCGCCCAACTCGGCGACCGCTCGGGTCGTGGACGAGCAGCACAGGGTACGGGTGGTCGACAAGTTCGCCAACGACATCGTCGGGGGTGATCCGCCACCGCCGGCCCCGCCCGCTCCCCCGCCGCGGCCGGCCGTCGGCAAGCCCGGTCCGCCGCGCAGCGTCACGGCCTCCGCGGGCGACTCCCGCGCCCGGGTCGGCTGGGGCGCGGCGTCCCCCAACGGGGCGGCCATCACGAAGTACGTCGTCGAAGGCGCCGGCAAGACCGTCGAGGTCGGAGCGAACCAGCGCACCATCGAGTTCACCGGGCTGGTCAACGGCACGACGTACCGCTTCAGCGTCTACGCCGTCAACGCCAAGGGCGCCGGACCCAAGCGCACGAGCAACCCGGTGGTCCCGACCAGGGACGTCCCGGACGCGCCGCCGTCGGTCACCGCAGCGGCCAACGCCGACGGCACGGTCGAGGTCACCTGGCCGGCCGCGAACGGACAAGGGCGGAAGATACTCCGGTACGCGGTTACCGCGGTCTCCGCGGGCGCGACGGCACCGGTCGGCGAGTCCGGTACGACCCGGTTGGTCGTGGCCGCGGGTGAGTTGGAGTACGGGGTACAGGTCGCGTTCACGGTCGTCGCGATCAACGACAAGGGCGCCGGGTCGGCGCCATCCCCGCCCAGCAACTCGGTGGTGCCGTTCACCGTCCCGGCCCTGGTGCAGAACCTCAACGCCACGACCGTGCCGACCACCAAGGGCGCCATCCGCGTCACCTGGCAGCCGGGCGCCGACAACGGCAGACCCATCACCGGGTACGCGGTCACGACCCGGCTCGGCCGGCGGACCGTGACCGGCACCTCGGTAACGCTGACCGGCTTCAACGACGGCGAGGCCGTACGGGTCCAGGTGTACGCGATCAACGCGGCCGGCAACGGTGCGGTCGCCACCGACACGGCCACCACGATCCGGCCGCCGGCCCTGACGCCGGGCGGCGTGAGCGCGACCTACAGCACAGTGACGGTCACGTCGACGGTCAACGACGGCGGCAGCCCGACAACCTGCCGGCTCGCCGTGTCCTCCGGCGGGTTCAGCCGAGCCACCGCACAGGTCGCGTGCGGCGCGAACGCGATCGGGGTGTGGCGGGCCGGTACGGCGTACACGTTCACGATCACCGCCACGAACTCCGCCGGCTCGGTGTCGTACGGCGGCTCGGTCAGCACCCGTGCCCTGTCCGGCGTAGCGGTCTGCAACAACAACCCGGGCAGCAGCGACCCGGCGCAGCACACCTGGTGCAACAACCCGGCCAACGCGATGGAGCTGTCCACCGCGCCGTCGCTGGCCAGCCAGGTCGGCCGGGCCGTCAACGGCCGCAGCTACGCGGCGTTCTGCCGGGTAGCCGGCGAGGAGATCTACGCGTACGTCTACAACAACCACAAGAGGAGCACGACCTGGATCCGGATAGCCGCCAACGGCAGCGAGTACTACACGCCGTGGGCGTGGTTCAACCTCGCGGCCGGCGACCAGCCCAACAACCTGCCGCCGTGCTGAGCGACCCATGACGTACGCCGAACCGCTCTCGCCCACGGAAGTGCAGCACTTCGCCGACGCGGCCAACCGGCTCGCCGGCGCCATCGAGTCCGTTGTGCTCGGCAAACCGAAAGTGGTCCGGCTCGCGCTGACCGCCCTGCTCGCCGAGGGTCACCTGCTGATCGAGGACGTGCCCGGCGTCGGCAAGACCACGCTGGCTCGCGCGGTCGCGGCGGTTGTGCAGGGCCAGTGGCGGCGCATCCAGTTCACGCCCGACCTGCTGCCGTCCGACGTCACCGGGGTGACGATCTACAACCAGGCCACCCGCGGCTTCGAGTTCCATCCCGGACCGGTCTTCGCGAACATCGTGATCGCCGACGAGATCAACCGGGCCTCCCCGAAGACGCAGTCTGCGCTGCTCGAGGTGATGGAGGAGCGGTACGTCACCGTGGACGGCGTCCGGCACGCCGTGCCCCGGCCGTTCCTCGTCGTCGCGACGCAGAACCCGATCGAGATGGACGGCACGTACCGGCTGCCGGAGGCGCAGCTCGACCGGTTCCTGATGCGGTTGACGGTCGGATACCCCGACGAGGCGGTCGAGATCGAGGTGTTGCGTGGGGCGCCGGTACGCTCGCCGGACCACCTCACCGCGGTTACCGACACCGGTACCGTCGGTGAGCTGATCCGCCTGGCGCAGCGGGTGCACCTGGCCGACCCGCTGTACCAGTACGCCGTTCGGCTCGCCACGGCCACCCGTAACCACCCGCACACCCGGGTCGGCGTCAGCCCTCGCGGTGTGATCGCGCTGACCCGGGCCGCCAGTGCGTTCGCGTTGACCGAGGGCCGTGGGTACGCGGTACCGGAGGACCTCAAGGCACTCCTCGAACCGGTCTTCGCCCACCGCCTGCTGCTCTCCCCCGACGCCCAACTGCGCGGGGTGACCGCCGCGGAAGTGCTCGCCGACGCGGCAGCCGCGGTACCGGTGCCCCTGCCTGCCGGGGTTTGACCGGTGTTCACGGCTCGCGGGGTGGGCCTGCTGGCTTCCGGTCTCGTGGGCCTGGCTACCGGCTTCGCATTCGGCTACCCGGAGCTGGCGGTGCTCGGCGCGGCGGCGCTCGCCGCAGTTGGCTACGCCTTCGCGCATGCCGCCTGGCGACCGCGGTTGGCCGTCACCCGGACCGCCGACCCGGACCGCGTGGTCCGGGGCGAGGCGAGCACCGTGACCCTGACCGTCCACAATGGAAGCCGGCTGCGCGCGGCCACCCTCGTGGCGCACGACCGTTGCGGCCCGCTCGCGGTGCCGGTCCCGCTGCTGCGCCTACGCCCTCGACGGGACACGACGGTCAGCTACCCGGTACCGACCCAGCGGCGCGGAGTCGTCGCGATCGGGCCGCTGCGGGTAACCCTGCGCGACCCGTTCGGCCTGGTCTCCGTCGCCCGCAGTCACGGCGAGTCGGCGAACGTCTGGGTGCACCCGCGGAGCTACCCGCTGGCCGCCGTACCGGCCGGGATCACCCGCAGCCTGGACGGGCGGATCGACCGGGTGCCGCACGGCAGCATCACGTTCGCCACGCTCCGGGAGTACGTCGTCGGTGACGAGCTGCGGCACGTCCACTGGCGTACCAGCGCGAAGGTCGGCGAGCTGATGGTGCGCGAGCACCTCGACACGAGCCTGCCGCGCCTGGTGGTCCTCCTGGACAACCGGTTGCTCTCGTGGCCGGATGCGACGGACGCAGGCGAGTCGGATCGCTTCGAGTCGGCCTGTGAGGCCGCGGCGTCGGTCGTGGCGGCCGCGGCGCGCGAGGACCTTCCGATCGCCCTGTTCCTGGTGGCCGACCCGACCCCGGCGGTGGGCGGTAACGGTAGACGGCGGGACGCGGTCCGCGCCCGGGGGTTGCTCGACCGGCTCGCTGAGGCGCGACTGTCCACAGCGGACGGCGACGACCCGCTGCGCGTCGCGACCTCGGCGTTGCGCGCCCAGCGGACCGGTGACACGCTCGTCTACCTGACCGGCGCGGGCGGACTCGACGACCTCGACCAAGTGGCCGCGCTGCGCGGGCCGTACCCGGCCGTGCTGGCGGCCGTGTTCGGCACGGACCAACCGGTCTCGTCGAGCGACATCCTCGTGCTCTCCACAGTAGACGGTGCTGCGTTCGCCGCCGCCTGGGACAGCGTCCGGTCATGGTGAGGCTGGCGAGGGCGCTCGTGGTGCCGGCCGCGCTGGTGGGCATGGTGGCCGCGGCGGGCCTGGTGCTCGGCCGGATCTACTCCGGTCCCCTGCTCGCCCAGCTCGTAGCCGGCGCGGCGGCCGGTTCGGTGCTGCTGTCGGCCGTCATGCGCCGGCTGCCGGCGTGGACGGTCGCTCCGGCCTCGGTGCTCGGCCTGGCCGGCTACACCGTCGCGGCGGTACGGGTCAGCGCCGAGCGCGCCGACGTCACCGGCGACCTCGCCACGCTCACGCTCGACGCGGTCCGCAACAGCATCCCGCGGTTGCTGACCGCGCTGATCCCGGTCGAACCGCAGCCGGACACGGTCGTGGCCGCGGTCGTCGCCGCCTGGCTGGCCGGCCTGGCTGGCGCGGAGTTGGCGCTGCGCGGGGGCAGGGTGCTGCTCGGGTACGCACCGCCGACACTGCTGTTCGGAGCGGCGCTCTACCTCGTCGGACCCAACGCGGGTACCGCTTTGCTGCCCACCTTCGCCTTCGTGGCCGCGGCGGCGGTCGGCCTGGCGGCGAGCGCCACAGGCCTCGCCGAGGGAAGTCCCGCGATCGGCCGCGCTGCGAGGCTCTGGCTCGGCCTGCACGCAAGCGCCGGTACCGCCACCGCCCTCGTGGTCGTCACGGCCCTCGCCGTCGTGTTCGGCCCCGCCCTGGCCGGCCGGATCGGCACCGCCCCGACCGACCCGCGGCGCTACGTCGTGCCGCCGCAGCTCGACCCGTTCGACGAGAACCCGCTGATCCGGCTCTCCGGCTGGGCGGTCGACCCCGAACAACACCTGTTCGACGCGACGGTCAGCCAGGACGCGCGTATCCGGCTCGCCGTCCTCTCCGACTACGACGGGGTCACCTGGCGGGTCGGTGCGACGTACCGCGGCGCCGGTAGGTCCCTGCCCCAGAGCGAGGAATCCACACTGGACAGTGAGCCCGTCGCCCAGCGGATCACGATCGACGGGCTCACGGGTCACCTGCTGCCGGCGGTCGGGGTACCGCGCCGGGTCGACGGCTTACGGATCGCGTACGACCAGGCCAGCGGCACCATCGCCCGGCCGGAAGGGCTGACGCCCGGGCTGACCTACACCGTGGAGTCCGCGCGACCGCACGTCGACGACAACCTGCTGCCGTCCGCCGAGGTGCCGTCCGGTCCCTCGGTCAGCCGCCTGGTCACCCTCGGACCCGGCGTACCGACCGAGGTCGAACGCCTCGCCCAGCAACTGGCCGAGGGCAACGCCGGGGCGTACCAGCGCGCGTCGGCCATCGAGCAGTTCCTCGCCGGGCACTACCAATTGGTCGCCGACGCACCGAGCGGGCACGCCTACCCGAACCTGGCCTTCTTCCTGTTCGGCGCCCGCGAGGCCGGCGGGCAGCGCGGCACGTCGGAGCAGTTCGCCGCGTCCTTCGCGGTACTGGCTCGGCTGCTCGGCCTGCCATCCCGGGTCGTGGTGGGCTTCACGGTCAAGGCCGGCGGCGGCCCGGTCCGGGCGGCCGACGCGCTCGCCTGGCCAGAAGTGCTCTTCACCGACCTCGGCTGGGTCGCGTTTCACCCATTGCCCGAACCGGACACCCCGCCGCAGCCGTTGGAGGACGAGTTCCGGCCGAAGCCGGAGCCGTCCACCACACCGCCGTCGGAGGTACCGCTGCCGGACACCTCGATGCTCGACGCGCCACCGGCCGGTCCGTCCACTGCGGTCACCGAGTCGAGCGGCGGCAGCCCGCTGCTGGTGGCTACCGCCGGTTCGCTCGGCGGCGTGCTCCTGTTGGGCCTGGCCGGCTTCGCGATCGCCGTACCGCTGCTGCGCGCGGCCCAGCGCCGGCGCCGCGTCGACCGCGGCGCGGCGGCGGATCGGGTGACGGGCGCGTGGCTCGAGGTCACCGACGCGCTGCGGCTCGCCGGCCGGCCGGCGGGACCACACCTGACGGCCACCGAGGTGGCCCGGCACGCGGCGGTCGCGGCGGGTCCGCACCGGGCGAGTACCAAGCCGCGGGTACGGTTGGCCGCCCCAACCGTCAGAGACCTCGCGGAGCTGGTGAACACCACAGCGTTCGGGCTGGATGCGCCGGCCGAGTCCGACGCGCAGCGCGCCCGGACCCAGGCGCTGGCGTACGTGGGCGAGCTGCGCGCTCGACGGCCGTGGTGGCGGCGTCTACTATGGACCGTCCACCCTGGACCCCTGCGCTGGCACCGGAGGTCGTGACCATGCTGCTGTCCACGCTGCCTCAGATTCCCGATCGGCCGATGCAGATCCGCGGTCTCGTCATCGCCGAGGGCTTTCATGGCCTCGGTGGCGCCAAGCTGCCCGCGATGATGCAGTCGATCGTGCAACAGGCCACCCAGCTCGGCGCCAACGCGGTCGTAGACCTGACGGTCACCCGCACCGGCGAGCACAACTGGTGCATCACCGGTACGGCGGTTGTCGTGTCCTGACCCACTCCTCACGGGGCGACACGGTGCCGGTCGTCGAGATCTGACACCGCCTCAGGAGCGGGTCAGGACGAGGTCGGCCAGCGGCCGGGTGGCGGCGATGAGTCGCGCGTTGGCTTCGTCGTTGCGGTACACCCAGTCGTGGGTAGCCGCGTCGTCGAGCCCGCGAGCCCGGGCGCGCCGCAGGAGCGAGCCGACCCGGGTGGCATCCGGCGCGTCGAGGTAGATCGCCAGATCCAGCAGCGGCCGGATGGCGGCCCACGGCTCGTCGGGTACGAGCAGGTAGTTGCCTTCGACGACGACCAGCCCGGCGTGCGGGGCGACGGGGATCGAACCGGCTACCGGCTCCTCCAGCGCCCGGGTGAACGCCGGCGCGTAGACCGTCTCGACCGGGTCCGCCGCGCGTAGCCGGCGCAGCAGGTGCACGAAGCCCGCCGCGTCGAACGTATCCGGCGCGCCCTTGCGGTCGGCCCGGCCGAGCCGGCGCAGTTCGGCGTTGGCCAGGTGGAAGCCGTCCATCGGTACCATCGCCCCGGCCCTAGCGGTGGCGATCGCACTGGCCAATGTGGACTTTCCGGCGCCCGGCGGACCGGCGACGCCGACGATGACTCTGCCCGCCGTACGGGACACGGCCGCGTCCACCGCCGCCACCGCGTCGGCCAGGACCTCCGGGGTCAACGGTCAACCCGCAAGCTTGCGGACGACGCGGCGCAGTGCTGCCAGCCAGCCCTCGGGGTCGGCCGCCTTGCCCCGGTAGTAGTCCGCCACCTCGGGGTGCGGCAGGATCAGGAACCGCCCGCCGGCCAGCCCGGACACGACCGCCTCCGCCACGTCGTCCGGCTGCAGCAGCGCGTTGGCGGCCATCACCCGCGACAGCACGTGGCCCGAGGCGAGCCCGGCCGTGTACATCGGCGTCTCGACGGCCAGCGGGCACAGCGCGCTGACGCCGATCCCCTGGTCGCCGTACATGATGGACAGCCACTCGGCGAATGCGACGGCCGCGTGCTTGGACACCGTGTACGGGACATCCCCGACCGCGGTCAGCAGTCCGGCCGCGGAGCACGTCAACAGCAGGTGTCCGCTCCCACGCTCCACCATGGACGGTAGGACGGCGCGGGCGGCGTACACGTGCGCCATGACATTGACCGCCCACGACCGCGACCAGTCCGCGGCGCTCGTCTCCAACCCGGTGCCGGTCGCGATGCCGGCGTTGGAGCAGTAGAGGTCGACGCGCCCGTGCCGGTCGAGCACGTCCCGGATGAGCGTGGCCACCGCGGACTCGTCGGTCACGTCGATGCCGTGGGCCTCGGCTCCGGTCTCCTCGGCGACGCGACGCGCGCCGGCCTCGTCGAGATCCGCGACGACGACCGCCGCCGCTCCCTCGGCGACGAACCGGCGCACCAGCGCGGCACCGATCCCGCTGGCGCCGCCAGTGACGACGACCACCGCGTCAGCCAGCCGCATCGCTTCCCCCCAGACCACGCAGGACCGACCGCAACGCGGCGGGATCGCCGGTCGCGAGCTCGGGTGTCGGCAGTACCGCTATGACCGGTGTTCCGATCCCGGCGGTGACGTACTCGCGGACCTGTTCCCGGCAGTTGGCCGGATCGCCGTGCACCACCAACGCGTCGACGACGTCGTCCGGCACCGCCTCGGCGGCACCGCGCCGGTCGCCGGCCGCCCAGGCGCTCCACATCGGAGCGAGTACGTCGGTTCGGCCGAGCCACCGATGGAACTCCGCGTACGCCGGTACGTTCAGATAGGTCGCGATCAGCCGACGGCCCACCGCCCGCGCGTGTGTCACATCGGCCGTGGGGCACACGAAGATACGGGCGACGACCTCGAAGTCCTCGCCGGCGCGCACCTCGGCCAGGGACCGCGGTACGTCGGACGCGGCGAGCCAGTTGAGGATCACGCCGTCGGCCTCGGCGGCGGCGAGCCGCAGCATCCCCGGCCGGAGCGCGGCCAACAGCACCGGCGGCGGTACGGCGGGCGGCCGCTCGAGCCGGAACCGGCGTACCGCGAACGACGGGTACGCCTCGTCGACCAGCTCACCGGCCAGTGCCCGGCGCAGGAAACGCAGCATGTCCCTGGTCCGCCCGAACGGGTCCACATAGGACGCCGCGTTCCAGTCCTCGACGATGACCGGGGAGGACGCGCCAATGCCGAGCGCGAAGCGCCCCGGTGCGGCCTCGGCCAGCGCCGCCGCCGTCATCGCCAGCAGTCCGGGGCCGCGGGTCTGTACGGGCGCGATGGCGGTACCCAGCCGCACGTCGGGTTGCCAGGCCGCGGCCAGGGCGAGCGGCGTGAACGCGTCGGTCCCAGCGACCTCGGAGGACCACAGGTCGGTGTACCCGGCGTCGGCCAGCTCGGCGTACCAGGCCCGATGGTCGTCGAGCGGTACACCGGCGAACGGGATGGTGATCCCCCAGCGCATTCGCCGATCGTGCCGGGCCGGACGGTCTCGGGCAAGTAGCCCGCCGTAGAGTCAGGGTCTCGGTGAGAACAGTGTTGTGGAGGGAGCACCAGATGCTCGGACTCGAGAAGAAGCTCGACAAGGCGTGGGAAGGCAAGAGCGCACAGGAACTCGCGGACGCACCGGTGAGCGCGCTGTCCGGCGTCACGGAGAACGACGCGAAGCTGTTGCAGGAGGCGTTCGGCATCAAGACCGTCCGCGACCTCGGCACGAACAAATACTTCCGCTGGGCGCAGGCCATCGCGACGCTGGCCAGCTGACCCGCGACGACTAGGACCGCGAGCGGCACGAATCCAGGATTCGGTGCCGCTCGCGTCCTCCTACGGTCAGCGTCATGAACATCCGCAAACTGCTGGTCACCGGCCTGTTGGCCCTCGCCACCGCCGGCTGCGCCGCCCAGAACGCCGCCGAAGAGCCCGCGAGCGGGACGGCCGGGCTCGGCGCCGCCCCGCCGACCGGCGGTCCGAGCGGCGCACCGACCCCCACTCCCGCGAAGACGACGACGTCGCCGAGTCCCACGCCGAGCGGCCCGCGGATCGTCTACTTCCGCGTCAAGCAACAGCCGCAATGTCCACAGGGGACGAATGTCAACCCCATTCCCGGCGTACCGCTGGTTGTGGAGTGGAAGCTCGCCGGTACGGACAAAGCGGCCCTGTCCGTCGACAACCCCGGTCTGGTGGGCAGCTACGGCACGTACGCCGTCGAGGGCTCTGAAACTTTCACGTTCAGCTGCGGCGGTGCTCCCGGGTCGATGGAGAAGCACACATATACCATCTTTACGGTCGGCGGAGGCGCCGAGCGATCGAAGACGCTCACGGTCGAGGCGAAGGTTTACGAGATCGCGCAGGTGTGACACGAGCCGCGACATCCGGTCGGTGCACCGTTGTCCGTTGGTCGGCTGTCGGGCGAACCTGTCGATCGGGCAGACTCTCCGCCATGCGTTCGTTCGGGTCGGGCACCCCACTTGCGGGTCGATACCTGCTGCTCGACGAACTGGCTCGAAGCACCGAGGCCACGGTGTGGCGTGGCATGGACGATGTGCTGGGCCGGCCGGTCGCCGTCAAGGTGTTCACCGGCCCGATGGAGGACGTGGACCGGGCCTGGATCAGCCGCCGGGCGCGGACGGCCGCCCGGCTCGCGCATCCGCACGTCGCCGCGGTCTACGACTACGGTGAGGCGTCGTCCCCTGGCGCAGCGCCCATCCCGTTCGTGGTACTCGAGCTGCTCAACGGCACTCCGCTGGCGGATCTGCTGGCCACCGGCCCGCTGTCCTGGCCGCTGGCCGTCCGGACGGCAGCGGAGGTCTCGGCGGCGCTGGCCGCGGCGCACGCCCGCGGGGTCGTGCACGGCGAGGTGACGCCGGACAACGTCATGCTGACCGATGCCGGCGCCAAGCTGATCGGCTTCGCCGGGCCGTCCCGCGCACCGCGGGTCGAGTCGACGCCGGCGGACGACGTCCGGGGTATCGGGACCGTCCTCGGTTACTCGCTGCTCGATACCGCCCCGCACGCCGGTACCGACCTCGCCGCGTTCGCGCCGGTCACCGGACTGCCACCCGAGGTACCCGCGCTGTGCCTGGCCTGCCTGGCCCTGCGCGTCGACGACCGGCCGTCATCCACTGAGGTGGCCCGTTCGCTGTCCACTGTGGTCACCGCGTTCGCCGCCACGGCGTCCCCGGCGGACATGCCGTTGCTGGCAATCCCCGCGCAGGCACAGCCACAGCCCCCGACCCGGCGGTGGAGCCGCGGCCGGCTGGCACTCGGCGCGGCCAGCCTGGCGGCCGTCCTGGCGATCTCCGGGACAGTCACCGGGGTAGGCGCGGACATCTTGGCTACCGCGGCCGGATGGACCGGCGATCACCCCGCCACGTCCGGCGCGGCGACGGACGGGTCGGACTCCGGATCGCGGGGCGGCCGCCCGGGCATCACGACCGACGGCACACTGCCCGGCCCACCCGCGAGCCCCGGCACGACGCCGACCGCTCATCCGTCGACGCCGGGTGGCCCACCGGTGGAGCCGACGATGAGTCCGGCGGCCAGCGAGGCGCTGGCCCGGCTGCGGGCGAGCGTCGACGAGGGTCGCACCACGGGCGAGATCACCCAGCCGGTGGCGGTACAGCTCGACATGGCGATCGACGACCTGGCGACCCACCTCACGAACGGCCGGGTCAACGCGCTGCGTAACCGGATCGACGCCGGCGAGCGACGCGACGAGATCACCGAGTCCCGGGCCGCCGCGCTGCGCGCCGCGCTCGACGAGTTCGTGGCCGCGGCGGACCTATAGCAGCTGGCCCGCCACCTGGGCGTACTGCTCGCGGACCGCGGCGCCTCGCTTGGCGTCCCCGTCCGGCAGCGGCTCGGCGGCGACCGCCCACGGGGGCGGTTCCTCGGTACCGGCCAGCGCCCAGGCGGCCTGCCGGGCGGCGCCGAGCGCGACGTACTCGCCCGGCTCGGGAACCAGTACCGGCACTCCGAACAGGTCCGGCGCCATCGCCCGTACCGCCGCCGATCGCGCGCCCCCGCCGATGAGCAGCACCCGCCGTACCGGGATGCCCAGTGCCTGCAGAGCGGTCATCCCGTCGGCCAGCCCGCACAGCATGCCCTCGACGGCGGCTCGGGCCAGGTAGGGCGGTGTCATCGTGGCGCGCCGCAGCCCGTGTAGCTGCCCGCTGGCGTTCGGCAGGTTCGGCGTGCGTTCGCCGTCGAGGTACGGCACGAACACGAGCCCGCCCGCCCCGGCCGGCGCCTGGACGGCCAGCGCGTCGAGGTCGGTGTGGTCTACACCCAGCAACACCGCCGTCGCGTCGAGCACCCGGGCCGCGTTGAGCGTGCAGAGCAGCGGCAGGAACCGGCCGGTCGCGTCGGCGAACCCGGCCACGATGCCCGTCGGGTCCGCGGTCGGCGCCTCGTGCACCGCGAACACCGTGCCGCTGGTACCGATCGAGACCACCACGTCCCCCGGTCCGACGCCGAGGGCCAGGGCGGCGGCCATGTTGTCGCCGGTACCCGCCCCGACCAGCGCGCCGGACTTCGTCTCCCCGGCCACCTCCCGCGGACCGAGCACGCGGGGCACCGCCAGCTCCCGGCCGAACGCCTGCACGAGCAGATCCGGCCGGTACTGCCCGGTCGCCGGTGACCAGTAACCGGTACCGGAGGCGTCACCGCGGTCGGTGACCGGCTCGCCACCGGTCAGGCGCCACGTCAACCAGTCGTGCGGCAGCATGACCTGCGTCGCGCGGGCGGCCAGCTCCGGCTCGTGCCGGGCGAACCAACGCAGCTTCGTCACGGTCAGGCTGGCTACCGGCACCGTGCCGACCGCCTCTGCCCAGCCCGGGGCGCCCAGCTCGGCGACGAGGTCGGTGGCCGCGCCAGCGGACCGGGTGTCGTTCCACAGCAGCGCCGGGCGCAGTACCTCACCCGCCTCGTCCAGGGTCACCATGCCGTGCTGTTGGCCGCCGACCGCGACCGCCGAGACGCCGTCGAGCAGGTCGCCGGCCGCGGCGCTCAGCGCGTCCCACCAGATGGCGGGATCCACCTCGGTGGCGTCCGGGTGCGGCGCCTGGCCGCTGGCCAGCACCATCCCGGTCTCCGCGTCACAGACCACGACCTTCGTCGACTGCGTGGAACAGTCGATTCCCGCTACCGAGAGCTGAGCCATGGGCCGTAAGTTAGCTCAACCAGCCAGGGCGCACCAGGCCGACCTCGTACGCGAACACCACCAGCTGTGCCCGGTCCCGCGCGCCGAGCTTGACCATCGCGCGGCTCACGTGGGTCTTCGCGGTAGCCGGGCTCACCACGAGCCGGCCGGCAATCTCCTCATTGGACAGTCCCTCACCGACGAGCGCCACGACCTCCCGTTCCCGGTCGGTCAGTGCGTCGAGCCCCGGCGCGGCAACGGGTGGCTTGGCCTTCGCCGCGAACTCGGCGATCAGCCGCCGGGTCACGCCCGGCGAGAGCAGCGCGTCCCCCGCCGCGACCGCGCGCACGCCGCGCAGCAGCTCGACCGGTTCGGTGTCCTTGACCAGGAACCCCGCGGCACCCGCGCGGATCGCCTCGAACACGTACTCGTCGAGGTCGAACGTCGTGAGGATGACGATCCGGGTCGCCGCCAGGGTGGGATCGGTGGCGATCTGCCGGGTCGCGGCCAGGCCGTCGAGGCCGGGCATCCGGATGTCCATCAGTACCACGTCCGGCCGCGTCTGCCGCGCCAGCCGCACCGCCTGCGCCCCGTCGGTCGCCTCGCCGAGCACCTCGATGTCCGGCTCGGCGTCGAGCAGGGCGCGGAACCCGGCACGCACCAGCGCCTGGTCGTCGGCCACCACTACGCCGATCATGCCCGTGCCTCCCTTCGGTCGGCACCGCCATGATGTGCCGGCTGGACCTCGCGCGAGCGCTCGGTCATGTAGGCAGCACCGCCCGCACCCGGAAACCGCCATCCGGCCGCGGCGCGGCGGCCAGCTCGCCACCGAGCGCGGTAGCCCGTTCGCGCATACCCGTGATCCCTCCTCCACCGTCCACAGTGGATGGATCGGCGGTACCGTCGTCGTCGAGTGTCACGGTGACCGTGTGCTCGCCGTACTCGATGCGCAGGCTCACCGTGGTCCCCGGGCCCGCATGCCGGCGGACGTTGGTCAGCGCCTCCTGCACGATGCGGTACGCGGCGCGGTCGACCTCGGGTGGCAGCGGCCGCGCGGTACCCGTGACGTCCGTCGCGACCGGCAGGCCCGCGGCCGCGGCGTCCGCGACCAGGTCACCCACCCGGTCCAATCCCGGAGCGGGGGTACGGGGTGCCGCCTTGTCGTCCGGGTTCAGCGCGGAGAGCACCGACCGCACTTCGCGCAGCGCCTCCGCGCTCGCCTCCTTGATGTTCGCCAGCGCGGCCCTGGCCTGCTCGGGCTGGCTGTCCATGAGGTGCAGTCCCACGCCGGCCTGCACGTTGATGAGCGACAGGTGGTGCCCGAGCACATCGTGCAGTTCCTGGGCGATCCGCAGCCGCTCCTCGCTCGCCCGCCGGCGCTGCTGCTCCGCGCGGGCCCGCGCCTCCTCCGACCGTACCTTCGCGATCTGCGCGAACTGCTCCCGGCGCACCTTGTTCGCCTCGGCGAGGGCCAGCGCGATCAGCACCCAGACCGCGGTCACGATGGCCTGCACCACGCTCGGGCTCGGGTCGACGGGGTGCCCGGCCACCGAGTCCACGACCCGGCCCACCAGCAGGTACGCGAGGTAGGCGAGCGCGACCGTCGCCGCGGCCTGCACCCGGCGACCCTCTCGAACGGCTACGAACAGGGCGACAACGGCAGAGATCACCGCGGCGCCACCCGGGTACGGCAGGCGGATGTAGAGCACCGCGGCGGCCGCCGCCACGGCCAGCGCGGCGACCGGGGCGCGACGGCGGAACGCCAGCGCGAGCGGGCCGGCGGCGAGCAGGGCGTAGCCGAGGCCGTCCAGCGGCAGGTCCTGCGCCCCGGCCGTGACCGTCGCGGCGACGAACTGGACGACGCCCACGACGATCGCGACCCGATGCCCGTGGCGGTACACACCTGCACGGTAGGTCACCGCCGTCGTAGCCAGCATCGGCTCGGTGGAGTGTCGACTCATACCACTTTGGGAGTAGCGCGCCGGAACTCGAGCCTCCACGCTGGCGGCGTTCGGCGCTGGGACAGTGTTCAGCCATGATGGGTCCTTCCCATGCCCTGTCCGGAGCGGCGGTCTGGCTCGCCGGCTCGTGGGCTCTGGACCAGTTCGCGGGCTACGAACAGGCTCCGCTGACGATCGCGGTCGGGGCCGCGGTCTGCGCGGGCGGCGCGCTTTTGCCCGACCTCGACATGTCCGGCAAGGTGATTCGCAACCAGGGCGGCGCGACCGTCGCGCACACCTTCGGCGTCTTCTCGCTGTTCGTGGCCGAGGTGATCGAGAAGGTGTCGCTGGCCGTCTACAAGCTGACCTGCCTGCGCCATGACCCCGACCGGGAAAACGGCCACCGGACGCTGACCCACACGCTGCCGTTCGCGTTCCTGGTCGGCTGGGGAACGACGGCGCTGGCCGCGAAGTTCGGCAAGTGGGCGGTCATCCCGATCCTGTTCGTCATGCTCGGGTTGGCGCTGCGCGGGCTGTTCCACCGGTGGGCCGAGCGGGCTGGCTGGATCATCGTGACGCTGGTGTCCGGCGGTGCCGCGTACTACACATTCCTGGCCCTCCCGCCCGGACGCGGCTATCCCATGCTCGGCGTCGCCGTGGGGGTGGGCTGTGTCGTGCACCTGCTCGGCGACTTCGTGACCAGTGCCGGAGTACCGATCCTGTGGCCGATCCCCACCCGCGGGCGGCGGATGTGGCGGATGCTCGGTGTGCCGAACGGCATCTCCGTCCAAGTCGGCGGCGGGTTCGAGGTCTTCTTCCTGCGTACGGTGTTCGTCGCGATCGCGTTGACCGCCGGCATCGCGCTCGTCGGACCGGCCCTCGTGAACAAGTTCAACGCCGGCCTGACCCTGCTGGGTCTTGGTTAGGCACCGCTTTGCTCTGCCTACCTCGGGTAAACCTTGTTGCGTATAGGTAGGCAGAGCAAAGCGGCGTGCGACCTACGTGAGCAGGGTGAGCAGCAGCCAGGTGACCAGGCCGCCCAGGACGAAACCGACGACGTACGGCACAGCCCGCTTGACCGCCCCGCTCACGCCGGTGACGTGCAACAGGTCGATCGGCTCGGCGGCCGGGGTGACCTTGACGGGAGCCAGCGAGACGGCCGCGGCGGGTTCCGCTACGACCGCCGCCGGCTCCACTACCGAGGCCGGTTCGCCGGTCTCGGGTTCCTGCGCCGGAGCCGGTTCGGCGGGAGTCGGCTCCGGCGCGGGGAGTTCGCTGAGCTTGCTGGCCAGGCAGTCGGCGAACTGGCCGATCAGCCGGCCACCCACATCGGCGATCATGCCGCGGCCGAACTGCGCCGGCCGGCCGGTCACGGCCAGGTCGGTGACGACGGTGACGACCGTGCCGGCGCCGTCGTCGGCCGCCTTCAACGTCCCGGTCACCGTCGCCTTGGCGGTACCGCCGCCGCGCGCGTCCCGACCGGACGCCTCCATGACCATCCGATGTGCCGCCTCGTCCTTCTCCAGGAACCGCCCCTTGCCGGCGTAGGTCATGTTCACCGGCCCGAGCTTGACCCGTACGTTGCCTTCGAAGTTGTCACCGCTGAACGAGGTCAGCGTGGCACCGGGCATGCACGGGGCGATCCGCTCGATGTCGAGCAGCAGTGCCCACGCCTGCTCGACCGGGGCGGCCACGGTGAAGGTGTGCTCGAGCTGCATCCCTAGAGTCCCGCCGCCGCGTGCAGCGCCCGCCGCGTCAGTACCCGCGCCAGATGCTTGCGGAACTCCGCCGACGCGGCCAGGTCGCTCGTCGGGTTGGTGCCCTCCGCCGCGTGACCGGAGGCAGCGGCGATCGCCTCGGCGGTCGCGTCCGCGCCGGCCAGCGCCTGTTCGACGGCAACCGCTCTGACCGGTGTCGGTCCGACGTTGGTCAGCGCCACCCGGGCCTCCGCGATCGACCCGTTCTCACGGCGGACCACGGCCGCCACCCCCACCGTCGCCCACGCCTGGGCGGTCCGGTGGAACTTCTCGTAGCACGCCCCCCACGACGACAACCGCGGGACGCGTACCTCCACCAGCAACTCGTCACCGGCCAGTGCGGTCGTGAAGTAGTCGGTGAAGAAGTCGGCGGCACCGACCGTACGCCGGCCACCCGAGCCGGCCAGGACCAGCTGCGCGTCCAGCGCCAGCGCCACCGCGGGCAGGTCACCCGCCGGGTCGGCGTGCGCCAGCGAGCCGCCGAGCGTACCGCGATGCCGCACCTGGCGGTCCCCCACCGCACCCGCGGCGGCCGCGAGCAGTGGCGCGTCGGCCTGTACCTCGGCCGAGGAGGACACCTCCGCGTGCGTCGTCATGGCCCCGATGGCCAGCACGTCGTCCTCGACGCGTATGCCGCGCAACTGCGCCAGCCCGCCGATGTCGACGAGCAGGCTCGGCGAGGCCAACCGCAGCCGCAGCAACGGCAGCAGGCTCTGCCCGCCGGCCAGTACCTTGGCCTCGTCGCCGGCCTCGGCGAGCGCCGCCGCGGCATCCTCCACTGTGGACGGCCTGAGGTAGTCGAATGCCGCCGGAATCATGAAGCACCACCCTGGATCGCGCGCCACACCCGCTCCGGGCTGAGTGGCATCTGAATGTCGGACACCCCGTACGGGCGCAGTGCGTCGACGACCGCGTTGACCACGGCCGGGGTCGCGGCGATCGTGCCGGCCTCGCCGACACCCTTGACGCCGAGCGGGTTCGAGGTCGCCGGCGTCTCGGTCCGGTCCGACTCGATGTCGGGCAGGTCCGCCGCGCTCGGCAGCGTGTAGTCCACAAAGGACCCGGTGAGCAGGTTGCCGTCGGCGTCGTACACCGCCTCCTCGAACAGCGCCTGGGCGATGCCCTGTACCACGCCGCCGTGCACCTGGCCCTCGACGATGAGCGGGTTGACGACCCGGCCCACGTCGTCGACGCAGACGTACTTGCGGATGCGTACCGCGCCGGTCTCGGTGTCCACCTCGGCCGCGCACAGGTGGGTCCCGTGCGGGAAGGAGAACGTCTCCGGGTCGAACGTGGCGTCCGCGTCGATCGTCGGCTCCACGCCGTCGGGCAGGTTGTGCGCGGCGTTGACCGCTCCAGCAATCTCCACAATGGACATGGTGGCGCCGGGCGTGCCCCGCACCTGGAACGACCCGGCCGAGTACTCCAGGTCGTCCGGTGAGCACTCGAGCAGGTGGGCGGCGACGGTACGGGCCTTCTCCACGACCTTCCCGCACGCCTGGACCAGGGCGATCCCGCCGACCGCCAGCGACCGGGAACCGTACGTGTCCAGACCCTTGTGAGCGACGCGGGTGTCGCCGAAGCGCACCTCGACGTCCTCGAAGGGCACGCCGAGCTGGTCGGCCGCGATCTGGCTCCACGCGGTCAGGTGGCCCTGACCGTGCGGGCTCGTACCGGTGATCACCTCGACCTTGCCGGTGGCCAGGACCCGTACCGACGCCGACTCCCAGCCGCCCGCGCCGAAGCGCAGCGCGCCGAGGATCCGGGACGGGGCCAGACCGCACATCTCGGTGAAGGTGGAGACACCGATGCCGAGCTGCACCGGGTCACCGGCCGAGCGCCGGGCGGTCTGCTCGGCCCGCAGCTCGTCGTACCCGAGCAGCTGCAGCGCCTTGTCGGTGGCCGCGTCGTAGTTGCCGGAGTCGTACACGAGCCCGCAGACCGTGGTGAACGGGAACTCCTCGTGCTTGATCCAGTTGCGCCGCCGTACC
>Ga0209382_10001701_pt1 | contig 33980 bp, 35 predicted proteins | sample SoiMetdeltSBSDD5_FD_187599 | JGI IMG/M metagenome (GOLD analysis project Ga0209382, IMG submission 187599) | Bulk soil microbial communities from a Populus tree surrounding site in Tennessee, USA - Soil MetaG P. deltoides SBSDD5 (SPAdes) (version 2) | ecosystem: Environmental > Terrestrial >... | reverse complement strand
TCGATAAAGATGGTTGCGGGGGTAGGATTTGAACCTACGACCTTCAGGTTATGAGCCTGACGAGCTACCGGGCTGCTCCACCCCGCGTTACCGCGCTGAGCCAGCTGCCGAGCAGGACATCGAGCCCAGGTCTGGAGCCCAATGCCTCCGCAGCTGCCGGATGCGGCAGCCTTATAGCAGGTTTTGCGGCGCTGTGAACAGCGTGAGCAAAAAAGGGTAGAGGGCCAGTCTGAATTCTGACCCTCACAAGACGGCTCCGGGCGGCGGCTCCACGCAAGGCCAGCGCTCCGCGCCGTCGATCGCAAGCTGACAGGGCCGGCAGCACAGCCTGCCCCCCGCGGCTGTCAGGCAAAGGCACGCGCCGGTCTGGCCGCCCCCGCCTCTCGAGGAATGGCTGGGGGCACCCCTCCGCCGCAGTCGGCCCGCGACTTGCGGGCGGGCGGGCATCGGGTCGCAGGCATTGTGCCGGGGCCGGCACTCCGGTGCCCAGGCCCTTCATTCGGAGCGAGGCGGCGGGCGGCCCGCAGCTCTCGGGGGACGCCGGTCCGCCGACGGGTGCATGGCGCGGTCGCAATCGGCGCGGTGGCGACCAGACGGGGCCGCGCGGCACCCCGCCCCGTCACTTGGTGTTGCCGTCGAGCTTGCCGGGGCTGCTCGCCAGGGCGGAGGGGCCTTCCGCGGGCCCCTTGGCGGGAGGCGGGGGCGTCTTGGCCGCCGGGACGTTGCCGATGGCGGCGTTGGGGCCGGCCTGGGCCTCCCAGAAGCGCGCCAGGTGGCGCTCGATGATGCGGTCGTACTCGCCCCGCTCGCGCAGCTTCTCGAGCGAAGAGTTGACGTAATAGAGGATGGTGCGCGCGTGCGGGTGCGTCTTGGAGACCAGCACGTGGTAGGTCGTGAACGCCAGCGGCTGGTCGATCATGCGCACCTTGTCGCCGAGCCCCAGCGAGACGATGCTGGCGCGCCCGGCCAGCTCCGCCTCCGCCACGCCGTCGACGGTGCCGTTGTCGAGCAGGCGGAAGCACTCGTCCACCGACGGCGGACGGATCAGCGTCACCAGGCCGTCCTTCACCCAGTTGCGCCCGCCCTTGTCGAGCTCGTGGATCGGATAGCCGGCCGGCCGGCACAGCGTGGCACCCGCCACCTCCTCGCGGCGCAGCGACTTGATCTTGGAGCCCTGGCGCACGAACAGCCCCGTGATCACCTCGTAGAGCGGGTCGGAGAAGAAGAAGCGCTGGCAGCGGAACAGCGAGGACTGGTCGAGGCCCGCGGCCTCGCAGTCGGGCCGCGCCCAGGGGAAGCCGACATCGAAGGCGCGCGTGAGCAGGAGCGGGTTCAAGTGCGCGGCCCAGTCGTTGACCCAGGAGATGCCGTAGTCGAAGCGGCCCTTGGCCTCCTCCTTGATGAGGCCCATGGCCGAGCCCAGGACCTGGGTGAGCATGCCGCCGCCTTCCAGCGAGCGGCCGGTGTAGGGCGCAAAGCCGTCGGCGGTGAGGAACTCCACCCGGCGCAGCACCGAGGAGATGATGAAGCCGGTGTCGGCCGGCGGGGTCTGGGCGGCGGGGCCGGGCGGGTCGGCGGCCGGCGGCAGCACCGCGGGCGGCTGCTGCCCGCCGATGCACGGCAGCCTCAGCGCCAGGCCCGGAACCAGCATGGAGACGTTGTCGCCGAGCCGGTCCTGGTTGGCGTAGAAGATCACCGTCCACTGCGCCGGGTTGCCGTAGACGCGCGCCGCAATCTGCGCCAGCGTCTCTCCCTCCTTGAGCGTATAGTCCGTCCCGCAGGTCTGGGCGAGGGCAGCGCTGCGGCCGAAGGCTCCGAGACATAAAGCCACGACAACGATCGCAACCCGGAGCCTGAGTGCGCCGCCGCCTGCGCCGAGCCAAGCCATGATGCGTCAACCTCTTTCGAGTACAAGAAACCTCAGCTAGCCGTGACATCGCGCCTTGTGCAAGCGGCTCGTGGCCGAAAGGCGCAAGGCGCACGGCATTCGGACCATATTGGGATCGTCGGTGCGCTGAAATCGCAACGGCGGTTGCGGTGCACCGCAAGGGTCCCGTCACGACTGGGCGGCGTTGTGCTTTGCACATATGCTGCCAAATCCCTGTCCCAGCACGCAAGTCCGCTGTGGCCGGCACCCGCCCAGGCGCCATCCGGGATCTGCCTGCGGCGAGCGCGAAGAGAACCCCGAGTTGTACCTGAGCCTGATGCAAGCCGGCAGGGCGGCGCGATCATTTCCAGACCGCCAAGCTCAGCGCGCGATGGTACAGGACATCGCGGTCTCAGGGTCGGCGGGACCTCGAGCCGGCGCCAGCCCGGACAGGGCTTGAACCGCGCGGCGCGCAAGCCCAGGTTGAATAGCAAACCAGCCGGAGGCGACCATGGCCATCGTGCTCAACCACACCATCGTGCCCGCGCGCGACAAGGATGCCGCCGCCCGCCTGTTTGCGCAGCTGTTCGGCCTGAGCTACCGGAGCGAGGAGGGGCATTTCGCGCCGGTGAAGGTCAACGACGCCCTGACCTTCCTGTTCTCCGACGAAAATGCGGACTTCAAAAGCCACCACTACGCGTTCCATGTCTCGGATGGCGAGTTCGATGCCGTCTTTGGACGGGTCAAGGACGCGGGCCTCGTCTTCGGCAGTGCGCCGTGGAGTGCCGAGGACGGCAAGCTCAACGACTGGGGAGGCGGACGCGGCGTCTATTTCACGACGCCCGACGGCCACCTCCTGGAGCTCATGACCGTGCCGCAATGATTCGGCAGTCGGGCGTCGGGCGTCGCAAGAGGAAAGCTGGCGGAGGGAGCGCTGAGACCCCAACGACTGCCGAGGCCCGACGCCCGGCTGCCGACTTTGAAGCGCGCCCCGCGCCTTGCTGGATCACGCCCATGTGCGGACGCATCACGCAGAAGAGCGACCCCAGGGTGCTGGCGCTGGATGTCGCCATCCTGATCGAGCCGCTCTACGAGGCGCCGCCGCGCTTCAACGGCGCCCCCGGCCAGGAGCACTGGGTGATCCGTCAGCACCCCAAGATCGGGGAGCGCGCGCTCGACCGGCTGTGGTGGGGGCTCGTGCCCTACTGGGTGAAGGAGGCGGGCGGGGGCCGCAAGCCGATCAACGCCAAGGCCGAGACGGTGGCCTCCCTGCCGACGTTCCGCGAGGCCTACAGGCGCCGCCGCTGCCTGGTCCCGGTCGACAACTACTTCGAGTGGCGGGCTATCAAGGGGGCCAAGGCCAGGCAGCCCTATGCCATCGGCCTGAAGTCCGGGGAGCCGTTCGCGCTCGCCGGCATCTGGGAGAATTGGCGACGGCCCGGCACCGAGGAGTGGGTGCGTACCTTCGCCGTCATCACGTGCCCGGCCAACGAGCTCATGTCGGAGCTGCACGACCGCATGCCGGTGATCCTGCCGTGCGAGGCCTGGGACCGCTGGCTCTCCGCCATCGAGCCCGACCCCCGCGACCTCCTGGTGCCCTATCCCTCCGAGCCGATGACCATGTGGCCGATCTCGACGCGCGTGAACAAGCCCGACAACGACGACCCCGCGATCCTGGAGCCGGCGCCGGCGCAAGGGGCCGAGGGAAATCCCACCCTGCTCTGACCGCCGCGCAGTCGTGCTACACTTGCGCGCCAGAGAGGCGTCCGATCATGACGGACCATTCGCGCATCGTGCTCGACCCGGAGGTTCTTGCCGGCAAGGCGGTGATCCGCGGCACGAGACTGTCGGTCGAGTTCATCATTGGACTGATGGCGGATGGCTGGAGCGAGGCCGACATCGTGTCCAACTATCCGGGCATCACACACGAGGACATCATCGCTTGCCTGGCCTACGCACGCGACGCCTTGAGCTCGGAAAGGGCATTCCCCGGCGTCGCATGATCTCCCGGTGCCGGAGCTTCGGGCATCCTCCGCTCCCGGTCCGAGATGCGCGGCGCGACAGGATCACCTAAGCTGGACGGAGACGGCCAAGGGATGCGGACCGCAAGACAGCATCCGGGCCAGGGGAGGAGACCATGAAGACCAGCACCGAGCGCATCCTGACCACGCACGTCGGCAGCCTCGTGCGGCCGGAAAGCATCAGGGCGCTCCTGCGCGCCCGCGTGGGCGGCCAGGCCGTCGACGAGGCCGAGCTGGCGGCGCGGGTCGCCGACGCGGTGCGGGACGTGGTACGCCGGCAGGCCGAGGTGGGCATCGATGTCGTTTCCGACGGGGAGATGAGCAAGACCAGCTTCCTCGGCTACACCGACGAGCGCCTCACCGGCTTTGCCACCTCGACGGCGCCGAACGACCCGAGCCTCGCCAAGACCGGCGGCGTGTGGGCGCGGCGCGTGGAGGCCCGCCGGGAATGGAGGGCTTTCCGCGAGTACTACACGGAGTACCTGCCGCGCGAGATGCCGATGGCCGCGGCGCCTTCGGTGTGCGTGGGCCCGGTCGCCTACAAGGGCGAAGCGATCCTGCAGAAGGACCTCGCCACCTTCAAGGCCGCGCTCCAGGGCGCCGACGTGGTGGAGGCGTTCGTGCCCGCCATCGCACCCGCCATGGTCGGGCGCGGCCAGAACCGCTATTACCCGAGCGAGGAGGCTTACGTCTTTGCCATCGGCGAGGCGCTGCGCACCGAGTACCGCGCCATCGTCGATGCCGGCTTCATCCTGCAGATCGACGATCCGGGGCTGGGCGAAACGTGGGACATGCTGATCCCGGCGCCGCCGGTCGAGGACTACCGCAAGCTGCAGGCGCGCAACATCGCCGCGCTCAACCATGCGCTCGACGGCATCCCCGAGGACCGCGTGCGCTTCCACCTGTGCTGGGGCAGCTGGCAGGGCCCGCACCTTACCGACCTGAGCCTGCGCGACGTGGCGGACCTGATGCTGAGCGTGAAGGCGCAGGCCTATTCGATCGAAGCCGCCACGCCGCGCCACTCCTGGGAGTGGCGCATCTGGGAGGACATGAAGCTGCCCGACGGCAAGGTGCTGATCCCCGGCGTCATCGCCCACACCACGGCTGTTGTGGAGCACCCCGAGACGGTGGCGGAGCGCATCGTGACCTACGCGCGCCTCGTTGGGCGCGAGCGCGTGATGGCCGGCGTCGACTGCGGCTTCGCCCAGGGCGCGCTGTTCCAGCGCCAGCACCCCTCCATCGTGTGGGCCAAGTTCGAGGCGCTGGTGGCCGGCGCGCGGCTGGCCTCGCAGCGGCTGTGGGCGTAGGTCGGGTTAGCGTTAGCGCGACAGCGCGTAACCCGACACGCAACGGTGGTGCTTGCCAATGTCGGGTTACGTGCCTTCGGCCCTAACCCAACCTACGCCGCCAGGGCCGGCGGGCGCAGGCGCGGGATCACCTCGGTGGCGAACAGCTCGAGCGATCGAGTCGCCTTCTCCGTCCCGTACCACGGCGGATAGTGCAGCATCAGCGAGGTGAGGCCGGTCTTCGCCTTCAGCTCCTCGATGCGGGCTACCACGGTCTGAGGCGAGCCGTGCACGATGGTCGAACGGGCGAGAATGTCGTAGTCGAGGCCGCTGGCGACCGAGCCTTCGCCGCGCGCGGTCTGCCCGAGATAGCCGGACTGGTGCCCGCCGAAGAAATGGCCGAGGTGGCGCAGGAGGCCCTCCTCGCTGTCCTTCTTGGCCTCCGCGTCGCTGTCGGCCACGTACACCCAGCGGGCCACGTCGACGTGGCCGAAGCCGGGGTTGGCGCGCGCCTCCGCGCTCGCCTCGGCGAGGCTGGCGCGGTAGTGCGCGACCTGCTTCGCCAGCGTGTCGTAGGGTGTCAGGGTCGAGAGCATGAGGCCGAAGCCCTGCCTGCCCGCCGTGGCGATCGAGCGGTCGGTGGCGCCGGCGAGGTAGAGCGGCGGATAGGGCTGCTGGACCGGCTGCGGCAGGAGCTCGTAGGGGCTCTCGACGACGGCGGTGAAGTACTTGCCCTTGCGGTTGGTCCTGCGCGTGCCCAACAGGTCCTGGATGATCGCCAGCGCCTCCTCCTGCATGTCGCGGCGCGCCTCGAAGTCGAGGCCGAAGCCGTCGAACTCGTACTTGCGGTAGCCGGAGCCGAGGCCGAGCGCGACACGGCCGCCGCTCAGGATGTCGACGAACGCGGCGTTCTCGACGACGCGCACCGGATTGGCGAGCGGCAGCGTCACCACCGCCATGCCGAGCTTGATGCGCTTCGTCAGCGCGGCAAGGTAGCCGGCATAGACCCACACGTCCGGCATGATGCCGTACTCGGTGGAGAAGTGGTGCTCGGCGAGCCAGGCGCAGTCGAAGCCCAGGCGGTCGGCGGCGAGAACCTCCTCGGTGACGCGGGCATGGACGCCCCGGTGCGGATAGGGCTCGCGGTCCACGTGGGGATGCGAGGTGAGGAGAACTCCGAATTCCATGAGCGCGCTCCATCCCGTTGTTGTTCTGGTGTCACGGCAACTGTCGCGAATAAAGACGGTCCTGCCAAGCCGGGTTCCTGCAACCCGGCGCGCCGTGCCGCGCAGAGCGAGAGCGGACGGGATGGGGGTCGGCGGCCGGAGGGGGCAGAGCCCAGGATTGGGGGGTGGGGGAAGCCCGGCACCGGTGGTCTGCATCCCAGGGATGGAGCGTGAGTTTAGAACTGCATCGCGGGCCGTTTGACGCGCCGGAACGATTGGCCCTAGATTCCAACGAGGTGAATGACCATCGACACGTCGCACATGAGCACCGACAAGCCCTTCGGGCACCCCACGGCTGCAACTCTCTCCGACCTCCAGCGCCTCAACGAGCGCTCGCGCGCGATTTTCCGCGAGATCGTCGAGAACTACCTCGCCACCGGCGGCCCTGTCGGTTCGCGCAATCTCGCGCGCCACCTGCCCATGACGCTTTCGCCGGCCTCCATCCGCAACGTCATGTCGGACCTGGAGCGGCTCGGCCTCATCTACGCACCGCACACCTCGGCCGGACGGCTGCCGACGGAGATGGGTCTGCGCCTGTTCGTCGACGGCCTGCTCGAGGTGGGCGACGTTTCCGAGGAGGAGCGCCGGGTGATCGAGACGCAGATCGGCGCGCGCGGCGAGAAGGCCTTCGAGCAGGTGCTCACCAAGGCGGGCGAGATGATCTCGGGCCTCTCCCATTGTGCCGGCGTGGTGCTCGCCGACAAGCAGGTGAGCCGGCTCAAGCACATCGAGTTCGTGGCGCTCGAGCCCGGCAAGGGGCTCGTCGTCCTGGTCGGCGAAGGCCAGGAGGTCGAGAACCGCATCATCTCGCTGCCGGCCGGGTTGCCGCCGTCGAGCCTGCTGGAGGCGACCAACTACCTCAACGCGCACATCGCGGGCCTTACCTTGAGCGAGGCCAAGGGCAAGATCGAGAAGGAGCAGGCCACCGCCAAGGCCGAGCTCGACGCGCTCACGCAGAAGGTGATCGAGGCCGGCCTCGCCACCTGGTCGGGCGCGCTCGACGGGAAGCAGAACCTGATTGTGCGCGGCCAGGCGAACCTGCTGAAGGACGTGGGCGGGCTGGAGAACCTGGAGCGCATCCGCCAGCTGTTCGACGACTTCGAGAGCAAGCGCGAGCTGGCGCAGCTCCTGGGGCTGGCCGAGCGCGGCGAAGGCGTGCACATCTTCATCGGCTCGGAGAACAAGCTGTTCTCCCTGTCGGGCTCGTCCCTGATCGTGGCGCCCTTCACCGACGAGCGCCGCAAGATCGTGGGTGTGCTAGGGGTGATCGGCCCGACGCGGCTCAACTACGCACGCATCATCCCGATGGTGGATTACACCGCCAGGCTCATCGGGCGAGTGCTGACTTGATTTTTTCTCCGGCTTGGACGATATGCGCGGTGACAACGGCCCGGACCATCTGCTCCCCTCGGCGGACGGGTATGTCGGTCCGCCCGTGAGGCAATCCAAAACGCGGAAAATGGCTGATGGTCAACACACCGTCGAATGATTCCGACCCCAAGAAGGACGAGACGGGGGAGCCGGCGGCCGCGTCATCGCAGGCGGCGCCTCCGACCCAGGACACCGCTGCAGAAGGGAGCAAATCGCCGCAGGAGGTCATTGCTGCCCTGCAGGCCGAGAATGCCGATCTCAAGGACAAGTGGCTGCGGGCGCATGCCGAGATCGACAACATCCGCAAGCGAGTGGAACGCGAGCGGGAGGACGCGGCGAAGTACTCGATCACAAAGCTGGCGCGCGACATCGTCGCCGTCGGCGACAACTTCCAGCGCGCCATCGATGCCGTCCCGGCCGGCGCCGCCGAGAGAGACTCGGCGCTGAAAAGCTTCCTCGAGGGGGTGACGATGACCGAGCGCGAGCTCTTGAATGCGCTCGATCGCCACGGCATCAGGCGCGTGCAGCCGCTGAACGAGCCGTTCAACCCTCACCTGCACCAGGCCGTCGCGCAGGTGCCGCGCACCGACGTGGCAACGGGCACCATCGTGGAGGTCTACCAGGCCGGGTACATGATCGAGGACCGTGTGCTGCGCCCCGCCATGGTGGGAGTGGCCCAAGGTGGACCCAAGCCGGCGGCCGCTCCCGAGGGTGCAGCGCCGCCGCCGGCGAACGAGAACAGCCCGCCCGGCTCTTGAGGCGGACCTGCTCGGCGCGCTGCCACCGGCTCGGCAGCGCGCTCACCAGCTCCAGAAGAACGGCCCCCGCTTGTCGAAAAAGTCGCGGGGCGGCAGAGGCTCGCGCTGACGAATTTTCAGGGCGCCCTGCGGCTCGTCGCTCATCACCACGACGAAGTCTGTATCCTTGCCCGTCTCTCTGCTCGGGCCTTCATCCGAGACGATGAGCGAAGAGCCCGGCAGCACGACATCCGTGATGATGTCGAGCGCCTCCGCAGTGAGGCTGATCCGGTCCAGAGCCGCGCCGGCCGCCGCCGTGTCGCTGGGCGCCGCGTCGGCATGGCGGCCTTTCCCGCGGCGGGCCTGCTCCGCCGGGGCCGGGTCGATCTTCGTCGGATCGCGGTACATGGCCACCACGTTCCAGCGCATCTCTCCCGAGCCGCCGGCGTGCTCGAGCGCGGTGAAGACGAAGGTGCCGATCGGCGTCTGCGGGTCGCGTATCGCGACCGGTCCCTCGAAGATCGGATAGTTGCCCTTGCGGACATAGAGTCGCTGCGTCTTCCGGCTGACGAACACGGACACCGGCAGGCTCTTGCGTGCCGCCTCGTCCACAGCCCGCGCGGCATCGTCCCTTGCGGCTGCCGCAGCCTTCAGCTCGGCGGCCGCCCGCTCGGCCGCCTCGCGCTTGGCCTGCTCCCTGAGCTTCGCCGCCTGCACCTGCGACTGCACCTGGTCGACCCTTGCGACGGCCTTTGTCTTGGCGGCCTCGGCCTGCTCCTTGGCACGCGGCGAGCCGGCCGTTTCGAGCTGGCGCTCCGCCTCCTTCAGCGCGCGCTCGGCCTGGGTGGAGCTGCCCTCAGCGGCCCGCAGCAGCCGCACTACGGCTGCCGCTTCGGCCGCAGCCTTGCCGGCCGCCGCCCGCGCCTCCCGATGCCGCTGGGCGGCAGTCTCCAGCTCTCCCGTCTTGGCAGTGGCCAGCGAGTCGAGGATCTGCAGATGCTTGGCCGAGCCGACCGCAATATCGCCCGCCGGCACCGCGCCGCCGAGCTTGGCGCTGCGCTGTCCCGCCAGGGCCAGCTCCTTGGGCAGGGGCTTCGACTTGAAGAGCGCCGGATGGGTGATGGGGCTCGGCCGCATGTCGTCGCGCACGATGACGATCCGCATGCCGAGGTCGGTCAGGTCGAAGAGCTGCCGGGCGAACGCCATGGGCAGCCGGACGCAGCCGTGCGAGGCGGGGTGGCCGGGCAGGTTGCCGGCGTGGAGCGCGATGCCGGTCCAGGTGATCCGCTGCATGAACGGCATCTCGCCGTCCTCGTAGAGGTTGGAGCGGTGATCCTCCTTCTTCTGCACGATGCTGAAGATGCCGGCCGGGGTCTCGTAGCCCGTCGAGCCCGTCGACACGGGTGCCTCGAGCATCTTGCCGGCGGCGCTGTAGATCGTGACGCGCTGCTCGTTGAGCGCGACGATGGCGAGCATCGGCCTGTCGGCGGCGGCGCGATGCCGGCCCCGGTCTCTTCCGTCCCGGTCGCGCTGCCGGCCCCAGTCCCTTCCGTCCCAGTCGTCCTGCCGGCCCCAATATCTGCCGTCCCGGTCGCCCTGGGCGCTCGCGACCCCGATGCCGCCTGCCAAGAGGTCTGCCGAAATGAGCAACGCGCCGGCCACCCTCGCACGCGATCTCCACCCGCGACGCGGGGGAGCGACTTTACCCTGCACTTTCGACGATACTCCGATCACTGCCACACCGATTACGTTGGAAGCGAAGCATCAAAGCGAGCGTGCGACCCGGAACCCGACCATATCGAGCCGGATGTCGGGCGCCGTCGCATACCGGTAGGCTGAACGCAGGAGCTGCGGAAAATAGTTCCACGAGCCGCCGCGCAGGATGCGCAGACCGCAGCCCGGCTGCGCGACGGCGGAGCCGTCGGACGGCGCGCCGTGGTAGCTGTCCTTGTAGCAGTCCTGCACCCACTCCCACACGTTGCCGTGCATGTCGTGCAGGCCGAAGGCGTTTTTCGGAAAGCGGCCGACCTCCATCGTCTTCTGGCGGAAGAGGCCCATCTTGCCGTCGGCGTAGGTGAAGTTGGCGTCGTAGTTCGCCTGCTTGTAGTTGATGGTGGAGCCGGTCGAGAAGGGGGGATGCGGCGCCGATGCCTCGGTTATCGCGCGCGCCGCGTACTCCCATTCGGCCTCCGTGGGCAGCCGGTAGGCCTTGCCGGTCTTGCCCGAGAGCCATGTCACGAACTGCCTGGCGTCGTGCCAGGACACGTTGATCACCGGGCGCCGGCCGCGGCCCCAGGTCTCGTCGTGGGGTTTGTGCTTGCAGCCGCCTTCCGCGGCGCAGGCATCCCACTGTGCGAAGGTCACCTCGAACTTGCCCATGGCGAAGGACTGAACGGCGACCCTGCGCTGCGGTCCCTCGTCCCTGCTGCGGCCCCGCTCGCCTTCCGGCGAGCCCATCATGAACTCGCCCGGGGGCAGGACCACCAGGTCAGGGCAGACCGGGCAGTCGCGTAAGGTGCGCCCGCCGGAGCCCGCATCGTCGGTCTTCCTCTGGGCTTCGGCGTGGGGCGCAAGCAACGCCACCAGAAACGCTGGGAGTGCGAGTGTCATTGCGGCGCGAAGCATGGGCGTCGGCTGCGGTCCTCGAGGTGCGTTGGACGGTTGCGTCCGGCGGGGCCTTCCTAGAGCCTTGATCGGGCGAAGAGAAGACGTGAGCATTGCTTATGAGGCAATGAGGCACCCGAGCGCAATGCCGAGTTGCACGCCAGCGCGGCCCGGACGACGAAAAAAGTCGAGTTCCGTTTCAATTGTACGGATTGAAGATCAGTTAACCGTTGCATCGACCCGAGTACGAGGGCGCTGCAGGTGTCTCTGAACCCGCCCGTTGGCAGCCGGCCGGCTGCCTCGGCCGCTACGCCGCCTTCCCGCAGCCGGCGTGCGGCTTCGTCACGCGCTCCGTCGAGGCTGGGTGCTTCGCCAGCATCGCGGACGGCCGCACCGGGAGGCGCAACAGCTCGCCGCCGCAGTTGGGACAGCGGCCGCCGGGCAGGCGGCTCGCCGCGCAGTCGGCGCAGAACGTGCACTCGAATGAGCAGATGAGCGCGTCCGGCGCCTCCGGCGGCAGGTCCTTGTCGCAGCACTCGCAGTTCGGCCTGAGTTGCAGCATCGCTTGTCTCTCCCGCCTACCAGCCCATCAGCGTCCTGGTGCTCACCTCGTTGGCCTTCAGGAACTTGCGATACTCGTCGCCGGCGATGAGCGAGATCTCGAGGCTCAAGCCGTCCGCCCGTTGCTGATGCTCCTTCGACGAGAGGATCTTCTGCAGCGCGGCAATGAGCTTCGCCTGGACCTCCCCGGGCAGCCCGGCCGGGGCGGCGACGCCGCGCGACACCGACCAGACCTGGTCGAAGCCCTGCTCCTTGAAGGTCGGCACGTCCGGGAGGAAGCGAGAGCGCGTGGGCCCCATGACGCCCAGCACGCGCAGCTGCCCGGCGCGCACCTCCTCTGCCGCCTCGCTTACATTGGCGCCCAGCACCTGGATGTGCCCGCCGAGCACCTGGGCCTTGGCGTCTGCGGTGCCGCGCATGTGCACGACGGCGAACTTGGCGCCGGTCTCGGCCTGTAGCGACAGGATCGCGAGGTGGTCGTCGCCGCCCGCACCGAAAGCCGTAACGGTGATCTTTTCGGGCTCCCGCTTGGCGGCGGAGATCACATCGGCCACGGTCTTGAAGGGGCTGTCCGCCTTCACCGCCCAGATGTTGTAGTCGAGCACGTGGTTGGTGAGCGGCGTGAAGCTGTCGAGGGACTCCTTGCGGGCGATCTTGGGGTCGAGATAGCCGGCATAGAGGCTCGGTACGTTGAGGTAGCCGATGGTGTAGCCGTCGGGCTTGGCGGCCGCCAGCGCCCCCCAGCCGAGCCAGCCGCCGCCACCTGCCCGGTTCTCCACGATGACGGGCTTGCCCAGCACGATCTCCAGGTCCCTCGCAAGCAGCCGCGCCGTGGTGTCGGTGCCGCCGCCGGCAGGGTAGGGCACGATCAGGGTGATGCTGCGCTCGGGATAGGCCGACTGCGCGGCGACCGGCTGGGCGAGCGCGGAGAGCGCGAGCACGGTCAATGCCGCAGCGGCGCCACGCAACAGGGAAGATCCTGTCCTGCCGATCGAAATCATGCGTCCCTCCCGTTGGCTCGCCGGTTCCGTGCGCCCGGACCCTCATCGAAGATCAGCAGAATTCCTTTCGCTGATCAAGCGCGGCTGCAGATGTCACCGCTGTCGTGCCGGCCGGGAGAGGCGGGGACGACAACGCGCCGGCCTTCTTCGAGCTCCATCGCCTATAGTGGCTTGGTTTGGAGCACGAAGCATGTCAATGACTTGGAAAGACTGGGTCGCCATGACGCTTCTGCCCGCGTCCCTCTACTACCGCTGGCGCATTGCCGACGAGGCAACCTGGGGCGAGCACGAGCTCTACGTGCTCGACCGGATCGTGGCGCGGGACGGCACGGCCATCGACGTGGGCGCCAATCGGGGCGTGTTCGCGTACGCCTTCTCCAGGATTGTCGACCGCGTCGAGGCGTTCGAGCCCAACCCCGACTGTGCTGCGTTTGCCCAGCGCATGCTCGGCACCCGCGCTCGCGTGCATGCCCTGGCCCTCGGCGACACGAATGGCAGGGCCGACCTCGCCGTGCCGGTGTCCGAGGAGGGCGAGGCTCTGCATCTCGGCGGCAGCCTCGGCCAGGCTGCCGGCGGGCAGGCAGAGACGGTCCGTTTCCCCGTGGAGGTGCGTACTCTCGACAGCTACCGGTTCGAGGACGTGCGCGTGGTGAAGGTGGACGTGGAGGGCAGCGAGCTTGCGGTGCTGGAGGGCGGGCGCCAGACGATCCTGCGCGATCGCCCCGCCCTCATCGTGGAGCTCCTGACAGGTGCGCACGCCGACCCGGTAGCCGTCACCGACTATATCTGCGCCAGCTTCCGCTGTGCGGCCAAGCTGGCGACCATCGATGGCCAGATCGTCGATGCGCTGCCTGCAATGCGCGGGCTCGGCAGCAATACCACCTGGGGCTCCGCCATTCGCAACCGCAACGTGCTGTTTCTGCCGCAGCGCTGAGTGGAGCCGGGTTCTCGGCGCGGCTAGTGGTAGGTCTCCACGATCAGGCGCCGTTGCTCCTTCAGGTGATGGAGCGCCTCCGACATCAGGCCGACCTGGTTCTCGATGTCGGCGGTCGCATGGCCCTGTGCGCTGAGCATGGAGACCAGGGACTCCACGTCCCTGATGTTGCGCTCCGCCTCCTCAATGCGGCTGTCGGCCAACGCGAGCTTGAGATGGCGCTCCAGGCTCATGAACTGGTACTCCCGTTACTTGCTTGGCCAGAACCCGAAGGTCCTCGCCCCTCGCTTTGTGTGGCACATTTGCCATAGAACATTGGCCTTAGAGAGGCGCTGTGTTCACGTTTTATGGCGAAATGTTTCAGGGACGCGAGGTCGCGCTTTCGGTCGAGCCAGAGCGTCGGCGCCATGGCTTGTCGAGAACCTCGGCCGTCTCCTGAGCCACGCTGCGCCCCAGAGCGACGGTCTGAGCACGGCAGGCTCCCGGAACCCCGGCCGTAGCCAGCCGTTTCTTAAGGTAAACCTGCAGAACGGGGCAACCTCCCTTGTGACGGCCGGCCCAGACCACTCGCCACGACGGTTGGATTTTTGTACCAAGGGCCGTCGCGACGGGGCTGACCCCCGCAACTCGACACTCGCAAGAGCAGGCACACTGCGGGAGGCTCGTAGATGACGAAGGCAATGTCGCTGGAAGAGGTTGCCGCCGCCATGGTGGCGCCGGGCAAGGGTATCCTGGCTGCCGACGAAAGCTCTGGCACCATCAAGAAGCGCTTCGACAGCATCGCGACCGAGAGCACCGAGGCGAGCCGGCGCGACTACCGCGAGTTGCTGTTCCGCTCCGCCGACGCCATGCGCAGCTCGATCTCGGGCGTCATCCTCTACGACGAGACCATCCGCCAGAAGGCCAAGGACGGCACGCCGCTGCCCCAGGTGATCGCAGAGACGGGCGCGCTGCCGGGCATCAAGGTCGACAAGGGCACCAAGCCGCTGCCGTTCAGCCCCGGCGAGACCATCACCGAGGGCCTCGACGGGCTCGGCGGGCGCATCAAGGAGTACGTCGGGCTCGGCGCCAGGTTCGCCAAGTGGCGCGCGGTCTACGACATCGGCACCAGCCCCAGGATGCCGGGCTACAACGCGATCAACGCCAACGCCCATGCGCTCGCGCGCTATGCCGCGCTATGCGTGGAGGGCGGGCTCGTTCCGATCGTGGAGCCTGAGGTGCTGATGGACGGCGCCCACGACATCGAGACGTGCGAGCACGTGACGGAATGGGTGCTGAAGGAGGTCTATCAGCAGCTCTATTTCGCCAACGTGCCGCTCGAGAAGACCATCCTCAAGCCCAACATGGTGATCGCCGGCAAGAAGTGCCCGAAGCAGGCGGGGCGGCAGGAGGTTGCGGAGCGAACCGTCAAGGTATTGAAGCGCTGCGTGCCGGCTGCTGTGCCCGGCATCGCCTTCCTCTCGGGGGGCCAGTCGGACGAGGACGCCACCGCGCACCTTTCGCTCATGAACCGGCTGGGCCCGCTGCCGTGGAAGCTGTCGTTCTCCTACGGCCGCGCCTTGCAGGCAGCGGCGCTGACGGCGTGGGGCGGCAAGCCCGAGAACATCGCTGCAGGACAGCGCGCCTTCTCGCACCGCGCCCGCATGAACGGCGCCGCCACGCTCGGGAAATGGAGCGAGCAGATGGAGAAGGCCGCGTAGACGACGCCGGCGACGTGGCCCGCCTTGTCGCTCCATGCCGGGGCTTGCCTGCACCGGGCGAGTGCCGGTGCCCCCGGCATTCAGCCGACCGTTCGCGACGCTCAGCTGGTCGCCTTCAGATGCGCGTGCCACTCTGGCCGCGCCTTCAGCGCGTTGGCATACTTGAGGCCGATCTTGCGCAGGCGTTCGCCCTCGTAGGCCTGCTGTGCCAGCGCCATGCCGCGGTCGAACACCTCCGAGTAGCGCCTGATGCGGTCGCCCGCGAGGTCGAAGCGGCCGATGCCGTCGAACGCCACGCGCGCGCCCTGGGCCTCGGGCCGGGTCGAATCGAACGAGAAGCGGTAGCTGGCATAGCCGACGCTGCCCACCCGCACCGGATCGCGGAACTCCCAGCGGAAGTTGCGCCCGCCGTCGGAGAAGTGGGCCAGCATCGTTTTGATCGCTTCACGCCCGGCGTTGGGGCCGAAGAAGTAGTCGTCGTAGGTGCCGTCCGCCGTGAACAGGTCGGCGAGCGCATCGCCGTCGCCGGACGCCGCCGCGGCGGCGAAACACTGCACCAGCTCGCTGAACTCCATTGGCCTCCTCCTTACTGCGTTGTCTCGGCCCGAGGGTAGCGGCCTCCAGCCCCGTCTGCCATCGCAATGGTGTTGCAACTCACGACTGACGGCGCCTTGTCCTGACTCCGGCTTCCAATCCGGCTGGAGGGGAGGCGCTGCAGGCCGCAAGACTACGGGCGCCCGGTCCGGCAGAAAGCGGGTCCCGCTGTGAGACTTGGCCAGGTCTACGTCCGCTCCACGATGAGCACGCCGTCGCGCACCGCGGCGACGCTGGCCGCTGCGCCGGCCGGCATGTCTGGCCCCTCCGCCGGCCAGAGGGTATCGCCGGCCCGCACCTTGCCGCGCCCTCCCGCGATCGCCTCCTCCACCGGGAGCACGCGGCCCACGAGCTGCTCCGGCCGGCGGTTCAGGTCGGGCTGATCGGAGGCCAGGCGCGCCGGATGCGCCCAGACCTGGTCGAGCAGGAGATTGGCGGCAATGAGGGCGCCCCCCGGTGCCAGATACCACCACCCGGCGGCATCCTGCTGCAGGAGGAGCCAAGCCCCTGCCAGAACGAGCAATCCGCCGGCCCAGGGCAGGAGCAGGCTTACGAAGCCGGCGAGCCACGCAAGGGCGCCCGGCCCCGCGTCACGCCGGTGCAAGCTCCACCACCAGCACGGTGCCCCTGGTCCCCGTCACTCTGACGCGCGCACCCGCCGGGGCATCCGGCCCCTCGGCCGACCACAGCGTGTCGCCGACGCGCACCCGGCCGCGGCCGTTCTCGATCGCCTGCTCCACCACCAGCGAGCGGCCGACGTACTGCTGGCCGCGCACGTTGAGGTCCGGCAGGTCGCTGATCGCCACGTCCGGCCGCGTGAACCGCTTGACCCAGAACAGGGCGGCGACCGACAGCAGCACGAACGCGAGCACCTGCCACTGCCAGACGATGCCGGTGGAGAGCGCGAGCGCTCCGATCACGGCGGCGGCGATGCCGAACCAGAGGAAATGCACGCCCGGAATGACCGTCTCGAGGATCAGCAGCACCACCGCCACGATCAGCCAGTTCCACGGCCCGAGGCCGTACAACAGGTCCAACAGGCTCTGCATGGCTCCCTCCCCTACAACCGATGCGCGCCGCAGCGCCGGCTACGACTGCGTGGCCGGCACGCTGCCGCCCGAGCGCGTCGCCGGGCGGGCGCCCGGCCCCGCGCCGTTCTTGCTGAACGCCTCGCTGGTGATCTCCGCAAGGCCGGCGAGCGAGCCTATCACGCTGGCGGCGTCGAGCGGCATCATCAGGATCTTCTGGTTGGGCGACTTGGCGATCGCCTCCAGCGCCTTCACGTAGTTGTTGGCAACGAAGTAGTTGATTGCCTGCACGTTGCCCGTGGAGATGGCGTGGCTGACCACCTCGGTGGCCTTGGCTTCCGCCTGCGCGAACCGCTCGCGCGCCTCGGCGTCGCGGAAGGCGGCCTCCTTGCGGCCCTCGGCGGCCAGCACAACGGCCTGCTTCTCGCCTTCCGCCTTGAGGATGGCCCCCTGTCGCAGTCCTTCGGCCTCCAGGATCTGCGCGCGCTTCTCGCGCTCGGCCTTCATCTGGCGCGCCATGCTGTCGACCAGGTCGCGCGGCGGCGCGATGTCCTTGATCTCGATGCGTGTCACCTTCACGCCCCACGACTCGGTGGCGGCATCGACAACCTGCAGCAGCTTGGCGTTGATGGTGTCGCGGTTCGAGAGCAGCTCGTCGAGATCCATCGATCCCATGACGGTGCGGATGTTCGTCATCGTCAGGTTGACGATGGCCTGGCGCAGATGGTCGACCTCGTAGGAGGCTTTGGCCGCGTTCAGCACCTGATAGAAGTTGACCCCGTCGACGGTGACCATGGCGTTGTCGCGAGTGATGATGTCCTGCGAGGGGATGTCGATCACCTGCTCTTTCATGTTCATTCTGGCGCCGATGCGCTCCATCACCGGGATCAGGATGTGCAGCCCGGGGGTGAGGGTGCGCGTGTAGCGCCCGAAGGTCTCCACCGTGTAGTTGAAGCCCTGCGGCACGATCTTGACCGTGGTCCACAGTGCCACCAGTGCCAGCGCGACGACCAGCACCACGAAGATTTCAAATCCGCCGGACAGGAAGTTCTGGATGTTCATGACGGGGTCCCCTGCTCGCAATGTCTATTGAGAATGTAGCGATCATTCTCGCCGATTTTTCAACGTATACCTCAAAATTACTGAAAGATCAAAGATGTATGGCAGGTGAACGGAGCCTTTCGGCAGCACGAGGCGGCAGAATATTTGAAGCTGGTACCCGTCTACTCGGTTTGCAGGCGAACCTTGCTCGCACGGCGGGCGCTACCGCACCCAACCGGCCAGCTCGCGCCTGACGATGCGTTCGATCGCTGCCATGCCGCCCGGAGAGGCGTTGAGGCAAGGGATATAGGCAAACGTCTCGCCGCCGCTCGCCAGGAACGCGTGGCGGTTCTCGATCGCCAGCTCCTCCAGGGTTTCCAGGCAGTCGGCGGCGAAGCCGGGTGCCACCACCGCCAGCCGCCTGACGCCGGAGGCGGCGAGGGTCTGCACAGTGTCGATGGTGTAGGGCTCGATCCACGGGTCGCTGCCGAAGCGCGATTGGAACGTCGTGTGCCAGCGCTCGGCCGGCCATCCGAGCCGCTCGCGCACGAGCCTTGCAGTCTCCTGGCATTGGCCGGGGTAGGGGTCGCCCGCTTCGGCGTACCGCACGGGCATGCCGTGGAACGAGGCGATAAGGGCCTCGGGCTCGAAGTCGAGCTTCTCCAGATGATCGCGGATCGAGGCGGCGATGGCGTCGATGTAGACCGGCTCGTCGTAGTAGGGCGGGGCCACGCGGATGGCAGGCTGCCGGCGCAGCGCCATGAGGGCGCGGAACGCCTGGTCGCAGCCCGTGGCCGTGGTCGCCGCCGCGTATTGAGGATAGAGGGGGACCAGGAGAATGCGGTCGCAGCCCTGCGCCTGGAGATGGGCGATGCGCGATGCCACCGACGGGCTGGCATAGCGCATGGCCCAGTCGACGACGATGCCCTCGCCCGCCAGGGCGGCCTCGAGCTTCTCCGCCTGCTCGCGCGTGATGGTCTTGAGCGGGCCCTCGTCCCGCTCGCGGTTCCAGATCTTGGCGTAGTCCCTGCCTTTCCGGCGGGGGCGTACGGTGAGAATGACGACGTTGAGGATCAGCCACCACTTGAGGCGGGGGACCTCGATGACGCGCCGGTCGGAGAGGAACTCCTTGAGATAGCGCCGCATCGACCGGTAGTCGGTCCCGTCCGGAGTGCCGAGGTTGAGAAGCAGCACCCCGATGCGGCCACTGCCGCCCGGCCGGGTTGGGCTGGTCGCGTTCATCGCGCTCCGACTTGCGGCCGGCCGACGCTGAGATACGTGAACCCGAGCTTGGCCATCTCCTCGGGCCGGTAGATGTTGCGCAGGTCGACGACGATCGGGCGCCCGAGAAGGGACCTGATGCGAATGAGATCGAGGTCGCGGAACATGCTCCATTCGGTCATGACCACGAGGGCGTCGGACCCCTTCGCGCAGGCGTAGGGGTCTGTGGCGTACTCCACCGCGTTGAGCACAGAGCGCGCCTGCTCCATGCCCTGCGGGTCGTAAGCGCGCACCTTGGCGCCGGCGTCCTGAAGCGCGGTGATGATGGAGATGGCCGGCGACTCGCGCATGTCGTCGGTGTCGGCCTTGAACGTCAGCCCGAGCACCGCAACGGTGCGTCCCCTGATGCTGCCGCCGCAGACCGCGATGATCCGGCGCGCCATCGCCCGCTTGCGCTGGTCGTTGATGGAGATGATGGTCTCGATCGAGCGGATCGGCACGCCGAAATCGAGCCCCGCCTTGAGCAGCGCCAGCAGGTCCTTGGGAAAGCAGGACCCGCCATAGCCGGGACCGGCGCTGAGGAACTTCGGCCCGATCCTGTGGTCCAGGCCGATGCCGTGCGCCACCTCCTCCACGTCGGCGTCCGCCTGCTCGCACAGGTCCGCGATCTCGTTGATGAAGGTGATCTTGGTGGCAAGGAACGCATTGGCGGCATACTTGATGAGCTCCGCGCCGCGCCGCTGGGTGTAGAGGATCGGCACCTGCTTCTCCGCCAGCGGGCGATAGAGCTCGTGCATCACCGCGCGTGCACGCTCGTCGTCGGTGCCGATGACGACGCGGTCGGGCGCCATGAAATCGGCGATTGCGGCGCCCTCGCGCAGGAACTCCGGATTGGACACCACGGACAGATCGGCGCCCGGCTGGATGTCGGCGATGATGCGCGCGATCTCGTCGCCAGTGCCGACCGGGACCGTCGACTTGGTCACGACCGCGGCATAGCTCCGCAGGACGGAGGCAATCTCGCGCGCCGCCTGGTAAACGTAGGTCAGATCGGCGAGGCCGTCAGCGCGGCGCGACGGTGTGCCCACGGCGATGAACACCGCCGCCGCACCGTCGACCGCCTCCGGCAGCGACGTGGTGAAGGAGAGCCGGCCGTCGCGCACGTTCTTGCCGACGAGCTCGGCGAGCCCCGGCTCGTAGATCGGCATCTCGCCGCGCTCGAGGGCCTCGATCTTCCTCGCATCCTTGTCGACGCAGGTCACGATATGACCGAACTCGGCAAAGCAGGCGCCGGATACCAGACCGACATATCCGGCACCGATCATTGCCACGCGCATCAGAGAAGTTCCCGTCTTGGTTGTTGTCACAGCTCGAGGCAGTCTAGGGCCTGCCCCTGCCCCCGTCATCCGAGGTCGCGGCAAGCACAACGCCGGCCGCCGGCTCAGATCGCCGCGGCTTCCGGTATCGGTTCCAGCATGCTTTGTCGTTACAAGATTGTGAAACGTTCAACACACGGCCAACCGGCGCCCGTCTGACGTATTGCCGCACACCTGTGGCGCTTGTACTGCACCGGTCATCCCGGAAGCCGAGCTGCAGGCGAGGCTGTCCGGGACCTTGTGAGGCAAGTCGCAGCCTGCCTCCCAAGGTCCCGGATAGCTTCGGGCTGCGCCCTCAGCTTCCGGGATGACGGGTGGAGAGGGACGACGACGCTACGCCTCCGCCCAATCCGCGAGGCGGCGCAGGAAGCGCAGGCACTTCTCCAGCTCGGCGATCTCGATGAACTCGTTGGGCGTGTGCGCCTGGGCGATGTCGCCGGGGCCGCAGACCACCGCCGGCGCGCCGCCCATCTGGAACAGGCTGGCCTCGGTGGCGTAGCACACGGCGAACGTCTCGTTCTGCTCGGCAAGCTTCAGAGCGAGCGGCACGGCCCCTGACCCGGCCTCGGCCTGGAACGGCGGCACCTCGTTGGTGAGGTCGATGACGACCCCCGTCTCCGGAGCCGCGCGCCGCATCGGGGCCACGCAGCGCTCCTCGGCGAAGGCGCGCACGCGCCGGTCCAGCGCCTCGCCGTCGAAGCCCGGCAGGCGGCGGATCTCCCAGCCGAACCAGCACTCGGCGGGCACGATGTTGGAGGCGTTGCCGCCCGCGACCTGCGTCACCTGCAGCGTGGTGTAGGGCGGGTCGAAGCGCGGGCCGGGGCCGAGGCCCTTCAGCTCCTCCTCGATGCGCGCAAGCTCGCCCAGGAGGACCCCCGCATAGGTGACGGCGTTGACGCCCAGATGCGGCATGGCCGAGTGCGAGGCCTTTCCCGTCACCGTCACGGACCAGCGCATCGGCCCCTTGTGGGCGTCCACCACGGCCATGGTGGTGGGCTCGCCCACCAGCACGATCCGAGGCAGCGGCAGCGTCTTGCCCAGCTCTGCCACCATCGGGCGCACGCCGGTGCAGCCCACCTCCTCGTCGTAGGAGAAGGCGATGTGGATCGGCGTGGTGAGCTTGCGCGCCTTGAGGTCCGGCACGATGGCGAGCACGCAGGCGAGGTAGCCCTTCATGTCGCAGGCGCCGCGGCCGTAGAGCCTGCCGCCGCGCTCTGTGAGCATGAACGGATCGGTCTCCCAGCTCTGTCCGGTCACCGGCACCACGTCGGTATGCCCTGAAAGCGCGATGCCGCCGATGCCCGCGGGTCCGATGGTGGCGAACAGGCTCGCCTTCAGTCCGTCGGCGGTCGGCACACGGACGCTCTCGACCCCGTGCTGCGCGAGATAGTCCTCCACGAAGCCTATGATGGGAATGTTGGTCTTGTGGCTCGTCGTGTCGAAGGCGACGAGCTTCGCCAGCAGCTCCTTGGCGCCTGTGACGGGGGGTGCCAGCACGTCTCAGTTCACGCTGCGCTTGACGTGCGGGCTGTCGAGCGAGAACGCCGGGACTGCCGCATCGAACTGCTCGCCGCCTTCCGTCGCCATCAGGTAGCTGCCCACCATGATGCCCGAGGGCGTGCCGAGCGGACATCCGGAGGTGTAGCGAAACGAGGTGCCGGGCTTCAGCACCGGCGTCTCTCCCACGACGCCGGGGCCGCGCACGTCCTCGGTGCGGCCCGCGCCGTCGGTGATGCGCCAGTGCCGCTCGCGCAGCTGCACCGTCTCGCTGCCCTCGTTGATGATGTCGATCGTATACGCCCAGAAGAAGCGGCCCTCGTCGGGCTCCGATTCTTCCTCCCGGTACTGCGGCGTAACGCGGATGCGAATGCCGCGTGTCAAGGCTTCGTACATGGATCCCACCGCAGGCTGGATGAGCTTCGCTTCAGGCGATCTTAGAGGCCGCCAGCGCGCGGTCAATGTCCGCCGCGATGTCGACATGGCTCTCCAGACCGACGGACAGGCGCAGCATCTCGTCGGAGATGCCGAGCTCGGCGCGCACCTGCGGCCCGAGCCGCTGGTGCGTGGTGGTCGCCGGGTGCGTGACGAGGCTCTTGGCATCGCCCAAGTTGTTGGAAATCTTGACGAGCTTCAGCGCATTCAGGAAGCGGAATGCCGCCTCCTTGCCGCCGGCGACCTCGAACGCGACGACCTGTCCGGAACCCGACATCTGGCGCCGCGCCAGGGCCGCCTGCGGATAGTCCGAGCGTCCGCAATAGAGCACGCGCCGGATGCCCGGCTGCTCTGCCAGATGGTCGGCGATCCTGGCGGCCGACTCGCATTGCGCGCGCACGCGCACGGGAAGCGTCTCGAGCCCCTTCAGCATCACCCAGGCGTTGAACGGGCTGATCGAGGGCCCGGTGTGCTTCAGGAAGTTGTGCAGGTGGTCCTTCACGTAGCGCTCGGGGCCCAGCACGATGCCGCCGAGGCATCGCCCCTGGCCGTCGATGTGCTTGGTGGCGGAGTAGACCACGATGTCGGCGCCGAGCTGGAGCGGCTTCTGCAGGATCGGGGTGGCGAACACGTTGTCCACCACGACCACCGCTCCGGCGGCGTGAGCGATCTCGGAGACCGCGGCGATGTCGACGAGGTCGAGCGTGGGGTTCGCCGGGGTCTCGAAGAAGAAGGCCCGGGTGTTGGGCCGCACGGCCTTGGCCCAGGCCGAGGTGTCGCGCCCATCGACAATGGTGGACGCGATGCCGAAGCGCGGACACAGCTCGTCCACGATGTAGCGGCAGGAGCCGAACAGCGCGCGTGCGGCCACGAGGTGATCGCCGGCCTTCAGGAAGCACAGCAGGGAGGCGGTCACAGCGGCCATGCCGGTGGCGGTGGCGCGCGCCGCCTCGGCACCTTCCAGCAGCCGCATGCGCTCCTCGAACATGGCGACTGTGGGGTTGGCGTAGCGGCTGTAGATGTAGCCCCCCGCTTCGTTCTTGAAGCGCTCCTCGGCCTGCTCGGCGGAGGCGTAGACGTAGCTCTGGGTGAGAAAGAGCGCTTCGGAGGTCTCCGCAAAGGCGGAGCGCAGCGTGCCGCCGTGAACCAGCAGGGTCTCGGGGCTCCACGAATCGGGGGTGTTGCGGGGTTGGGGCTTGTCTGTCATCGCGTGAACTCCTGGCCTGCCGGCAGCGCAGGCAACAAAAAACCGGCTCGGTTCGCGCCGGCCGTTGCTGGCCGGGCGCATTCGAGTCGGTTCACGCGCGCGGCCTTTTAGCTAGTTCTTTTGCGTGGCTGCAAGCCGGCCGGCCAAATCACCACGTTACTGCCAAGGGGATTACCCCGTTCCGGCGCTTGGCGTCAATGGCCCGATCCTCTAGACCGCGCGCAAAGGCGAGGTTGTCGCAATGGCCGAGTCCCAAGTCCAAATCCACCCGAAGGCGGCTGCCGCCGCGGCGCGCGGCATCCTGCCGGTGCAGGCGATCCGCCGCCTGGTGGAAGCGGGCCACCTGCGGCCGACGCACGCGGGGCTGCCCGTGCTTCCCGATCAGCTGCAGCCGGCCAGCGCGGACTTGCGGCTCGGGGCGGGCGCCTGGCGGGTGCGGGCGAGCTTCCTGCCCGGCCGCGACGTTCCCGTCGCCGAGCGCCTGTCCGAGCTGTCGCTGCACAGCTTCGAGCTCGGCCCGGAAGGCAAGGTGCTGGAGGTCGGCGGTGTCTATGTCGTGCCGCTGCTCGAGACCCTGTCTCTGCCGCGCGACATCTGGGCGCTCACCAACCCGAAAAGCTCAACCGGCCGCCTCGATGTCTTTACCCGCGTCATCGCCGACGGCGTGACCGCATTCGACCACATCCCCGCCGGATTCGAAGGCAACCTGTGGCTCGAGATCTGTCCGCAGTCGTTCCCGATCGTGGTGCGCCAGGGCTCGCGCCTGTCGCAGATACGCTTCTGCCGCGGCAAGGGCGAGGACACCGATGCCATGCTCAGCGAGCTGCACCGTCGCGAAAGGCTTACCTCCTGCGACGATGCCGACATCCACGACGGCATTGCCCTGTCGGTGGACCTGAGCCCCGATCCGCTGGGGCCGGCGCGCGGCCTGATGGGCTATCGCGCCCGGCGCAATACCGGCGTCGTCGATGTCGACAAGCCCGCGTCCTGCGCGATTGCGGACTTCTGGGAGCCGCTGTGGGTGCAGGGCTCCAGGCACCGCCTGATTCTCGATCCGGACCAGTTCTATATCCTCGCATCGAAGGAATCGGTCCACGTGCCGCCTACCCATGCCGCCGAGATGGTCCCCTTCAATCCGCTGGTGGGCGAGTTCCGCGTCCACTACGCAGGCTTCTTCGATCCAGGGTTCGGCCACGCCCACGCTGGCGGCGCCGGCGCACGGGCCGTGCTGGAGGTACGCAGCCACAAGGTGCCGTTCATCCTGGAGGATGGCCAGATCGTCGGCCGGCTCGTCTACGAGCGGCTGACCGAGGTGCCCGAGGTGCTCTACGGCAGCGACCTCAAGTCCAACTACCAGGGGCAGGGCCTGAAGCTCTCCAAGCATTTCCGGTAGGGTCCGACCGCGCCACCGTTGCAGCGCCGCCGCTGTACACGCCCTGTGCAGCCGATGCGGCACGCTCGCCTTATTCGCGACCCCATGGTGAGATAGCGGCCGCTGTACCACCGGGGCTGCCGGCTGGTGCGGCCGTTCCAATCGGCTTGGAGGGCACGGGGTAGATTGCGCCGGGCCGGTTCGGGCATTATGCGGTTGGGGAGCAGCGCACGTTGCCGGACGAGGGGCGGGGGAGCCGGTCGCGGTGCATCCGGGCATGATTTTCCTCCAAGGCTTTGCGATTGGCGATTTTGGCAGGAAGGAGAGCGATGACACGCAGCGCAGGATGGCTCGCCGGCATGGTCGCGATCGCCGCGATCGCCACCATCGCGACGACGGTGCGCGCAGAAGATGCCGATAGGCTCTTGTGCTACGGCAACGACAACCACGGTCGCGTCAAGGGCTGCACGGGGCTGATCGAGCGCGGCGGCGTCAGCGGGGAGCAGCTGGCCGAGCTCTATTTTCGGCGTGCGCTCGGCTATTCGATGCTCGGCCAGTACGCCACGGCAATCGCCGATTACGATGTGGCGATCAAGCTCGTGCCCGACTTTGCGGTCGCGCTCAACAATCGTGCCTGGGCGTACTTCCGCTGGGGCAAGGCCGCCACCGGGCTGCCGGATGTCGAGCGGTCGCTGCAGCTCCAGCCCACTTCGGGCAACACCCTCGATACGCGCGCGCACATCCGCCAGACGATGGGCGATCCGAAGGGGGCGCTCAACGACTACACCAAGGCCATGTTCTACGGCGGCGCCGAGATGATCAAGCTCTACCAGTGCGGGCTCACGGAAGCCCGGCTCTACGAGGGGCGCGTCGACGGCATCTGGCGTCCGGAGCTGCAGACTGCGCTGGAGAGGTGCGTCCTCGACACGAAATGCGACCCGCTGCCCGCCGACGAGCACTGCCGCCCCGCGACGTCGTAGGATCGCCGAGGGGACCATAAAGGACGGACCTGGCGGCGGCCGAGTGGGCGGCCGGGGCGCGCTTTGCACTAGCCCGGACAGCTCGCACCCGTGCTCCGTCTCCAACGCATCGATCACATTGTCATGCCGGGGCTTGTCCCCGGCATCCAGCCCACAACGAGTTCCGGAAGCATGTTGGTAGATGGATTCCGGCGACACCGGCCTTCGCCGGTGCAGGCAAACGCCGGAATGACACCCGTTGGGGCTGTCGGAGTCGCAAACTCCGGTTGTGAGAAATGCGGGCTGATTGGTGGAGCCGAGGGGAATCGAACCCCTGACCTCTGCAGTGCGATTGCAGCGCTCTCCCAGCTGAGCTACGGCCCCCGAGGCGGGTCCATTTATGTGGGGGGCCTGGAGCTTGTCAAGCAAGGGGCTGCCCTCCCGCGACGGGCGCGTCGCCGGCGCGCTCCGCGGCAGCCGCTGACGGCTCCGGCGGCCGACCTGGAACGAGGGCCGGCTACGGCGCCGGTCGGCTTTGCCGGCGCAACTCGGAAATCCACGGGAAAGGAGCCAACTTTCGGGGCCGATCCTGCGTGCCTGCACTTGTCGCACAAGCCTTGTGCCATTACACGTCACTGCCACAATCAAGCCGAGGGCAGCGACATGACAAGACTGCTGGAGTTCATCAGCTATCTCATCGGCCTCTACATGTGGGTGATCATTGCAGCCGTCATTGTGAGCTGGCTCATCGCTTTCAACGTGATCAACACCTACAATCCCTTCGTCCGCACGCTGTGGCAGGCGTTGACGGCGGTGACCGAGCCGCTGCTGCGCCCGATTCGCCGCCTGCTGCCCGATCTCGGCGGCATCGACCTCTCGCCCATGATCCTGCTGCTGCTCTGCCTCGGCGTGCAGCATGTCGTAATTGGCAATCTGCACGACTGGCTGAGACGCGCATGACCCTCTATCGGCGCCCTGGTCCCGACGGATTGGAGGTGCTCGCCCGCGTGACGCCGAAGGGAGGACGCGACGCCGTCGACGGCCTCGTGGAGACGGCGCAGGGACAGGCCCTCAAGGTGCGGGTGCGGGCCGCCGCCGAGGATGGCGCTGCCAACGCTGCCCTGGAGAAGGTGGTCGCGCAATGGCTGGGCGTCGCGGGCGGGCGCGTCCGCGTCGTGCGGGGGCACAAGTCGCGGGTCAAGCTCATCGGCATCGCCGGCGCGCCGGCCGAGATCGAGGCGCTGGTGGCGGCGCGCGCCGGCGCATTGGGCTGAGGGACGCTCTCGACCGAGGGGAATGCCATGCAGAAGGCCGCCATCATCGACGGCAAGGCGATCGCCGCGGGCCTGCGGCGCGAGGTGGCGGCCGGCGTCGAGAGGCTGAAGGCGGCGCGCGGGGTGGCGCCCGGGCTCGCCGTGGTGCTGGTGGGCGAGGACCCGGCGAGCCAGGTCTACGTGCGCACCAAGGCGCAGGCGACGCGCGAGGCCGGCATGCTCTCTTTCGAGCACCGGCTGCCCGCCTCGACCGGCGAGGCCGAGCTGCTGGCCCTGATCGGGAGGCTCAATGCGAGCGCGGAGGTGCACGGCATCCTGGTGCAGCTGCCGCTGCCGAAGCAGATCGATGCCACCAGGGTGATCGAGGCGATCGACCCGGCCAAGGACGTCGACGGCTTCCATCCCGTCAACGTCGGGCGCCTCGCCACCGGAGCCAGGGGCATCGCGCCGTGCACGCCGGCCGGCTGCCTCGTCCTCGCCAAGTCGGTGCGGCCGAGCCTGGAGGGCATGGAGGCGGTGGTGATCGGCCGCTCCAACATCGTCGGCAAGCCGATGGCGCAGCTCTTGCTCGCCGAGAGCTGCACGGTGACGGTGGCGCACTCGAAGACGCGCGATCTGCCGGCGGTGGTGCGCCGCGCCGATCTGGTGGTCGCCGCTGCGGGCCGGGCCGAGATGGTGAAGGCGACCTGGATCAAGCCGGGAGCCATCGTCATCGATGTGGGCATCCAGCGAGTCGCAGGCCCGGACGGCAGGAGCCGCCTGGTCGGCGACGTGGCGTTTGCCGAGGTGGCGGAGGTGGCCGGCGCCCTCACGCCGGTTCCCGGCGGCGTCGGGCCGATGACGGTGGCGTGCCTCATCCGGAACACGCTGGCGGCCGCGCAATCTGCCGCCGGGGCCGGCGCCTGAGCAGGAAGAGCCGCTTGCCGCCGCAACCCTGCGCCGCGCCTGCGGGGCCTTCTGGCGTGGGGCGCGCGTGGGTGGCTTTCAGGTACCGGGAGCGCGCAGATCGCGGCGTACGGCCCTCCTGGGCGCGGCAAACGGCATTCCTGGCTGAGCGGCGGCTGGCCTGCGACCGTGCCCATCGTGCGCGGGGTCGGGCTCACAGAGGCTGGCCTGCGCCTGGCGCGGCCTGCTCGATCGCGAGTTAAATGCGATGGAAGATATCGAACAGCGGCTATTAGTATTATCTCATTTATATATTACTCTATATATTATCCAAGTGGCCGAGTTGCTGCAATTTCACTTAAAAACAGGCGAACTGAAATTGCGATACTTGCTATTGCACTGGGTTTCCAGCACTCAGGACGTGCTGGCGCCTGCCCAATCCTGTGCAAATCGTTTGGTGCTGCGCTCAACACGAAAACACAACGAGTGCCGGCAAAAGCGGCTCGAGCGTGCTGCGTATCAGAACCACAGGAACCCTTCCCTATGAAAAAGCTGATTGTGGGCGTAGCAGCCGCCCTCTCTGTCACGACGAGCAATGCCATCGCCGACGGGCCCTACAAGCGGCCGCCTCCGACGATTGCCGCACCCAAGTACGAAGCGCCGCCGCCGCCGTCCTGGACCGGCTTCTATTTCGGTGCCGGCATCGGCGCCGGAGCCGTGCTCCACGACTTCGACGTCAACCGTTGGCATTACGACGAGTGGCGTCGCCATAGCCACAGCGTAGGCGACGACATCTTCTTCGGCACCGTCACCATGGGCTATGACTGGCAGCACTCGCACATCGTGTTCGGCGTGTTCGCCGACTACGATTTCTCCGACACGTCGACATCGTGGGACGACGGTTGGCTCCGGAGGAGCCTCAGCCTCGACAACACCTGGTCCGTCGGTGGGCGGCTGGGCTTCCTGTCGAGCCCGGCCACGCTCTGGTACGTATCGGGCGGCTATACGGAGGGTGAGTTCTCCAGCTCCTCGAGGGGCAAGTTGAGCGGCCATCGCTTCTCCTCGTTCGACGACACGCTGAGCGGATACTTCGTCGGTCTCGGTGTCGATACGCGGCTGCACAGCAACTGGTTCCTGCGGCTGGAGTACCGGTTCACCCAGTTCGACAGCGAGAACTTCGAGGTGAACTCTTGGGTCAACCACGATCTCGAGCCGTCCCTGCACACCGCCCGCCTGACGCTGACCTACAAGTTCACGCACGGCCTGGGCTGGGGCAGCTGGGGCTCGTGGGGCAAGTGGTAAGTGGCGATGAGAGGTGTCAGGCCCGCAGGGTCTGACGCCGAGACGCCACGGGGCGCGCCTTGCGCCTTGGTGTCAGACCCGCAGTGCCCGGCGGGTCTGACACTTGCTTTTCGGCACCGAGGTCCGCGTTGCGCTAAGCGCGCGCGGGCACGCCCATGCCCGCTCCCGCGGTGCGCCCCGCCAGGGAGAAGGCGCCCGGACCGCTGACGAAATAGAGCAGCAGCCCGCCGGTGAGGCCGACATTCTTGAAGAAGCTGACCTGCTGGGCCCGCCGCGCCGCATCGGCGAACTCCCAATACTTGTGGGCGATCAGCGTGGCCGCGATCACGAAGGCGACGAGCAGCAGCGAAGATACGCGCGGGAAAATGCCGAGAACCAATAGGACCGGTGCGAGCACCTCGATGGCGATGCCGACCAGGGCCCAGACCTCGGGGTATGGAAGCCCGGAGCTGGAGACGGACTTCAGGAAGGCCGCGTAGACCTGATCGCCGTAGATGTACCCCATCGCCTTGGGGATTCCCGCCTGCAGGAACAGCGTCGCCAACATGAGTCGCCCTATGAGCAGAATGGTGTCGTTCACGCGCTCCATCGTGATCTCCTACTTTAGTCGTACCCGCCCCGGCGCACGTATAGGTCCACACGCGCGATGCCGCTACAATATTGTGCGGCTCGAGGTCAGTTGGTCGCTGCGCGGATGAGGCGCTTGGCGTCCTCGCTGTCCCACTCGGCGGGGCCGAGCAGGCGGCCGATCTCGCGGCCGTCGGCATCGATCAGCAGGGTGGCCGGCAGGCCGACGGCGCCCAGCTGCGAGGTCGTGCGCAGGGTCGTGTCGACGTAGACGGCGAGCTTGCCGACTTTGATGTCGTCGAGGAACTTCCTGGCACCCGGGACGCCTTTGCGGTCGACGCTGATCGCCACTACCTCGAACTTGCCGGAGCCCAGCTCCTGCTGCAGCCGGTCGAGGCCCGGCATCTCCTTGCGGCAGGGCAGGCACCAGGTCGCCCACAGGTTGAGGAGCACAACCTTGCCGCGCCAGTCGGCCAGGGTGCGCTCCTTGCCCTGCTCGTCCTGGAATTTGACCTCCGGCAGCGCCTCGGGCTCCTTGCGGAAGACGAAGGCCGCCATGTGGCCCTTGCTCAGGTCGTTCAGGCCGGGCCCTTTCGGGAGGCCCTGGGCGGCGGCCGGCGGTACCGGGTGGAGGGCCGGAGCGGCGTTGTCAGGCCTGCCGAGCGTCACGTATACCGCTGCGAACCCCACGACCGCGGCGAGCGCGGCCGTGGCGAGTGAAACGACCGCTATCCGCGCTGAGCCAGGCTTGGGACCCGCTGTCGGCATGTGCTGTGCGCCCGCATTGCTGCAACGTCAGGTAGGTGCCTCGTGACCGACAAGTCCGCCAACAAGATGTGGGGTGGCCGCTTCAAGATGTCGCCGGCTGAGGTGATGCAGGAGATAAACGCCTCGGTGGCCTTCGACAAGGCCCTGGCGCCGCAGGACATCCGTGCCTCCAAGGCGCACGCGGCCATGCTCGGCGAGCAGGGCATCATCTCGAGGGAGGACGCGCGCCAGATCGCCGACGGCCTCGACCGGGTGATGGCCGAGATCGAGCGCGGCGAGTTTCAGTTCTCCGCCGCCCTCGAGGACGTGCACATGAACGTCGAGAGCCGGCTCGGGGAGCTCATCGGCGAGCCGGCCTCGCGGCTGCACACCGCGCGCTCGCGCAACGACCAGGTGGCGACCGACTTCCGGCTCTACGTGCGCGACTGGATCGACGGCGCCGATGCCGCCCTGACGGCGCTGCAGCTGGCGCTGGCGCGCAAGGCGGAGAGCCACGCCGACCTCGTCATGCCGGGCTTCACGCACCTGCAACCCGCACAGCCCGTCACCTTCGGCCATCATCTCCTCGCCTATGTCGAAATGCTGGCGCGCGACCGCGGCCGGCTCGGAGATGCGCGCGCGCGGCTCAACGAGAGCCCGCTCGGTGCCGCCGCGCTGGCGGGCACCTCGTTTCCCATCGACCGGCACAAGACGGCGGAGGCGCTGGGCTTCGCGCGTCCCTGCGCCAACTCGCTCGACGCCGTGTCCGACCGCGACTTCGTGCTGGAGACGCTGGCCGCCACGGCGATCGCCGCCATGCATCTGTCGCGCCTCGCCGACGAGATCGTGCTGTGGGTGACACCGCAGTTCGGGTTCGTGCGCCTCTCCGACCGCTTCACCACCGGCTCGTCGATCATGCCGCAGAAGCGCAACCCGGATGCCGCGGAGCTGACACGCGCCAAGGTCGGGCGCGTCGCCGGCGCGTTCCAGGGCCTGCTGATGGTGATGAAGGGCCTGCCGCTGGCCTACGCCAAGGACCTGCAGGAGGACAAGGAGCCCGCCCTCGATGCAATGGCGAGCCTCCGGCTCGCGCTGGCGGCCATGACCGGCATGGTTGAGGACCTGGAGCCCGACGCGGAGGCCATGCGCCGGGCCGCGGCCTGCGCCTTCTCCACCGCCACCGACCTCGCAGACTGGCTGGTCCGCGAGCTGGGCCTGCCGTTCCGCGAGGCGCACCACGTCACCGGCCGTATCGTGGCGGCGGCAGAGGCCAGGGGCGTGGGCCTCGACGAGCTGCCGCTGGCGGCGATGCAGGCGGTGGAGCTGCGCGTCACCGAGGCGGTCTTTTCCGTGCTTTCGGTGGAAAGCTCGGTCAGGAGCCGCTCAAGCTATGGTGGAACTGCGCCACAGAACGTGCGCAAAATGTCCAAGGCCTGGATAAAGCGGTTGGAAAAGCAAGGCGGAAAGGACTAAAAATGCCAGAGTTGGCCCTCAAAGTCCTTCTCGACTCGCGGGCAGCCGTGCTACTGCGAATCGTGAACAAGGTTCACAGCCTGCGTTCACAGGGGTTCCGTTCACACAGAGGTTCATTGGGCTCGATGACCAGGCGCCTGCCGCTGTGCGTCGCGATGGCCTTGACGGTGCTGGGGTTGCTCGGCACCGGGGGTTGCGGTGTGCGCGGGCCGCTCGATGCGCCACCCAAACAGGTCAGCGACGTGCCCCCGCCCAAGCCGGGCGAGCCCCCGCCGCACAGGCCGTCGATCCTCGATCCCCTGATTCGCTGACAGGCTTACATGCATCATTTCGCGTACCGGGGTGGCGTCCTCCACGCCGAGGACGTGAGCCTCGCGGCGCTGGCCGATTCGGTCGGCACCCCATTCTATTGCTATGCCACCGCCACGCTGGAGCGGCACTACCGCGTGCTGCAGCATGCGTTCGCCGGCTTCGACCCCCTCATCTGCTATGCGCTGAAGGCCAACTCCAACCAGGCCGTCATCGCCACCCTGGCGCGGCTGGGCGCAGGCATGGACGTGGTCTCGGAAGGCGAGCTGCGGCGCGCGCTGGCAGCCGGCGTCCCGGGCGACCGCATCATTTTCGCAGGCGTCGGCAAGACGCGCGCGGAGATGGCCTTCGCCCTGAGGGAGGGCATCCTCAGCTTCAATGTGGAGTCCGAGCCCGAGCTCGAGGTGCTGAGCGAGCTCGCCGCGGGGCTCGGCCGCACCGCGCACATCGCCTTGCGCATCAATCCCGACGTCGATGCCAAGACGCACGCCAAGATTTCCACCGGCAGGGCCGAGAACAAGTTCGGCGTGCCCTACCAGGATGCGCCCCGCCTCTGTGCCAGGGCGGCGAAGCTTCCAGGCCTCGCGCTCACCGGTATCCACATGCACATCGGCAGCCAGATCACCGGCCTCGAGCCGTTCCGCAACGCCTTCGCGCTCATGCGCGAGCTGGTGGGCACCCTGCGCGCCGCCGGCCATCGGCTGCAGCATCTCGACCTGGGCGGCGGCCTCGGCGTGCCCTATCGCAGCTCGGACGTCGGCTTGCCCTCGCCCGCGGACTACGCGGCGGTGGTGCGCGAGACCCTGGGCGACCTCGGGCTCGGGATCGTGCTCGAGCCCGGCCGCATGATCGTCGCCAACGCCGGCGTGCTGGTCGCACGCGTGATCCACGCCAAGAGAGGGCGCGACAAAACCTTCACCGTCGTCGATGCCGCCATGAACGACCTGATCCGGCCCACGCTCTACGAGGCCGAGCACGAGGTCTGGCCGGTGCGCAAGCCGACCGGCCGCCGGGCGCCCCTGCTGCAGGACGTGGTGGGCCCCGTGTGCGAGACCGGCGACTACCTGGCGCTCAACTGCCGCCTGCCGCCGCTCGGCCCCGGCGACCTCGTCGCCTTCATGACCGCCGGGGCCTACGGGGCGGCCATGTCCTCGACCTACAACTCCCGGCTCCTGGTCCCCGAGGTGCTGGTGAAGGGCGGGTCCTGGGCGGTGGTGCGCCCGCGCCAGACCTACGAGGCCCTCATCGGCCTGGATCGGCTCCCGGATTGGCTGGGTTAGTGTTCTGCCTCGTTCAATTGCATATGGTTGCCGGCTCGAGCACGGGCGGGGAAGATCCCTGATAACCTCTGCCCCGACCTGGCGGTCGTGGCCTCGGTTTCCGGG
>Ga0209382_10001700_pt1 | contig 34028 bp, 31 predicted proteins | sample SoiMetdeltSBSDD5_FD_187599 | JGI IMG/M metagenome (GOLD analysis project Ga0209382, IMG submission 187599) | Bulk soil microbial communities from a Populus tree surrounding site in Tennessee, USA - Soil MetaG P. deltoides SBSDD5 (SPAdes) (version 2) | ecosystem: Environmental > Terrestrial >... | reverse complement strand
TACCAGGCGGAAACAAGCACGCTTGATTCTTTTTCCGGAGCGTGTCACGGTTGGTCCGCCGAAGGGAGAGCGATGGGCACGTTCGACCTCGTACTCGCGGACCTCGTCGCCGAGAGCGCCGAGCTTGACGCCCTGGTCGCCGGCCTGGACGACGCCGGCTGGGCCACGCCGACACCCGCGGAAGGCTGGACCGTCGCGCACCAGATCGCGCACCTGGCCTGGACCGACCGTGCCGCATTGCTCGCGGCCACCGACGCTGACGGGTTCGCGCTCCATCTGCGGGACGCCGTCGCCAACCCGGACGGGTTCGTAGACGCCGGTGCCGCCGAGGGTGCCGCGCTGCCGCCGGGCGACCTGCTCGCCGGCTGGCGCTCCGACCGGGACCGCCTCGCCGCGGCACTGACCGCGGTGCCGGCCGGGGTGAAGCTGCCCTGGTACGGGCCGCCGATGAGCCCGGCCTCGATGGCGACCGCGCGGCTGATGGAGACCTGGGCGCACGGCGGCGACGTGGCCGACGCGCTCGGCGTACGACGCGCGCCGACCGCACGACTCCGCCACGTCGCACACCTGGCGGTCCGGACCCGGGACTTCGCCTACCTGCTGCGGGACAGGACGCCGCCGGCCGAGGAGTTCCGGGTCGAGCTGACCGGTCCGGACGGTGACCTGTGGACCTGGGGCCAGGACGATGCGGACCAGCGCGTCACCGGCTCGGCGTACGACTTCTGCCGGGTCGCCGTCCAGCGGCTGAACCGCGGCGACGCCGACCTCAAGGCCCAAGGCCCGGACGCCGACGCCTGGCTCGACATCATCCAGGCCTTCGCCGGTCCGCCCGGTCCCGGCCGGCCACCGGCGTCCGGGCAGCAGCGCGGGTCGGCGCGATGACGGCGGTGCGGATCGGGAACGCGTCGGGGTTCTACGGCGACCGGTTCAGCGCGGTCGAGGAGATGCTCACCGGCGGGCCGCTGGACTTCTTGACCGGGGACTACCTGGCCGAGCTGACGATGCTGATCCTGGGCCGGGACCGGCAGAAAGACCCGCGGCTGGGGTACGCGAAGACGTTCCTCCGGCAGCTCGAGACCGGTCTCGGCCTGGCACTCGACCGGGGCGTGAAGATCGTCAGCAACGCCGGCGGGCTGAACCCGGCGGGGCTGGCCGAGGCGATCGGCCAGCTGGCCGGCCGGCTCGGGCTGGCGCCGAGGATCGCGTACGTCGAGGGCGACGACCTGCTCGACCGGGCGGACGAGCTTGGGTTCGGGAAGCCGCTCGCGGCGAACGCGTACCTGGGCGCCTGGGGGATCGCCGAGGCGCTGCGCGCGGGCGCGGACGTGGTGGTCACCGGGCGGGTCACGGACGCGTCGGTGATCGTCGGGCCGGCGGCCGCGCACCACGGCTGGGAGCGGGACGAGTTCGACGCGCTGGCGGGCGCGGTCGCCGCCGGGCACGTGATCGAGTGCGGCTGCCAGGCGACCGGCGGGAACTTCGCGTTCTTCACCGAGATCCCGCGGCTGTACCGTCCTGGGTTCCCGATCGCGGAGATCGCGGCCGACGGCAGCAGCGTGATCACCAAGCACGACGGCACCGACGGCGCGGTCACCGTGGACACGGTCGCGGCGCAGCTGCTCTACGAGATCACCGGCGCCCGGTACGCCGGACCGGACGTCACCACGCGTCTCGACAGCATCGAGCTGACCGCTGACGGTCCGGACCGGGTGCGCATCTCGGGTGTCCGCGGCGAGCCGCCGCCGCCGACGTACAAGGTGTCGCTGAACGGCGTCGGCGGGTTCCGGAACGAGGTCACGTTCGTGCTCACCGGGCTGGACCTGGCGGCGAAGGCGGACCTGGTCCGCGAGCAGGTCTCGGCGGCACTCGAGGCCGAGCCGCCGGCCGAGGTGCGGTGGACGCTGGCGCGGATCGACCAGCCGGACGCGGAGACCGAGGAGCAGGCCAGCGCGCTGCTGCGGTGCGCGGTCAAGGATCCGGACCCGGCCAAAGTCGGGCGGTCGTTCTCCGGGCTCGCGGTCGAGCTGGCGCTGGCCAGCTACCCGGGGTTCCACCTGACCGCGCCGCCGGGGGACGCATCGCCGTACGGGGTCTTCACGCCGGCCTACCTCGACGCCGGGCAGGTGTCGCACACGGTCGTGCTCCCGGGCGGCGGGCGCCGGGAGATCGAGCCGGCGGGGAAGACCGTGGAGCTGGCCGAGGTGGACGAGCCGGACCTGCCCGAGCCGTTGCCTGCCGGGCCGTTCCGGCGAGTGCCGCTCGGGCTGGTGGCCGGGGCGCGCAGCGGGGACAAGGGCGGGAACGCGAACATCGGCATCTGGGTCCGGTCCGACCAGGCGTGGCGCTGGCTGGCGCACGCGCTGACTGTCGACGAGCTGCGCCGGTTGTTGCCGGAGGCAACCGGGCTGACGGTACGACGGTACGTGCTGCCGAACCTGCGGGCGCTGAACTTCGTGGTCGAGGACCTGCTCGGTGAGGGAGTCGCGTCGCAGGCCCGGTTCGACCCGCAGGCGAAGGCGGTCGGCGAGTGGCTGCGGTCCCGGTACCTGGACGTGCCGGAGGTGCTCCTGTGACGGCGGAACGCGACGCTCTGCGGGCGACCGTACGGCGCTTCATGGCCGCCGAGGTGCTGCCGTCGCTGGACGAGTGGGAGCGCGCCGGCGAGCTGCCGCGGTCGCTGCACCGGACCGCCGGCGTGCTCGGGCTGCTCGGCGTGGCGTTCCCCGAGTCGGCCGGCGGAGGCGGCGGGGAGCTGGCGGACTCGGTCGCGGTGGTCGAGGAGATGCACTACGCGGGTGGGTCCGGCGGGCTGGTCGCCGGGTTGCTCACCTGCGGGATCGCGCTGCCGCATATCGTTGCCAACGGCAACCACGAGCAGATCGACCGGTGGGTCCGGCCGACGCTGGCCGGAGAGCTGATCGGCGCGCTCGCGATCACCGAGCCGGACGGCGGGTCCGACGTCGCCTCGATCCGGACCACCGCCAAGCGGGACGGCGACTCATACATCGTGAACGGCGCGAAAACCTTCATCACCTCTGGCGTACGGGCGGATTTCGTCACCACCGCGGTACGGACCGGCGACGCGGGCGCGCACGGGATCTCGCTGCTGGTGATCGAGAAGGGCACGCCCGGGTTCGCCGTGTCGCGGAAGCTGGAGAAGATGGGCTGGCTGTGCTCGGACACCGCGGAGCTGTCCTTCAGCGACGTACGTGTGCCGGCCGATCAGCTCGTCGGCGCAGAGGGCACCGGGTTCGTCCAGCTGGCACAGAACTTCGTCAGCGAGCGGCTCACCCTCGCCGTCCAGGCGTACGCCGGCGCCCAGCGTGCGCTGGACCTGACCGTCGAGTGGTGCCGGAACCGGGAGACGTTCGGGCGGCCGCTGATCTCGCGGCAGACGGTGCAGCACACGCTGACCGAGATGGCCCGCCGGGTCGACGTGGCCCGGGTCTACGTCCACGACGTGGTACGACGCGCGGCCGCCGGCGAGAACGTGATCGCGCCGGTGTGCTTCGCCAAGAACACCGCCGTCGAGGCCGGTCAGTGGGTCGTCGACCAGGCCGTCCAGCTGCACGGCGGCCTCGGCTACATGCGCGAGGCCGAGGTCGAACGCCAGTACCGCGACCTCAAGATCCTCGCCATCGGCGGCGGCACCACCGAGATCCTCACCTCCCTGGCCGCCAAGACCCTCGGCTACACCTCATGACGGCGCTGCGGTCGGGCCTGGACGTGCGCGGGGACGCGTACGTCGCCAACACGGAGGCGATGCGGGCCAAGCTGGCCGAGCTCGACGCGGAGCACGCGAAGGCTGTCGCGGGCGGCGGGGAGAAGTACGTCACGCGGCACCACCAGCGCGGGAAGCTGCTGGCTCGCGAGCGGATCGAGCTGCTCCTCGACCCGGGTGCGCCGTTCCTGGAGCTGTCGCCGCTGGCCGGCTGGGGCAGCGAATTCACGGTCGGCGCCAGCCTGGTCACCGGGATCGGCGTGGTCGAGGGCGTCGAGTGCCTGATCACCGCGAACGACCCGACCGTCAAGGGTGGCTCCAGCAACCCCTGGACACTGCGCAAGGCCTTGCGGGCCGACGAGATCGCACGCGCGAACCGGCTCCCGGTGATCAGCCTGGTCGAGTCCGGCGGCGCGGATCTGCCGACCCAGAAGGAGATCTTCATCCCCGGCGGGGCGACGTTCCGCAACATCACCCGGCGGTCCGCGGAGGGCATCCCGACGATCGCGCTGGTGTTCGGCAACTCGACCGCCGGCGGCGCGTACGTCCCGGGCATGAGCGACTACGTGGTGATGGTCGACCGTGGCGCGAAGGTGTTCCTGGCCGGCCCGCCGCTGGTCAAGATGGCGACCGGCGAGGAGTCCGACGACGAGTCGCTCGGCGGCGCGTCGATGCACGCCCGGACCTCCGGGCTCGCGGACTATTTCGCGATCGACGAGCCGGACGCGATCCGGATCGGCCGCCGGATCGTTGCCCGGCTCAACCATCGCAAGCTCGGCCCGGCGCCCAAGCCGTCGTACGACGAGCCCGTGTACGACGCGGACGAGCTGCTGGGCATCGTACCGGGTGATCTGAAGGTGCCGTTCGACCCGCGGGATGTGATCGCGCGGGTGGTGGACGGGTCGGACTTCGACGAGTTCAAGCCGCTGTACGGGTCGTCCCTGGCGACCGGGTGGGCGTGCGTGCACGGTTATCCGGTAGGGATCCTGGCGAACGCGCGCGGGGTGCTTTTCAGTGCCGAGTCGCAGAAGGCGGCGCAGTTCATCCAGCTCGCGAACCAGTCGTCGACACCGCTGGTCTTCCTGCACAACACGACCGGCTACATGGTGGGTAAGGAGTACGAGCAGGGCGGCATCATCAAGCACGGCGCGCAGATGATCAACGCGGTCTCGAACTCGAAGGTCCCGCACCTCTCGATCCTGATGGGCGCGTCGTACGGCGCCGGCCACTACGGCATGTGCGGGCGGGCGTTCGACCCGCGCTTCCTGTTCGCCTGGCCGTCGGCGAAGTCCGCGGTGATGGGCCCGCAGCAGCTAGCCGGTGTGCTGTCGATCGTGGCCCGGGCGGCGGCGGAGTCGAAGGGCCAGCCGTACGACGAGGAGGCGGACGCGCAGATGCGGGCGTACGTCGAGGGGCAGATCGAGGCCGAGTCGCTGCCGATGTTCCTGTCCGGGAGGCTGTACGACGACGGCGTGATCGACCCTCGGGACACCCGCACGGTGCTCGGGATCTGCCTGTCCGCGATCCACAACGCGCCGGTCGAGGGCACCCGGTTCGACGGCGCCAACTTCGGCGTGTTCAGGATGTGACGCCCGTGATCACGAACGTGCTGGTGGCCAACCGCGGTGAGATCGCCCGGCGGGTGTTCCGGACGTGTCACGAGCTCGGCATCGGCTGCACCGCGGTGTACTCCGACGCCGACGCGGACGCGCCGCACGTCGCCGAGGCGGACGCGGCCGTCCGGCTGCCCGGCAACGCGCCGGCGGACACGTACCTGCGGGCCGACCTGCTGGTCGCGGCCGCGGTGAGGGCGGGCGCGGACGCCGTCCACCCGGGGTACGGCTTCCTGTCCGAGAACGCCGCCTTCGCCCGGGCGGTCACCGGCGCTGGCCTGACCTGGATCGGCCCGCCGGCCGCGGCGATCGAGTCGATGGGGTCGAAGGTCGAGGCCAAGCGGCTGATGGACCGGGCCGGCGTACCCGTGCTGGCCGAGCTCTACCCGGCCGCCATGACCGCGGACGACCTGCCGGTGCTGGTGAAGGCGTCGGCGGGTGGCGGCGGACGCGGGATGCGCGTCGTACGACGGCTGGCGGACCTGGCCGGCGAGCTCGAGGCGGCGCGATCGGAGGCGGCGTCGGCATTCGGGGACGGGGCGGTGTTCTGCGAGCCGTACCTGGAGAACGGCCGGCACGTCGAGGTCCAGGTGCTGGCCGACGCGCACGGCACCGTCTGGGCGGTCGGCGAACGCGAGTGCTCGATCCAGCGCCGGCACCAGAAGGTGATCGAGGAGGCGCCGTCGCCGCTGGTCGAGCGGCTGCCGGCGATGCGCGCCGAGCTGTTCGAGGCGGCGCGGAAGGCCGCGGCGGCGATCGGGTACGTCGGTGCCGGCACCGTCGAGTTCCTTGCCGACGACAACGGCCGGTTCTACTTCCTCGAGATGAACACCCGGCTGCAGGTCGAGCACCCCGTCACCGAGCTCACCACCGGCCTCGACCTGGTCGCCCTCCAGCTCTCCATCGCCGAAGGCCAGGCTCTCGCGGAAGCGCCACCGGGATCCCACGGCCACGCCATCGAGGCCCGCCTGTACGCCGAGGACCCAGCCAACGACTGGCAACCCAAATCCGGCCCCCTCCACACTTTCGCCGTCCCTACCCCCGCCCTCGGCGGGGACGGGCGCACCCCAAACCCCCGCGAGAGGGCCCGGGTCAGGGTGGACTCGGGGGTGGAGAGCGGGTCGGTTGTCACGGTGCACTACGACCCGATGCTGGCGAAGGTGATCTGCTGGGCACCGGACCGAGCTACGGCGGCTCGCAGACTGGCCGCGACGCTGGCGGAGGCGCGGATCCACGGGATGCGGACGAACCGGGATCTGCTGGTGCGGGTGTTGCGACATCCGGCGTTCCTGGCCGGACGGACCGATACCGCATTCTTCGACCGGCACGGGCTGGACGAGCTGGCCCGGCCGCTCGCCGACGGGAACGCGGAACGGCTGTCCGCGCTCGCGGCGGCCCTGGTCAGGACGGCGGCGGACCGCCGGGACGCGGCGGCGCTGAACCGGCTCCCGATCGGGTGGCGGAACGTGGTGTCCGCGCCGCAACGGGCCGCGTTCACCGGGACGCACGGCATGCACGAGATCGAGTACCGGCTCACCCGTGACGGACTGGTTGCCGATGGCAACGTCATGCTCGTCGACCTGGCACCCGGGTACGCGGTGCTCGAGGCCGACGGCGTACGCCGGCGGTTCGAGGTCGCGTCGTACGACGGGCTGGTCTGTGTGGACTCGGCGCTGGGACCGGTGTCGCTCACGCCGCTGGAGCGGTTCGCGGACCCGTCCGCGCAGGTGCCGGCCGGGTCGCTGTTGGCGCCGATGCCGGGAACCGTGACCCGGGTCGCGGTGGGCGAGGGCGACCGGGTCGCCGAGGGACAGCCGCTGCTGTGGATGGAGGCGATGAAGATGGAGCACACCATCGCCGCTCCGTCCGCGGGAGTCGTCACCGAGCTGCCGGTCAGCGCGGGAGAACAGGTCGAGGTCGGAGCCGTCCTCGCCGTGGTGAAGGAGGAGGCGGGTAGATGAGCTTCGTCGAGACCGAGGAGCGGGCCGCGCTGCGGGCGGCGGTCGCCGAGCTGGGCAAGAAGTACGGGTACGAGTACTACAGGACCAAGGCGCGCTCCGGTCAGCGGGTGGACGAGCTGTGGTCGGAGGCCGGCAAGCTCGGGTACCTCGGGGTGAACCTGCCTGAGGAGTACGGCGGCGGTGGTGGCGGCATGGCGGACCTGTCCATCGTGCTGGAGGAGCTCGGCGCCGCGGGTTGCCCGCTGCTGATGATGGTCGTGTCGCCGGCGATCTGCGGCACCGTGATCGCCCGGTTCGGAACCGACGAGCAGAAGCAGCGCTGGCTGCCGGGCCTGGCCGATGGGTCGTTCCAGATGGCGTTCGCGATCACCGAGCCGGACGCCGGCTCGAACGCGCACAAGCTCACCACCACCGCGCGGCGTACCGACGACGGCTGGCTGCTGTCCGGGCGGAAGGTGTTCATCTCCGGGATGGATTCGGCTCACGCGGTGCTCGTGGTCGGCCGGACCGAGGACGCGAGGACCGGGCGGCTCAAGCCGGCGCTGTTCGTGGTACCGACCGATGCTGCCGGGTTCGAGTGGCACCAGATCGAGATGGAGCTGGTCAGTCCCGACCGGCAGTTCTCCCTCTTCCTGGACGAGGTCGAGCTGCCGAAGGACGCATTGGTCGGCAGCGAGGACGCGGGCCTGATGCAGCTGTTCGCCGGGCTCAACCCGGAGCGGATCATGGCCGCGGCGTTCGCGATCGGGTCGGCCAGGCACGCACTCGGCAAGGCCGTTGCCTACGTCAACGACCGGAAGGTGTGGGACACCCCGATCGGTGCGCATCAGGGCCTGGCGCATCCGCTCGCGCAGTGCAAGATCGAGGTCGAGCTGGCCCGGCTGATGATGCAGAAGGCCGCCTTCCTGTACGACGCGGGCGACGACGTGGCAGCGGGCGAGGCGGCGAACATGGCCAAGTACGCGGCCGGCGAGGCGTGCGCGCGAACCGTCGACCAGGCCGTGCAGTGCCTGGGCGGCAACGGCCTCACCGGCGAGTACGGCGTGGGGTCCATGATCGTCGGCTCCCGGGTCGGCCGGATCGCCCCGGTCAGCCGCGAGATGATCCTCAACTTCGTCGCCCAGAACACCCTGGGCCTGCCCAAGTCCTACTGACGCCCCTGCACAAGGAGAGCCATGGTTTACCGGAGTGAGTTCGAGGATGTGCAGGTTGTCGACGAGCCGATCCATGACGCGGTGCTGGCCAACGCCTCGTCGTACGGCGATCGCGCGGCGCTGGTGGACGGGGTCACGGGCCGGACGCTGACCTACGCGCAGCTGGACCAGATGACCCGGCGGCTGGCCGCGGGCTTCGCCGAGCTGGGCGTGCGGAAGGGCGACGTGATCGCGCTGCACAGCCCGAACACGATCATGTTCCCGGTCGTGTTCTACGCCGCGACCCGGGCCGGTGCGACCGTCACCACGGTCAACGCGCTCTACACCGCGGACGACCTGCACAAGCAGCTGCTCGACTCGCGTGCCCGCTACCTGGTCACGGTGTCGGTGTTCACTCCGATCGCGGCCGCGGCGGTTCCCGGCACCACCGTCGAGGAGGTGTTCGTCTGCGACACCGCCGAGGGCTACCGGACGGTGACCGAGCTGGCCGCGACCGGCGCACCCGAACCGGACGTGCGGATCGACCCGGCCGACGATGTCGCGGTGCTGCCGTACTCGAGCGGCACCACCGGCGCGGCGAAGGGCGTGATGCTGACGCACCGCAATATCGCCACCAACCTCACCCAGGCCGAGCGGATGATCGAGGTGGCCGAGGGCGAGCGGATCATCGCGATCCTGCCGTTCTTCCACGTGTACGGGATGACCGTGCTGATGAACCTGCCGCTGCGGCTCGGCGCCACCGTCGTTGTGCTGCCGAGGTTCGACCTGCAGCAGTTCCTCAGCACGCTGGACGAGCACCGGATCACCCGCGCGTACGTCGCGCCGCCGGTCGTTCTGGCGCTGGCCAAGCATCCCGCCGTGGACGGCGTCGACCTGTCCGCCCTGACGCACGTGATGAGCGCCGCCGCGCCGCTGGACGCGGAGCTGGCCGAGGCGGCCTGCAAGCGGCTCGGGCTGCCCGCGATCCTGCAGGCGTACGGGATGACCGAGCTCTCGCCCGGCACGCACGCCACTCCGGAGAACGACCCGGAGCCGCCACCCGGTGCCGTCGGCAAGCTGTTCCCGTCCACCGAGATGCGCCTGGTCGATGCCGATGGCAACGACGTCGTCGAGGGTGACACCGGGGAGATCTGGATCCGCGGCCCGCAGGTGATGAAGGGCTACCTCGGCCGGCCGGATGAGACCGCGGCGACGATCGACCCGGACGGCTGGCTGCATACCGGCGACCTCGGCCGGGTCGACGGGCGCGGCTATCTGTATGTGGTGGACCGGCTCAAGGAGCTGATCAAGTACAAGGGCTACCAGGTGCCGCCGGCCGAGCTGGAGGCGGTGCTGCTGACCGACCCGCGGATCGCCGACGCGGCTGTGATCGGCGTGACCGATGCTGAGGGCAACGAGATCCCGAAGGCGTTCGTGGTACCGGTCGCCGGGGTCGAGCTCACCGCGGACGACGTCGTCGAGTTCGTCGCGCAGCGGGTGGCGCCACACAAGAAGGTTCGCCAGGTGGAGTTCATCGACGCGGTGCCGAAGGCCGCGTCCGGCAAGATCCTGCGCCGCGAGCTGCGGGCCCGGGAGACGTCGCGATGACCGACCTGGCCGGCCGGACGATGATCATGTCCGGCGGCAGCCGCGGGATCGGGCTGGCGATCGCGGTCCGCGCCGCCCGGGACGGGGCCAACGTGGCTCTGCTGGCCAAGACCGACCAGCCGCACCCCAAACTCCCCGGCACTGTCCATACCGCGGCGGAGGAGATCGAGGCCGCGGGTGGCAATGCGCTGCCGATCGTGGGCGACGTCCGCGACGACGACTCGGTCGCGGACGCGGTCCGTCGTACCGTCGAGACCTTCGGCGGCATCGACATCGTGGTGAACAACGCCAGCGCGATCGACCTCACCCCGGCCGCCGCGATCGGGATGAAGAAGTACGACCTGATGCAGGACATCAACGCCCGCGGCACGTTCCTCCTGTCGAAGACCTGCATCCCGGCTCTGCGCGAGTCCGCCGCGGCCGGCCGCAACCCGCACATCCTGACCCTGTCGCCGCCGCTGAACCTGGATCCGAAGTGGGCCGGCGCGCACCTCGCCTACACGATGGCGAAGTACGGCATGAGCCTCACCACACTCGGCCTCGCCGAGGAGCTACGCGGCGACGGCATCCACGTGAACTCGCTATGGCCGCGGACGCTGATCGCCACGGCAGCGGTGCTGAACCTGCTCGGCGGTGAGGAGGCGGCGGCCCGGTCCCGGACACCGGAGATCGTGGCCGACGCGGCGTACGTCGTCCTCACCAGCGCCGGCACCGGCGGGTTCCTGATCGACGACGAGGTGCTCGCGGGCGCCGGCGTCACCGACCTGTCGTCATACCGGCTGGCCCCGACCGAGGCCGATCTGGCGCCGGACGTGTTCCTGTGAGTGACCGATGAGTGACAGATGACTGACCGATGACTGACACAGCGCTGCGGGAGCCGCAGCAGGACCGCAGCCGCGCCACCCGGCGCCGGCTGCTCGAGGCCGCGCTGGAGTCGCTGGCCGAGCTCGGGTACGGCGGCAGCACGGTCGCCGTGGTCGCGGCCCGGGCCGGGGTGTCGCGTGGTGCCGCCCAACACCACTTCCCGACCCGGGGCGACCTCTTCGCGGCCGCGGTCGAGTACATGACCGAGGTCCGGCTCGCGGAGATCCGGGAGCAGGCGCGGGCGCTACCAGGCGGCGCTGGCCGGACCGAGGCGATCGTCACGATGCTGACGAACGTGTACACCGGCCCGCTTTTCCGCGCCGCCCTGCACCTGTGGGTCGCCGCCTCGACCGAGGACGGGTTGCGCCGGCAGATCGCCACGCTGGAGAGCCACGTCGGCCGGCAGGCACATCGCGCGCTGCTCGAGGTCCTGGACGTCGACGAGCGGACGCCCGGGGTTCGCGAGACGGTGCAGGGCGTGCTCGACATGGCCCGCGGGCTCGGACTCGCGGACCTGCTGAGCGACGACAGTGCGCGCCGTCGCGGCATCGTCCGGCAGTGGGCGCAGATCCTGGACGCGGCGCTCGCGGACGCGCGGGCGCACTAGACCCGGATCCATCCGGTGCAGCTGTCCGCGCCGGTGCCGTGGTTGGTGTTCTCGCGCAGCTTCATGTGGATCGCGCCGGCCGGCGGATCTTCTCCGTATTCATGTCTCCCCGAGACAGTTGTCGGACTGTTCTGACTCTCGCCAGCCTGAGCCGTTGCCGCCGCGCAGTCGCTGGCCCAGCGCGCACAGCCCTTGTCCAGCCGTGCACTCACGGGCCAGCGCTCAGCGCCCTGGCGTGACGGACGGGCGGGGGGATCCCGGGACCTTGCACACGTTCTGCGGTGTGCACCGTCCTCGGTTCTTGTCGTCTCGAGCCCGAGACGATTCCGCGGAATCGCTGGGGCAGGTCTCGGAGGGCTGCTCCTGTCGTGGGGTGGGCGTGTCGGGGCACGCGGGTCGGGTCAGGGCCCGGCCGACTACCTCGCGCATCGCCGGGGCCCAGCCGACCGCGGCCGTGTCCGGCTGCGCCGGGGTCGGATCGGCGGACGGGGCCGGCGTGGGCTTGCCGGACTCCGACGGCTCGGGGTCGGACGGCGTCGGTTCGGACGGTTGGGTCGGCTCGGGCTCGGAGGGTTGTGTCGGCTGGGGCTCGGTCGCCTTCGGCTCGGACGGTGCCGGCTCGGAGGGCCGCGTCGGCTCCGGCTTGGACGGCTGCGTGGGCTCCGGCTCGGACGGCTGCGTGGGCTCCGGCTCGGACGATCGCGTGGGCACGGGCTTGGACGGTTGCGGCTGGGTCGGCTCGGGGTCGGCCGGCTCCGGGTTGGTCGTCGGCCTTGGCTGCGGTGGTCTCGCGGCCGGCGGCTCGGACGCCGTCGTCCGCGGGCGCGTCACGACCCGGGGCGGGGCCGCGGGTTCGGTCCGCTGGTCGGGGGCCGGCTTGGCCAGCACCGTGCCGTCCGGCGGCGGTTCGGCGGGCCAGGGTCGCACCGCCGGCGGGTCGACGGGCTCGTCCGGCAGCAGGTCGCCGGTCGAGGGCAGCCCGACGACGCGGCCGGTCGCGTACATCCGGGCCAGCCCGAGCACCACCCGGACATAGGAGTCGGCGTTGTTGTAGCGCCGTACCGCTTGCGCTGCCCGGGCCGGGTCGCGCAGGTCCGACGTACCGGTGCAGAGGTACTGTGCGGCGCCCTGCGCGGCGTCGAACATGTTGTTCGGGTCGCCGACGCCGTCGCCGTTGCCGTCCGCGTTCACCGCCCGCCAGGTCGACGGGATGAACTGCATCGGCCCGACCGCACGGTCGTACACGGTGTCGCCGTCGAGCGCACCACCGTCGCTGTCACGGATCAGCGCGACGTTGGGCCGGCCGTCCAGCGGGATGCCTCGGATCCGCCGGGTCGCGGAACCGTCGTCGCGTAGCTGGGCGCCGCCGAACCGGCCGTGGTTCGACTCCACCCGTCCGATCGCGGCGAGCAGCGTCCACGGCACCCCGCAGCCGGGGTCGCTGACCGCCAGCCGCGCCTCGGCCTGCTTGTACGCCCGCAGGGCGACATCCGGGATCCCGCTCTCGCCGAGGGTGCTGATCACCGGCGCACCCGAGAGCACCATCTGCACCGGTTTCGCCACCCGACCGGGACCGACCGGGACCGCTTCCAGCTGCTCCGGCGCGACGAACTCGGCCAGCACCTCGTCCTCGATGAAGGGGTCGGCCGCCTGCGCCTCCGCGGTTCCGGACGCGTCGTACCCGCCGGGCGCCACGCGGTCGACCGGCGCGGCTGCCAGCGCTGCCAGGGTGACCACCGCGGCCACCGAACCCGCCAGCTGCCAGCGACTCGGTGCCGCCGGCCGATCGAGGCGATGCCGTCCCCGGTGTCGTCCTCGGTGCAGCCTCCCGGGTCGCCTGATGAGCTTGCGCAGTCCGGACACTCGCATGATCCTCGATCCCTCCGCCGATCCGCCGTCGCAGTGCAGTCCCCCGGCTTTCACAGGCGTTCGGCGCGGACCACGTCCCGGATCGGTTCGTCCACGACCAGGTCGCTGGTATGAAGGACGATGTGAGGGGCTTACCGTGACCACGCCGACCGCCGAGACCGCGGTCCGGCCGGTGATCCTGACCGTCGACGACGACCCGGGGGTGTCCCGGTCGATCGCCCGCGACCTACGGCGGCGGTACGGCGAGCAGCACCGGGTCGTCCGCGCCGAGTCGGCCGAGCAGGCGCTGGAGGCGCTCAAGGAGCTGAAGCTCCGCGGCGAGCCGGTGGCGGTCCTGCTCGCCGACTACCGGATGCCGCATCTGACCGGGATCGAGTTCCTGGAGCAGGCGATGGACCTGTTCCCGCGAGCCCGGCGGGTGCTGCTGACGGCGTACGCGGACACCGACGCGGCGATCCAGGCTATCAACGTGGTGGACCTCGACCATTACTTGCTGAAGCCGTGGGACCCGCCGGAGGAGAAGCTCTACCCGGTGATGGACGCGCTGCTGGAGGCGTGGGCGAGTACGCCGGAGCAACCGGTGCACGAGACCAAGGTGATCGGGCACCGCTGGTCGGCGCCGTCGTTCGCGTGCCGGGACTTTCTGGCCCGCAATGCGGTGCCGTACCGCTGGTACTCGGTCGACAGCGACGAGGCACGCCGGCTGCTCGACGCCGCGGAGCTGGACGGCCAGCAGCTGCCGGTCGTGGTCACCCCCGACGGCGACGTGCTGGTCGCGCCGACCGAGTCCGAGCTCGCGACCCAGGTCGGGCTGTCCACCACACCGGCCGCCGAGTTCTACGACCTGGTCGTGGTCGGCGGCGGTCCGGCCGGGCTGGGCGCCGCGGTGTACGGCGCCAGCGAGGGCCTGCGGACGGTGCTGGTCGAGCAGCTCGCGACCGGCGGCCAGGCCGGCCAGTCCAGCCGGATCGAGAACTACCTCGGCTTCCCGGACGGGGTGTCCGGTGCCCAGCTCACCGACCGGGCCCGGAGGCAGGCGGTGAAGTTCGGAGCCGAGGTGCTGACCGCCCGCCGGGTCACCGGGCTGGAGGCCCGCGGCTCGGCACGGACGGTGGTGTTCTCCGACGGCAGCGAGCTGTCCGCGCATTCGGTGATCCTGGCCACCGGCGTGTCCTACCGGACCCTGCAGGCGCCGGGCCTGGAGGACCTCAACGGCCGCGGCGTGTACTACGGCGCGGCGTCCACCGAGGGACCGAGCTGTGCGGGCTCCGAGGTGTACATCATCGGTGGCGCGAACTCGGCCGGACAGGCCGCGGTGTACTTCTCCCGGCACGCCCGCAGAGTGCACCTGCTGGTCCGTGCCCCGTCGCTGGACGCCACCATGTCGGCGTACCTGATCGCACAGCTCGCCGAGATCCCGAACATCGAGGTGCACACCTGCACCGAGGTGGTCTCGGCGAAGGGTGCGGACCACCTGGAACGGCTGACGCTGCACAACAACGCGACCGGCGACAGCCGCGAGGTGGACGGCGAGTGGCTGTTCGTGTTCATCGGCGCGGCGCCGCGGACCGAGTGGCTGCCGGTGGAGCTGGATCAGCGCGGGTTCGTGCTGACCGGGCCGGACCTGGGCGGCCGCCCCGCGGGCTGGCCGCTGGAGCGGGACCCGTACCACCTCGAGACCAGCGTGCCGGGCGTGTTCGCGGCGGGTGACGTCCGGGCCGAGTCGGTCAAGCGGGTCGCGTCCGCGGTCGGCGACGGCGCGATGGCGGTCACGCTCGTGCACCGCTACTTGGAGGTGCTCTGATGGCCCAGGAGATACACGAAGAGCTGGAGCGGCTCACGCCTGACGAGCTGCGAACCCTGTTCCTGTTCGAGGGCCTGGACGACGAGCAGCTGGACTGGCTCGCCCGCGAGATGTACGTCAAGACCTTCGAGCCCGGCGTGGTGTTCCGGCAGGGCGACCCGGGCACCTGCTGCTACGTGCTGCTCTCCGGGTCGGTCGCGATGTCGAAGCTGTCGTACGGCCAGGACGTCGAGATCACCCGGACCGACCAGCGCGGGGTGTACGCCGGCGCGTTCACGGCGTTCATGGGCGACCGGGGGACGCTGGAGTACGCCGCGACGATGACCGCCCTCGAGCCGAGCCGGTTCGCGGTCATCGACGCGCAGACGCTCGCGACCATGATGCAGACCTGGTTCCCGATGGCGGTGCACCTGATCGACGGCATCGTGATGAGCGCACGGCGTAGCGACCGGGCCATCGGGCAACGCGAGCGACTGCTGGCGCTCGGCTCGCTGTCCGCCGGGCTCACCCATGAGCTGAACAACCCGGCCGCAGCCGCCGTACGCGCCTCCGCGGCGCTGCGGCAGCGGGTCGCCGGGATGCGGGCGAAGCTCGCGATGCTCGCCGACGGCACCCTGGACGCGACCAAACTGCACAAGATCGTCGAGCTGCAGGAGGACGCGGTCGAGCGGGTCGCGAAGGCGCCGGTCCGGTCCCCGCTGGAGCTCAGCGATGCCGAGGACGCGCTGGCGGACTGGCTCGACGACCACGACGTCGCCGGCGGCTGGGACATCGCGCCGGTGCTGGCCGCGGGCGGGCTGGACCCTGCCTGGATGGAGAACGTGCTCGCGACCGTAGGCCCGACGTACCTCGAAGGCGCGATCCGCTGGATCACCTACACCGTCGACACCGAGTCGCTGATGAACGAGATCGACGACTCGGTGACCCGGATCTCCACCCTCGTCGGCGCGGCGAAGCAGTACTCGCAGATGGACCGGGCGCCGTACCAGACAGTCGACCTGCACGAGCTGCTCGAGTCGACCCTGGTGATGCTGGCGTCGAAGACCAAGGGCCTGCAGGTGGTCAAGCAGTTCGACCGGACTCTCCCGGAGGTGCCCGCCTACGCCGCGGAGCTGAACCAGGTCTGGACCAACATCATCGACAACGCGGTCGGCGCGATGGCCGGCAGCGGCACGCTGACGATACGGACCTGGCGCGATCGCGACAACGCGGTCGTCGAGATCGGTGACACCGGTCCGGGCGTCCCGGACGACATCCGGGACCGGATCTTCGAGCCGTTCTTCACCACGAAGGGGATCGGCGAAGGTACCGGGCTCGGGCTCGACATCTCCTGGCGGATCGTGGTCAACAAGCACCACGGCGATCTGCGGGTCACCTCGGTGCCCGGCGACACCCGCTTCCAGGTGGTCCTGCCGCTGCAGCCGGCCGAGTAGAGCTTCACCCCGTAACTAGGAGGTGCTCGACATGGCTGCGAGTCGTGCGAAGGCGTTCGCCATCGCTGCTCAGACCAGTCTCAGCGATGAGGCGATGCAGCAGGTGTACGACGACGTCCGGCACGTTGCGGTCGCGTATCCGCAACGCCCGCTGACCGAGATCCTGAGCTCCCTGGTGGAGACGCAGGACCTGGTCTCCGCCTTGCTCGAGCGCCGGCAACGATCTGACCACCTACGCCAGCTGAACTTCCTGGGCGGTGTGACCGGCGGGCTGCTCGCCAAGGCATCGCACGATCTGGGCAACCCGCACGCGGCGATGACGCAGACGCGGACCGCGTTCCTGTGCGCCGACAGCGCCGATCACGACGGTCTGCGGGCCTGGATTCGCGGGCTGCAGTCGCTGGTGTCCTACTGGGCCGGCAACCCGCACGAGTCCGTGCGCTACGCGCAGCTGGGGGCCGGCCACGCCGAGCAGTCCAGCAACACCACCGGTGTCTGGCTGCCGGTCAGCGAGGCCCGGGCGTGGGCCGCACTCGGCAACGCCGAGGCCGCGCAGCAGGCGCTGGAACGGGCCGAGGAGGCCTGGGACGACATCGAGAACGACGAGCTGGACGCGCTCGGCGGCATCTGCACCTTCGGGCGCGCCCGCCAGCTCTACTACGCCGCCGACGCGCTGTCCTGGCTGCCGGGCGAGGCGGCCAGCTGCCGGCGGTACTCGACGCTCGCGGTCGAGGCGTACACCGACCGGACCGACCCGGAGTGGGCCTTCGGCGACGCCGCCGGCAGCCATGCCGCGATGGCGATCAGCCACATCGCGCACGGCGATACGGAAGGGGCCGCCGTGGCGATCGCGCCGGTGCTGGAGCTTCCCGCGGAGCGCCGGATCAACGGTGTCGTGCACTCCGCCCACCGGGTGCACCAGGCCTTGCGCAAGTCGGGCCTCGCAGAGCAGGCTCGGACCCTTCAGGAAGAGATCGAGAACTTCACCCGTACCCCGATACACGCGTTCCCGAGGTAGCCGCTCAGCGGACGAGTCGCGCAGGCGTGCCTGCCGAAGCTGGACCCGGAGGGAGACTGGGAGCATGGCGCAGCCGGTCAGAGCAGCGCTGGCGGGCATGATCCTGGACAAGGTCGCCGGCCCGGATCCCGAGGCCGCTCGGGCCCGGATTCACGACGTACCGGGTGAGCGGTGGTTCGCGCCGGACCGCCCGATCCGCCGGGTGCACGGGGACGCCTCGATGTTCGCCGGCGGCCTGCGCGCGCTGCTGCTGCAGTCGCTGCATCCGCTGGCGATGGCGGCGGTCGCGTCGCACTCCGGCTACCGCGGCGACCCGTGGGGGCGGCTGCGGCGCACCTCGCATTTCCTCGCCGTCACGACCTACGGTCCCGCCGAGGACGCTTGGGCGGCGATCGAACACGTCCAGTCCGTGCACGACCGGGTCCGCGGCCGGGCGCCGGACGGCACGCCGTACCGGGCGAACGACCCGCACCTGCTTCGCTGGGTGCATCTCGCCGAGGTGGACAGCTTCCTGGCCGCCTACCAGCGGTACGGCGCCCGACCGCTCGACGCCGACGAGCGGGACGAGTACGTCGTGGACATGTCGCGCGTCGCGGACGCGCTCGGCGTACCGGATCCGCCCACCAGCGTCGCCGGGCTGCGGGACGCGCTGGAGGAGTACCGGCCGGAGCTGCGCGGCACCCCCGAGGCCCGCCAGGCCGCGCGTTTCATTCTGGTCCAGCCGCCGGTGCCGCTCCTGGCCCGGCCGGCTTACGGGGCTCTGACCGCCGCGGCAGTGGGGCTGCTGCCGTGGTGGACACGGTGGCCCTTGCGGCTGCCGTACCTGCCACTCGCCGAGGCGACGGTGGTCCGCGCGGCCGGCGACGCGCTGACCCGCACCATCCGCTGGGCACTGACACCGCCCGCCTGAATCCCTGATGAGTACGACGCGACCGGCCCGCCCCACTGACGCCGACGCGCTGCTGGCGCTGCAGACGGCACTCGACGCCGAGTCCGAGCTGATGCTGCTCGAGCCGGGCGAGCGGGAGTCGGCACCGGACGATCTCCGCGCGCGGCTCGAAAGCGACCACGCGTCGTACCTGCTGGTTGCCGAGGGCAACGGTGAGCTGGCCGGGTATGCCGAGGTGTCGGTGCTGCCGTACGCCAGGGCGCGCCGGACCGGGTACGTGGTGATGGGCGTCCGGGCGGCGTACAGCGGCAAGGGCCTGGGCCGGGCCCTGCTGGGCGCCGCCCGCGACGAGGCGGCCCGCCGTGGCCTGCGACGGCTGGAGCTGACCGTGATGACGCACAACCTCCGGGCCCTGAACATCTACCTGTCCTGCGGCTTCGAGCTGGAGGGCCTGCGCCGGAACGCTCTCGTGGTCGGCGACCGGGCGGTGTCGGAGTACTACCTCGGGCTGCTGCTCTAGGTGTACATCCAGGCGTCCTACCCCAGGGCCATCCAGGCGCCGAGCCCGATCATCACCGCGGCGATGCCACCGTCCAGCACCTGCCAGGAGCGCGGCCTGGCGAACAGCGGGCCGAGCCGCCCGGCGAACAACCCGAGCGCGACGAACCACACCAGGCTCGCGGTCGCGGCGCCGGCGCCGTACAGCCAGCGCCCCGGGCTGCCCTGCTGGTTCGCCAGCACGCCGAGCAGCACCACGGTGTCCAGATACACGTGCGGGTTCAGGTAGGTGAAGCCGAGGCAGGCCAGCAGGACGGCGCCGAGCCGGGCCGGCGCCCGGCCCTCCGCGGCGTTCATCGCCTGCGGCCGGAGCGCACGTCGTACCGCGAAGACGCCGTAGGCGACCAGGAACGCGGCCCCGGCGTACTTGGCCGCGGACAGCGCGGTCGGCCGCGACTCCAGCGCCGCACCCAGCCCGGCGACGCCTGCAGTGATCAGCACCGCGTCCGACAGCGCGCACACCGCGACCACCGGTACCACGTACTCGCGGCGGATGCCCTGGCGCAGCACGAAGGCATTCTGGGCGCCGATCGCGACGATCATCGACAGGCAGGTTGCGAAGCCGAGCAGCAGACTGGTGGACACTCTATCGACGGTAGGTGCTGGACGTCATTTCGCCCAGCTAATGTTTCTGCAGATGCATTAGCATTGCTTCACATGGAACTGGATGCCGTACAGCTCGCCACCTTCGCCGCGGTGGTGGAGGAGGGCAGCTTCGACGCCGCGGCCCGGCGGCTGCACGTGACGCCCTCCGCGGTCAGCCAGCGGGTCAAGGCGCTCGAGCAGCAGCTCGGCCAGGTGCTGGTCCGGCGGTCGAAGCCGGTCCGACCGACCGAGGCGGGTCAGGCGCTGGTCCGGCTGGCCGGGCAGGTCGCGCTGCTGGAGAGCGAGGCGCTGGTCGCGGTCCGCGGGAACGCCGGGGAGCAGGTGACCCGGATCCCGGTCGCGGTGAACGCGGACTCGCTGGTGAGCTGGTTCCTGCCCGCGCTGGCCGGGCTCGACGCCGAGCAGCTGGTCTGCTTCGACCTGCACTCCGAGGACCAGGACCACTCCGCGGAGCTGCTCCGGGACGGCTCGGTGATGGCGGCGGTGACCGCGGACCCGAACCCGGTCCAGGGCTGCCGGGTGCTCAAGCTCGGCTCGATGCGGTACCTGGCGATGGCCTCGCCGGCATATCACCGGCAGTGGCTGCCGGACGGCGTCACCGCGGAGGCGCTGGGGCGGGCGCCGATGCTGGTGTTCAATCGCAAGGACATGCTGCAGCATCGGTTCCTCCGGACCGTGACCCGGCGCCGACTCGATCCGCCGGTGCACTACGTGCCGTCCCCGTGGGCGTTTGTCGAGGCGATCCGGCTCGGTCTCGGCTGGGGGATGGTGCCGGAGGAGATCGGCCGGAACGACCGCCGGCTGGTCGAGCTCGGGGGCGGCCGGCCGGTCGACGTACCGCTGTACTGGCAGCACTGGAACCTGGACTCGCCCGCTCTCACCGCGCTCACCGCCTCCGTGCGCGCCGCCGCGGCAGACTCCCTACGGTGAGTACGGCGGGGCCTCGCCCCAGCCCCAGCGCGGTACCGGCGCCTCGGGTGGCGGGGTCGCGCCGGGCTGCGAGTTCACCAGCGCGATCCGCGTGCCCCACTCGACGTACGCGACGAAGGCGGACCGGAACTCCGGGTCGTCCGGCAGCCCGGCCTCATCCGCACTGGCCGCGATGAGGAACGCCCAGCGGGAGCGTTCCGGCTCGGTGAGCGCGAGGCCGAGGTGATGGCGGAGCATCGCCGGGTAGCCGCCGAGCTCGTCGGTGTACCGGGTCGGGCCGCCGAACACCTCGCCGAGCCAGACCGCCACGTGCTCGCGGTGCTCCGGGCTCATCCGCTCGAACCGCGGCCGGAGCAGCTCGTCGTCCAGCACCCGGTCGTAGAACACCTCGGTCAGCCTGCGCAGGGCGTCGTGACCGCCCGCCCACGCGTACAAGCTCGGCGGATCCTGCATGCAGCCACCCCTCGGACGATTACTTGATTACAACCGCAAGGGTAGCGCTGTCCAGGAGTACGACGGGCGGCCAGCCGTTCCGGCGTGCTCGGTCCACCACGGCGACCGCCAGCCGACCCTGCCCGCCCTGCCCGGTCACCGCCAGCGTGCCGGGTTCCGCCTCCAGCTCGGCGGCGTGGTCCGTGGCCCAGCCGAGCACCTCCAGCACCTCGTCCACGGCCGCCGTGCCGGACATCGAGACGACGACGCACCCGGTCCGCGCGCACAGCTCCCGGCCATGTGCGCCGGCGGAACCGGGGTCGTCGTACAGGTTCACCAGCAGGCCCGGCGCCCGGTCGGCGCCGGGGGCACCCGGCCAGTGGACCATCGCCCGCAACCGGCCCGTGCGACCACGCAGCCGCAGCTGCGCCTGCCGGTTCGCACGTGGTTCGGGCACCTACCCACGGTCGCAGTCCGTGATCCGGTGCGGAAATGCCGTTCGGGCATGGTCGCGATGTGCGAACAGCATCACCACCGCGTTGTGTCGTGGACCACAATGAGTCGCATGTCCAGCCCGACCGAGAGCCCGCGCGAGAGCAACGTGCTGCCGCTACCGTCCGCACCGGACGCGATCGAGCTGCGCCACCTGAGGTCGTTCGTCGCGGTCGCGGAGGAGCTCAACTTCGGCCGCGCGGCGACCCGGCTGTACGTGTCGCAGCCGGCGCTGAGCCGGCAGATCCGCGCGCTGGAACGACTGGTCGGCTGCGACCTGCTCCGCCGGTCCACGCACCGGGTCGAGCTGACCATTGCCGGCGAGGCGCTGCTGGACCGGACCCGCGACCTGCTGCACAACCTGGACGACGCGGTGACCGCGACGCGCTCCGTCGGTGGCGAGCTGGCCGGCCGGGCGGCGCGGATGTGGGACTCGGTCGGGGCCGCCGTCGTCGGCGAGGACCTGGAGGAGGCGCGGACGGCGTACGAGGCTATCCAGGAGCAGTTCGAGCCACCGGCCGAGATCAGGATCCGATCGGTCAGCGCCGGCGGCGTGCCCTCACTGTTGCTCGGCCCGCGGACCGGCGAGGCACCGACGATCATGCACCTGCACGGCGGCGGGTACGTGCTCGGCTCGGCGTTCGGGTACCGCCCGCTGGTCGGTGCGCTCGCGGCCGCCGCGGACGCCGCCGTGCTGCTGCCTGACTTCCGGCTGGCGCCGGAGCACCCGTTCCCGGCCGCGCTGGAAGACGCGCTGAACGCGTACCTGTGGATGCTCGAGCGCGGCACCCCGCCGGAGTCGATCACGCTGACCGGCGACTCGGCCGGTGGCGGCCTGGTGCTCTCGGTGCTGCTCAGCCTCCGCGAGGACGACCTGCCGATGCCGGGCGGGGCGATCCTGTTCAGCCCCGGCGTCGACATGTCCGTACGGCGGTACGCCGAGCAGGCGGACCCGAAGGACCTGGCGCTGGTACGCCACTACGCCGACATGTACCTGGCCGGCCACCCCGTCGACGACCCGCTGGTCAGCCCGCTCTACGCGGACCTGCACGGCCTGCCGAAGACGCTGATCCAGAACTGCACCGCGGACCCGATCGCGCTGGACTCCAAGGCGATCGCAGAACGACTCCGCGACCACGGCGTCGACGTCCGGCTGGACCTGTACCCGGGGGACACACACGTGTTCCAGGTGTTCTGGTCGTTCCTGCCCGAGGCGTCCGACGCGGTCCGCCGGGCCGGTGAGTTCGCCGCCGCGATCCGCCTGGCGTAGCCGTATCCCAGGTTGGTACCATTTTGGTATGAGCAAGCAGATCGCCGTGCGTCTCCCGGACGATGTCGTCGAGTTCATCGACGGCGTCGTGCGCAGCGGCGACGCCAGCAGCCGTGCCGCCGTGGTGGCGCGGGCACTGGAACGTGAACGGCGCCGGCTGGTCGCGGCCCGCGATGTCGAGATCCTCAAGCGCTCCCGGCCGGACCGCGAGCTCGACCGGCTCGCCGAGCATGCCTCGCAGACACCCCTGGACGACCTGGACTGATGCGGCCGATCCACCTCGCCCGTCTCGACAAGACCCGGCCGGTGCTGGTGCTCACGCGCGAGCTCGTGCGCCCGCACCTGACCCGGGTGACCGTCGCGCCGATCACCAGCCGGATCCGCGGGCTGTCCACCGAGGTGCCGGTCGGCGCGGCCAACGGCCTGGAGCACGACAGCGTGGTCAGCTGCGACAACATCGCCACCATCCTCAAGACCGCGCTCGGCCGGCAGCTCGGCTACCTGCTCCCGGATCAGGAGCCGGGCCTGTCCGAGGCGATCCGGATGGCCTTCGACCTGGACTGACTCAGCGGTCCGGTTGGGCTACTGATTCGGGACGATGCGCTCGACCGCGGCGGCGACGAGGTCGTGGATCTCGTCCTCGCCGAACAGGTCGGGCAGCGTGAGCCGTTCGACGATCAGCCAGTTCATCGCAAGGAAGAGCAGCTTCACCGTGGTGGCATCGCCCGGCAGGCCCGACTTCAGGTGGTAGTCGATGTTGGCGTCGACGTCCGCACGAATCCGGGTGGTGAGCACCTCGCGCAGGTCGGGACGGCGGGTCGCCTCCAGCCGCAGCTCGAGCAGCGCGAGGTAGCCGGTCCGGAACGCACTCACCCGGTCCACGAGCTCATACATCAGCGCCTCGACGCGGGCCCTGGTCCGCGGGCCCTCCAGGGACTTCGCGATCGTGGCCGGGTCGGGCTGCAGCCGCTCGTAGATCCGGCCACCGATCTGCGTCAGCAGCGCCGCGCGGTTCGGGAAGTAGTTGGACGTTGTGCCGGTCGGGACCTCGGCCTCGACGTCGACGGCGCGGAATGTGAGGCCGCGGGCCCCGTCACGGGCGAGCACGTCGATGGCGCAATCGAGCAGCGCCGAACGTCGTTCGGGGTTGCGTCGCATCTCGGTTGACACCACTCCATCTGTAGTACTACGGTCAGAGCACTACAAGCATACCGGTACAACCGTCCTGGAGGGAAGATGCGAAAGCTCGTCTACTACGTCGCCGTCAGCATCGACGGCATCATCGCCGGGCCGCAAGGCGAGATCGAGTTCTACCCGCTGGCCGACGACATGGCGGCCTGGCTGAACGAGCGCTATCCGGAGACCGTACCGACCCACATCCGCGCGCACATCGGGCTCGACGCGCCGAACCAGCAGTTCGACACGCTCGTGATGGGACGCGGCACCTACCAGCCGGCGATCGACCTGGACATCGCCAGCCCGTACGCGCACCTGAAGCAGTACATCGTGTCGACCACACTCGGCCCGGTCGACGCTTCGGAGGTCGAGGTCACCGCCGAGGACCCGGTGGCCCTGGTGCAGCGGCTGAAGGAGGAGGACGGCCTGGACGTCTGGCTGTGTGGCGGCGGCAAGCTCGCCAGTGCCCTGCTGCCGCAGATCGACCAGCTGGTGGTGAAGAGCTATCCGGTCGTCGCCGGCACCGGCGTCCCGATGTTCGGCGACACGTTCCTCCCGACCGCCTTCACGCCCACCGACCGCCAGACCTTCAGCAACGGCGCCCAGGTCACCCGGTTCGACCGCACCTGACTCGGGCGTCCGCGCTCAGAGGTCTGCCACCCACTGGCGGATCCGGGCCCGGGCCTGCTCGGTCGTACGCCACTGGAGGTCGAGCTGGCCCCGCTGCCGGTCGTGCAGGTCGATCAGCGCCAGCATCGCCTGCTTGAGCTCGGCCCGGTGCGGGCCGGGGAACAGCCGCGCCAGCTCACCGGTATCGACCCGCCGTTCGGCCCGCCGGTACGTGAACTCACGCAGACCCGCGAGCCGGGCCTGCCACTGCTCGACCACGTCGCGCAGCGCGCCGAAGTCGCCTGCAATGGAGTAGTACTCGCTGCGCCGGACGTGCTGCACCGAGTAGACCAGCCACGCCCAGAGCCGCTCCTCCTCATGGACCGCGGTGGACCAGTCCGGTTCATCGGGAGCCGGTACGGCGCCGGGCGCCCACTCGTCCAGCCGGCCGGTGTCGTCCCACGCCACGACGTACGGCCCGCCGGCCGGCGGCGGCAGGGCATCCGCCGTGTACAGCGGTAGGTCCGCCTTCACCCGCGGCTCGAACAGGTAGATCACGAAGTGAGGCTTCACGTGGTCGGCGTCGAAACGGTGGAACCACGGTGCGATCTCCCAGTCCCAGCGCCGTTCCCACGCCGCGTCGCGCTCGGCGTCGGAGGCGAACACGATCCCCACGTCCAGGTCGGACTCCTCGTCCATCCCGCCGGCCGCGGTCGACCCGGTCACGAACGCCCCGACCGCCTGCGGCCGGAAGAACTCCAGTACAGCGCGCAGCACCCGCTCGTGCTCCGGCAGACCCCTGACGTTCCGGAACGCCTCACCTCGTACCGCAGCCATCCCAGCACGGTATTCGGGCCGGCGTGCAGCAGGAACGGTCCTAGATGCAGAAAGTCCGGTCCGGGACTATCCCGGCCGGACTGTCGTGCTGTGCGCGAGGGGGGAGTTGAACCCCCACGCCCTTTCGGGCACACGGACCTGAACCGTGCGCGTCTGCCTATTCCGCCACCCGCGCGCTGGTCGTGAGCCTGACGACCACAACCGAGGAAGGATGTTAGCACGGCGAGTGAGGTGCCCGAGCACCGGCCGGGGCGCAGCATTACGGGTCCTGACCAACCGACCGTTACGATCGATCGTCGTACCAGCGGGGGCGTGACGCTCGTTGGTCTAGGTAACCGACTGTGAGGAAAGGAGGCAGCGTGAGCGGCCTTTCGCGTTTCGAGCGACGGCTCGAGGGACTGGTCAGCGGTGTGTTCGCGCGTGCCTTCAAGGGAGCGGTCGAGCCGGTCGAGCTGGTGGCGGCGCTGAAGCGTGAGGTGGACAACACCGCGCGGATCCTGTCCCGGGACCGGCGGCTGGTGCCGAACTCCTTCATGATCGAGCTCGGCACCGATGACTTCCAGCGGCTCAGCGAGTACGGGCGGACGCTGCAGCACGAGCTGGCGAACGAGCTGCGTGAGCACGCGGACATCCAGCGGTACACGTTCTCGGGACCGATCGACATCGTGCTCACCGAACGGGAGAACCTGCCGGTGGGCAGGTTCCGCGTCCGCAGTGCCACGGTCGGGTCGCCGGTGCGGCAGCGCCCGCCGGCGAACGACGGGCAGACCCAGATGCAGTCCGTGCCGCCACCGCCGCCCCAGGCTCCGCCGCCGCGACCGGCCGGACCGATCCAGGTCCTGCTCGAGATGAACGGACGCACCCGGCCGGTGAACCCGCCCGGAGTGGTCCTCGGGCGCGGCACCGACGCGGACATCCAGGTCAACGACCCGGGGGTGTCGCGCCGGCATGCCGAGATCCGGCTGATGCCGGAAGGCCCCGAAGGGGTCCGGGTGGTCGTGGTCGACCTCGGCTCGACCAACGGCACCCTCGTGAACGGCCGTCGTACCTCGGAGTCCGAGCTGATCGACGGTTCCACCATCAAGATCGGCACCACGGAGCTCACTCTGCGGATCACCTCTGGACCAGCGCCCGGACCACGGCCAGACTCCGGAGTTCCCCCGGGCGTACCCCCGAGCTGGCGGTGACTGCTACCCGTGTCCGACATGTCAGAACTGACGCTGACGCTGATCAAGCTCGGCTTTCTCGCGCTGCTGTGGATGTTCGTGCTGTCCGTCCTCTCGGTGATCCGCTCCGACCTGTTCGGGGCGAAGATCGACGCCCGGGCGGCGGCCGCCGTACCGGACGCGAAGCCGTCGAAGGCGTCCAAGCAGCAGAAGAAGAAACGGGGTCAGCCCCGCACCCTGACGATCGCTGACGGTCCGCAGGCCGGCGTGTCCGCGCAGCTCGGCACCGAACCGGTGATCATCGGGCGTGGCTCGGACTGCCAGATCAAGCTGGACGACGACTACTCATCCACCCGGCATGCCAGGCTGTTCCTGTCCGACGGCCAGTGGTGGGTCGAAGACCTCGGCTCCACCAACGGCACGTACCTCAACGGCCAGCGGCTCACCCGGCCGGTGGCGGCCGAGATCGGCGGATCCATCCGGATCGGCCGTACGACGCTGAACCTGGCGAAGTAGGCAGACTCCATGACCCTGTCGCTCGACTATGCCGCGCTGACTGACGTCGGCCGGGTCCGGCGCAACAACGAGGACTCGGCGTACGCCGGCCCGCACCTGCTGCTGCTGGCCGATGGGATGGGTGGCGCGGCGGCCGGCGAGGTTGCCAGCGCGACCGCGGTCGACGTGATCCGCAAGCTGGACCGGCCGCCCGCGGGCGACCTGCTCGAGCTGCTCGCCGGTGCCGTGCACCGGGCCAACGAACGCTTGTCCGAGCTGGTCGAGCAGGATCCGGAGATCGAGGGCACCGGTTCGACGGTGACCGCGATCCTGTGCGACGGCGAGCACTTCGCGATGGCGCACCTCGGCGACTCCCGGGCGTACCGGATGCGCGACGGCGTGCTCACCCAGCTCAGCCACGACCACACGTTCGTGCAGTCGCTGGTCGACGAGGGCCGGATCAGCATGGAGGAGGCGCAGAGCCACCCGCACCGCAACCTGATCCTGCGGGTATTGGACGGCCGGCCGGACTCCGACCCGGACCTGGCGTTCGTCGACGTCCGGGCCGGCGACCGGCTGCTGTTGGTCAGCGACGGCATCCCGGACTACGTCGGCGACGACGTGATCGCCCGCGCGATGGCGGACGGTACGCCGGACTCGGTCGCGGTGGACCTGATCACGGTCGCGCTCGAGGCGGGTTCGAACGACAACGTCACCTGCGTCGTGGCGGATGTGGTGGACGCCAGTCGCGGAGCGACCGAGCCGCAGCTGGTCGGCGCGGCCGCCGAGCTCGCCCAGGGCGGTACCGGACCTGAGCGCACCATCGAGGTACGACGCGCCGCGGCCGGTGCAGGGGTCGGCGGTGGCGGCGGACCGCAGACGGCGGACGAGCTGGAGGAGCTGCGGTACGCGCCGCAGCCACCGAAGCGGCTCCGCTGGGCCCGCCGGATCACGTTCATCGCCGTACTGGTGGCACTGATCGTGGTCAGCGGCAGGATGGCGTACGGATGGACGCAGCGGCAGTACTACGTCGGCACCGACGGCGACCACGTGGCGATCTTCAAGGGCATCGACGAGGCGATCCCGGGCATCAAGCTGTCCGACGTGTACGAGGTGCAGACGCTGGAGGTCGACGACCTGCCGCGGTTCCGGCGCGAGCAGGTCGAGGCGACGATCAGCGCGACCGGCCTCCCGGACGCCCGCAGCATCGTAGGTGAGCTGCGCCAGCTGGCCGAGGAGTGCGCCCGGCAGGCCACGCCCAGCCCGAAGCCGACGCCGAGCACCCGGCCGAGCAGCAAGCCCAGTACGCCGCCGTCCCGGCCGCCGTCGACCCCGCCCAGCACGCCGCGCGCCAGCACCCCGGCGACCTCGTCGGCGATCCCGACGCCGGAGTCCGCCGAGTGCGGAGGTGCACGATGAGCGCCACCTCGACCTCACTGATCCAGGTGATCCCGCGGACTCGCCGCGGGGTCGAGCTGTTCCTGCTGATCATCGCGCTGACGGTGTCCGTCGGCGCGTACGTCAATGTCGGCATCACCGTCGAGGGCGGCGTCCCGGCCAGTACGACGTACTACGCGGCCGCACTGACAATGCTGGCGCTGATCGCACACGTCACGCTGCGGCTGCGGGCGCCGTACGCCGACCCGGTGCTGCTGCCCTGCGTGGTGCTGCTGAACGGACTGGGCCTGGCGATGATCCACCGGATCGACCTGGCCAAGGACGAGGCGACGGCGCCCGAGCAGCTCACCTGGACCGCGGTCGGCGTACTGCTGTTCGTCGCGGTGCTGCTGGTGATCCGGGATCACCGCCGGCTGCAGGCGTTCACCTACACCGCCGGGCTGCTCGGCCTGGTGCTGTTGATGCTGCCGCTGATCCCGGGACTCGGCGTGGTGCGGAACGGGTCGCGGATCTGGATCAACTTCTTCGGCATGTCCTTCCAGCCCGGTGAGGTCGCGAAGCTCTGCCTGGTGGTGTTCTTCGCCGGCTACCTGGTGGTGAAGCGGGACGTGCTGGCGCTCGCCGGGCACCGTTTCCTCGGCATCGACCTGCCGCGCGCCCGCGACCTCGGGCCGATCGGTGTTGCCTGGCTGGTCAGCCTCGGCGTGCTGGTCTTCGAGCGCGACCTCGGCAGCTCGCTGCTCCTGTTCGGTCTGTTCCTGATCCTGCTCTACGTCGCGACCGAGCGGCCCGGGTGGATCGTGGTCGGGATGGTGATGTTCACGATCGGGGCGTTCTTCGCCTACACGATCTTCACGCACGTCCAGGTCCGGGTGGAACGCTGGCAGAGCCCGTTCGATGACCAGGGCGGCCAGGTCGCGGAGACGCTGTTCGGGATGGCGTACGGCGGGGTGCTCGGGCGCGGACTCGGTGAGGGCCGGCCGGACATCATCGTGTACTCACGCTCGGACTCGATCATCGGCGCGTTCGCGGAGGAGCTCGGGCTGACCGGGCTGATGGTGATCCTGCTGGTGTTCATGCTGATCGTCGAGCGCGGCCTGCGGATGGCGCTCGCCTGCCGCGACATCTTCGGCAAGCTGGTCGCCACGGGTCTGGCGATGAGTTTCGCGGTCCAGGTGTTCGTGGTGGTCGGCGGCGTCACCGGGCTGATCCCGCTGACCGGCCTGACCACACCGTTCATGTCGCTCGGCGGCACGTCGCTGGTCGCCAACTGGGCGATCATCGGCATGCTGCTCCGGATCAGCGACCAGGCCCGGCGCCCCCAGACCCCGGCGGCGCCGGTGTCCGACGACACCATCGCGATCGCGGTCGGGGGAGGGGCGGCAAAGACATGAACTCGGCCATCCGCCGGCTCGCCGTCGCCGCCATCGTCCTGATGCTGGCGCTGCTGGCGAACGCGACGTACATCCAGGCCTTCCGAGCGCAGGAGCTGAACGAGCGCAACGACAACCGCCGGGTCCGCGACGACCAGTTCTCGGTGGACCGCGGACCGATCCTCGTCGCCGGACAGCCGGTTGCCGAGAGCAAGCCGTCGAACGACCGGTTCGTGTACCAGCGCACCTACTCCAACGGGCCGCTGTACGCGCACACGACCGGGTACTACTCCTACCTGTACGGCCGGTCGGGTATCGAGCAGACCGAGAACTCGCAGCTGAACGGGTCCGACCCGAGCCTGGTGTTCCGCCGGCTGATCGACATGGTCACCGGCAAGCGGCAGCAGGGCGCCAGCGTGGCGCTGACGCTGAACCCGCGGGCGCAGAAGGCCGCGGCAGACGGCCTGAACGACAAGAACTTCCACGGCGCCGTGGTCGCACTCGACCCGAAGACCGGCGCCGTACTGGCCTCGGTGTCCGCCCCGTCGTACGACCCGAACCTGCTCGCCAGCCACGACCTGAAGAAGGTCAACGAAAGCTGGAAGCAGCTGACCACCGATCCCGACCAGCCGATGCTGAACCGGGCCGTGCGCGAGACCTACCCGCCCGGCTCGACGTTCAAGCTGGTGACGCTCGCGGCGGCGCTGTCCAGCGGCAAGTACAACAAGGACACCCCGGTCGACTCGCCGGCCCGGATGGACCTGCCGCAGACGTCCGCGGACCTGGTCAACCACGACGGCCGGAACTGCGGCGGCAGCAACAAGGCCACCCTGCTGGTGGCGTTGCGCAACTCGTGCAACACCTCGTTCGGCCGGCTCGGGCTCGACCTCGGCGCGGACGCGCTGCGCGAGCAGTCGGAGAAGTTCGGCTTCGGCGAGCGGCACCTGCCCGAGCTCGGCGGGGTGGCGAGCCAGTTCCCGGAGGACCCGAACGAGCCGCAGCTCGCGCAGTCCGCGATCGGCCAGTTCGACGTCCGTGCCACGCCGCTGCAGATGGCGATGGTCGCGGCCGGGATCGCGAACGGCGGTGAGGTGATGAAGCCGTACGTTGTCGCGTCCGTGCGGACCGCGGACCTCAAGACGATCGAGCAGACCAAGCCGGAAGCGCTCCACCAGGCGGTCACCCCGGAGGTCGCGGACCAGATCACGCAGATGATGGTGGATGTGGTCGACAACGGCACCGGTGAGCCGGCCCGGATGCAGGACGTCCAGGTGGCCGGCAAGACCGGTACCGCCCAGACCTCAGCGGACCGGCCGCCGTACGCCTGGTTCGTGGCGTTCGCACCGGCGGACGACCCGAAGGTGGCGGTCGCCGTGGCGATCGAGAAGGCCGGGGTGGACCGCAGCGACATCGCCGGCGGCCGGCTCGCCGGTCCGATCGCCAAGGACGTGATCCAGGCGGTGATCAACCAGTGACGGCACGTGGCGCAGGGGTTGTCCGAGACTCGTCTGGGGCAAAGGGCAGGGGCGGGCACGTAGCCTTGCCCGTGGATTCGCGAAGGGTACTGGCATGACATCGCAGGCACGGCTGGTCGGCGGTCGCTACGAAGAAGGTGAGTCGCTCGGACGTGGCGGCATGGCCGACGTGCGCAAGGGCGTCGACAACCGCCTCGGCCGCACCGTCGCGATCAAGCGGCTGCGGGTCGACCTGGCGAGCGACCCGACGTTCCAGGCGCGATTCCGGCGCGAGGCGCAGTCCGCGGCCTCGCTGAACCACCCGTCGATCGTCGCCGTCTACGACACCGGCGAGGAGCCGGACCCGAACGGCTCCGGGATCACCATCCCCTACATCGTGATGGAGTACGTCGCCGGCAAGACGCTGCGCGACATGCTCCGCGAAGGCCGCAAGATCATGCCGGAGCGCGCGCTGGAGATGACCGCCGGCGTGCTGGAGGCACTCGACTACAGCCACCGCGCCGGCATCGTGCACCGCGACATCAAGCCCGGCAACGTGATGCTGAACCCGTACGGCGCGGTCAAGGTGATGGACTTCGGCATCGCCCGCGCCGTCGCCGACACCTCGGCGACGATGACCCAGACCGCGGCCGTGATCGGCACCGCGCAGTACCTGTCCCCGGAGCAGGCGCGTGGCGAGACCGTCGACGCCCGGTCCGACCTGTACTCGACCGGCTGCCTGCTGTACGAGCTGCTCACCGGCCGGCCGCCGTTCGTCGGCGAGTCCCCGGTGTCGGTCGCGTACCAGCACGTCCGGGAGCAGCCGGCCCCGCCGTCGTCGTACGACCCCGACATCCCGCCCGGGGTCGACGCGGTCGTCATGAAGGCGCTGGTGAAGGACCGCGAGGAGCGGTACCAGTCGGCCGCCGATATGCGGGCCGACATCCACCGGATCCTGGCCGGGCAGCAGGTGACCGCGCCGATGGCGGCCGTCGCCGAGACCCGCCCGATGTACGGCGCTGCCGCCGGCACCGGCACGGTCATCGAGGATGCGCAGGACGACGACGGGATCGGCTTCGGCGACGACGACGGCACCGGCCAGGACGGGAACCGGAAGGCCCGCGGTTTCGGGTACTTCCTGCTGGGGCTGGCGATCGTGGCGGCGGCCGTCGGCGGCTACCTGCTCTGGGACAACCTGAGCGGCCCCACCGAGCCCGCCACCGTCCAGGTCCCCAGCCTGGTCGGCAAGAGCCGGAAGGACGCGATCACGTTATTGTCCGCCGCCGGGCTCGTGGTGGGTACTCAGCAGGAGAAGCCGAGCGACGACTTCGACCCTGGCCAGGTCATAGACCAGAATCCTGACGCGCTGACGCAGGCTGTCCCCGGGTCCAAAGTGAACCTGGTCATCTCGACAGGTGAAGCCCTGGTTCCGGTGCCGAACGTGAAGGGCAAGACGGCTCAGGAAGCGAAGACGATCCTCGAGAAGGCGGGTTTCGACTACAAGGAGGAGAACCGCAACTCGTCCGAGAAGGCCGGCACGGTCGTCGGCTACTCGCCGACCGAGGCGCAGCCCGCCGGTGCCGAGATCACGGTTCAGATCGCGAACGGCAAGATCAAGCTGCCCGACGTCGTCGACATGACCGAGGACATGGCGCGAGACGCATTACAAAAGGTCGGTCTGACGCTGATCGTTCCGATAGAGACCGCCAGCAACAAGCCACCCGGCACGGTAGCGAGGCAGGAGCCGAACGTGCCTGACGGTGAGGAGGTGTGGGTGTCCAAGGACACGACGATCCGGATCTACATCTCCAGGCAGGACGAGCCGCCGCCGACCCAGCCGACGCAGACGCCCACCCAGACACCGCCGCCAAGCCAGACTCCGCCGCCGAGCCAGACTCCGCCGGGTGGCGGCGAAGGCCAGAGCGGCGAGTAGCCCGGACGCGCCAGCCGCGCTGTTGCTCACGCAGCAGCGCGGCTGTTCCGTCCCGCGGGAACCGCCCGCCGACCTCGTAACCGGCATCCGCATCCGCCTTCCCCTCCCCCTTCTTTCCGCTCATCGGTCACTTTTTCCTGTTCTGTGGACAATCCGGCCGGGTTTGCCTCCGGACCGGATAAGCGCGCCGGACCGGCGAGTGCCCGGCTTGTGTGACTGATGTCGGGATTCAACCCGGTAGTCGCAACGCGAGCGCCCACCGCCGCATAGCACCTGGCTGCGCGCCGGAGCCTGGGTTATCCACAGAACAGGAAAAAGTGACCGATGATCGGCAAGGAGAGTGGGGCTAGCGGACTATGGGGGCTAGGCCGGCGGAGCGGGGGATGGCTTCGGGGTCACCGCAGACGGTGAGCCAGTTCGCCAGCAGGCGGTGGCCGCCTTCGGTGAGGACGGACTCGGGGTGGAACTGGACGCCTTCCACGGCGAGCTCGCGGTGCCGCATCGCCATGATGATGCCGGCCTCGGTCCAGCCGGTGACCTCGAGGACGTCCGGCGCGGTGTCCTGCTCGACGGCGAGCGAGTGGTACCGGGTCGCGGTGAACGGGCTGGGCAGGCCGGCCAGCACGCCGTCGCCGTCGTGGTACACCAGGCTGGTCTTACCATGCAGCAGCTCGTCGGCCCGGCCGACCACGCCACCGAAGGCGACGCCCATCGCTTGCAGGCCGAGGCAGACGCCGAAGATCGGGGTACTGCCGGCGTTGGCCTTCACCAGGTCGACG